>Ga0114129_10011015_pt1 | contig 12883 bp, 12 predicted proteins | sample RhiMetdeltSRZDD1_FD_80071 | JGI IMG/M metagenome (GOLD analysis project Ga0114129, IMG submission 80071) | Populus rhizosphere microbial communities from Tennessee, USA - Rhizosphere MetaG P. deltoides SRZDD1 (version 2) (version 2) | ecosystem: Host-associated > Plants > Roots > Rhizosphere >...
TCACGCCGTCGCTCGCGGGGCCCCCTTTGCCCCGCTCCGCTCCGGCGGGCTCACTCGCTGCGCTCGTTCGCTGCTTCCGTTTCGGTGGGCCGTACTCTCTCCGGGGGACTGCGTGTCCCGGACCCCCTCACGCCGTCGCTCGCGGGGGCCCCCTTTGCCGCGCTCCGCTCCGGCGGGCTCACTCGCTGCGCTCGTTCGCTGCTTCCGTTTCGGTGGGCCGTACTCTCTCCGGGGGACTGCGTCCCCCGGACCCCCTCACGCCGTCGCTCGCGGGGCCCCCTTTGCCGCGCTCCGCTCCGGCGGGCTCACTCGCTGCGCTCGTTCGCGGCTTCCGTTCCGGTGGGCCGCACTCTCTCCGGGGGACTGCGTGTCCCGGCCTCCCTCACGCCGTCGCTCGCGGGGCCCCCTTTGCCCCGCTCCGCTCCGGCGGGCTCACTCGCTGCGCTCGTTCGCTGCTTCCGTTTCCCTGGGCCGTACAATGTTCGATAGGGGGAATACATGAAGGAGGTCCTGATACACGGCGGGTCCGACGAGGCTTACGATCGGTCGGTCTTCTTCGCCCGCCGGCTCGCCGAGTGCTTCGGTACACGGCTGCACATCCTCTCTACGGTCGACGAACCGCTTTCCGCCGGCTGGACCGCGGAGGTCAGCGCCGATCGGATTCCTGAGGTGCATCTGGCGATCGAGGAAGAGGCGCGGGAGCGGCTGGGTCAACTCATTCCAGATGAAGAGCGGGAGCGGCTCGGCATCGAGCTGGTGATTGCGACGGGCCCCGCGGGAACCGAAATCGTTCGGTATACGAAAACGCACGGCATCGATCTCGCCATCATCCAGGCCCGGCGTGGAGAGTCATCGGCAGTAGATATCGCACGGACCGTCCTCGAAGATGGCCAGTGCGCGCTGGTCGTGCTTCGTTAGTCCAGATGATTCAGCCGGAGCTGCTCGTTTCCGCGTACGCGAGCGGCTGGTTCCCGATGGCGATGGAGGACGGTGAGATTCGATGGTTCTCGCCAGATCCGCGCGGGGTCATTCCGCTCGATCGCTTCCACGTGCCCCAGCGTCTCGCCCGGATTCGTCGTCAGGGTAGATTCACGGAGGAGATCGATCGTGCGTTCGAGGCAGTGATCCGTGCGTGTGCCGAGATCGAACGGGATCGAGACGACCCGGGAACATGGATCACAGAGGAAATCATCGAAAGCTATTGCGCGCTCCACGACCGAGGAATTGCGCACTCGGTCGAAACGTGGCGGAATGGACGGCTGGTCGGCGGTCTGTACGGCGTCACGCTGGGCGGGGCCTTCTTCGGCGAGTCGATGTTTCATCGTGAGGCAAACGCCTCGAAGGTCGCCCTCATGGCGCTCGTGGACCGATTGCGCGCCCGAGGCTACACGCTGCTGGACACGCAGTGGACCACGGTGCATCTCGAACAGTTCGGCGCGATCGAAATGCCGCGTTATGCGTACCTGAAACAGCTGGAGAAGAGCCTGCGGCAGAAGTGCACGTTCGCGTGAGGGTGGGTTCGGGTTTCGGGGGTTGCCCGCTCCCTGGACACGCGCCGGTAGATCGGCGGGTCGGTAGTTCGGTGGCTCGGTAGTTCGGATCAGGGTGGATCCGTAACTCTCGGGACATCGGCGTAGCCCGCGCACTCGAGGATGGGCAGTCTCGGGTATCGCGCGAAGCGGCTGTCGGTGTAAGACAGACGACACAAGTAGAAGCGGGATCCGCGGCTGCTGGTAATGACCTGGGCGTGACGGCATGTCGCGCAGAGCCCGATCTGATCAGGCTGCCCCGCTTGCCCGGATCCATGGCGATCGTTCATGATGATTTCATGTTCACGTCCGAGGCGCTGACGCGGGGGGTGCGCGTGCTCGTCAAGTCGCAATACGCGCCCGAGCGGTCGCAGCCGTCGAAGGGCGAATGGTTCTTCCTGTACACGGTCACGATCTTGAACGAAGGGTCGGAGACGGTGCAGCTCCTCACGCGGCACTGGATGATCACGCACGGCACCGGCGACGTCGAGGAAGTACGCGGCCCAGGCGTCGTCGGCAAACAGCCCACGCTCGCGCCCGGTCAGTCGTTCGAGTATACGTCCGGCTGCGGTCTTCGAACGCCGTTCGGCGTGATGGAGGGCTCGTATCAGATGATCACAGCGAGCGGCGAGCCCTTCGACGCGAAGATTGCACGGTTCACGCTGAGCGAACCGTACAACGCTCATGCGGTTCACTGAGTGGCTGATCGTCGAATACCCTGATTGAACCTGTATGCACACGATCGAGCCCGCGCGCCTGAAGTCCGGCGTGTCGATCGATTCACTCGCGAGCGGGGACGTCGATGCACACAGCGGGTCCGACCGGAAGCCCGCACGACGCATTCGCGGCCGGGCGCTGATCTTCTGGGATCCGGCCAGTCTGCCCGGAACGAGGTACGCGAAAAAGCTCGATGCGATCGACACGGATCAGATCACGCCGGCCGCCGACTGCGTCTCGGAGAGTCTGCAGACGCTCGACGAGCGATGGAAGGCCGGCGCGTTCCGGTACCTGATGCCGGATTTCCGCGAGCGCGTCCATCGGGGCGAGACCTTCATCGTCGCCGGCGATCGCTTTGCAATTGGATCGTCTCGAGAGATGAGCCCCGCCGGTCTGAAGGCGGTTGCCGAGGAAGCCGGCCTCGAGATGGTCGTGATCTGCGGCAGCAACATGGGGGACATCTTCCGCCGCAACAGCTTCAATCTTGGGCTGCACGTGGTGCAGAGTCCCGAGGCGGTCGCGGACGCCCGGGACGGCGATGAGTTCAGCTTCGATCCGGTTTCTCGTCAGCTGACCAACGAGACGCAGGGAAAAGCGTACCACCCGGCGCCGCTCTCGCCGAAGGAAGAAGAGATCCGGATAAGCGGCGGCATCATTGCCGTCGGTCGCCGCGAGTTCGCCGAATCCGTCGCTGCGCATCCCGTGATCGATTGGGCCGCCGAAACTGACGCGCGGCGCATGACGAGCACCGAGCAGATCGTCTGGGCGCACCGCGTCGACAAACGGATTCGACCACGCGATCTGAAATCGGGAACGACGCTGAGGGTCTACGCCGATCTGCTTCCAGCGTCCGACGGGACGGCGCCTTTCGCGATCCACACGTTCAATCAGATCACCGGCGGCAACACGATTCATCCGCGGCAGGCCGCGATTGCCAACGATCATTTCGTGTTCACGGGCGTCGAGGCCGACGAGAGGCAGACGACGATCGGCCGCGAGTTTGCGCGACTTCACGACATTCGGAAGCCGTACTACGCGACGCCGGGCGACGGAATCTTTCATTTCTATTTTCCAGAGCAGGGGCTCGTCGTCCCGGGTCAGTTCATACCCGGTGCGGACTCGCACAGCCGCGCGTACGGCGCGTACGGTGCGGTCGGCATGGGAGTTGGTTCGACGACGCTCGGGTTCGGGTGGGCGACGGGTTACATCTACTTCACGCTCGCCAGGCAGCGACGCGTCGTCTTTCGCGGACGTCTGCAGCCGTGGGTCGGCGGAAAGGACATCGTTCTCGAACTTTTGCGGCGATGGGGCGCCAAACAGGCGCAGGGCATGTCGGTGGAGCTCGTGGATGCCGACCGGCAGCTGCCCATCGTGTATCGCAACACGATCGCGAACATGATGGCGGAGGCCGAAGCGCTGAACGGAATCTTTGCGGCTGACGAGGTCACGGAGGCGTGGTATCGGCAGAAGGGCACCACCGATCTGCCGTACCCGCTGGTTCGACCGGGTGCCGACGCCGTCTATGACATAGACGAGACGCTGAATCTTTCGGACGTGCGTCCGATGATCGCCAAGCCGTTCAGCCCTGGCAATGCTTTTCCCGCAGAGGACGTCGCGCGCGAACATCTGACGTTCGACAAGGCGCTTATCGGCTCGTGCACGAACGGTAGCTACGACGATCTCCTGCAGGCGGCTCTGGTGATTCGAGCCGCTCGCGCGCAGGGAGTCGCGAGAGTGGAGGGCGAGTTCGCCGTGTTTCCGGGATCGGGCGGCGTTGGCCGTCAGATCGAACTACCGGATCCACGCCTTGGCGGCGAATCGATCGCGGACGTATTCCGATCGGCAGGCGCGCATATCCGCGAGTCGTGGTGCGGTCCGTGCTTTGGTCAAGGCCCCGACGCGCTCACGCCTGGCCAACGAGCCATCACCTCCTTCAATCGCAACTGGCAGAACCGCATGGGCGTCGGCGGGGAAGGCTATCTGGCGAGCCCCGCCGTGGTCGCCGCATCGGCCCTCGTCGGTTACATGGCGCCCCCGAGCGAGCTCGGTCTCGAATGGAATCCCGAACAGTACGGCGTGTGACAACACACAGCCGGGGTTCTAGGCTCGCAATACGGGGTTCGCTGCAGCAGAGACTCCGCGGAGCCGGATGCGTCCTGGTGGTCACGCTCGTTGCCGGCGCGCCGTACCGGTTCGAACACGCTCGCTTCTTCGCGCCGATCGACTGGACCGTCCGCTTCCTTGCGTACACCGATCCCACCGGTCCGGTGAAGCAGTCGCAGGCCTTCGAAAAGCAAGTGACCGGATTGCCGGTGAAGACCGTCACGACGGATCGACTCCACTACGTTTTTGGTCGGGCGATCGAGCAGGGAGTCCCGCGCGACCGGTTCGCCGTCGTCGCTGAAGGAACGGCAAAGCCTCCGCGTGGCGACTACGTGCGGCACGTCATCTCTGATGACGGGGTGAGGGTCTGGGTGGATGACGCGCTCGAGCTCGATTCATGGGAGCCGCACGAGTCGAAGGTGGGCAGTGTTCTGCTCGACGGCGGCGAGCGACTTTTCAAGGTCCAGTATTTCGAAGTCGGCGGGTTCGCCGAGCTTCGCTTCGACATTCAGAGGAGATGATGGACTGGCTGACCAACCCCGGGATCTGGATCGCCCTCTCGACGCTCACGTTTCTCGAAATCGTCCTGGGCGTCGACAACATCATCTTCATCTCGATTCTTTCCGGCAAGCTTCCACACGCGCAGCAGTCGCGGGCCCGTCGTCTTGGTCTGCTCGGCGCGATGGGGACGCGGGTTCTGCTTCTCTTCTCGCTCGCCTGGCTCAGTCGTCTCACGGCGCCGTGGTTCACGTTGATCGGCCACGAGATCTCGGGGCGAGATCTGATTCTGATTCTTGGAGGACTGTTCCTGCTCGGAAAGAGCACCTACGAGATTCATGACAGCCTCGAGGGCGAGGAAGCGCACGAATCGCGGAAGGTGGCGGCGTCGTTCGCGAGCGTCATCATCCAAATCATGCTGCTGGATATCGTCTTCTCGCTCGACTCGGTGATCACCGCCGTTGGGATGGTCGACGAAGTCTGGGTGATGATCGCTGCCGTCGTCATCGCGGTTGTCATCATGATGATCGCCGCCGAGCCAATCAGCGCGTTCGTGCACCGGCACCCGACGGTCAAGATGCTGGCGCTGAGTTTCCTGCTGCTCATCGGGCTGTCCTTGCTGCTCGAAGGCTTCGATCAGCACATCCCGAAGGGGTACATCTACTTCGCTATGGGATTCTCGGTGTTCGTCGAAGCCATCAACTTGCGCGTCCGCAAGCGTTCGAAACCGGTGGCGCTGCGTGCGAGGTATTCCGAAGAAGAGGCATAGGGTGAAACGGTGCGGCTCTCTGAGGCGTCTTATGCGGTATCCTCGGCCACTTCCGGGATCCCTGGCTGCTCGCTCTCCCGCAGTCTCCGGGGCGCTGTTGGCCGAATCTCAATCACGAACTTTTGGAGGGTTGGACGCATGAAGCGTGTATCAGTGCTCGTTGCTGCCGTTCTGTGGGCGGTCGCCGCAGTTCAGGCTCGGAACCCGCCCGGACAGCCCGTCCAGCAGCCGCCGGCCGGCCAGACGCCGCCGCAAGGACAACCCCCGCAGGGGCCGCCGCCGGGGCAACAGCCAGGTCCTCCACTTGGGCCCAACACCTGGACGATCGATTCAAACCATACGTCGGCCCAGTTCAGCGTGCGACACCTGATGGTGTCCACAGTTCGTGGGACGCTGGGGCGCGTGAGCGGCACGGTCGACTACGACGGCAAGAGCCTCGACAGCGTCAAGGCGGATGTCACGATCGACGTCGCCGGGCTCAACACGGGCACTGAAGGCCGCGACAAGGACCTGCGGTCGCCCAATTTCTTCGACGTCGGGAACTATCCGACGATCACGTTCAAGTCCAAGAGGGTGGAGCCTGCAGGCAGCGGCCGTTTCAAGCTCATCGGAGATCTGACGATACACGGCGTCACGAAGGAAGTGACGCTCGACGTGGAAGGACCGTCGCCGCCATTGAAGCAGCCGAACGGCGCGCTGAAGATCGGCGCAACGGCGACGACGAAGTTGAATCGGCGTGATTTCAACTTGAACTACAATCGCGTCGTCGAAGCGGCGCCGGTCGTCGGCGACGAGATCAACGTCACGATCGACATCGAGCTCAACAAACGGCCGACGGGAACACAGTAGCAATCGGCCGGACATTAGCCGAGGTTCCCCAAAAGGGGCGCGTTTGAGCGCACCTGGGGTGGAAATACGATGAGTCGGCGGTAGGCCGACCCACCGGGGCTTCCATGAAGACGACCATCATCGGCACGCTGTTGCTCCTGGCGGGACTCCGGCCCGCTGTCCCTCCGGCGCGATCTGCCGTCCTCGTGGAGCTGTTCACGTCGGAAGGGTGCTCCAGCTGTCCACCAGCCGACGCGCTGCTCGCGAGCCTTCTGCAGGAGCAGCCGATCGCGAACGCTGAGATCGTCGCGTTCGAGCTCCACGTCGACTACTGGGATCGGCTTGGGTGGAAGGATCCGTTTTCCTCGCGCGCGTTCACCAATCGCCAGGAAAGTTACGCGCGATCATTCGGGGGCACCGACGTGTTCACGCCGCAGATGGTCGTCGACGGTCGCGAGCACTTCGTCGGCAGCGATCGAGCGGAAGCAACGAAGGCGATCGGCGTCGCGGCGGCGCGTGAGCACCTTCCGCTGGCTGTGTCGACGCGCGTTGCGGGAGAGTCGCTTCGAATGACGATCGATCTTCCTGCGGCGCCGCGCGGCGGCGAACCGGTCGACGTGTTCGCCGCGGTAACCGAGCGGGAGCTCACGTCCGTCGTGGCTCGAGGGGAGAACGGCGGGCGCACGTTGAAGCACGCGGCTGTCGTCCGGAAGATTCAGACGCTTGGCTCGCTCGAGCCGCAGCCCTTCGTTGCCGAAGGTCAATGGAAGATCGAGCGGAGCTGGATCCCCCGCAACCTTCACGCCGTTGCCTGGCTGCAGGGCCGCAAGACAAACCAGGTCTACGGCGCCGCTACGGGGACACCCAACCGGGACAGCCAATAGGGACAGCCAAAAGGGACAGCCACCTGGGGCAGCCACCCGAGGCAGGCACCCGGGGCAGCCACGCTTGGATGTCCCGTTTGGATGTCCCCGGAACTCGCCGGCCGGCCGTCCCGATTTGAGGTCGGGCCCCACCCGCCGCTCGCAAATTCTCCGGAAAACTCACGCTCCACGCCTCTGGCGCGCTGGTACCGCCATTGCTGACTCTGCGGACGCCAGCGTCCGCGAGGTGGACTCTGATGCGACGTTTTTCCATCGCCGCCGGTCTCGTCCTGTTCGCGTTTGCAGCCCCGCGCCCGGCGAGTGCGCAAAACAATCAGATACAGGGATTCGGCGGCTTCACGTTCGGGGACGTGACGATGGGACCGACGTTCGGCGGCGGCCTGGCAATACCGCTGGCAGATACGCTGCAGATCGTCGCCGAGGGTGGCGAGATGCGCGACGTGATGCCGTCGCTCTTCGACACGTTCGTCGACTTCACGCCATTCGACGTGCGCGTCTCGGCCTGGTACGGCGAAGCGGGCGTCCGCTTCATCGCGCCGTCACGCAGCCCGATCAGGCCCTACGCCGAAGCGACCGCCGGATTTGCGCACATGCAAGCGAGGCTCGACGACGTCGGCTCGCGCGGAGATGTCATCGCAAACAGCGCGCTGCGATTCTTCGATCGCACCGAGCCGCTGCTCGGCGTCGGCGGCGGCGTGGTCGTCCAGGGTGGGCCGCTGTTTCTGGATCTCGGGTACCGCTACAAGAAGATCCGTGCGGGCGATTCGCTCCAGTTGACCGCTGGCGACGTCAACGTCAGTCAGATGCGGATTGGCGTCGGCGTCCGATTCTAGTGGCTAGGCGCAAGTCGAACCCCGGAGTGGGAACCGAGAACCTGGAACCGAGAACCTGAGCCGGCCCGCCACTTTTCAGCGGGCCCGTCAGATCACCGGAGTAGGTGAGGACAGCGCCGCCAGGACCTCCTTGTAAAGATACTTGGCCCCTTCGATTCCGTTCAACGGGCCTTCTTCGTACTCCAGCGCAAACGTTCCCTTGAAGCCCGCCGCCAGCATGATTCTGGTGGAACGCTGGACGTCGTTCTTGTCTCCCCACCGATCCCAGTACTTCGCGTGAACGTTCGTATGCGCGTACGGCGCGAGCGCCTTGAGGCCGTGAAACAGCATGTAATCGGACTCCCAGTTGCAGAAATCGGGCGAGGCCTCGCAATACGGATGGTTCACCTCGTCGATGATGATGCGAATGTTCATCGGGTCGGCGGCGAGGCCCCAGTGGTTCTCGAGCGTGACGCGGATGCCGAGATTGCCGCCGTAGTCCGCCATTTCCTTGTACGACCCGATCGCGTTCTGGAGGAGCGGCGTGATCGCGTCGTTCTTCGGATAGCCGTTCGCCGGATCGCGGACGGCTTCCGGCCTGATGCTCGGGCCGAGCGCCTGCGGCGAATTCATGCGCACCGATTTCGCGCCGAGGATCGCGGCCCCGTCGAGCCACTTCTTGCCGATTTCCACGCCCGCTTTCCGCAGCGGCTGATCGGACGAGGCGAGGTTCGTGGGCGCATTGTTCGAAATGTGCTGACACTTGACCCCGGTGGCGACCATTTTCGAGACGAGCTTGTCGAGCCACTTCTTGCCCGAGGGCGTGGACGGATCGAACGTCCGCCCCGCGAACATGCTGTCGTCGTCGACGTCGCCGAACAACCCGGAGAAAAGATCCATGTGGGTCACACCGGGGAACGTGTCCTTCGTGAACTGCGGGAAATCCAGCATCGTGATCTCGCCGTACTTCTCCTTCATCTGCTGGTTCGTCATGCCGCCGTTCCGAACCGCCGCCGGAGCCCCGCCGCTCGCCTGAGGCGGGGGCGCCGATGCCGGCGACGTTGCGCCGCGCCCGCCGCCTCTGGTTTTGAAGATGTAACGGATTGGATACGAGCACGACGCGATCCGAGCCAGCCTGGCCTTCTCGCTCGTGGTTTGCGATGCCTGGCTCGACGAAGCAAGTGGCGACCCGGCGTCGGGCGATCGAAGGCGGGCTTCGGCCTCGTCCGGAGTCAGCGCAACGCCGGCGGCGGCCAGCCCCGCGCCTGCGGTCCTGAAGAAGTCACGTCGATCCATCGCTTCGTCCTCCAAGTCATCGAAATGTTGGAAACATGCTCTTGAGATCATCGGCCGTTGCCGCGCTGCCGTACTGATTCAGCTCGAACGCTTCAGCGTACTTGACGCTTCGACCTTTCTGATCGCCATACAGCTTCACGAGCAGATTCCGGTATTTGGTCGCAACGTCGGCGCTGCGCTGTTTGACGCCTTCGAGCAGGAACGCTTTCCTTCCGGCATCGTCCTTGGGCACGTTGGCGCGATATCTTGCCTGCCACGAGTCGGCATCCCCGAACTGCGACGGGAGGTCCGAGATGCAGTCCCATTTCTTCTGCGCGACCTCATCGAAGCCGACGGCCAGGATCGGGTCGAAGGGGTAGGGCTTCTGAAAATCATCCGAATAGAAGAGAAAGATCGGGTTGCGCGGCGTCGGCGGGGTATACGGCGCGAAGTACGGCGCCGCGACCACGACCGCCGCGTCCTCGGCCAGCTTTCCAACCGCGCGATGATCCGGATGATAATCCCACGGACGATGAGACAGGACGATGTCCGCCTGCCATTCGCGGATGAGATTCGCGACTTTCTTCCGGGTCTCGAGATCGGGCATCAGCTCGCCGTCATGGATATCCAGGACGGTGGTATCGACACCGAGCTTCGCGTGGCACGCCTCGACTTCGGCCTTTCGCCGCTGCGCAAGCGGACCACCAGCTTGAGAGAAGTGGCCGACGTCGCCGTTGGTTAGCGCGACGAGTCTGACTTTGTGACCTTGAGCGGCAAAGAGCGCCGCCGTACCCGCGAACTTCAGCTCGGCATCATCGGGATGCGCCCCGAATGCGATAATGCGCAGCGGTCGCGACGATGGAACCTGGGCTGGCAGGTTTTCGGCGGCACGTGGTTCGCGCGGCCAGGTGTCGAGCGAAGTGCCGGCAACGGCCTGCACGCATGCGATGACGATCAAGACGAATAAAGCTTTCGCAACACGCATAGATCACCTCTTCCTTGACCGGGGGTTCGCCCGGCCGGACTCCTATCCCACCCCGCCGCACACAATACGTGCGGTGGGGGCCCCCGGCTCGCCGTCGCTTGCGGGAGTCCCTTCGCCCCGCTCCGGCGGGGCGCGCCTGCGGCGCGCCTAGGCCCGTTATGCCTAACGAGAACACAATCTTCTTGGCGGGCTGGCTAGAGAGAAACCGCCGAGTCCAGGACATCCGCCGCGACGGTCGACACACTTTTACTCGAACAAGTGGATATGACACTGAAAAGACTTCTAAGTGCAATGTGCCTGTTGGTGGTTCCGGCCATGCTCGGCGGCCAGGGGCGCGGGATCGATCCTTCCGAGCTGCTCGCCCCGCTCGGCGAGTCGTGGCCCACGTACTCGGGCGACTATTCCGGGCGGCGTTACAGCTCGTTGAAGCAAATCAACCAGACAACCGTGAAGCAGCTGACGCTCGCGTGGACGGCGCGCCTCGTCGATGGCCCCGGGAGCGGCGGCGGCCGCCGCGCGCGAGGAGAGCGTGGAGGAGGCGTCATCACCGGCGGCGAAGGGACTGGCGAGTTCGTGCGGGAAGACGATGCCGATATCAAGGCCACGCCGCTGATGGTCGATGGAACGGTGTACGTGTCGACTCCGGACAACGCGTGGGCACTCGAGGCGCGTGACGGCCACGAGCTCTGGCATTACTTCTGGAAGACACGCGGCGGTACCCACATCGCAAATCGTGGCCTCGGCATGTGGAAGTCGTATCTCTTCATGGAGACGCCGGACAATTTTCTCGTCTCGCTGGACGCGGCCACAGGCAACGAGCGCTGGCACAAAGAATTCGCCGGCTTCAACCAGCAGTACTTCTCGACGTCTGCGCCAATCATCATCGGTAATCACGTGATCGTAGGAACGGGGAACGACCTCGATGCTCCGGGATTCCTTCAGTCGCACGAACCCGAGCGTGGCGAGCTGCAGTGGAAGTTCTTTACCGTTCCGATGAACCCGGGGGATCGCGGGGTGGACACCTGGCCGAGCCTCGACGCGGCGCGGCATGGCGGCGCGCAGCCGTGGCTGCCCGGCGCATACGATCCCGAGACGAAGCTGTACATCTTCGGCACTGGGAACCCGACGCCTGCGTACACGCAGGGTCGTGGCGAAGGCGACAATCTCTGGACCTGCTCACTGCTCGCGGTGAACGTCGAGACCGGAAAGCTGGCGTGGGGATTTCAGACCTCCCCGCACGACATGCACGACTGGGATTCGGCACAGACGCCCGTCATCTTCGATGCGACCATCGACGGGAAACGTCGAAAGCTCGTCTCGACCGCCGCGCGCAACGGCTACTTCTTCACGCTCGATCGCACCACCGGCCAGCACGTCGTGTCGAGCAAGTACGGTCTGTCGACGAACTGGGTCGAGCGCATCGCCGAGAACGGATCCCTCCGCCGGAAGCTGGAAAAGGACGCCTCGGTTGCTGGCGCGCTCGTGTCGCCAACCGCCGGCGGCACGATCAACTGGGAACCGCCGGCCTACTCACCGGAGACGGGGCTGTTCTACGTGTCGGAGCGGAACGGCTTTTCGATGTTCTATCTGACGGAGCCGGATCCGCGAGGGTCGATGGGCCTGGGCGGCGTCGAACGAGTGAACGTCGGATCGGCCGGCAACTTCCTCACGGCGATCGATCCGAAGACCGGCACGATCGCGTGGCGACGTCTGTACCCAGGAGAAGGAACCGGCGGCGGAGGAGGATTGCTCACGACCGCCGGCCGGCTGGTGTTTGGCGGTGACGCGGGCGGCAACATCGTCGCATACGATGCCGCGACCGGTAAGCCGCTGTGGCACTCGCACATCGGTCAGGTAACGAATCCGCCAATCACCTACATGCTCGAAGGGCATCAGTATTTGCTCGTGGCCGCCGGCGACATGTTGTACGCGTTCACGCTTTACTGACTTCGCTGTCGGGGTTTGGGATTCGGGGGCTCGCAATTCGCGACTCGGGTTCACGGCGGCGCTCGCGATGAACAGGCGGTCAAGAGGTCAGGAGATTCTTTGTGAAATTCTCCTGATCTCTTGGTCTCGTGTAATCTGGTGTTTGAGGGTCAATCGATGGAACGGGTGTACGGCATCGGCGGCGTGTTTTTCCGTGCGCGAGATCCAAAGGCTCTCGCGCGCTGGTACGAAGACCACCTCGGCCTCGACGTTACGCCAGGTGATTACGAGACCCGGCCGTGGCAGCAGCATGGCGGACCGACCGTGTTCGAGCCGTTTCCGCACGACACGAACTACTTCGGCCGTGCCGAGCAGGCGTGGATGATCAATTTCCGCGTGCGTGATTTGAACGCGAGGGCCCGCTCAGCTGCAGGCCGCTGGCATCGAGGTCGAGCGCGATCCGAAGGAGTATTCGAACGGCCGCTTCGCCTCGGCTCCACGACCTCGAAGGCAACCCCATCGAGCTGTGGGAACCCGTCGGTCAGGACGCTGCCGGA
>Ga0114129_10011016_pt1 | contig 12883 bp, 7 predicted proteins | sample RhiMetdeltSRZDD1_FD_80071 | JGI IMG/M metagenome (GOLD analysis project Ga0114129, IMG submission 80071) | Populus rhizosphere microbial communities from Tennessee, USA - Rhizosphere MetaG P. deltoides SRZDD1 (version 2) (version 2) | ecosystem: Host-associated > Plants > Roots > Rhizosphere >...
CGCCTCGTCCTTCATCAGATCCATTTCGCAGAAGAACTCGACCCGCACCTTGTCGGCGTTGCGGTGATAGATCGCGATATTGTGGCCGATGATGTGGCGGCCCGGGCCCCAGACCAGATGGATGTTGTGCTTGGCGAGCCATTCGCAGGCGCGTTGGATCTCCGCCCAATCCTTCACTTCGAAGGCGATATGGTGCAGCTGCGGGACCTCGTCGAACACGAAATTGACGGTGTGGTGGTCGGGCCCGCAGCGCAGGAACGCGAAGGTGTCGCCATGCCAGTCGGACACCCGAAATCCGAGCACATCGGTGTAGAATTTCACCACATGCTGCACGTCGTTCACGCGATAGGCCACGTGCCCGAGCTTGAGCGGCATGATGCCGGCCTGGGCCGGGTCCTCCGGGGCAAAGACGTAATCGGAAAAGACTTCGATCCATGTGTCCTTCGGATCCTTGAACACCAGGGCGTCGGCGACGCCCGGCGAAATCCCGCTGCGGCGCTCGCTCTTGACACCGTGCTTTGCCAGCTCGCGCGCAAGCACGGCAAGATCGCTTCCGGGCGCGACCTGAAATGCGAGCCGCGACAGCGCGTTGGGAGGGCCGGGCTCGAGCGCGACCGCCTCGAAGCCCTGTTTGCTCGCAAGCAATGCGCGCTTGCTGTCGCGCTCGAGGAGGGTGAGGCCGACAATCTCGGTATAGTAGGCGACCTGCCGATCGAGATCGGGCGTGGTCAGCGTGGCGTGGCCGAGCCTGCGTACCTCGATCATTTTTGTCGACCTCCCCGACCGCTGCTCCGGGTTCGGTGACCACCACTTATGGCAGCCGCACCCGCCCTTCACGCCCCACTCGCTTGCGATATGCCACGCTACGCCAGATTCGCCTCGCCGGGAAAGGCGCCACCTGAGAGTGGCTTGCGCCGCGCGGCGCGCCGCGGCCAACCGGCCCGCCGCTGGCGGCTCGACCTCGTCTTGGGCTACAACTCTCCCGTCGCGGCCCCGTAGCTCAGGGGATAGAGCAACAGCCTTCTAAGCTGAAGGTCGCTGGTTCGAATCCAGCCGGGGTCGCCATGTCTGTTTGTGTTTCGCCGGGCTCGCCGGTCCCGCCGCCGGCAATGATTGCAATCTTTCCCGCCTTGTCGGTTCAATGCGCGCGATGTCCACACTCGCGGCGACGGCGGCCTTGATGGCCCGAGTCACGTCTTGCTGCCGGAATGTGCAAGGCGCGCGCTACATCATGAAATCCCGTTACTGCGGCGCCGCCGTCCGGCACGATCGAGATCGAGTTCGCGAGCGGCACGCGGGTTCGGATCACCGGCTCGGTCGATGCCGCGACGGTGTTGGGCTCGGGCCCTTTGAGGCGCTGGCGACCCAGGCGTGCGCGAATCCCACGTGGGTGTCACGGCCGAGGGGCGGTCTCTCGTTTCGAGGGCCGCTGGACGAGGGCATACAACAGGACGCTCAGCCCCAGATTGGCGGGGATCGCGGCCCACAGCCACCACTCGTCGGCCGTCGCCAGGGAGAGGGCAACGGCGCATACGGTACCGAGGAAGCCCGCGCAGATGATCACCATCGCCCACCCCTGGCTCACCGGCCCGAAGCCTCTGCCGGTGGCGCCGATGATCGGTCCCAGCACCAGGGGGACATAGGAGAGCTGTGTACCTGCCACCGCGAACAGCAAGGGGGCCGTGCTCGTCGATCTAAGTTGAAGCGCCTCGGCCGCGACGGCGACCAGGAAAACGATGAGATAAATCCCACCGCCCAGCATGACCGAGCGCCGCCTCAAGCGCGCTTCGGCGGTGACAGGGGAGCCTGTTGACGGCGGTCCGGCGATGAGCAGCGGCACGACGTCATAACGAAGGGCGCACAGGCTCGCGGACAGCAGAGCGCTCATTGCGGACAACACAATCGCCAGCAGGCCGATCAGCATGAACGCGCCGGCAATGACCTCGACCAAGTTCTGCCCTGCCGCCAATTGTAGAAAAACGTCGTCGAGCCCGCTCATCGGGCTCGACGGCCCCAGGGTTGCGACCGCGAGGCTGCCGAGCGCCGCTGTAAAAGCGAAAACCAAAGCGCATTCGACGCCGTATCGTCGCAACAGCTTCAGCAACCCAGCCGATCTGGCCTCGGCGGGAGAAGCAATTTCGTCCACGTCTTTCTCCAGCGCCGCGATCCGCTGCCAGTTGGTGGCATCGACCAGGGGGTAGAAGAGCAGCAGCAGGCACACTGCCACGAGCGCGAGGCCCGAGATGTCGGCACCACGACCGATCGCGGCGACGAGGTCGCGCGCGACGTTCGACCATCCTATCGCGGACAATCCCATCAATGCGACCACGACGGCGAAGACGGCGAGGATGGAAATGCTGACGTTGAAGATCTTCTCAAACCTGACGAGCAGGCGCGCGCTCAATGGCTCGCGGGCCGCAGCGACCGGGTCCGCGGCGTCGAAGGTTTTCCTGATTGGGCTGGTATCGACATATCTCGAGCGCCGATAGCCGACAAGTACGGAGCAGAACGCCGCTACGAAAACGATCCCAAATACGCCAAATGGCGGCAGCTGCGTGAGATCGGAAATCAGCTCATAGAGGAGCAGCGCCGCCGCCCCGATCAATCCGAAATAGATCATGCCGAGTTGCAGTTGGGTGGAGCGCAGGACCCCCGTATTCCCGGCGATCAGGGCGTACCCGCCCGCAAGGATCAGCATGAAGAGCGCAAGGACAGAGGTGGGCACCGTCGCATCGAGGCCGGCCGCCAGGGACCTCGCGAGAGCGAACGCCGCCCCGATCGCAAGGGCAGCCAAGGCGACCACCGTGAGAGCCGCCGCAACCAGGCGAAGGCGGGAGTCGTTGCCATGCCGTTGGGCAATGAACTGATGGATCGTCACCGATCTGTCGTGAATGAGCGCGTCGCAGAAAAACGCGAGGAGTGGAGCGCGGACGCAAGACATCACGGACAGGCCGAGCGGAAAGCAGACGGCGGCCACGAGTGAAGGCCAGAAGTTGCCGGTCGCGCCCCATCCGAAGAATGGTCCGAGTGTCGCCATCCACAGGCTGCAGGCGACCGAGGCGTTCTGGATCACCGCCGGCGGCGTGCGCTCGGACGCGATGAAATAATCCTGGACACGGGCGTATTTCGCTCGCCGCAACAGCCAGGCTGGAATGAGGCACAGCCCGAGACACAAGGCGGCGGGAAGAAGGGCGAGTAATGACATAGGGACTGCTCGGCACGCCGACTTCCAGACGCGACCTCGAGCCGTCGAGACATGGACGACCTGAACCACAGCCGGCAGCGGCGAAAGTCTGCCGGCGGTCATCTGCACGATATCTGCTGGGGTTCGGCGCGCAAGCGTGTCGGAGCGCGGTGCGCTAAGGCATCCCGCCGGTTGCGCGGCGGGGCTCGATCGCTCGCGCGGCAAACGGCGGGATGACTCTCGCGCGGCGCCGGTCGCCCCCTCAGTGCGCGCGACCGAGACAGATCGAGACGGGAGCGATCAATTGCGGGCAGCGCTCTTTGTTGATGTCGCCGGCGTCGGCGCCGCGTCTTTGCGCCGGCCCTCGATCAGGGGCATCACCCGCGGCAGCAAGGCCGTGGCGATCATGGCATGGCCTTCGCGCGTCAGATGGATGAAATCGAGGGTGTAGTAGCGCAGCGGAATTTCGTCGTCGTACACGACCACCTTGATTCCGCGCGCCCGCAGCCGCCGCTCCATCTCCCCGATATTGGCGGCGCGCTGCTCGGGCGTTCCGAGGAAGCGCCGATCGTTGGCTCCCGGCTGCAGGATGACGATCGCGGTGCCGTCCGGCACGTCCCGGTCGAGGCGGCGGAGCATCATGGCCGTGGTGTCGAACGGCACTCCGGCATTCGTGACCTGGGCGTCGATCTGCTTGGCGCGCAGCAGGGCCTGGAGCTGGGCGGGATAAGCGCCCCCGTTCCCGACATACCAGCCGTGGGTATTGCTGGCGCCGATCGCGACGATCCGCACCGGCGCCGCTTGCGCGCCGATGCTCGCCCCCGCAAGAATCAACAGGGTCAACAGCGCCGCCCGGGCGAGCCAGGCTGAGGCGGCAGTCGCGGTTGCGTGCGCGGGCACCGTCGCCTCTATCGCGTCTGCCGCACCGACAGAATGGCGCGCTCGATTTCGGCCTGGATGTTTGGGCTCTTGTCCATGGCAATGTGAGCGATGCCAAGGTCGCCGCCCAGATTGACGTTCGAGAGATTGCCGCGGTAGCCGACCTCCGCCTTCACCGGCGCGCCCCAGCCGGGCGAGTTGTAGTAGTTGATGGCGCGCGCCACATTGCCCGAGATCGGATCCTGCAGCAGCGGCGCCAGCGTCACCAAGAGGTCGACGGCAATGCCGTCCTTTTCGAGGATGCGCGCCATTTCGATGACGTTGTTGGCGCCCTGCGAATGCCCGATCAGGACCAGCGCGCCGCTCTTTCCGGCCGCGCGATCCTTGATGATATTGGCAACCGTGGACTTCCAGGCCAGATGTCCGACGGTTTCGGCCTTCACGCCTTTGCTGCGGAGATCGTCCGCCAGCGTATCGAGACCGGTCGAGAACACCCCGAACCAGCCGCGCAGGAGATAGACCTGTGTCTCGGCCTTGCTGACGCTGCTCCACAGCGCCGCAACGGCCACGCAGAGCGCGCCTAAGATCGCCGTCGTCTTCGAAACGTGTTGACAATGCACGCCCATAGCCGCCCCCCGCCGCTCCCCTTCATCGGCAAATCACCGCCGAATCCCGGAGGCATATTAAGGTTAATCGTGGCGGCCGAGAGGAAGTTGGCGACGTGGCGGCCTACGGCGATGCTTTTTGGAATACCTGTTGCCGAAAAGCTACTACCAGCCTTGCGTGGCCCAAATGTCGAGTGAGAAACGTCGTCTGCGGGACGGGGCGTTGCCCCGATTCAGTCGCGGGCGGCCGTGGCGATCACAGCAGCGAACGACCGCCCGCGAACAAAGTCTGAGCACGACGCGGATCGGCTCAGCTCGGAATCCGCCGCCGCGCTTGCTGAAAGCGACAGCGCCGGAAATCAGCAAAACGAGCGAAGCTCGAAAATAACGGCACTTATGACGCTCGGAGACGGTACGATTGCGTTGGCACTATCAATTCCAGCTCGCAAAGGAGAGCAATGGGGGCAGGCAATTCTTGCCGGAATCACCCCGCCCCCAAAGACCGCGCACCGAAAGCGACGGCCCGTCCGGGATTGCGACCGGACCGAATTAGACTAGGTTCACTCTATCAATTCGACAAGTTAATTCAGTCCTGGCGCGCACCGTGCTCTGGCCAGGCTTTGCTTGTCGGGTGGTGACTACTTTGCCCTTGGGTGCGCAGGGCGCCCGTTGATGCGCTTCTGGCCGTCCTCGCGTGTGCGCCTCTGTTATGGTCTTCTTGGCGGAACCTTCGTAGCTTTGGCAAGCTCGTCAGCGAGCAGGCTCTGAATGCTCTCCGGCAGAGCGATGCTTGTTAATTCCAGCCCCACTGCAATAGCTTGAACGTGAGGCCGAACCAATGTGGTGGCGATACTGACTGTGGCAACGAGATGTTGATCTGGCGAACCCATATTCGGAAGCCGCGAAGACTCCCAGCCATTGCCCAAGCTCCTACTTGAGATCCCGATCGTCCCTGCGGGCACCTAGGGGATCACCGTCACTGGCCAGCCTGTATTCAGGAACTCAGATAATGCAGGCGATATAATCTTGGACAGGACCGGATCGGCGAGCACGAGGGCCGTAGCGGCCACGCCTTGCAATCTCGGGCTGAGTTGAACGCCAAGCCCGCATAATCGCTCTTCGGCAAAAATGTCACGGTTGCAGAATGTCAAGACTGCACCGTTGCTGGAATGACATCTCTCGGGCATGGTATGAACAATCACGGCCCGCCAGATTCCGTGATTGCGCTGCACAAGAAAGCCCCGGTGACCGCATGCCGGCCCCGGGGCTTTCGACTCAAGCGATCCGGTACAGAACTATGTCTTTCATCGCGACTTTTATTTCCCTGGCCGTGATGATTGGCGCCGCTGTGGTCATCCTGACTGCTATTGTCGGATACGGATGTTACAACTTCTTGCGAGAATTATTCGATAAGCCGCCAAGACAGCTGGACGTCTAAGGCCCCTATAGGCCGCAGTTGGCGGCCTCACGAGATCAAGCACGACGGCTACCGGATGATGGCCCGGCGTGACGACGTGCAAATGAGTGGGCTCGCTCTCTTACCAAAAATTGCGCGCGAAGCCCTGGCGACCTTGGTCGCTCCGCCACGTTGATCCATATCCGCGCGCTGCCCAATCGGCGACCCGGACATCGCCCCGGGACGGTGTGCTGTGCGAGGGCTGGTTGCGGCGCTGGTTCTGACGATGCGCCGACCTCTGCGCCTTCTTGGTCTCCGCAATCCCCTTATCGAGCTCTGTGGCCCTCGAGTTAGCGGCCACACCCGACTTCGCTGAGTTACCTTGCTGGCCGACGCTCGCGACGCGGGGCACCCTGACCATGCGTACCTTGGGCAGCTGAAACGAAACGCAGCTGCCGTCGCGGCTCTGGCCAAGGCAAGATGGCTTCCCGGCGATGGCCTGCGCGCCGTGTTCGCTGGCTGGCTGCGGATCGGCGGCGGCGTACCCTGCGGGGCTAACGGCCGGAATGGTCTCCGCGCGGGATACTTGATCCGCGGGTGCCATCGCCGCATCGGACTTGCTCGGGCCAAGCGGGACCATCATGGCCGCACCGATCCCTGCCACACCAAGACATGCCAGCGCGAGCCAGAGGCCGCGCTGAAAGCGTTGTTTGGGAGAGCGATAGCGGAATTGGGGATGAACGTATTGGGGCGCAGGCACGGGGACACTCCGACAAACTGATCCCCGATCCCCCCAGGCCCCAAACTATGGCAACTCTGCCGCCTAGTCGAGCTTGTTGCTGCTGCGCCATCAAAAAAGGCTTCCAGCGTTAACATCCCGCGCTTGCTCACCGGACAGGCATCGACTGGAGCGACCGCTTCCCGCTCCTCGTGGAGGCCGTGAACCCAAAGCGTGCTGAGCGTTTGATTGGCAAGAATGGTGTTTCAATGATCGGATTTCGATCCGCCGATCTGTTTCAGTTCGCCTTTGAGATCGTTGGGATCATTGGCAAATCAACATCTTAGCCCCGGTTTGACAATTTTGAGCTTCCGTTTCACTCGATCACCGCGGTGGCAAGCGCGAGCATCGTCGGCGGCACCGTCAGGCCGAGCGACTTCGCGGTCTTGAGGTTGAGCGCAAAATCGAACTTGGTCGACACCAGCACCGGCAAGCCCGCGGGCTTCTCACCCTTGAGAATGCGTCCCGTGTACTTGCCGGCCTCGCGGTAGGAGTCGACCTGATCGGGCCCGTAGCTCATCAGTCCGCCGGCGACGACGAAGTCGCTGTTGGAAAAGCTGGTTGCCAATGCGTGGCGTTCCGCCAGAGCCAGGATTTGGTGCCGCCAAAACCGGAAATCCGCCTGCGGCGCTATGAACAATGCCGTGACCCGCTGTTGGACCAGCGCGGCAACGGCGGGGTCGACGTCGCTTGCGCTCGCGACCGTCTCGACGTGCAACGTCCTCCCCAACGAAGCCGCCGTCGCCAGCGCATCTCTGACGTCGGTGGCGGTGTTGGGATTACGTGCATGCGCCAGCATCCCGATCGGCGCGGTCCCCGACACCAGTGCGGCCAACAGTTCCGGCCGCTTCGCCACCAGCTTGTTGGACAGGAAGGTCACGCCGGTGACGTTGGCGCCCGGTCGGTTGAAGCTCGCGACCAGGCCCACCTCGACCGGATCGACACCGGTCACGAACACGACGGGAATCGTTGCGGTCGCCGCCTTGGCTGCAAACGCTGGCGGAGTGGTGTTGGCCACCAGCACCCTGACCTGGCGCCGCACCAATTCGGCGGCCAGCGTTGGCAGACGGTCGCCTTGGCCGTCGGCATAGCGGTATTCGAACGTCACGTTGCGGCCGTCGTCATAGCCGGCCTCGCTTAACCCCTGGCGCCACGCCGCCAGTACCGTGGCCTCAGAATCCTGTGACTGAGAGCTCAGGACCCCGACCACCGGTACTGCCGGCTGTTGAGCCGGCGCCACCAGCGGCCAAGCCGCCGCCGCGCCGCCAAGCAGCGTGATGAACGCGCGCCGTTTCATTCGATCACCTCGTCGGCGAGCAGTTGCATCGAGTTTGGCACCGCGAGGCCGAGCGCATTAGCGGTCTTGAGATTGATGACCAACTCGAATTTCGTTGGCTGCAAGATTGGCAGATCGGTCGGCTTGGCACCTCTAAGTATTCGGCCAACATAGGTACCAGCCTGCTGATACCCATCCGTGACGCGCGGGCCATAGCTGATCAGGCCGCCCGCAGTGGCAAATTCGCGAAATTGATAAAAGGCCGGCAGCCTGTTCTGTGCCGCGAGCGCAATGATGTGGTCGCGTCGCGTGTCGAAGTACGGGTTCGCGGTGACCAGCACAGCGCCGACCCGTTGCTGGACCAGCGACACGAAGGCAGCATCCAATTCCGTATCGTTGTCAGCTTTCGCCACCAGGAGCTTCAGATTGATGGCGCGGGCGGCGCCTTCGATGTCCTGCAATTGATTTGCCGACGGCAAGAAGCCCGGATTCAAAAGGGCACCGAAGAGGGACGCGCTCGGCACGAGTTCGCGCATCAGCCCGACGCGCTTGGGCTCCAATTGATTGGTCAACAAGGTAAAGCCGGTCGCATTTCCGCCCGGTCGGTTGAGGCTATCGACCAGACCGGCCTTGACCGGATCGCCGCCCATCCCAAAAACGACGGGTATCGTTGATGTCGCCTTCTTCGCTGCGACAGCCGAATTATCTCCACCGACCCCCACCAGGACAGCAACGTGACGAGATACGAGTTCGGCAGCCAGCGCCGGCAGCCGGTCATATTCGCCACGGGCCCAGCGAAACTCAATGGCGACGTTCTGGCCTTCGACGAAGCCGCCCTCGCTCAAGCCTCGGCGGAATGCGGTGACAAGATAAGACGAGTCCTCCGGCGACCGGCCGCTCATGAACCCGATAACAGGCATACTCGTTTGCTGCGCGTGCCCCACGAGCGGCCATGCCGACGCTGCACTGCCGATCAGCGTGATGAACTCGCGCCGTTTCATGCTGGTTTCCGACCTGACGGACGGGGAGCATCCCGCCGAGTGAGAGCGATGAAGCACCCACAAACATAGCACGGAAAGATCGCGATCTCGCTTGGCCGACTGATCCAGCGTTCGACCCAATAACCGAGTCCGAGACTCCCCCATGGGTCCTTTGACGGGGGCTTCCGCGGGTCGTGAGCCCGGCTCAGGCTAGCAGAGGCAGAAATTTTTGGCTGGTGCGTGATCCCGAAAAGTGGGCACCGGTTTTCGGAAAAGATCACGCACAAACAAAAAGCTAGAGCGGGATGATGACTCGACGAAAAATCATCCCGCTCTAAAGCGCCTGATGGGATGCTTCGATGGCTGCAGCCGGCGTCGCCGCACAATCAGTCGGTTCGTGCGGCAGCACCGACGAACGGCTCATGGATTGAATAACGAGCGATCCTCGCGGTCGCGTACGCTGCAATAGAGCTTGAGGGCGTCCACGATATTACGCGCATACCGGAGCATCCCGATTCACGTCGCGGCTAAGGTCATTCACATGTCGGCGGAGGTTCTGGCAACGAGGACGACCACGGACCGCGGGTGGACCCGATAGCTTCGCTCCCGCACCGCTGGCGCATCTTCCCAGCCACAGATGTCGTCCGGCGCATCGCGATGCGTATCGATGCAGCGGCGCCACGTTTCTCCGGTCTCCACAAGCGCGGGAAGCTCGAATTCGAGCGCCTCCCAGAACGCATTGATGATGAGGTGGAGCAAAACCGGATCTCCGGGCAGTCCGACCGTTGCGGCCAGCGTGTGGGAATGGTGGCTCCAGTCGGGTGCATTCAACCGGACGCCATGCCACGTGAATGGCTGGCGGCGCAGAAGCTCGTTCAGGGTCAGGTCGAGTCGCTCGATCGGCAGATACTGGTTCATTCGTATCGCGATGAGCGCCTTGGCAAAACGGTGAACGTCTGCGTGTTTCTCGATCAGCGTCCAGTCGAGCCAGGATATCTCGTTATTTTGGCAGAAGGCGTTGTTGTTGCCCCGTTGGGTGCGCCGGACCTCGTCGCCCATCAGCAGCATCGGCGTCCCTATTGCCAGCAGGGTCAGTGTCAGGAAATTCTTCACTTGGCGATTGCGCAGCCGCTCTACGTCCGGATCCTCGGTGGGACCTTCGACGCCGCAGTTCCAGCTGAGATTATAGTCCGTCCCGTCACGATTGTTCTCGCCGTTCGCCTCGTTGTGCTTGGTATTGAAGGAAACGAGGTCGTTGAGCGTGAACCCGTCATGACAGGTCACGAAATTGATGCTCTGCTCCGCCTCGCGTTCTTCGCCTTCATAGACATCCGGGCTTCCGCTCAGCCGAAAGGCCACGGCCCGGGCGACGCCATTGTCCCCTTTGAGGAAGGCCCTGACGTCGTCGCGAAATTTCCCGTTCCACTCGTTCCAGCTGTCGCCGACAAACGTTCCAACCTGGTAGAGACCGCCGGGATCCCAGGGTTCCGCGATCAGTTTCACGTTGGCGAGGACCGGATCCGACTCGATCTCCCAAAGGATCGGCGGCGATGCTATCGGACGGCCCCCTTCGTCGCGCGCCAGCACCGAGGCCAGATCGAAGCGGAAGCCATCGACATGCATCTCGCTCACCCAATGACGGAGGCTGTCGAGGATGAGGCGCCGGACAATGGGTTCATTGGCGTTGAGCGTATTGCCGCAGCCGGTGAAGTTGGCGTAGCGCGACCGGTCGGCGGCGAGCATGTAATACGTTTCGTTGGAAAGTCCGCGGAAGCTGATGGTCGGACCGTTCTCGTCGCCCTCCCCGGTGTGGTTGTAGACCACGTCGAGGATGACCTCGATGCCGGCACGGTGAAGCGCTTTGACCATGTCTCGAAATTCGTCCACCGCGCCAAGCGGGCCCGGACGAGAGCTGTAGCCGTCGTGGGGAGCGAAAAACGAAATGGGCTGATAGCCCCAATAGTTCCCGAGACCCGGCGGGCCATCCTGCTCGTCGAAGGCGAACACAGGCAGGAGCTCGACGGCAGTCACGCCGAGGTCGCGCAGATAAGGGATATTGTCAATCAAACCGGCATAGGTGCCCCGCTTGCCCGGCGTGACACCCGAGCTCGGATGCCGGGTAAAGCCGCCCACGTGCATCTCGTAGAGCAAAGTCTTCGCGAAGGGACGGCCGATCGGCGCGTCACCCTCCCAGTCATAGCTGGCGGGATCGACAACGACGCTCCTGAAAGCCGTCGCGACGTTGTCGCCCGGCCTTCGTGACACGTCACCGGTCCGCGCCGCCGGGCGAGCGATGCACTTGCCGTAAGGATCGAGCAGCACCTTGCTCGAGTCGAAACGCAGCCCGCTTTCCGGATCGAACGGCCCCGAAACGCGATAGGCATAGACTTGGCCGGCCGCAACACCCGGAATGAAGGTGTGCCAGTAGTGGTAGGTTCGGTTGATTCGCGGATCGAGATCGATCACCCGCGAAGGCAACGACGCATCCGCGCTGTCGAACAACAACAGCTGAGCCGCTCGGCTGTGCTTGGCGAACAAGCTGAAGTTCGCGCCGCGACGGTCGAGCGTCGCGCCGAGCGGAAAGCTCCGCCCGGCATGCTGTTGAGAATGGCTGGCCATGGCGCGTGCAGTCTTTGAACTTCAAATTCGCTTAATCTGCATTCCGACGCAACAGAAGACCTGATAAGACTTATATAAAGTCCATGTGGCGCCGGCGAACGCGCGGTGGCGGCCTGAGAGTCACTCTCGGAGGAGGATATGGACTTGACCGTTACGGATCTCCGATCAATCAGTGCGTACGGCCCCGCGCGAAGCAGCGTGAGCGGCCATCCCCTGGAGCCTGATGAGCTGCATCGGATGCAGCGTTATTGGAACGCGACGTTGTATCTGTCGGCAGGAATGATCTACCTGCGGGACAATCCGCTGCTGCGCGAGCCTCTCAAGCCTGAGCACGTCAAACGACGGCTGCTGGGGCATTGGGGCTCCGATCCCGGGATGAGTCTCGTCTATATCCATCTCAACCGGCTGATCAAGAAATATGACCTCGACGTCATCTTTCTTGCGGGTCCCGGACACGGCGCGCCGGCGCTGATCTCGAATGTCTATCTGGAAGGCGCGTACTCGGAGATCTACAACGAAATCTCCGAAGACGCCGACGGCATGGGCCGCCTGTTCAAGCAATTCTCCTTCCCCGGCGGGATCGGCAGCCATTGCACGCCGGAGACGCCCGGTTCGATTCATGAAGGCGGAGAGCTCGGCTATTCGGTGTCGCACGCGTATGGCGCAGCCTTCGATAACCCGGATCTCATCGTCACCGTCATGGTCGGCGACGGCGAAGCAGAGACCGGGCCGCTCGCGACGGCGTGGCATTCGAACAAGTTTCTCAATCCGGCGCGCGACGGTGCCGTGCTGCCGGTGCTGCATCTCAACGGTTACAAGATCGCAAATCCGACGATTCTTTCCCGCATCTCGCACGAGGAGCTGGAGTCGCTGTTCTTCGGTTACGGTTACGACCCCTATTTTGTCGAGGGTTCCGATCCGGAAACGATGCATCAGGCCATGGCCGCCACATTGGACCATTGTGTCCAGGAGATTCGGCGCATCCAGCAGGAGGCGCGCGCAAATGCCTCCGGGCCGAGGCGACCCCGCTGGCCGATGATCATTCTGCGCAGCCCGAAGGGCTGGACCGGTCCCAGGGAGGTGGACGGACACAAAGTCGAAGGGTTCTGGCGCGCGCACCAGGTGCCGCTCGCCGAAATGCACGAGAAGCCCGCGCATTTGAAGCA
>Ga0114129_10011017_pt1 | contig 12883 bp, 11 predicted proteins | sample RhiMetdeltSRZDD1_FD_80071 | JGI IMG/M metagenome (GOLD analysis project Ga0114129, IMG submission 80071) | Populus rhizosphere microbial communities from Tennessee, USA - Rhizosphere MetaG P. deltoides SRZDD1 (version 2) (version 2) | ecosystem: Host-associated > Plants > Roots > Rhizosphere >...
GGCTCAGCGTCAAACGGAGATCATGTCTCCTGACGGGAGATGCTCGGCGTCGGAGTATCGAGAAGTTTTCTCACCGTGCGTGCGAGCACTTCCGGAGTGAAGGGCTTCTGAAGAAAACCGCTGGCTCCCTGTTCGTGTCCGGCGAGAATGCCGATGTCGTCGGTAAAACCAGACATGAAGAGGATGCGGAGGTCCGGTTTGATCGTCAAAAGGTGTTGGGCCAGTTCCCGCCCACCCATACCGGGCATGACCATGTCGGTCAGCAGCAAGTCCAGCCGGTCCAACTCTTGTGAAGCCAACAGACAGGCCTCTAAACCGTGTTTGGCCTCGATCACGTGATAGCCCAGCTTACGCAATGCGTCGCGCAGCAGAATGCGCACGCTCGAATCGTCTTCCACCAGGAGGATGGTTTCCGTTCCTCCGATCGTCTCCCCTGACGCCTGCAGCGTGAAGGCTGTCTGCCTGTCGGTGGCGACGCGGGGGAAGAAGATATCGAATCTGGTCCCGTACCCAACCCGACTGGTCACATCAATACCCCCGCCCAGTTGGGTGACGATCCCGAACACGGTCGAGAGGCCCAGGCCGCTGCCCTTGCCCTCTTCTTTGGTCGTGAAGAACGGCTCGAAGATATGGGCTTGCGTGTCGCGATCCATGCCGCTGCCGGTGTCGCCGACGGACAACTTGACGTAGGGCCCTGGCGGCAGCGGCTCCACGTGGTATAGCGGACTTTCCGCGAGTTCGACCTGCGCGGTGTCGATCGTGAGGGTGCCTCCCTTGATCATCGCGTCCCGCGCATTCACCACGAGATTCATCAACACCTGCTCCAATTGGGCCTGGTCAGCGCGAACCTGACTGTTCGAGTGATCAAGGCTGATGACGAGCCTGATGTCTGACCCGATCAAACGCTGCAACATGCTTTCAAGGTTCGTCACAATATTGTTGAGACTGAGGTTCTTCGGTTCGAGAGGTTGCTTGCGGCTGAAGGCCAGCAGCTGCCGGACCAGCATCGCGGCCCGCTCGCCGGCTTTCTGCGTTTCTTCTATTTTGTGATGTAACGGGTGCTCGCACCCTAACTCAGACGAGATGACGTGGCTGTACCCCATGATCACGGTGAGAAGATTGTTGAAATCGTGGGCGATGCCTCCGGCCAGCCGCCACCGCTTCCATCTTCTGGGCCTGTCGGAATTGCCGTTCGCTCTGGATCAACGCTTCTTCGGCTTTCTTTCGTTCCCTGCGGTCGTCCCGCTCACGGAGGGCGCGCTGAACCGAGGGGACCAGTCGCCCCAATCGCTGTTTGAGCACATAGTCGGTCGCGCCTTGATGCATGGCATCGATGGCCAATTCCTCCCCGATCGTGGCCGACACGAAGAGGAACGGGATATCGGGCGCCAGCTCCCGAGCCAGCGACAGCGCCGTCATTCCATCGAATCCGGGGATCGAATAGTCGGCGAGGATCAGGTCGAACGCGCCGTTGTCATGTAACGCGGTGAGAAAATCGCTGCGTGTATCGACACGATGGGTGGCGCAGGCTAGTCCCGCCTCTGACAGCGTCGCGGCGATCAGGTCGGCGTCGATGGGATCGTCCTCGTGGAGGAGCAGGCGGAGCGGGGTTTTCACAGATCCTCCGCGGGCAGGTTAACAGGTCGTCGACCAACTGCTACTATTTTGTCGAGTGCAAGACACTCAGAAGTCCCCAATGCGTTCAGAATCGGGTGCAGGCTGAACAGCCTGCTAGGCAGCGGACTCAGTGCCCTCAGGCGGCGGTTCATTGATGACGCCCCAAAACACGCCGAGCTCTTTCACGGCCGAGATAAACTGCTGAAACTCGACAGGCTTCACGACGTAGGCATTGGCGCCGAGCGCGTAGCTCTGCGCGAGATCTCGTTCTTCCCGGGACGAGGTCAACATGACGACAGGGATCGGTTTCAGATTCACGTCGTTCTTGATTGTTCGCAGGACCTCGATGCCGTCGATTTTCGGCATCTTAAGATCGAGAAACACGACCACGGGGTTGCCACATTCTCGACTCTTGTACGCGCCGCGGCAGTAGAGATAATCCAAGACCTCGGCCCCATCATGACAGACAACGACTTTGTCCGCAATGTGGTGCTCTTCCATTGCGGCCAGCGCTAGCTCCGCGTCCCGCGGGTTGTCCTCCGCCAATAAGATGGGTTTCACCGTGGTCATGACACAGTCCTTTTCACGGGGAGTGACAGATAAAACGTGGCCCCCTGATCGATCTTGCCTTCGGCCCACGTTCGGCCTCCGTGACGATGGATGATCCGCCTGACGTTCGCCAGGCCGATTCCGGTGCCTTCGAACTCATCATTCCGGTGGAGCCGCTGGAATACCCCGAAGAGTTTGTTCACATACTGCATGTCGAACCCGACTCCGTTGTCGCGAACGAAGATTGTGACTTCGCCCGGGAATTGCCGCGTCCCACCGATCTCGATGCGGGGTGTGGGCCTCGTGGCCGTGAACTTGACCGCGTTCGAGATGAGGTTCATGAACACCTGCCGCAGCATGGCAGGATCGCCCGGGACATCAGGCAACGAGCCAATTGTCCAGGAGATCGTCCTTCCTTGCAAGTCAAGACGCAAATCGTGAATGACGGTCTTGACCAACTGATTCAGATTTACCGTACTGCGCAACATTTCTTGCCGGCCCATGCGGGAGAACACGAGCAAGTCGTCAATCAGCTGCCCCATCTGCTTAGCCGATTCCGAGATGGTTTGGAGATACCGCTGAGCCTTGTCGTTCAGAGACGGGCCGGCGGTTTTCGACAAGAGCGCCGCGTAGCCGTCGATATGGCGCAATGGGGCGCGGAGGTCGTGCGAGACGGAATAACTAAACGCCTCCAATTCCTTGTTCGCGGCCTGCAGGAGTTCCCCCTGCCGCCGCAATTCTGCCGCGGCCCGACGCCTGTTCGTGATGTCGTGATGGATGAAATAGTAGACGGAACCCAGCAATACCAGCTGCAAGATGGCGCCAAGAGCAAGCAGCGCGATGGTACTGCGGGTGGTCCCTGTCGACTGCAACAATCTGGCACGGGCGGATTGCTGCTCATAATTCTCCAGATCCGCGATGAGTTGGTGAATCTCGTCGAATTGCCGCTTCGCCACGCCTGGCATGGCCAGCTGGCGTACCGCCTCAGCACCTCGTTCAGCCCGCTGTTGGATTGCGTTCGCCTCGATGTCCAACTGTTGCTTGATGAGTTGTTCCACCTGGGCAATACGTTCGCGTTGCTCCGGTACAGGTCCCGTGAGGGCCTGAAGGTACCGCGCATACTCGGGCATCTGCTCCACGATGGTACGGTGGGCCTTGAGGTAGGATTCGTCACCGGTGACCAGGTAACGACGATGACCGCTTTCCGCCGCGATCAGCGCTTCCTCGATCGATCCCAACAGCTGGACGAGCTCATGGCTTGCGCTGTCCAGACGGCTATTCTTCACCACCACCGACGTATTCCGGTAAGACACCACGCTGATAATAACAATGCTCGCGAAGACCAATCCGAAGCCGCCAAGCACCCGTTGCTCGATGGACCACTTGGCCAACCAGGCAGTCAACCAGGCCGGCCCTATTTTCTGGATCGGCGGAGGGGGCTGAGCGCTGGCCGGTGACGACTCGGATAGAGAAGGAGCGGCGGACGGCGTGGTTGTCGGAGGGTCCTGTGTCGCTGATTCTATGGCCATATGCGGTCTGAGGGCGCGCAAATACAGTGAAAAACCTCACAAACTCTACTCTGGCCATTCCAGCCCTGCAAGCAATATTTCAGAAGGATCGGTGACAGGGCTCCGGCAGGGCCAGATCAGTGGCCTGACGCGATGACCGAGGTCACGGCCGGCAGTGTGACAGATTGGTCGCCAAGGTTGGAAAACATCATTGTGGCGGCGACCACCCAGTCAATCACCGGTTGGGGGTAGATTCCAATGATGAGGGTTCCGGCCAAGCCCACATAGATGACCGCTTTCATCGGACCCGACACATTTACCGGCGAGGGATCATGTGGCTCGATGATGTACATTTTCTTGACGACGACGAGATAGTAGTACATGGAGATCACGATGTTAATGAGCCCAACCGTAATCAGCGTGTAGAGTCCTTCCTTCACCGCTGCAACGAAGATATACAGTTTCCCGATGAAGCCGGCCAGCGGCGGCACGCCCGTCAACGATAATAAGAAGATCAGCATGGAGAAGGCTAAGAACGGCGATCGGCGGCCTAGGCCGCTGTAGTCGTCGATTTCCTCACTACCGATGGCTTGGCCGACGGCAATAATGATTGCAAAGGCGCCCAGGTTCGCGAACAGATACGTCAGCAGATAGAACAGGATCGCATCATTACCCATCTTGGTTCCTGCGGCCAGCCCGATCATGATGTTGCCGATCTGGGCGATGCCGGAATAGGCCAACAGTCTCTTCATGTTTCTCTGGGCAATCGCCACGATATTGCCGTAGGTCATCGACAGGATGGAGGCAGCAACGAGCAGCAGGACCCAGGTTGGCTTAAATGTGCTGAGCGCAACAAAGAACATGCGAAGTAGAATGGCGAAGGCCGCTCCTTTGGGTGCGATCGACAAAAAGGCGGTCACCGGTGTAGGGGAGCCATGGTAGGTATCGGGAATCCAGGCGTGGAACGGCACGGCGCCGATCTTGAAGCCCAAGGCGCCGAAGATGAGCAGAAATCCGATGATCAGTCCCGGTGTCGGCTGGACCGACTTCATGTCGGAGAATACGAGTTTTCCTGTCTCACCGTAGACCAGGCTGATCCCATACGCCAGTAAGCCGGCTGCAAAGACACCCAAAATGAAAAATTTCAGTCCCGCCTCGTTGGAGGCAACGTCCTCCCGCAAATAAGAGACAAGGACGTAGAAACCGAATGTCGAAAATTCCAGCGTGACGAACACGGACAATAGATCATTGGCCGAGGCCATGAACATCATGCCCAGGGCCGACATCACGACGAGAAAATAGTATTCCCCTCGGAAGAAGGTAAACCGGTGAACGAATTCGATCGATGCCAGGATGACGAGAATCGTGGCGCCCACGATGAAGATCTTGAAGAACAGAGCCATCCGGTCGACCACAAACATATTGGCAAAGAGCGTTCCGGAGATGCCGGAAAAATCGAACCAGGCAAGACATCCCAGCGTGCCGGCGAGCCCGGCGATACTCAAATAGGCCAATTGCTCTTTCGGCAAGCGCGGGAACGAAAAGTCCACGATCAGGACGAGGCACAGCCAAGACGTTAAGATGATCTCCGGCAACAATAACAGGAGATCGGAAGAGGACATGGTGAGCGAAAAGGTCATCGGACCTCTCGTGAAGTCGGAGAGAAGTGCTTGTTCGCGACGAGCGGGAGCTCGGAAGATCTTCCGGGAAGCACAGCCTCCCTCATCCCTACCCCTTCACCCATTTCTGCGACCGGCACGACTTGGGTGATCTTGGCGACGAGCGGATCCACACCGGAACGGACGACGTTATACATGTGCATCGGGAACAGGCCGAAGCCGATGCTCACGGCAATCATGATGAGCAGTGGCAGCCGGTCGACCACGGCGACTGCATCATGCGAATGGCTATATTTCTGATCCATCGGACCATAGAAGAGACCACGCATCATGCGGAATAAATAGGCCAAGGTGATGACGATACCGATGACCGCCACAATGACTTGGAACGGATACTTGTTCCAACTCCCGACGATGATCATGACCTCGGCGATGAAATTTACGGTGCCGGGCATGCCGACGGAGGCCATGCAGGCGATGACGAAACAGCCTGCAATAAAGGGCATCCGATTGGACAGTCCACCGAGCGACGGGATATCACGCGAGTGCGTCTGATCGTAGACCCAGCCGGCCATGGCGAAGAGCATCCCCGTAGCCATGGCGTGCGCAAACATGTAGATCACCGCCCCGCTCAAGCCGATGTAATTCAAGGCCGCCATCCCGAGAAAGACATAGCCCATGTGGCTCGAACTCGAATAGCCGATCACATACTTTGTGTCCTTGGCATGAAAGGCCACGAACCCGCCGTAAATGATGCTGAAGATGCAGAGGACCGCTGCGATCGGCATCAGCTCCCGTGTGGTATCCGGCAGAATTTCGAACGCCACTCGGATGATGGAAAAATGGCCCAGCTTCATCAGGACGCCTGCATGCAACATGCTTGTCGCGGCAGGAGCGGCGGCATGGCCTACCGGAGACCAGGAGTGCAACGGCCAGAGTGGTGCGATCGAGGCGAAGCCAAAAAAGATGAGAATCCAGATGATCCTGTCCATCGTCGTTCCCAGGGCCGGGATATTCATGAGCTTGGCATGCTCCCGTAGCACCAGGATGTCGAAGGTGTTGAGTCCTGAATACTTGTAGATCAGCAAGATCCCCAGCAATGCCACGACAGCCCAGGCTGAGAGAAACAAGACCAGTTTCATCGCCGCATATTCTTTGCTGTTCGCAGCAAAATTGAAGATGAAGCTGACAGAGTCCCGAAGTTTGAGTCCTTCGGGATCGTTCATCTCCAGATACTTCTTTGTATGGCTTCCCCACATGCCGAGCAATAGATACATGGGGATCACGGACATTTCGTAGAAGAAATAGAGGAAAAACAGATCCAGCGACATGAAGACGCCGATGGTGGCGGCGGCAAGGATCAAGAGCCAAATGTAAAATTCCTTGGTCCGGTCTTTTATGTGCCAGGACACAAAGATTCCGGCGAACAACAGGATCGACGAAGCCAACACGAGCGGCGTCCCGATGCCGTCGACGCCTAAATGCAGCGAAATGCCGAGTTGTCTCGACCACTCGAATTTTTGAATGAACTGGAATCCGCCCTTGACCGGATCATACGCATAGAAGAGATACAGCGAGGCGAGCAGGGAGGTGCCTGCCGATGCTGCCGCAATCCCCCTGACAAGCATGGCCTGACGGTTGGATGTGAAAATCAAGGCGAGGGCACCGACGAAAGGCGCGAACAAGATGTACAACAGCACGTAGTCGCTCATGGGCTCAGTTCACCCTCTCTGGTGTTCGCACCGGCGGCGGAAGAGTTGCGACGGTTCCATGATTCAGCCGGTCGACAAGGGCCTGGACCGATCCATTCATCATGCGGAGAAAGGGAGCGGGATAGAGGCCGATCCAGAGAATCATGACCGACAGCGACGTGGCGATGACTGTTTCACGGAGATGAAGGTCTCCGATGGTATCCTTTACGGCCTTGCCGACAGGGCCGAGCATCGCCCGTTCGTAGTACCAGAGGAAATAGGCCGCACCGAAAATCACCCCGGTCACGGCGATGGCACCATAGAGCCAATGAGCTTTGAACGTGCCGAGCAGGATCAGGAACTCGCCAACAAATCCGTTGGTGCCAGGTAGGCCGATGGAGGCCAACCCGATCAGCAGGAAAAACGTTGCGAGCAGTGGGGTATGTTTGGCCATCCCGCCAAAGGCTGAGAGCTGGGTCGTCTGCTGTCTGGTATAGAGAAAACCCGCGATAAAGAAGAGCCCGGCTGTGCTGAAACCCAGGTTGATCATGGTGAGCAGGCTGCCCTGCAGTCCCTGGTAGTTCAGCGCGAAGAGGCCGATCACGATGAACCCCAGGTGGCTGATACTGCTGTACGCGAGAAGCCGCCGGAAATCCGGTTGGATGAGGGCCATGATCGCGCCGTAGAGAATCGCCGCCAATCCCAGGATCATCACGATCGAGACGACGGTCGGGCTCTTCGACGCTTCGGGCAAGAGCGGAATGCTGAAGCGTATGAACCCGAAGGTGCCGAGCTTGAGCCCGGCCAGCACGACAGCCATGCCGATCGGTCCTTCCAGCAGGGCATCAGGCAGCCAGGTGTGAAATGGAAAGACCGGTGCCTTAAACGCGAATCCGAGGAACATCAGCCAGAAAATCAGAATCTGCTGATTGAGCGGAATCGGAATTGCCAGCAACTCCAGCAGATCAAACGAGTACGACTGGTCCATGTGATGGAGCGTCGTGTAGGTGTGGTAGTTGATATCCAGGAGCGCGATGCCCACCAGCATGAACACGCTGCCGAGCAACGTGTACAGCACGTATTTGAGTGCGGCGTAGTGGCGTTCCGCGCCGCCGCCCCAGAGCTTGATCAGGAAGTAGCTCGGGATGAGCATGAGCTCCCAGAACACGAAGAACAGAATCAGGTCCAATGACACGAAGACGCCCATCGTCGTGGTTTCGAGCGCCAACAACGACATCATGAACAGTTTCGTTTGATGGCGAACCGTATCCCAGGAATAGATGACGATCAGGACAGTCAAGAAAGCGGTCAGTCCGACAAACAACACGCTGATGCCGTCGACGGCCAAGTGATAGCTGATCCCCAAGGCGGGGATCCATCGCACATGTTCGACGAACTGCATAGCGGCGGTATCGGGAACAAATCGCATGAGGACGAAAATCGCCAGAGCCAATTCAACCAAGGCGATTGTCAGGGCCGATGTCCGGACCATGTCCTCATCGTCGAAGAGCCAGAGGACCGCAGCGCCAGCCAGCGGGAAAAAGAGCAGGCATGAAAGAAAGGGGAATGTGGAGACAAGCTGTTCTAGCATGATGTCGTGTTAACGCTGCACAATCAGTTGGATGACGACCGCCAACAAAAATAGTCCTGCGACGATGATCGCCGCATAATGATGCACCATCCCGCTCTGCAATTGGCGCCATTGTTTGGCCATCAGATGGTTGCCATAGCCGACTACATTGATGAGGCCATAAATCAGATGTTTCTCCGTCCACGTGGATCCGGCCGCACCGAGTTCTGCCATCTGGCCGACACCGCGGACGATACCGTCGATGACGACGCGGTCAAACCAGTCGAACGCATACCCAATTTTCTTGGTGACCTCAACGAAAAGCAGATCGTACAGTTCATCGACGTAGTACTTGTTCAAGAGCGTGGTATAGGCCAGCCGGGCCTTCGCCGCCCACCGATCGGGAGCCGTCGGGTTCATGCTGTACAAGTAATGCGCGAGTGCCCAACCGAACAGCGCGATGCCGCTCGCAATCATCATGAGACTGAGGACGACGCCCGTACTGACTTCATGTTCGCTGCCTGTGCCGGCCACCGGTGCAAGGAACTGGTGCAACCAGCCATGTTCCGGAGGGAAACCGATAAAACCGCCGGCCAAAGAGAGCAGTCCCAGGACCATGAGGGGCAGGATCATGACCATCGGCGATTCGTGGATGTGTTCCTCTGTGTGATGGTCCATGCGGGATTGGCCATAGAAGGTCAGATAGGTCAGACGGAACATGTAGAAAGAAGTGAGGAACGCCCCGAGTGCCGCCATGCCGTACAGCACGTACTGGTGATGCGTGAATGCATGGGCCATGATTTCGTCTTTGCTCCAGAATCCCGCAAACGGCGGGATGCCGGCGATGGCAATCGTGCCGATAAAGAACAATTTATGAGTCCAAGGAATCTTGTGACTCAGCCCACCCATCTTGCGTATGTCTTGTTCTCCCCCAAGTGCGTGGATCACCGAACCGGCCGAGAGGAAGAGTAGAGCCTTGAAGAAGGCATGCGTCATCAGATGGAATATCGCAGCGGTGTAAGCACCGATGCCGCATCCGAGGAACATGTATCCCAACTGGCTGACGGTCGAATAGGCTAGGACGCGTTTGATATCGTTCTGGACCAGACCGATCGTGGCGGCAAAGAGGGCGGTACTGCCTCCAACCACCCCGACCCAGAACATGGCGGTCGATGACAAGTCATAGATGGCATGGTTGCGCACAATCATATAGACACCGGCCGTGACCATCGTGGCTGCATGGATGAGCGCACTCACGGGAGTGGGACCTTCCATTGCATCGGGTAGCCAGGTGTACAGCGGAATCTGGGCGGACTTGCCGACGGCGCCAATGAGCAGACAGAGGGCAATCGCCGTGGCCATTCCGGGCGACAGGTGGCTGACCTCGGCAAAGACCTTGGTATAGTCGAGTGTCTGGAAGTTCAAAAAGATCAGGAAAATGGCCAGCAGGAATCCCGCATCACCGATGCGGTTGACGACGAAAGCTTTTGACGCGGCCTGGGCCGCTGAGACTTTGTCATAGTAGTAACCGATCAGAAGATAAGAGCAGAGTCCCACGCCTTCCCATCCGATGAAGAGGACCGCGTAATTGTTCCCCATCACCAAGAGCAGCATGGATACCATGAAGAGGTTCATATAGGTGAAGAACCGTGTGAAGCCGTGTTCTCCATGCATGTACCCGACTGAGTAGACGTGAATGAGGAATCCCACACCGGTCACCACGAGCAGCATCGCGCAGGTCAATGGATCGACGAGGTAGGCCAGATTGATCGTGAGATCGCCGCCGAAAATCCATTGGTAGGCGATCACTTCATGGGCCGTCCCCGTCTGCATAATGTCGGAAACGACGGCGATGGTGCTGAGGAAGGAGAGGCCGACGGAGCCCCAGGCGATACGGTGGGCCCACTCGTGAGACCAGAGATACCGTCCGAAGATGCCGTTCGCGATGACGGCGATCAGCGGAAACACCGGAATGAGTTTGATGAGAAGGTCCGTCACGCTACCACTTCAAGAGATTCATTTCGTCGACGTTGGTGGAAATTTTTCCACGGAACACGACGATAATAATGGCCAGTCCTACCGCGGCTTCCCCTGCGGCGATGGCGATGACAAAGAGTGCCACCAGTTGGCCGGCCATCGATTCCAGATAATAGGAGAACGCCACCAGATTGATATTCGCCGCATTCAGCATGATCTCGACTGCCATCAGGACGATGATGAAATTGCGTCGGATGAGCACGCCGAGCAGTCCCGTGATAAACAGCACGGCGCTGACTGCGACATATGCGCTTAAGGGAACCATTATGCCGTTCAGTGATCAGACGGAGGCGAGAAGCGCAGCCGGGCGCTTCGAGCTCTCGCCTGTCTCTTGCTCCTTATTCCAGCGGCTTCGGCGTTTTCGCCAACACGATTGCCCCGATGATGGCGCCCAACAGAAAGATCCCGACGATTTCGAACTGCAATAAATAATCGCTGAACATCTTCATCCCGACCGCATAAGTATCGCCTCCCTCTAATACCGCAGAGGCGGGAGCGTCGCCTTTGGCACCTCCGTACGGCGACTTGAACAGCAAGGCGAGCACATAAAATGACCCTAAAACGGTCGGAACGAGAAAATAGAGATAGGTGCTGTGAAAGTACCGTTCGTCAGTTTTGAGATTAAGCAACATGAGCACAAACAGGTACAGGACTAGAATGGCTCCAGCGTAGACCACCACCTGGACGGCCCAGAGAAACTCGGCATTGAGGAGAATGAACAGGCCTGAAACATGGAGCAGAAGCGCAAGCAAAGCCAAGCCGCAGTGGACGGGATTTTTCAACGCCACGGTGAGTACCGCAGCGGCCATACTCATCAGGGCAAAATAGGCGAAGAAAACAGGAATCATGATCCGGGTTCAGCTCAGATGTTTGGGTGCCGATTGGGTCGGTTTCACGACCGACTGCGGGAAGTTATACCGGTATTCCCGGCTTTGTTCGACATCCTTTTCCTGATTGTGTGCATAGAGGTATTTCTTGGCGTCGTCGAGATGCCGTTCGCCAATGTCATAGAGCCGTTTCTTATCAAATAAGAGCGTACGCTTGTCATGCGTGGAAAACTCGTACATTTTCGTCATTGCCAATGCGTTCACCGGGCAAGCCTCGACACAATACCCGCAAAAGACGCATTTCGTGATATCGATGTAGAATTCGCTCGCATACCGCTGAAGCGGGCGCTCTGCATCTTCCGAACTGATCACCTTGATACAACGCGACGGGCAGGCGGCTTCGCAGAGATCGCACCCGACACAACGTTCGCGACCATCGTCGTACCGTAGAAGCCCAAGCGCACCACGGTGAGCGTCGGGAATCGTCCGCTGCTCACGAGGGTATTGGAAGGTGATCGGTTTATGGAACATGTGCTTGAACGTCACCCTCATGGCATCCCAGATCTCATAGAAGAGGGCCGCCTGGAGAATTTTTTTAGTCATCGTTCCCAAGCGCATGGCCACTGCTACCCTACCTTTTCGATGGTGACCTTCGTTCGCTTGAACGAAGGAACCCCAGTCGTGCCGTCGATGTGAACGGTCATGAGATCCTTCACGGGCGGTTCATTGAAGTGTTCCGGGAAGAAACAGGTCTGAGGCGCGACCGTCTGGTCCTGTTGTACGTCGAGCTGGAGCGAACCCCGGTCGGAAGTCAGATTGATTGATGCGCCGTCCTTCAATCCCAACCGGTCCATGTCGGCCTGGTTCATCCGCAGCCGGCCTGTATTGGGCGAGACTTTGATGAGGCCTGGTGCTGCCGTCGAAAGTTTTCCTGAGTGGTAGAGGACCTGTCCCATCAGCAAAGTGAAGGGTCGTTGGCCGTCCGGCTGCATACCCTTGTAGCGTCCAGCCACGGCGGCGGTATAACCGTTGGACAGATACTTCTCCGCTGTCTGGACGAGTTTTCTTGGCTGGCCAAGATTGTAATAGCCGGGGAGCAATTTCATGATCTCGGCCTGCACGTCATTGGCCGATTCGTATTCCCATTGGCAGCCGAGGCCATTCGCGATGGCGGTCATGATTTGCCAATCGGGCACGCTTTCGCCGATGGCATCCATGGCTTGTCGGACACGCAGCACGCGGCCCTCAAGATTCGTGAACGTTCCGTCTTTCTCTGCGTAGGTCGTGGCCGGCAATACGACATGGGCCATATGTCCGGTTTCGGTCAAGAACGGATCCTGAACGACCAGCAGCTCCAGACGATCCAGTGCGGCACGGACCTCCACCGAAGCAGGCAACGTGGCCAACGGGTTTTCCCCGACCACATAGAGCGCCCGGATCTGCCCCGTGCGGCAACGCTTGAGGA
>Ga0114129_10011019_pt1 | contig 12881 bp, 8 predicted proteins | sample RhiMetdeltSRZDD1_FD_80071 | JGI IMG/M metagenome (GOLD analysis project Ga0114129, IMG submission 80071) | Populus rhizosphere microbial communities from Tennessee, USA - Rhizosphere MetaG P. deltoides SRZDD1 (version 2) (version 2) | ecosystem: Host-associated > Plants > Roots > Rhizosphere >...
AGATCCGGCGGCAGCGTCTTCAGCGCCACGTGCCGCCCCAGCGACTCGTCGAGCGCCTTGAACACCACGCCCATCCCCCCCTGGCCGATCTCTTCGACGAGGCGGTAGTGGGACAGGACCCGGCCGGGGCGCATGCTCATGGGGAGATTGTGCGCGACGGTCCGGCGGGGTGTCAACGAACGGCGCGCCGCCGCGCCCGGCGCGGTATGATGTCTTCACCCAACCCGCATGCACGGAGGCGTGATGACGCGCCCCAGGACGATCGTCTTCTTCTCCGAGGCGGCCTTCGGGCCGGCGTTGAACTGTGTCGGCATCGCCCAGGCCTGCCGCGACCTCGGGCATCGCCCCGTGTTCTTCGCCGACCCGTCGTTCGCCGGCGTCTTCGCGAAGTACGGCTTCGAAGAGCGCCTGGTGGCGATGTCCGAGCCGATGGACGCGCTCCAGGCGAGCCAGTTCTGGAAGGATTTCGTCCGCTCGCACCTGCCGCACTTCCGCCTGTCCCCGATCGAGCAGCTTGCGACCTACGTCGTGCCGGTCTGGGAGGCGGTGGTGGACAGCGCCGTCTACGTCGAGCGGGAGCTGGCGCGCGCCCTGCAGGAGTTCAGCCCCGACCTGATCGCCGTCGACAACATCATCCTGTTCCCGGCCATCAAGAAGGCCGGGTGCCCGTGGATCCGCATCATCTCGTGCAGCGAAAACGAGATTCCCGACGCCGACATCCCGCCGCACCTGTCGGGCTGCGGGCAGGACGACCGCGGCTGTCGCGAGGCGTTCGAGGCCGAGTTCCATCGCCTCATCAAGCCGTGTCACGATCGGTTCAACGCCTTCTTGGCCTCGGTCGACCATCCGTCGTACCCGCTCGGGCAGTTCTTCGAGCCCTCCCCCGACCTGAACCTGCTGCTCTACCCGCGGCCCCTGGCCTTTCGACGGCGGCACCCCCTCGATCCGGAACGGTTCCAGTACCTCGAAGGGTGCGTGCGTTCCGAAGGGGAGTACGAGGTCCCCCGGTTCTCCCTGCACGGGGACCGCCCGCTCATCTACGTGAGCTTCGGAAGCCTGGGGGCTGCCGACGTCGATCTCTTCAAGCGCCTGATCGATCTGTTCGGCCGCCTGCCATACCGCGTCCTGATCAGCGTCGGGGACTACCTGGACGCCTACAGCGACGTTCCGGGAAACGTGCGGATCGAGTCGTTCTTTCCGCAGCCGGCCGTCCTGCCGCACTGCGACCTCGTGGTGCACCACGGCGGGAACAACACCTTCAACGAGGCGCTCTATTTCGGCAAGCCGTCCCTCATCCTGCCGTTCTGCTGGGACGGCCTCGACAACGCCACACGAATCCACGAGACCGGCTACGGCCTGCGCCTGCCGCGCTACACCTGGACCGACGCGGAGCTCATCTCGGCGCTCGAGCGGCTGCTGGCGAACGGCGCGATGCACCGCCGGCTCGGGGACCTGAGCGCCCACATGCGGGCCGCCGACGGGCGCACGAAAGCGGCGCGGCTGATCGACCGGCTGCTGCGTCCTGACGGCGTCCCGCCGTGTAGAATGAGGTCCCATGAATCCTGAACGATTCGTCGCCCGGCTGGGGGAAGCGAGGGGCTCGGCCATCCTGCGCTGCCCCGAGCAGAAGGCCGCCGCCTCCGCCATGGAGGCGGCCGTGCGCGGCGGCTTCCGGATCGTCGAGTTCACCCTGACCATACCGGGGGCCCTCGACCTGGTGCAGGAGTTCGCGCGCCGCGAGGAGCTGATCGTCGGCGCCGGCACCGTCCTCACCACCGACGAGGCGCGCGAGGCCGTGAAGCGCGGCGCCCGGTTCCTGGTCTCCCCGATCATGGACCCGGAGGTCATCGCCGCCGGCGTGGCGGCGGGGGTGGCGGTCATCCCCGGGTGCCACACGCCGACCGAGATGCTCGCGGCCCACCGCGCCGGAGCGCCGCTGCAGAAGCTGTTCCCCGCTCCCGGCATCGGCCCGGCCTACGTCCGCGCCTGCCTCGGCCCTCTGCCGTTCCTGAGGCTCGTCCCGACGCATGGGATCGACGCGGCCAACGCCCGCGCCTGGCTCGACGCGGGGGCCTTCGCCGTCGGCTTCACGCAGTCGCTGTTCGACGCGGAAGAGATCAAGGCCGGCCGGTTCGAACGCGTCGAGGAGCGCGCCCGCCTCCTGCTCGCCGCCGTGCGCTAGGATCCACCAGTCTCCTGGATCACCTGACCTCAGGCAGGATATCCTCCCCGCGCCATGTCGCTGACCCCCGGCACGAAACTGGGTCCCTACGAGATTCTCGGCCCCCTCGGCGCCGGAGGGATGGGAGAGGTCTACCGCGCGCGGGACGCCCGCCTGGCGCGCGACGTGGCGGTGAAGGTCCTGCCCGCCTCCTTCGTGGCCGATCCCGAGAGGCTCCGCCGCTTCGAGCAGGAGGCGCGCGCCACGGGACAGCTCAATCATCCCAACATCCTCGCCGTCTTCGACACGGGAACGCACGGCGGGGCCCCCTACGTCGTCACGGAGCTGCTGGAAGGGGCGACGCTGCGCGACAGGCTGGCGGGCGGACCGCTTCCCGTCCGCAAGGCGCTGGACTACGCCCGGCAGATCGCCCAGGGGCTGGCGGCGGCGCACCAGAAGGGGATCGTCCACCGCGACCTGAAGCCGGAGAACCTGTTCGTCACCGGCGACGGCCGGGTCAAGATCCTCGACTTCGGCCTTGCGAAGCTGTCGCGTCCCGAGGCCGCGGCGCCGGTCCCTCCGGGCGAGCGCGCGCCGACGCCGTCCGAGGCGCTCACCTCGGCGCCGACGCGGGTCGAGACCGGCTCAGGCGTCGTCCTCGGCACGGTCGGCTACATGTCGCCCGAGCAGGTGCGCGGCCTTCCGGCCGACCACCGCTCCGATCTCTTCAGCTTCGGCTGCATCCTCTACGAGATGCTCGCGGGCCGGCGGGCGTTCGCGGCCTCCTCCTCGGTCGAGACGATGAACGCCATCCTGAAGGAGGAGCCGCCCGACATTGGGCGTCTCAACCTGGACATCCCGCCGGGCCTCGCGCGAATCGTGCAGCACTGTCTGGAGAAGGGCCCCGACGAGCGCTTCCAGTCGGCGCGCGACCTGGCTTTCCACCTCGAGGCGCTGTCCGAGGTCTCCGGTGCGGGCCTCGTCTCCCCCCCGGGCGGCCGCTCGGTGGCGCGCGCGGCGCTCGGGACGCGCCTGCCCCTTCTGGCGGCGATCGTCATGGCAGTCCTGGCCGCGGCGGCCGCCTATTACGCGGGCCGGGGTGCCCGGCCGACCGAAGTGCCCGTGACCTACAGCCAGCTGTCCTTCCGCCAGGGGAGCATCTCCTCGGCGCGCTTCACCCCGGACGGCGAGACCGTCGTCTACTCCGCCGCGTGGGACGGCCGGCCCGCGGAGGTCTTCACGACACACCCCGGCAGCCCCGAATCGCGGCCTCTCGGGCTTCCCTCGGCCGAGGTCCTCTCCGTGTCCGCCTCGGGCGAGCTGGCGCTGCTGCTCGACATGCACTACTCGCAGGGCTGGATGCGCTCCGGGATCCTCGCCCGGGCGCCGCTCTCGGGCGGCCTGCCCCGCCAGGTCGTGCGGGACGTCCAGGACGCCGACTGGGGCCCCGACGGCCGCGAGTTCGCCGTGGCCCGGGACGCCGGCGGGCGGTACCGGCTGGAATACCCCGTCGGCAAGGTCCTGTACGAGACCGATGCGTGGATCAGCTCGCCGCGGGTGGCGCGCGACGGCAAGCGCATCGCGTTTCTCGATCACGACTCGCTCGGCGACGACCGCGGTCGCGTGGCGGTGGCCGATCCGGCCGGCAAGGTCTCCTTCCTCACCGAGCCGTTCGCGTCCACCGCCAGCCTCGACTGGTCCGCTTCGGGGAACGAGATCTGGTTCAGCGCCGGCAGGACGGGAAACGTCCGATCGATCTACGCCGTCGACCTGGCCGGCCACGTCCGCATGGTGGACGGCGCCCCCGCCGACATCAAACTGTCGGACGTCTCCCCCGGGGGCAAGGTGCTGGTCACGAGGAATACGGCGCGCCGCGGCATCATCGGCACGACACCCGGGGACGAGACCGAGCGGGATCTTTCCTGGCTCGACTGGTCGCGCCCCAGCGCCGTCTCGGACGACGGCCAGTGGGTGCTGTTCGAGGAGCAGGGGCAGGGGGGCGGCCCGGGCTATTCGGTCTACCTGCGCAAGACCGACGGATCGCCGGCCCTGCGTCTGGGGGATGGCTCGGGGGCCGACCTGTCCCCCGACGGGCAGTGGGCCGCGACGCTGAACATCGCCAAGCCGGATCACTTCACCATCCTGCCCCTGGGACCGGGCGAGGCGCGCACCGTGAGTGTGCCCGGGCTGGCGCTCTTCACCGTGAGCTGGTTTCCGGACGGCAGGCGTTTCCTGCTCGCCGCCAACGAGAAGGGGCGGCTCGGGCGCCTCTATGTCCTGGACGGAGAAGAAGGAACGCCGAAGCCGATCTCCCCGGAGGGGGTCCGCTTCGGCGGGGCGATCTCCCCGGACGGCCGGCTGGTCGCGGCGTCGATGAGCGTGGGACCTCCGCAGATCGTTTCGGTGGACGGGGGAGACGCGCGCGTCGTGCCGGGGTCCACGCCGGAAGACATCCCGGCACGGTGGACGTCGGACGACCGATCGCTTTTCGTCGTCGTCCGGAGCGCTCCGGGTGCCAGGGTTGAGCGCCTCGACCTCGCAACCGGGAAGCGGACGCCGTTCAGGACCCTGATGCCCGCGGACCGGGCCGGACTGCTCGATCTGTCGTTCATCCACCTGTCCGAGGATGCCCGCTCGTACGTCTACAGCTACCGGCGCGTCCTTTCGACCCTCTACCTCGTCGACGGACTTCGCTGACCCCTTCGGGTCAGCGTGCGAACAGGTTCTTCAGGACGAACAGGAGGTTGGCGGGACGCTCGGCGAGGCGCCGCATGTACCACGGGAACCAGGCATCGCCGTAGCTGATCAGGACGCGGAACCTGTGCCCCAGGGCCGCCAGGCGCTCGTGCTCCTCCCGCCGGATTCCATAGAGCATCTGGAACTCCACCTGGTCCGGCCGGAGGCCGGCCTCCTGCGCGGTCTCCTGGATGCGACGGATGAGGGCGGAATCGTGCGTGCCGAAGATCGTCCGCACCCCGCGCCCCTCCTTTCCGAGAAGGCGTTTCGCGAGGACCAGGTAGTTGGCGTCGACGTCGCTCTTCTTCGGGTAGGCCTTGTCGGGCGGCTCGCGGTACGCCCCCTTCACCAGGCGCAGGCCCCCTCCCAGGGGGATCAGTCCGTCCAGGTCGCGCGCCGTGCGGTACAGGTAGGCCTGCACGCAGACCCCCACGTTTGGGAAGCGCCCCTTCGCGCGGCGGTAGATGTCGAGCGTCGCGTCGGTGTACGCGCTCGACTCCATGTCGATCCAGATCCAGGTGCCGCCCGCTTTCGCCTGTTCCAGGAGCGCCGACAGTCCCTTTTCGCAGGCGGCGGGATCGAGGTCGAGCCCCAGCTGCGTGAGCTTGACGGAGACTTCGGCGTCGAGCGCCATCTCCTTGTTGCGGGCCAGCACCTCGAGATAGTGCCGCGTGACCTGCTCGGCCTCCTGCAGCGCCTCCACGTTCTCGCCCAGGTACGTGAGGACGCTTCCCATCTTCTTCTGGCGCAGCGCGCGCGCCGCCGCCAGCGCCGCGGCGAGGTCCTCGCCAGGCATGAAACGGGACACCGCCCGCTTCACGAAGCCGTAGCGCACGGCCCGCTCGCGCAGCCAGCGGCTCTGCGAGCCGGCGAGGAAGGCGCTTCTCATCAGACCCATGGATTCAGGCTCCCGGGTGGCGCGTTGATCCGCCGGGATGATACGCAAACCGGTCCGCCGGTGTCCATCACGCGAGCGCCCGCGCGCGCCCCCCGTCAGAATTCCGTCAGACGCCAGGCCGGCTGCGGCCAGACCCACGCGCCGCGGAATTCAATTTGTTCCGGCGCGTGCCGACCCTCGATCCGACATCTATATTTCCACGAGGCTGCGAGCCTCAACGTGGGAGCGGCCGGCGCGTTCGGCGACCGGATTCGAGGAGACTGCATCAATGATGAAGAAGGGGTGGGGAGGGATCGGCGTCATTCTGATCGGCTGCGCGCTGGCCAGCGCCTGCGTCACAGCCGGCGCGACCTATCATCAGACCGTCTCGATGGGGAACGATGCCCCGGTCGCCCGCCCGGGCGGATGGGACCAGCCGTTCTACAACGACCTGGCCCCTTACGGGCGGTGGGTCTTCGTGTCCGGTCCGGGATGGGTCTGGTCCCCCGACAATGTTCAAGTCGGCTGGCGCCCGTACCAGATGGGCCACTGGGTGTACACCGACTACGGCTGGACCTGGGCCTCCGACGAGGAGTGGGGCTGGGCGGCCTATCACTACGGCCGCTGGCACCTCGACGCGTCGTTCGGCTGGGTCTGGGTCCCCGGGACCGAGTGGGGCCCCGCCTGGGTCGCCTGGCATGAAGGGGGCGGCTACGTCGGCTGGGCGCCGCTGCCGTGGCAGGTCACCGTGCGCGCCGGCGTCGGGCTCGACTGGGGCGGCGTCAGCGTCTCCATCTCGCCGTCCTGGTGGTGCTTCGCCAACACGCGGTATCTGGTCGATCCCCAGCTGCGGACCCGCATCGTCCCCGTGGAAAGAAACACGACCCTCATCCGGGTCACGCAGAACGTCACGAACTACACCTACATCGACAACCGGGTCATCAATAACGGAGTGCAGGTCCAGAAGGTCGGCCGCGCCGTCGGCCACAGCATTCCGCACTATCGCGTGGCGGACGACGACGGTCCGGGCCTGTCGCACGGCGGCAAGGTGCGCGGACAGGATTTCGTGGTGTACCGCGCGGACCCGGTGCGCGGCGGGAACTCCCGCGGTCGAGGTCCCGAGGACCGGGGCTCGACCGATCGGGACCCGAACGACCGGGGGGATCGCGGCAGGATGACCGAGGATCGCGACCCGCGCGGCCAGGACACGCACGACACGCCGGGGAACCGGGACGGACGGGACGACGACTGGCGCAACCGGCAGCCGCAGGATCGCTCCGTCCCGCCGGGCCATCAAGACCGAAACCGCCCCCGTGACAATCGCCCCGGGCGGTCCGGTGGCGGCGCCGACACGCCGGAGAGCCAGTCCCGAGAGACGCAGGCCCCGCCCGACACCACGCCGCCGGCGACCAACCGCGGGCAGGAACGGAAAGACCAGGGCCGGGATGCGCATCCCAGCCGCGGCAACAGGATGCTCGACGATTCGACGCGCCAGCAGCCGCCCGCGGCCGGCCCGCAGCAAACCGGCCCGGCGCAATCGGGCGGCACGGCGGGCCAGGGAACGAACGTGCCGAACCGCCCATCCGATCCGGGAAAGAATCAGCCCGGCAAAAAAGATGACGCGTCGAAGGGACGCAAGCCGAAACCGGACGCGCCGAAGAACGACAAGTCGGACGACGACAAGCCCAAGGACAACAAGCCGGAGTCCGGGAACTAGCCTTCCGTCCGTCGGGCGGCGCCCACCGCGTTTCGGGCCGCCGCCCGACGGGCCGGCCAGTCGTTTCCTACCCGCCCGCCTTCCCCTTCCGCCGCCATTCTTCCAGTCGCTGGTCCAGCACCGGACGCAGGAGGTCGAAGTTCTCCCAGGTGTCCGCAACGTGGTACTGCGAGGGCAGGCCGCCCGTGAGGATCCGGTCGTAGTCGCCGAGATAGGCCCCCTTCTCGAAATCGAAGTAGCCCTGCGCGAAGGCATTACCCTCTTCGTTCAGATCTTCGTCCGTGAACTTCCCGTCGCACACGTCCAGGAAGAACCGACCGGGAGTCAACGCGCGAGACCGGAGCTTTTCTAGATCCTCCGGCAGGTCGTCGACGTGCACCTCACCCGCCAGCCCGGAGAGCAGGGCCCACGCCACGAACATCCCCGTGTGCGTGCCGCCTGCTCCCTCGGGGACGTCCTTCGGGAAGTCCTCGCCGGCGTGCCACGAGGCGTCGTCGTATTTCATCGACCCTACCAGACCTCGCAGAGCGTGCCGGCGGGGCGGACCATCGAGGCCCCGTCCTGGCAGCTGAACGCCTTCTGGAACGCCGTCAGGTTGGACAAAGGCCCGATGACCCTGTACTTGGCGATCGGGTGCGGGTCGCTCTGCACCATCAGGCGCTGGGTCTCGGGGCGGATCTCGTCGCCGCGGAACTGGCCCCAGGCGACGAAGAACTGCTGCTCGGGGGTGAACCCGTCGATCGTCGGGGCGGCGGGCTTGCCGCGCTGCGAGATCTGGAAGGCGCGGAAGGCGATCTTGGCGCCGGCGAGATCGCCGATCGACTCGCCCAGGACCAGCTTGCCGTTGTGATGGATGCTCGGCTCGATGAAATACGCCTCGAACTGGTCCACGACGCACTGCGTCCGCGCCTCGAAATTCTTCAGGTCGTCCTGCGTCCACCAGTTCTTCAGGCGGCCCTGCGCGTCGAACTGCGACCCCTGGTCGTCGAAGCCGTGGCTGATCTCGTGGCCGATGACGACGCCGATCGAGCCGTAGTTCACCGCGTCGGTCGCGCTCATGTCGAAGGCCGGCGGCTGCAGGATCCCGGCCGGGAAGACGATCTCGTTCAGCAGCGGGTTGTAGTACGCGTTGGACGTCGGAGGCGTCATGCCCCACCGGCCGCGGTCGACCGGCCTGCCGATCCGCTCCCAGTCCTCCCGCACCAGGAACCTGTTGCCGGCGGTCAGGTTCGCGAAGTGCGCCCCGCGCCGGACGTCGATCTTGCTGTAGTCCTTCCACTTGTCCGGGTAGCCGATCTTCGGATTGAAGGTCGCGAGCTTCTCCAGCGCCTTGGTCTTGGTCTCCGGCCCCATCCAGGCGAGGCCGTCGATCGTCTCCTTCATCGCCGCGAGCAGGTTCTTCACCATGTCCTGCATCCGCGCCTTGGCGGCCGGCGGGAAATGCCGCTCGACGTACTTCTGGCCCAGCGCCTCTCCCAGGGTCTGGTCGGTCGTCTCCACGCAGCGCTTCCAGCGCGGCTTGATCTCCTTCGCCCCCCCCAGGTACTTCCCGTAGAAGGCCTGGTTCTCGTCCACGAACGCGGCGGAGAGGTCGGAGGCGGACGCGTGCAGCACCTGCCACTTGAAGTAGGTCTTCCACTCCGCCACGGGGGTCTCGCCCAGCTGCCGGTCCACCTCCTGCAGGAACTTCGGCTCCTGCACGTTCAGGTCGGCCTTCGGCAGGCGGCCGGCCTTGAAGTACGCGGCCCAGTCGAAGCGCGGCGTGAGCTTCTGCAGATCGGCGAAGCTGGTCTTGTGGTCGGTGCTCTGCGGATCGCGCAGCGCCACGTTGTCGAGCGACGCGTCGGCCAGCTTCGTCTCGAAGCTCAGCACGGTCTCCGCGGCCTTGGCCGCGGCCGCCTCGTCGTATCCCGCCAGCTTGAAGATGTTGGCGACGTGGACCCGGTACTTCTCCCGCGCCTCCTTGAAGCGATCATCCGGCTTGAAGTAGTAGTCCCGATCCGGCAGGCCGAGGCCCGAGGCATAGATGTGGGCGATCACCAGGGTCGGCTCGTGATTGTCCGAGTTGGCCCCCAGGCCGAACGGCACGAAGAGCCCCTGCTCGTGCAGCCGCGTGATCATCTTCTGCACGTCGGCCCGGCCCTTCATCGCGTCGATGTCGGAAAGGACCGGCTTGATCGGCGTGAACCCCAGGGCATCCACCCCCGCCTGGTCCATGCACGCCCCGTAGAAGTCGGAGATCTGCTGCTCGACGCTCCCCTTCTTCCAGTCCTTCTTCGCCGACACCTCCTCGAGGATCGTCTTGAGCTGGTCCTTGGCTGTCTCCCCGGCCGCCCAGCGCCTGCTCCAGCGCGTCATCGAGTCCGGGATCGGATTGGAAGCCCGCCAGGCGCCGTTGGCGTAGTCGTAGAAATTGCTGCAGGGGTCGGCGTTCTTGTCCATGTCGCCGACATAGACGCCGCGCACCTCCTCGGTGCTGCCGAAGGCCGGGGCGCAGACCAGCGCCAGGACCAGGACGACTCTCACGGTTCTCATGTCCATCGTTCCTCTCAGGATAGGTGTGGCGCCGCCCCGGCAGGGGGAGGCGGCGGGCTCGCATTACGGGGCATTCTCGCGCAAACCGCAGTATGAAACAAGCCGGACCTCGAGCGGGAGTGCGGGCGGGGCAGGGCCGCCCGACCGACACTACGCGCCCGGCGCCTCGAAGGTTCCACCGGGCCCTCCGGCTGGTAGACTGCGCCGGACATTCCTGCTCTGGAGAGACGCATGCGCACACGATCGACCCTCACGCTCGGCGCGGTCCTCACGACGGCACTGGGGGGCTGGCTGGCGGCCTCCCGGGGTCTCGCCGCCCCCGGCGCCTCGGCCTCCCGGTCCCCGGCAGCCCCGCCCGCGGCCGAGGCCTCCCCGCCCGCCTACGAGATCGGCTTCCAGGAGGCCTGGATCCCGATGAGGGACGGCGTCCGTCTCGCCGCCGATCTCTACCTGCCCAAGGGGGGCAAACCGAAGGACCGCTTCCCTGTCCTGCTCGAGTACCTCCCCTACCGCAAGACCGAGGGGCGCGGCGACCGGCACGGCCTGTACGCCTACTTCGTGAAGCGCGGCTACATCGTGGCGCGCGTCGACATCCGCGGGACCGGCAACAGCGAGGGGCGCCTCATCGAGTACGAGTACTCCGAGCAGGAGCAGAAGGACGGCGAGGACGTGATCGCCTGGCTGGCGAAGCAGAAGTTCTCGACCGGCAAGGTCGGCATGTTCGGCATCTCGTGGGGCGGGTTCAACTCGATCCACATGGCGATGCGCAACCCGCCGGCGCTCAAGGCGATCATCGCGGTGGACGCCACCGACGACCTGTACCAGGACGACGTGCACTTCATGGACGGCGGCATGCACGTCGATTCGTGGGAGATGAGCATGGACCTGGCGAACGCCATGCCGGGTGCGCCGGACTACCTGATCGACGAGGCGTTCTTCCGCGATCGCTTCGACACGCGGCCGTGGATGATGACCTACAAGCGGCAGCAGCGCGACGGGCCGTTCTGGGACCGGACCGCGCTGAAGACGCGCTACGACTCGATCAGGATCCCGACCTTCGTGATCGGCGGCTGGTACGACGGCTACCGCGACAGCGTGCCGCGCATGCTCGAGCACCTGAAAGCCCCCGTCAAGGCGATGGTCGGCCCCTGGTCGCACGCCTTCCCGCACGACGCCTACCCGAAGCCGCAGATGGAATGGCGCCACGAGGCGGTCCGCTGGTTCGACCAGTGGCTCAAGGGGAAGGACACCGGCATCATGTCCGAGCCGAAGTTCGCCGTGTACGTCCGGCGCTGGCACCCTCCCGAGACCGACCTGAAGGAAGTCCCCGGCGCCTGGCGCTGGGAGGACGGCTGGCCGATCGCCCGCATCCAGAACCACACCCTCTACCCGCAGGCGAACCACACGCTCGGCGACGCGCCGCCGGCCGCCCGCGCCGCGCACTGGCTGCGCTACGTCCCGACCACGGGGATCGAGCCGGGCGGCCCGGTCATGTGGTGGGGGGACGTCGCGCCCGACCAGCGGCCGGCCGACGCGTTCAGCATGGTGTACGAAAGCGACCCGATGCTCGAGGAGGTCGAGATCCTCGGCCTGCCGCACGCCCTTCTCAACGTGGCCGCCTATGCCCCGATGGCCCACTGGTTCGTGCGCCTGTCGGACGTCGCCCAGGACGGTAGCGTGACCCTGGTCGCCGGCGCCGGCTTCAACGGCGCGCACCGCGAGTCGGCGCGCAATCCCAAGCCGTTCGAGCCCGGCCAGGTCGTGCCGCTCGACATCGAGCTGCACTTCACCTCCTGGGTGTTCCAGAAGGGACACCGCATCCGCCTCGCCGTGAGCAACGCCCAGTGGCCGATGATCTGGCCGACCCCCTTCAAGATGAGCACCGGCGTGTACATTGGCGGGGACTCTCCGTCCCGGCTGGTCCTCCCCGTCGTCCCCCCCGGCGATCGTCCCGTGCCGAAATTCCTCCCGCCGGAGGAGGATGGGCCGCCGCTCGCGGGTTACGGCACCCTGGACGCCGGCACCACCTCGGGGTACGGAGAGATCGCCTCGATCGAGCGCATGCCGCCGCGCCACGCCGCCAAGGTGGTCGCCACCAATGGCGGCGGCTCGAAGTACCCCTGGGGGACCGAGCAGACCTCCGAGTCGATCACCCACGAGGCCCAGGACGATCACCCCGAGGCCACCTCGGTCACGGGGGAATACAGCACGACCGTGAAGCTCTCCGACCGCACCCTGCGCTGGGAGGCCCGCCTGGTCTTCAAGAGCGACCGCGAGAACTTCTACTACACCTACGTCCGCCGCCTTCTCAAGGACGGCACCCTCGTCCGCGAGAAAACCTGGGAGGACAAGATCCCAAGGGACTTCCAGTAGCCGTCCAATCCCTAAGCCATTGCGATACAATCAGCCCTGAAAGTATCATTGGACAGCAGTTGGGGCACTTTGGTATCGCAAGATGCAAAATGAGTCTTTTCAGTCAGATAGAGCAGGAAAGCTGGTTCGGGCGCAGACCGGGTATTGGGCCTTCGTCCCCAACCCCCTCCCGCCGCAACTCGATCTCGACCGATCCCATATCCTCCAGCTCTCTGAAGCGGAGCGAGCGATCGGTCGCCTGGCCGGCGTCGGAGCAACTCTTCCAAACCCCTACCTGCTGATCCATCCGTTCATCCGACGCGAGGCCGTCCTGTCGAGCCGGATCGAGGGGACCCAGGCCTCACTCTCGGATCTCTTCTTCTTCGAGGCGGCCCCGTCCCTGCCCGCCAGGGCGGCCGACGTTCGAGAGGTTGCCAATTACGTCAGGGCGATGGAGGCGGCCCTCGACCCGAAACGCGAGCTGCCCCTCAGCCTGAGGCTCA
>Ga0114129_10011020_pt1 | contig 12880 bp, 7 predicted proteins | sample RhiMetdeltSRZDD1_FD_80071 | JGI IMG/M metagenome (GOLD analysis project Ga0114129, IMG submission 80071) | Populus rhizosphere microbial communities from Tennessee, USA - Rhizosphere MetaG P. deltoides SRZDD1 (version 2) (version 2) | ecosystem: Host-associated > Plants > Roots > Rhizosphere >...
CGCGACGCTGACGCCAAGAGCGCCGCGCATGCGCCGCACCGGTGCGGTCCATTGATCCGGCGCCGACCGCGCGTCGGCAAAGCGCACGAAGCGCAATCCGAAGCGAGGCACCGCCCACAGCATGCCGATGACACCGAGGTTGAACACGATGAGACCGGCCACCGGGTGAAGGACGTCGATCGCGGCGCGCTCTCCGAAGAGCGTGGCGACGACGAAGATGACCTCGATCCGCACGATGTTGAGGGACCAGACGAGCACCAGACCGGTGACGAGCCACATCAAGCGTCGGATGATGGGTCCGTTCACCAGATAGATGAGGGCGCCGCCGATAAGGACGAATCCCACCAGACCGTTGACCCCCGAGCACGCCGAGCTGACGCTCAGCGGGAAATATTCTTCGCCGTGATGGATGAAGAAGAAGGTGTCTTCTCCGGGGACCGCTTCGGTGATGGGGATCACGCGTGCGATGAGCGTGAGTGCGGAAGACGTCACCGCTACGAAGGCACGAATGCCGTCGCCGACGAGCGGCAGGTAAGGCGCGGGCCACGCGAGGAACAGGAACGTGATCGGAAAGCGCAGCGCCCACAGGCTGCGGAGCCCGTACAAGAGGCAAACGACACCTGCGGCGAACACCGGCAGACCCACGAGATCCAACCGGTAGATCCAGAAGCGGGCGGTCAATGCGTCCGGCAAGAGGAAGCCGATGCCGGCGGCAAGCGCCAACAGGCCGAGCCCGACGATGTAGTCCAGTTGCCGATCATGGATCGGAAGGGGCGAGCCCTCCTTGCGGAGAGCGACCCATGCGAGCGCCAAAGCGATCAACGGAACGAGAGCCAGATAGGCGAGAGGCGTCTGTAGGCCCAGGCCACGCGCCAGACTCAGGAGCGAGTAGTGGTACGCGATCGAGATCGCCACGACCACGGCCGCTGGCCGCAGGAGGGCTCCGTCGCGGATCAGCCGGGGAAGGGGTCCGATCCCCTTCCCCGGCCGCCAAGAACGCAGCACGGTGGCTCAGTCGAGGCGAGCGAGGCTACGCGGCTCTTCGAGAGTTGAAGCTGAAGCCGGACCGACGCGCCACGTACACGAGCACGATCGCGCCGGCGCTCAGCACGAGCAGTGCCGCGAAGGGCGCCTCGGGAATGATCGGAGGCGTACCGCATGGCGCCACAGACGGCGAATTCGCGTGTGACCCGTCCAGAATATCCATGGCCCCATTGCGGATCGAGTTGAAGGTCGCGAATGCGGCCTGGCAAGTCTGGGCGGTGAGCCCTGAGATCAAGATGCTGTACTTGACGACCCCACCCGCCGGAACTGTGAACGTGTGGATCGTCCCGGTGACCGGGTTGTTGGCGTCCTTGCACTCCATACCACCTGCGACCGTCTCGGTCGACGTCGCGAGCGTTGCGTTGCCGGTGCTCTTGATCGTCAGCGTGTAGATCCCGCCGTACGACTTGAATTGCGCATCGCCCGGCGTGTGCACGCACATGAAGTCGACGACCTTTGCCGTCGTGCCGACCTCAGCGGCGCTGTACGTGATCGTTCCCGTGAACCCGTCCGCGCCGTAGACGGCCGCGCCACATGGCGTGGTGCCATTAGCCAGCGTCGGCGGATCGCCGCTGTTCACGCACAGCCCGTTCGTCGTGAGGATCGTCTTGGATTGGATGCTCGCGAGAGCGATGCTCGATGACAGGAGCACGAGCGCGAGCGCGGCGGTCACCGCGAGACAAACGCGTGCGACATTGCGGCGCGGCATAAGTGATTCCCCCCAACTCCAATGTTGTGACAGCGGTCGCTTGAGGTATTTCGTAGTCGGGGGGCCAGCAGAGCGTCCATCCTGATTAGTGACCTCGCACGTTCCTGCGCGGCCGCATCACATACCTAGAAGGCCCTCTCGTACCGCGGCCTGAGTACTAGGAGCCGCAGGCTTCTCGAGCGGGTCCGCCGTGGGGCGCGGCGCAGGACCTGCCGCCTCCCGATGGGCTGACCTGTCCGTTGGCGGCTTTGTCGCAACCCGGTTGGCATACCTAATTTGCGGTATGACTACTGGACGTGACGAGCGGGGCATAGTTAATAGCTCGGGCATCCCTAGTCTTCGGTATGTCCGGAGGATCCGGAACGCCAAGGCAAGGGGAGCCAAATGGCCCGTCTCGTCGCTCTTACGTGGATCATCCTCTTGGTCGCCGTCGCGGGCGTCTTCGCAGCCCGCACAGACGCTCACAGAGCCGATTTCGCTCCGGCCTTCGCCGCGGCGATCGCTCCCGCCTCGAGCGCGATGGTCGCCTCGGGCGACGTGGTCGTCAGCGCCGGTCTCGCCGGGGGCCACGTCGCGGACTTCCTCGACGCGACGGCCGACATCAGCGGCCCGACGCAGGCAGAGGGTGCCGCCGAGCTCCCGACAGTGGCGGAGACGGGGTCGGCGCCAGAAACCTTCGCTCCGCCTCCGGCACCCGCGGCACCGGTTTGGACGGCCGCGCCGCAGCCTGTCCGTACCGCTGCTCCGACTGTCGCGCCGATCCCGCCAGCTCCGGCGCCGGCCGCACCCGCGCCGACCACCTGCCCGGCGTCGTGGTTCTGCTACCCACGGCTCGGCATCTCCGGCCCGATAGTCCCCTACACCGACTGCAGCGGCAGCACCGACGTGGGCACGGCGATCCGCAGCTACAACTGCCTCAGCGACCACTACCTCATGGCACACGCATACACCCAGTTCGGCCTGGTCCGGCAATGGGCCGCCGGCGACGTCGTGTTCGCCTGGGGCCAACGCTTCACGGTGAGCGGCGCGATCACACAGCAATCCTGCGGCGCGCCGTCGTTCCCGCTCGCCACGCTCTCGATGCAGACGAGTCTTACGTCGAGCGCGTGTGGGCCGGTACTCGTCGTCCAGGCCCGCTAACAAAACGGCACGACACCCCGCTTCCCCACGTCGGTGTCGTGCCGCTCGCCCTATGTGGCTAGGTCAGGTTGTTGCCGATGTTGCTGAAGATGTTCGAGATCTGATCGCGTAGGAAGACCATCGCGACGATCACAGCGATCGCGATGACGGCGATGATGAGTGCGTACTCGACCAGACCCTGGCCATCCTCGTTATGAATGAATGCCCGCACCTCCGTGCCCTCCTTTCCCCGGTCCCGGCATCGATGTGTGGCCGTGTCGTGTCGTGATACGGAGGGGCCCCCCGGTCACCCGGGGGGCCCCTCGTCGTTCGCGTTCCTATGAGCTCCGCGCCGAGAGCCGAGCGACCACGCGCAGGACCAGGATCTGGGCGACCAGCGCCACCAGGAGCAGGAGGACCAGGGCCTGGATGCGATCGCGATCATCGTCGCCGGTCGACGTCGACGGCAGGAGCGGCGGCTGGTTGCCAAAGGTGATGCTCTGCTCGGGCGCAGCGATCGTGATCTGGGCGATGCCCGAGGTGCTGCTGACGGTGGCCTGGCCGCCGATGACATAGGAGATCGGCTTCCACTTCGTAAGGTCGCATGGGCTCGTGCAGGACTTCTCGGTGACCGTGTACTTACCGGACTCGAGGTCGTTGATCGTGACCGAGCCGTTCGCGCCGGTCGTCGCTGTGCGCACCGCGCCGGTGGCGTTGTTCTTCACCTCGAAGGTCCACCCGGCGAGGTTGGATTCGCCCGAGTCCTGGCGAGCGTTGGCGTTGTTGTCGGCGTACTTCGTGATCGTCAGCGCGCCGGCGGAAGTCGTCGGTAGGCAGGCGATGTCCACGGTGGCGTGGTTGCTCTGGAGCGAGCTTCCGTTGCCCATCGTGACGGTCGCCATGTTGTCCGCGCGCTGACCGCAGTTGTCACTCCGCGAGGCTGAGGTCGTGCGCCCGGTGACGGGTGCGGTGATGTGCACGTGCTTGCTCGCGCCGGGCTGCAGCGAGCCGAAGTTGCAGGACAGCGTGTTCGCTGCGATCGAGCAGCCGGCGTCAGAGCCGGCGGCGTCGATCGACCAGGTCAGACCAAGCGTGCCGGCGTTTCCGGCGGGCGTGCTCGGTCCAGCGGCGACGAGCGGCGTGTCCGTCAGGACGGCCGTCGTCGTGAGGAAGCCGTTGTTCGTCACGGTGACGGTGAAGCCAACGTGCGCCGTGCCTTGCGCGCCGGCCGTCACGAGTGTCGCGTCCGCGGTCTTGCTGACCACGAGCGACGGCGTCTGCGGGGGCGGCGGGCAGGTCACGGTGATGCTGGCGCTGGACGTGTTGTTCGCGGTGTTCGCGTCCGTCGTCGCGCTCACGGTCGCGGTGTTCGCGATCGGCGTGGAGCAGTCTCCGCTCGTCGACGTACGGCTGAGCGTGATCGTCTTCGAAGTACCTGAGGCCATGGTGCCGAAGGTGCACGAGAGGCTCGAGCCGGCGAGCGTGCAGCTCGCGGCGTTAGCGCCGCCGAGCGTCCACGTGCCCGCGGGCAGCGTGTCGGCGAGCGTCACGCTGCTCGAGGGGCCGGTGCCACCCGCGCTGACGGTGATGGTGAAGGTCGCGGTCTGGCCCGCGGTGAGCGGTCCGTTGCCGGTCTTCAACACCGAGGCGTCGGGCTGGCAGTTGACGACGATCGAGGCGCTCGCCTCCGCGCCGCCGTCATTGGTGCTGGTCGCGGTCGCAACGTTGCGGAGCGTTCCGCATTGCACGGCGGTCGTCGGGCTGGTCAGGTGGACATTGCGGCTCGCACCTGGACCGAGGTCGCCATAGGTGCAGGTCAGCACGCCGGATGCGATCGCGCAGCCGGGCTCAGAACCCGCCGCGTCGATCGTCCATGCGAGGCCGGCGCCGCTGGGCAGCGTGTCATTCACGGTGACGCCCGTCGCGGTACCGTCGCCGAGGTTCGCGATCGCGATGAGGAACCCGATGGTGTCGCCCGCGTTCACCGTCGCCCTGTCGGCGCTCTTTCCGAGCGTGATCTGGCCGCAGTTCACGGTGACGCTCGCGGTGGAGCTGTTGTTATTCGTGTTCGTGTCGCCGGTGGCACTTACCACCGCGGTGTTGTTGATCGCCGGGCAGTCCTGGGCGTTGGTCGCGCGGCTCAGGGTGACGGTCTTGCTCGTCCCCTGCGCCATGTTGCCGAAGCTGCAGGTGAGGACTCCCGTGGCGATGTTGCAGCTCGCCGCGTTCGTGCCGCCGAGCGTCCACGCGCCGGCTGGCAGCGTGTCCGTGACGGTCACGTTGCTCGAGGGTCCGGTCCCGCCCGCGCTGACCGTGATGGTGAAGGTCGCGTCCCCGCCGGCGCTGACCGCCGTGCTGCCCGACTTCACGATCGAGACGTCTGGGGCGCAGTTCACCGTGATGGTCGCGGAGGCGCTGTTGTTGTTGGTGTTCGTGTCACCGGTCGCGCTGACCGTTGCCGTGTTCGCGATCGACGGGCAGTCCCCGCCACTGGTCGCACGGCTGAGGGTCACGACCTTTGACGTGCCGGAGGCCATCGTGCCGAAGGCGCAGCTGAGAGCGCCCGCGGTGATGCTGCAGCTGGCGGCATCGGCGCCGCCGAGCGTCCACGTGCCCGTCGGCAGCGTGTCGGACAGGGTCACGTTGCTAGACGAGCCCGTGCCGCCTGCCGTCACGGTGATCGTGAATGTCGCCGTCGTGCCCGCGCTGAGCGGGCCGTTGCCGGACTTCGTGACCGTGACGTCGGGCTGGCAGTTGACGATGATCGTCACGGGGCCCGTGCTGTTGTTCCCAGTGTTGGTGTCGCCTGTCGCGCTAACTGTCGCGCCCGGGTTCGTGATCGACGGGCAATCTGAACCGATCGTTGCGCGGCTGAGGGTGACCGCCTTTGACGTGCCCGAGGCCATCGTGCCGAAGCTGCAGGAGAGCACGCCCGAGGCGATCGAGCACTGTGCCGCATTGGCGCCGCCGAGCGTCCACGTGCCCGAGGGCAGCGTGTCGGAGAGGGTGACGTTGCTCGACGAGCCGGTGCCGCCAGCTGTGACCGTGATCGAGAACGTTGCAGTCGCGCCAGCATTGAGCGGACCGTTGCCTGACTTGGTCACCGTGACGTCGGGCTGGCAGTTGACGGTGACCGACGCTGCGGCTCCACCGGAACCGTCGGCGCTACTGAACGCGGCCCTGTTGTTGTAGGTGCCGCAGCTCGCGCCGGTCGTTGGTGAGACGACGTGCACGCTGGCCGTGCCGCCATTGGCTGCGATGCTAGCGAACGAACAGTTGAGGACACCAGCGGTGATCGAGCAGCTGGCGTTGTCGGGGCTCTCTGACCAGCTGATGCCACCGCCGGTCGGCAGCGTGTCCGTGACCGCGACGTTGCTCGCCGTGCCAGGACCGCTGTTGGTGACAGTGATCGTGAATCCGATCTGCGAGCCGGCGTTCACAGTCGTCGCGTCGGCTGTCTTCGTGATCGTGAGCGTCGGTGAAAGGATGGCGCCCGCCATGATCTGGTTGTCGCGGTTGCCGATCGAGGCGCCGTCGGCGAGGTCCCACTTGACGTGATACGGACCGCCGCTGACGTTGCCCGCACCGAGTCCGGCACCCCATGAACGGGGCCCCATGCTCGGCGCGAGGTGACCGCCGAAGAGCAGCTGGACGAGACGGTTTGCGGTCGTGTCCGCGACGCTGTACGTGACCACGACGGTCGCCCAGTCGTCGCCACCGCCAGCGGCGGCGTTGTCGTGCACCGGCGCGGAGACACCGGTGATCGTCCCGCCGTACATGGTCATGACCTGGCCCGGTAGCTGGTGGGCCGATGTCGCGGAGCCCGCTCCGCCGTTATCGGCCACGACCGTCGGGTCGAGCGGGATCGGGAACGTGGAGGGCGCGCCGCCGACGCACTGGGGGGCGAGCAGGTCCTGGCAACGGTCGGCCGTCGTCTGCGTAAAGTTCCAGGTGGCGAGCGAGTCGTAGGCGTGGATCCCGCCCTTCCGCGTCTGGTACCGGAACGTCAGGGTGCGGCCGGTGGTGGGACTGCCCGCCGGGACGCTGACCTCAGCGCGCTGCGGCGTGACCTGGTCCTCGGCGTAGTGCGAGTTGTTGGTGTTGAGGATCCCGTTGATCCATCCCCCCGGACAGGCCGTGCTGGTGCTCGGCGGAGCGTCGTTCGCGCACTGCGCGTAGTCGACGAACGTCGCACCCGTGCCGGGCGCCGCGACTCCTATGAACGCTCCGTTGGTGGACGTGAAGATGAGAGCCATGAGAACGATGAATGTGAGACGGCGCATGCGAGAGATCGGCGCCTTGTAATCGAGCACCAGTAGTCCCCTTTCCCACTAGACCCACCGTGCTCTCCCTAGGGAGCGGTGGCGACGGGTTGACCGTAGGGAGACCTAGCCGGAGCCGAAATGCCGGTTCATCGGTATTTGCCACGGCGCATACGGGCAAGTACGTAGGGGCTCGCGGGGCGCGCGGGCGCACGCCCGTGGACGTGGGGAAGAACGCGTAGTGGGTACGCCGGCGGCGGTCAGTGAGCCGTTGCGAACAGCTCGAGGAACCGCGGCACCGCGGGTCCGAGGATCACGACGAACAGCGCCGGGAAGATGAGCCCGACCATCGGGAACAGCATCTTGACCGGAGCGGTCCGGGCGGACTCCTCGGCCCTTTGACGCCGGCGCGTGCGCATCTCGATGGACTGGTCGAGCAGGACCTTCGAGATCGGCACGCCGAGCGAGTCCGCTTGGATGACCGCGTTGGCGAAGCGCTTCACGTCCGGGACGCCGGTGCGGTCTGCCATCGCGCGCAGCGCGGCGCGGCGGTCGCGGCCCATGCGGAACTCGGCGAGGATCCGCCGGAATTCGTCGCTCAGGGGACTCTCCCAGCGCTGGACCACCTGGGAGATGGCGCCGTCGAACGTCATGCCGGCCCGCGCCGACAGCGCGAGCATGTCGAGGGCCGACGGCAGCGCTCGCAGGATCCGGCGACGGCGGCCCTTGGCGACGCGGTCAAGCCAGATGCTCGGAACGAGGATGCCGACCAGCGCACCGGCCAGACCGATGAGGACGATCCAGCCAAGCTGCGGTCCGATCCTGAGCGCGGCCACCGCGGCGAAGACCGCGGTGCCGACGAGGCACGACGCGAGCTGGAGTCCGAGGAACTCGGCCGGCCCGAGCGCGAAAGGATCCCCCGCCTCCGACAGCCGCTGCTGCGTGCGCTCTGACAGCGATCCGGACGTGATCCGTCCGAAACGCCGGCCGATCCGTGCGAGCAGCGGGAGCAGGACGCGCTCCGCGAACGATCTCCCGTGCGTGCGACCGACCCGGACGCTTCCGGCCGAGGCGGCGAGCTCGCCGACGCGACGGCGCTCGAGAGATTCCATCGAGTAGCTCGTCGAGATCACGAACACCCAGAGGAGAAGGCTCAGCGCGGAGGCCGTCCCCAAGAGCGCCGCGACCTCGGGGCTGTACGGACCGGTGGCCGGCTGTGCCACGACGGCGGGCGCGGGCGCGGCGGGCGGTGCGGTCGCCGCGACCGCGGCTGTGACGCCGTGGCCGGGCGGCACCTCGAAGATCACAGAGGTTGAGCCGAGGATCGCGCCAGCTCGCGTCACCTGCACCGTCAGCGTGAGAGGTGTTCCCTCTTTGACGTCCCGAACGTTCGAGTGATACGAGATGACGTATTCGGTCAGGATCCGCTCGCTGAGCGTCGCGTAGATCGAGGCGAGCTGCGCTGAGCTCGGGGCGACGAAGGCCTGCCCGCCGCGGCTCGCGTCGGCGAGCGCCTGGAGAACGCGTTGATCCAGGCTGGTGCCCAGGCCGATGACGTACACCGGATACCCCTGAGCCCGGACGCGTTCGCTCACCGCGGGCAGGTTGATGGAGCTGGAGTTGTCGACCCCGTCGGTGAGCAGCACGATCCCCCGCCTGGCTTGCGGAGGCGCCGCGGCGAGGACGTCGATCGCCTTTGCGACACCATCGAAGATCGCCGTGTTGCCCGCGGCGGCAGCCGCTCCCGTCGCGGCGACGAGCGCGTCTTTGTCGGCCGTGAGAGCCTGGTCGACCACCACGCGAGTGTTGAAGGTGAGCACGGCGCTCTGGTCCTTCGGGCCGAGCGAGCGGATCAGCTGCTCCATCGCGGACTTCGCGTCCGCGATCGGCCGGCCCGCCATGCTGCCCGACGTATCGAGCACCAGTGCGAGCGCGATGGGCGCCGACTCCGTTGACACCTCGACGGTCGCCGACTGCGTGCGGCCCTGCTCGCTCAGCACGATCTCGCGCGCGGCGAGCCCGCTGACAGGCCGGTCCTGGCTGTCGACGATGGACGCCACGACCCGCACATCCGGGAAGTTCGTCGCATCGACCTGGGTGATTCGGATGCGGAGCGGATCATCGGCCAATGCGGGCTGTGCTCCGGCCACCACGCAGGCCAGGGCGGCGACGACGGCGACGAGGCGACGACGGGGATTAAACATCGACCGAGGCGATCCGTCGCATGAGGACGAACCCAAGGAGGACCATGAGACCCGCGGCGATGGCCGCGTACCGCAGCATGCCTTCGAACAGCAAAGTGATGTAGTCGCGGCTGATGAAGAGGAGCGCGGCCGCGACGAAGATCGGGAGAAGCGCGAGCACATAGGCCGAGTAGCGCTGCTGCGCGGTGAGCGCGCGAATATCACCGTCGATCCGTTGACGCTCGCGCAAGGTCCCGGCCATGTCGTCGAGGCTCTGCGCGAGCGAACCACCGACCTCGTGCTGAACGTTGATCGACGCCACGATGAGGTCGAGGTCCTCGGACGGGAACCGGGCGGCGAGCCGCTCCATCGCTTCGCTCTGTGACGAGCCCACTCCGATCTCGCGCACGACCTGTTCGATCGCGCTGCGGGTCGGCTCAACGGATTCGTGCGCCACCTGCTCCAGGCCCTGCAGCAGGCTGTGTCCCGCGCGCACCGTGCTCGCGAGTAGGGCGATCGTGTCTGACAGCTGCGCGCGGAACGCACGCTGCCGACGACCGTGTCGCCAGTTGATCCACAGGAGCGGGAGCGTTGCCCCGAACACGAAGCCGGCCGCCGCCGGCAGTGGACCCCAAAGAAGACCCGCGATCAAGGCCGATACCCCCGCGAGCACCGCCATCGCGCCAACGATCTCGCCCGCGGTGATGTCCAGTGCGGCGCGCTCGAGACGGTCCTCCAGCCCACGCAGCAGGTCGCGATTTCCACCGATCGCCGGTCGGCGCACACCGCGCTGACGCCGGCGTCCACCCATATCGATGGCGTCGGAGCCGCCAGGCACGCCGACGAGCAGGCCGAGCCGGCGGCGCAGTACGCGTGTTCGCACGTAGGCGGGATACCAGATGCCGACGAGAAGGACGAGCACGGCCAAGGTGCCGAGCACCGCGACGAGTCCGGCCGTCGGAGCGATCACGGGCGGACCTCCTTGGTGTGCTCGAGGTAACCGAACCACGCCGCGGGCAGCTCGATGCCGCGGCCCAGGAGCTGGTCGGTGAACGCGGGCCGGATCCCGGTCGGCTTGAGCTCCGCGCGAACGCGGTCCCCGGCGCCCCGAGCGTCGAACGCGAAGATGTCTTGCATCGTGATGACGTCCGACTCGAGTCCGCGGACCTCGCTGATCTGCGTCACCTTGCGCGTACCGTCCTGTAGACGCTCTACGAACACCACGAGATCGATGGCGGAGACGACCTGCTCGCGGATCGCGCGGAGCGGGAGGTCGGCGCCGCTCATGAGGACCATCGTCTCGATGCGCGCGAGAGCGTCGCGCGGTCCGTTCGCGTGCACGGTGGTCAGCGATCCGTCGTGGCCCGTGTTCATGGCCTGGAGCATGTCGAGGGCCTCGGGGCCACGGCACTCGCCGATGATCACGCGATCCGGGCGCATGCGAAGGGCGTTGCGGAAGAGATCGCGGATCGCGACCTCGCCGCGACCCTCGGCGTTCGGCGGACGTGTCTCGAGCGTCAGGACGTGCATCTGCTGAAGCTGCAGCTCGGCCGCATCCTCGATGGACACGATGCGCTCGCGCTCGGAGATGAAGTTCGACAGCGTGTTCAGGAGGGTGGTCTTTCCCGCGCCGCTACCACCGGCGACGACGACGTTGAGGCGACCCTTCACGCAGGCGGAGAGGAACTGCAGGGCCTCGCTGGTCAGCGTGGCGTTGCGGAGCAGCTCGCCCGGCCCGAACGGCACGCGGCGGAACTTCCGGATCGTCAGCGTCGGGCCGACAAGTGAGAGCGGCGGGATGATCGCGTTCACGCGGCTGCCGTCGGGCAGGCGCGCGTCGACCATGGGGCTTGACTCGTCACATCTGCGACCCAGCGGCGCGACGATGCGTTGGATGATGCGGAGAACGTGGTCGGCGTCCGAGAACGTGATGTCCGTGAGGTACAGCTGACCGGCGCGCTCGATCCACACCTGCCGGGGTCCGTTGACCATGACCTCGGAAACGTCGTCGTCGTTAAGCACGTCCTGGATCGGTCCGTAGCCGATGACCTCGGCCAGCACCGCCTCCTGCAGCCGCAGGCGATCAGTCCGGGCAAGGGCCACCTTCTCCTCATCCAGCGCGATGGGGAACTGCTCGTGCACGAGCGCGCGCACCGATTCGGGGGCGGCGATGTCGAGCGCTCTTCCGAGCGTCGCGGCGAGGCGGGCATGGACGCGGCTCACGAGCTGCGCTTCGCCCTCGTCGCGTAGCCGGCTGATCCGAAGCAGCTCGGGCTTCCAACGTTCGCCCGCGAGCGCGACGGGAGTCCCGTTCTGCGACTTGTGCGCGTCGCCGGCGTCTGGCCTCTCTTCGCGGAAGCGTGCCGGTTGCGGTCGAAGGATGCTCATCTTTGCGCCTCTTTCAGTCGATCGCCCACCGCGACGGCCGGTGTGCCATGCACGTCCGCAACGAGCGAAGCGAGGGTGTGGTAGTGGCGTGCGATGCGCACGCGTGCTCGTGAGTCGAGGAGCGATAGACCGCGATTGATCGCGTCGGTCACGGTGATGCCTTCACTGGGGATGGTCGCGGAGATCTTGTGGCCGAGCGCCTTCGCCATGTCGGCCTGCGACAGGCCGGTCTTCCCCGGATAGCGATTCGCGACGACGATGGTCTTGTCGTCGAGGTGGAGGTCGGCGCGCGTCGCCTGCAGGACTCGCTGGACGTTGCGGAGCGAGGGCAGCTCGGGCGTCGTCACGAGCAACACGCGGTCGGCCGTTCGGAGCACGCCGAGCGTCAGCGCCTCGAAGCTCGACCACAGGTCCGCAACGACGTAGTCGAAGTGTCGCCGCAGCTGCGACAGCAAGCGGACGACCCCTTCGGGGTCGATGCCCTCGACGAGAGCGAGGTCATCAGGCGCCAGCAGGACGCGGATCCCTGATGCGTGCTTCACGAACGTCTCATCGATGAGTTCGGACGTCAGCTCCTCGTGGCCGACGACCTCGGCCACGCTGTTCGCGCCACGCAGGTCGAGCGCGGATCCGATGTCGCCGAATTGGAGATCGAGATCCAGAAGCGCGACCGACGTCCTTGGCCGCGCGGCGAGCGCGACCGCGACGTTCGTCGCGACGGTCGTGCTGCCGACCCCGCCCTTGGGGCTGTAGACGGCGACGACTGTTCCGCGAGCGCGCTCCGTTTGCTGCGACGGCTGTACCTGTACGTGCGAGGCGACCGCTCGCGCCATCTCGAGCGCTTCCCCGATCGTATTGAACACGTCGGCGGGCGTGTACGGCTTGATGAGAAATCCGCGCGCGCCCGAAGCGACCGCGCGCGACATCGTCGTGGGTGGCGTCCCAGCGCCGGTGACGATGATGCAGCTCGACGGGCACGCGAGCTGGATCTTCTTCACCGAGAAGGCGATGTCCGCGGATGAAGCGACGTCGATAAGGACCACGTCGGGACACGTCGACATGAGCACCGGAAGTGCCTGGTCGGCGTTGGTCTGCGATCCCGACAAGCGCAGGCCGGCCTTGGCCAGACCTGGGCGCAGCTGCCCCAGGACCTGCGGGTCGGGATCGAGGACGTA
>Ga0114129_10011021_pt1 | contig 12879 bp, 10 predicted proteins | sample RhiMetdeltSRZDD1_FD_80071 | JGI IMG/M metagenome (GOLD analysis project Ga0114129, IMG submission 80071) | Populus rhizosphere microbial communities from Tennessee, USA - Rhizosphere MetaG P. deltoides SRZDD1 (version 2) (version 2) | ecosystem: Host-associated > Plants > Roots > Rhizosphere >...
AGCGCGCGAACCTGGTCGGGCGCCAGCTCGATGCCCGGCGCCAGGGATCCGGCGCCCGGAGGCGCCACCGCGCGGCCGGGCATCATCAGGAGGTTGGCGCCTTCAACGACGGTCATCGCGCTGTGGCGCACCGACGCCCACTCCTCGTCGTTGGCAGGGGCGTGTTCGGTTGGCTTTCCGTGGTCGATGACGGTCTTCACTGCGTTCCACACCACGTCTACATTGGGATCGATGACGCTGTTCATGACTTCCCGGATCGACGCGACGGGATGATACGGGGGGGCGGCAGGCGGCGGCGGCTGCTCGGGAGCCGGCTTCGAGCAGCCGACCAGCAGACACATGCCGCACAGCACGACAGCGGAGACTGCATGATCACGGATATGAGTCATATACGCGAGACGATAACGGGAAACATCAGCCTCAGTCAATCCGAATGAACCCCACGATGACTGAAGAAAAGTTCAGAAAATATTCAGATCTACTCAGCGTGATGGCGAGTACCTTGCCATCGTTCTCGACACTCTGATGGAGGCGTCAATGCGTGTTCGAGTTGTCCTGATTCTGGGGGTCCTCGCATCAACGGGAGTCCGCCTCGCCGCGCACGACTTCTGGCTGGCGGCGACTCCGTGGCAACCCGAGTCCAGCGTCACGATCACCGCGAACATCGGCGAGACCTTTCCTGTCCCGACCGATCAGGTCGCACCGCGGGGAGTGGAGCGCTGGCGGCTGTACGGGCCCGGCGGAGAAATAACAGGCGATCACGAATTCCGTCGCGACGGCCTCACGCTCGCAGCCGATGTGGTCCTGCCCGTCCCTGGCGCATACCTGGCCACGGTGACGACAGCGGCGAGTGTCGAAGAAATGAAGGGACCGTGGTTCAACAGTTATCTGGCTGAAGAAGGCTTGGACTGGGTCGTGACGGCACGACGCGCCGCTGGCGTTTCAGAAGAACCTGCCACGGAGCGATTCGCGCGGTACGCGAAGATCGTCCTGAGAAACGGCTTCGGAAGTGGTGCTCACCTGACACGGCCGCTTGGCTTGCGCGCCGAGTTCGTCCCGATGACGGACCCCACGATTCTTCGAGCCGGACACTTGCTGACATTGCAACTTCTTTCGGATGGAAAGCCGGTGCCGGGGGCCGTGGTCACGGCGCGAGCGAGCGCGGGCGGACATCCGATCGTGGGCCGCACGGATGCCGCCGGGCATGTCACGTTGCCGATCGACCGCGATGGCGCTTGGCTGGTCCGCACCGTCCACATGATTCCTGGCCTGCAGGCGGGTGTGCCTGGCGTGGAGTGGGATTCCTACTGGGTGACTCTCGCGTTCCATACCGCGCCCCACTGATGTGGGACGGGCCCGTGCACGACCTGACGATCCCAGCTGATGTGAAGCTGGCGAGCATCCTCACCCACTGACGTTCCACAAAACGGTGAGGAACGACCGCTATCCGAAGAAAACGCGCGGTACGCGATTTGAGTCTCGGTGCATTGGGGGTTCTCAATGCGCCGAGTGCTTTCGTGGATACTGCTGACCTCGCTCCTCGTCGCCGCGCCCGCGGCGGCGCAGATTCAAAGCCGGCCAACCGATCCGCCCATCGTCGACGCGTCGAACGAGTCGTGGTACGTCAACGGCGAACCGATTCAGTTCGCTGGTGACCTGTACTATCCGGCAGGCGCAATCGTCTTCTTCAGCGGGAACACGATGGTGCGCTCCGGGCACTACAACGGCGTGCCCGTCTACTCCGACACCACGCTCGAACCGTATAGCGTTGTCTATGTGCCGGTCGGGCGCGGCCTCATGCAGCCGTACGAGCGCCCGCGACAGGGGAGCCTTGCCGGCACCACGGCGAGTCGCGCGCCGTCGTTTCCCGTGAGAGCGACCGCGTCGAGTACACCGCTGCCGCAGGCTGGCGCGGCGCCGACCGCGCCGCCGGTGACGATTGGCGCTATCGGGTCGTACACACCGGAATCAGCCGTAGGCACCTCGGGGACGACGGTGCCGTCGCCGGTGGGAACGACGGGCGCGATCCAGGCTGTGCCGCGCGCGCTGCCGAATCGCCTGACGCTGACCAGCATCGGCCGTCCGACCAGCAACGACGGACTGTGGATTCGTTATCTCGGCGAGAAGTGGATTAGCTCCGGCTCCGCGGTGCCCCTCACGCCGGACGGATTCCGCCTCGTCGGCAACTACGCAGGCTTCCCGGTGTTTGCGCGCAACGATTCGTCCGAGCAGGTGATCTACGTGCCGACGCGCGCGGGCCTCGTCGCGCCGTATCGGTTAAAGCAATAGCGACGGGACGACGATCGGGGATTGCACGGCCGCATCTCGTGGATCTCCCTCGTAGAAGACACGCTCGAGAAACAACCCGGACGCCGGCGCGGTCAGTCGCGCCGGCAGCTCCGAGCGCTCTTGGAGCATCGCGGCTGCCGATTCCACGGTGAGCCCCCCGCGGCCGACTTCAACCAGCACGCCGACCAGGCGCCGAACCATCTTCCAGATGAAGTGTGAGCCCTCGATGTGAACGAGGATCAGGTCGCCGTCCTCGTAGATGTCGAGCGCATCGACGAGCACCTGTGTCGACTTCTCCTCGGGGTCGTCGTCGGAGAACGACTGAAAGTCGTGGAACCCCACAAACTGCGCGGCGGCCTCCCGCATCCGATCGACGTGCAACTCGTCCTTCACCCACCAGACGAATGGCTTGGCGAACGCGGTTCTGCGGCGGGCGATGTTGTAGACGTAGCTGCGCCCCCGTGCGTCGTGCCGCGCGTGAAACTTGTGGCGCACGGTGTCGGCGCGCAGGATGTTGATGTCGGAGGGAAGCGCGTCGTTGATTCGCCGGCGCAGCAGCTCGGGCGGCAGCGTCGCGTCGATGTCGAGGTGCGCGACCTGCGCGGAGGCGTGAACGCCGGCGTCCGTGCGGCCGGATCCGTAGAGCTCGAACTCGTGCACGCCGGTCGCCTCGCGCACCGCCCGTTCGATTTCGCCCTGCACGGTGCGCGCGTTCTTCTGAATCTGCCAGCCGCTGTATCGTGTGCCGGCATATTCGATCGTCAGCTTCAGTCGCATGGGCTTGGGATTTGGGTTTTGGGATTTCCAATCGGCATTATCTCTGCACAGCCGGGGCTACCCGCCTTGCGCGGGCTCAACGGATGAGCGAGATACGCAGACGATATACGGTCGGCGCGGAAGCGCAGCCCGACGGTTCGACCCATTTTCGGGTGTGGGCTCCTGAACCTCGGCAAATCACATTGAGGATCGAGGGCAACGGCAGCGGGCCGCACGACGTCAGCCTCGAAAAAGAAGCAGACGGCTACTACTCGGTGCTTCTCGAAGAGGCGGGTCCCGGAACGCGATACCGCTACGTGCTCGACGGCGATGCCTTGCCCGATCCCGCGTCGCGCTTCCAGCCCGAAGGCCCGTTCGGGCCGTCGGAAGTCATCGATCCTGCGCAGTTCCGGTGGAGATACTCGCGAGACGAGGGCGTCGCCCTCGCCGGGCAGGTTCTCTACGAGCTGCACGTCGGCACCTTTTCGGCCGGCGGCACGTGGTCTTCGGCCATCGAGAGGCTTCCGCTGCTCGTGGATTCTGGGATCACCACCATCGAGGTGATGCCCGTCGCAGATTTTCCCGGCCGCTTCGGCTGGGGCTATGACGGCGTGTTTCCGTACGCGCCGGCCCATCAGTACGGCCGGCCCGACGACTTTCGTGCGTTCATCGATGCGGCGCACGGCGTCGGGCTCGGCGTCATCCTGGACGTCGTATACAACCACCTCGGTCCGGATGGCTGTGTCTTCGGCCGCTACGCGAAGGCGTACTACTCGCACGGGTATGAGAACGAATGGGGCGACCCCCTGAACTTCGACGGTCCGGATGCGCGACCCGTGCGCGACTACTTCGCCTCGAACGCGGCGTACTGGATCGACGAGTTTCACCTGGACGGATTGCGGCTCGACGCCACGCAGACGATCCACGACCGATCGGGCCGCCACATCATCGGCGAGATCGGATGTCGCGCACGGTCCGCGGCGCGCGGCAGGCCAATCATTCTCATCGCCGAGAGCGAGACGCAGACGGTCAAGCTCGTCAAGCCGCTCGACACCGGCGGCGACGGACTGGATGCCCTCTGGAACGACGACTTTCACCACACCGCCATCGTCGCGATCACGGGCAAGCGCGAGGCGTACTTCTCGGATCATCTCGGCTCGCCGCAGGAGCTGATTTCAGCGGTCAAGCGTGGATACCTGTTCCAGGGTCAGCGCTACGCCTGGCAGAAGCAGCGGCGCGGCACCCGCACCGACGGGCTGCCGGCGCAGGCGTTCGTGACCTACGTCGAGAACCACGACCAGGTGGCCAATGTCGGCGACGGTTCGCGCCTGCGGTTCTATACATCGCCTGGACGCTACCGCGCGATCACCGCGCTGCTGTTGCTGATGCCGGCCACGCCGATGCTGTTCCAGGGGCAGGAATTCGGCGCCAGCTCACCGTTCCTGTACTTCGCCGATCACAATCCGGATCTTGCGAAGGCGGTGCAGAAGGGGCGCAGCGAGTTCATGACGCAGTTCCCGAGCCTCTCGTCCGAGCAGTCGCGGTCGCGCGTCCCCGCGCCGCACGACCCGACGACGTTCGAGCGCTGCAAGCTGAAATGGGAGGAGCGCGAAGCGAACGGGCAATTCGTCGCTTTGCATCGCGATCTGCTGGCGATGCGGCGCCGCGACGCGGCCTTTCGCGCGCAGGACGCGACCGCCGTTGATGGCGCCGTGCTCGGCGCGGAGATGTTCGTCCTGCGCTTTGCGACCGCACACCCGGAGGACGAGCGCCTCCTGTGCGTGAACCTGGGTGTCGACGTCGATCGGCCGTCATTTGCCGAGCCGCTCGTCGCGCCACCCGATGGACATACATGGACACTGCACTGGTCGACCGGCGACGCGGCATACGGCGGCTTCGGCACGCCGCCCGTCGTCACGGAGGCTGGATGGCACATCCCGGGACACGCGGCGGTCGTTCTACGCCCGGTTCCCGCGAAGAGGTCAGCGTGATGGCTGGAGGCAGCGGAACGATCGATGCGGCGGCGGTCGCGGGGAAGGCGGCCGGCCTCGTGCGCACCATTCAATGGACCGAGACGGAGGAAGGGCGGCGGTCGCTGGCCGAAAAGGAATGGCTGGTCACCAACGGGCTCGGCGGATACGCGTCGGGCACGCTGTCCGGCGCGCTGACGCGCCGGTATCACGCGTATCTGGTCGCCGCGCTGCCCACGCCCTTCGGCCGCACGGTGATGCTGAACTACATCTGGGAACGCCTGCGGTATCCGGACGGTCGCATCGTCTCGCTCCACAACATGATCGAGACGGAGGCCGGGAAGGAATTCGACGCGGCGCGGTGGCTGTCGTCGTTCCGTCTCGAGGCGGGGCTGCCGGTGTGGACCTTCGACGTCGACAACGTCCGCATCGAAAAGCGGGTGCTGATGCCGCACCTGCAGAACACGACGCACGTGGCGTATCGCCTGCTGTCGAAGGATCCGGTCCGCCTCGAACTGCGACCGCTCGTCGCGTTCCGTCTGCACGAAGCACCGGTGAATCACCCGGTGCCGGCGCCATACGGACTGCACGCGCTCGGCGATCGCTTCGAGCTCGAACCGGGCGGCGATCTGCCACCGCTCCGCATGTTCCTGTACGGCTCGGAAAAGGCGTTCACCGTCGTGCCGGAGCGCTTCGATCACGCGGTGTACATGCTCGAGCAGAACCGCGGATACGAGTGCTCCGGCGACCTCTGGACGCCCGGGTACTTCCGGTGCGAGTTGACGCCGGATGCGCCGGGAACGCTGGTCGCCTCGACGGAGTCGTGGGAGACGATTGGCGCGCTCGATCCGATCGAGCTGCCGAGCGCGGAACAGCAGCGCCGCACGCGATTGATTGTCAACGCGCACAAGGCCGGATCGGACGGCTTTGGCGCGGAGATGGTCCTGGCCGCGGATCAGTTCGTCATCACGCCTGCCGGCCGCGGCGACGAAGCCGCGCGGGCGCGTGCGGCCGGCGACGAAGTGCGCACCGTGATTGCCGGCTACCACTGGTTCACCGACTGGGGACGCGACACGATGATCAGCCTCGAAGGGCTGACAATCTGCACGGGGCGCCAGCGCGAGGCCGGATACATCCTCCGGACGTTCGGTCATTACGTGCGCGACGGCCTGATCCCGAACATGTTCCCCGAGGGCACGAAGGAAGGGCTCTATCACACGGCGGACGCGACGTTGTGGTTCTTCCACGCGATCCATCGATATCTCGTCGCGACCGACGACCGCGCGACGTTGCGTCAGCTGATGCCGAAACTGAAGTCGATCTTCGAGCATCACATGAAGGGCACGCGGTTCGGCATCGGCGTCGACCACGCCGACGGCCTGCTGCGGCAGGGCGAAGAGGGGTATCAGCTGACCTGGATGGACGCCAAGGTGGACGGCTGGGTCGTCACGCCGCGGCGGGGCAAGGCGGTGGAAATCAACGCGCTCTGGTACAACGCGCTGTCGCTCTTCGCCGAATGGCTGCGCGAGGAAGGCGACCCGATGGCGCCGCAGGTGGACGAGGCCGCCCACCGCGCGCGGGAATCGTTCAACGCGCGATTCTGGTGCGGCGAGTGCGGCCACCTGTACGACGTGATCGACGGCGAGTACGGCGACGACGCGGCATGCCGCCCCAACCAACTCTTTGCGATTTCGCTCGACAACCCCGTGCTCGACGAGCGTCGCTGGCGCCAGGTGTTCGACGTCATTCGCGAGCGTCTCGTGACGCCCGTCGGCCTTCGCTCGCTGGCGCCCGGGCACCGTGACTACAAGGCGCAGTACTACGGCGACCTTCGCGCCCGCGACGCGGCGTACCATCAGGGCACCGTGTGGGCGTGGCTCGTCGGACCGTACGTCGACGCGTATCTGCGGGTCTACCCGGGCGATCTCGCGGGCGCGCGCGAGTGCCTCGCCGGCTTCGAGCACCACCAGGTCGAGGCGGGCGCCGGAACCATCAGCGAGATCTTCGACGCCGAGGAGCCGTTCACACCGCGCGGGTGCATCGCGCAGGCGTGGAGCGTTGCAGAAGTGTTGCGGGCCTGGTTGAAGACGGAGGCCCGCCGTTAACGTTGCTTCATGCGGTCGAGCGCCTCGCCAAGCGCCTTGATTTCCTCGCCGTACTTCGCCCAGTCGCCCGCGCGCTGCGCGTCGATGGCCCGCTGGTAGTGCGCCTGCGCCTCGTCGGCGAGCTGGGCCAGCTGAGGTGACGGCGTTGAAGGCGATCCGGCGGGCGCCGTTGGGAGCGCCGCCGACGTGGTCGTCACCGCGGGAGCCGGCGGGCGCGGAGGAGCGGCTCCGCTGAACAGCTTCGCGAGCGCATCCTCGAAGGTCTGTTCCATCACGATCTGATCCTGATAGACGACGACCACGCGCGTCAGCTCCGGGATTCGACCCCCGGCGCCGCGCAGGTACAGGGGCCGCACGTAGATCAGTGATTCCTCGATCGGGATCACCATCAGCGTGCCCCACGTGACCTGCGACCCCTGCTGATTCCACAGCGTGATCTGCGGCGAGATCATCTGGTCCTGGTTGATGCGCGCGACCACCTGCCGCGGACCGAAGACGACCTTCTGCTTCGGAAACTGGAAGACGCGCACGTCGCCATAGTGCGCCGGGTCGCTCCGCGCCACGAGCCAGGCGGCCAGGTTGTCCTTGCGCCGCGGCGTGAAGGGGAGCATCTGGATGAATTCTGCGTCTGTCTCGCCCGGCAGCCGCATGATCGTGTAGTACGGCTGCATGGCGGCCTGCGCCTGGCCGGTGTCGTCGATGGTCGGAACCTCCCACTGATCTTCCCGGTTGTAGAACACGGCCGGCTCGGTCATGTGGTACGTCGCGAAGACCGAGGCCTGGATGGCGAAGATGTCTTCCGGGTACCGGATGTGCGCGCGCAGCGAGGCCGGCATCTCGCCGAGCGGCTTGAACATCCCGGGGAACACGCGTGCGTACGTGGAGAGCACCGGGTCGGCCGCATCGGCGGCGTAAAAGGTCGTCGTCCCGTTGTACGCATCGATGACGACCTTCACCGAGTTGCGGATGTAATTGAGCCCCGCGGCCGGTGTCGCATACGGATAGCGGCCGCTCGTCGTGTAGGCGTCGTACATCCAGTAAAGCCCGCCTTCGGCGAGCACCACGTATGGATCGCGATCAAAGGTCAGGAACGGCGCAATCTCGTTCACACGTTCGGCGATGTTGCGGTGAAAGAGGATGCGACTCTCTCCGGTGATGCCGTCGTAGAACGCGATCTGGTACGCGCCGAAGCGGATGGCAAACAGGACCCGTCGCCAGAGAGACTCCAGCGCGAGGCCGCCGCTCCCCGCGTAGCTGGTGTACGCATCGCCGTTTCCACGGGGAAAATCGAACTCCTGCTGCGTCGATGTACGGACGATGACGTAGTCGTTCGAGAGCTCGCCGAAGTAGAGGCCGGGCTGGCGCATCGGGAGCTCGGGAATCGTTTCGGTCGGAAGGTTGCGCACCAGGAGCTCCGGCAGCCCCTCGCTGGTCACCCGGTTCACCGGCCCGAGCGTCAGGCCGTAGCCGTGTGTGTATGTCAGCCGCTCGTTGAGCCACGTCCTGTTGGGAAGGCTGTTGGAGTTCAGCTCACGCGCCGAGAGCATGACCTGCTGCGGACGTCCGTTGATGACGTAGCGGTCGTTGTCGACGGAGACGAAATCGTAGTAGGTGCGGATCTCCTGCAGCTGGCCGAACGTGTCGAGCAGCGGCTGGTGATCCCAGAGCCGGACGTTCTGGAGTGTCGGCGCGTTGCTCACGATGTCGTCGCGCGTGAGCGTCGCGTCGCCGGTCAGCGCGCGCTCCTCGACGCCGTCCAGCGCGAAGGCGCGGCGCGTCGCATCGATGTTGTGCTGGATGAACGGCGATTCGCGGACCTGCTCGTTCGGGGTGACCACGAAGCGCTGCAGCATCGTCGCGTAACCCTCGCCGCCGATGGTGACGATCAGATAGAGCGCAATCGCGACCGGGATGGGCCAGATGCGCCGGCCGAGTCCGTGGAGCACGGCGAGCGCTGCGGCAAGGATCGAGACCACCGTCAGCGCGAGCGCCATCGGCATCCGGGCGTGGACGTCGGCGTACGACGCCCCGTAGATGACGCCGGCCGGGTGGACCAGCAGCTCGTAGCGGCCCAGCCACGCGCCCAGCGCGAGGAGCACGAAGAAGGCCGCGGCGAGCATGGACAGATGACGCCTGGCCCCTGGCGTCATCCAGACGAACGAGGTCGGGCGCGAGGTCAGGCTTCCGGACACGAGATAGATGGCGCCAGCGCCAAGCGCGGCCATGATGACCAGCGTCTGCCCGATGCCGCGCACCAGCTGCAGGAACGGGATGGTGAACACGTAGAAGGAAATGTCGCGCCCGAGGATGGGATCCTGCTGCCCGAAGGGCACGGCGTTCCGCCACGTCACCCACGTTTCCCATTGCGCCGACGCGAAGAGCCCGATGAGCGCGGCCGCCACCATCGCCGCGGCCGACGTGATCGTCCGCAGCTGCTGCCGTCCGGGCAGCGCGACTTCCATCCCCTGTTGCGTCGTGAATATCGGACGTCCCTCTCCGACCGATCCGAGTGCGAGCCGGAGGTTGACGACGAGCCAGATGACCGAGACGACGAACGCGATCGTGAAGAGCGACGCCTCGCTGCGGACGATCGTCGTGAACACCTGCTGATAACCGACTTCGACGAACCAGAGCCAGTCGGTGTAGAAACGCACCATCGACGGCCCGCCGAAGAAGAGCAGCGCGAAGACGATGAAGATGGCGAGGCGAAGGGGGTGGCGCACGTCAGGACCCGTACTGAGCGCTGGCTTTGGTCAAATCGGCGCGGATGTCGGCCTCGAGCGCGGGCGGCGCGAGCACGCGCGCCGACGCGCCCCAGCCGAGAATCCAGCTGCGCAGCGCCAGGTCGTTGCAGACCTCCAGCGTCAGCACCACGCCGCCGTCCGGCGTCTCACGAAGCGACTGCGACGGATGCCACACGCGGGCGCGGACGAACCGTGCCACCCGCGTGTCGAACGCGATCTCGACGTGCGAGGGTGGTCCCGTATTCACCCCCAGCGAGTTGCCGAACACATCGTCGGGAATCGTCCGCGTCGGGGTGAACGTCTGCTTGTCGAGCGAGACCGAGGAGACCCGGTCGATGGCAAACGTCCTCACGTCCTTGTACTCGGGCACGTACGCCAGAAGATACAACCCGCCCTGCGCGAATGCCAGTCGGTACGGGTGGATGACGTATTCCTTCATCCGCCCGCTCGAGACCGAGTTGTACTTCATGTGGGCGACGCGGTAGTGCAGCGTCGCCTCGAGCAGCCGGGCCACGATGTCAGGTGACGAATCGGCGGCTCGCGGCCGGGGCCCTGGCTTGGCGCCAAGCACGTGCGGCAGCCGGTCGAGGAACTGCCGCATCCGCGGCGACAGCATCTTCTCGAGACGCGTGAAGGCGAGCGTCAGGTCGCGCTGAAACGGCGTGCCTGCCACGGCTTCGAGCATGTTGCGACTGAGATACAGCGCGCAGAGCTCGGCGAGCGTGAAGCCGGTCTCCAGCCCTTTCAGGACCTGGCCATCGAGCCGCCAGTGCGCGCGTCCGTCCTCGTCATGCTCATCGTACAGCGGGAAGCCCGCCTCCTGGAGCGCCGCCAGGTCGCGGCGAATCGTGCGCGTCGTCACCTCGAGGTCCTTGGCGAGCGCGTCGATCGTCGCGCCATGGCGGGACGACTCCAGCGCGTGGAGCACCTTCCACTGGCGGATGACTTCCTGGTTGCGGGGCACGGCCAGTCCGATAGTAGGAGAAAACCGGGTTGCGCCCTAGACTTTCCCCTTCGCTCTCCGGATTTCACGGCGGCGGCGGCGATCGGGCGTTCCGGCCGCCTGTGACGCGGCTCGATAGACGCGCTCCATCCGCCGCATCTCGATTTCTTCCGGTGTCGGCTTCGGCGTCACGTCGTCATAGAGGACGCGCGCTTCCGCCTTCTTGACGTGTTGATCCAGAACGATGCGGACGATGACGTCCTGGTGGCGGCCGAAAGGACGGGAGATGCGGATGCGGTCGCCTTCGCGGATCGTGCGGTGGGGCTTGGCGTGCTCGCCGTTGACATCGACCTTCCCGCCCTCGCACGCGCGCTTGGCTTCCGAGCGCGTCTTGAACAGGCACGCGATGTCCAGCCAGACGTCCAGGCGTACGCCGTCGTTCACGCCACGAACCGAGAACCGAACCTGAACACGAACTGAGAACCCGGCACGCGGAAGGGCGAACTGTCCGCCTTCAGATCAGAATCTCGATCTTCGCCTTCGCCTTCAGCGTGTCGACGAACGCCTGGGTCTCGGCCTGCCGGCTCTGCTGACTCAGGTACTGCTGAATCTGACCCTTGGCCTCGTCGAGCGGAACGACGCGCTGCGTCTGTTTTTCCGCGACCTTGATGATGTGATAGCCGAACTGCGTCTCGACCAGCTCGCTCATCTCGCCGGGCTTGAGCGCAAAGGCCGCCTGTTCGAACGGCGGCACCATCTGCCCCTGCTCGAAGTAGCCGAGGTCGCCGCCGTTGACGGCGCTCCCCGGATCCTGCGAATTTTCCTTCGCCGCGGCGGCGAAATCCTTACCACCTTTGAGATCCTTCAGAATCGTTTCGGCCTTCGTCTTCGCCTGCTGCTTCGCGGCGGCGTCCGCATTCTGCGGAAACGCGATAAGGATGTGGCTCGCGCGCACGCGCGGACCCTGCTGAAACTTGTCCTGGTTCTTCTGGTAGAAGTCGTTGATCGCTTCCGGCTTGACCGCGATCTTCGCGGCGATCTCGGCTTCGACCAGCTTCTCGACGCTCATTTCCGATCGCGCATCCTCCCGCACGTCCTGGAGCGTCAGCTTCTGTGCGGCGAGCGCCTGGTCAAACTGCTGCTGGCTGGGAAACTGGGAGCGAATCTGCGCGATCTGCGCTTCGATCTCCGCGTCGGGGACGGCGATCTTCCGTGCCTTTGCTTCCTGCACGAGAAGCTTGTAACCGATCATGTCGTCGAGGACGCCGCGAAACACCCGGTCGCGCTGATCGGCAGGCACCGGACCTCCCGCGCGTCCTTCGAGTGCCTTGACGGCCTTGTCGAGCTCGGCGCCGTTGATCGTTTCGCCGTTGACGCGCGCCACGATCTCGGGGAGCTGCGGGGGCACAGGTTTGACGCCGGGCGGCGGGAGCTGCGCGGCGGCAGGCGGTGGCGTGCTTTGCGCAGCGGCCGGAGCAGACGCCGGTGTCGCTGGTGTGCCCGTGGCCTGGGGTTTGGCGTTGGCGGCGTTACTCCGGGAGCAGGCTGCCAGCATGACGATGAAAAAAATCGAAGCAGCTCGGCGCACATGAACTCCTTGCCTGCCAAGCCGTAGCTCGTTGGAGCGGCGAGCGAGGCTGGTGGTGCCAGAGTACGTTGCTGCGCGCGCTGCGGTCAAACGGGGCCGGTTAACACAGGTCGCGGTGGAAGTCGGCCTGATGGCTGAGCAGCCACTGGTCGCTCATTCTCGGCAGCGAGGGCTGGCGAGCCAAACGGCGGATGAGGGCAATCAGCGCGGCGACAAACGCCCAGCCCAGCACAGGGCCGAGTGATCGCCCGCCGGATTGGTGGGGCAGCGGGAAGCCTTCGACACGTGCGGGCATGACTGCCTGGTTCCCGTTTCAACGACCATGCCCGCGAAAACCTGCGTGTTATACTCGGGTTTCTTGGGAATGCGCGCGGCCGCGCGCAGAAAACAACCACTTATGGGAAGGCCAGGTAGCTCAGTTGGTAGAGCACATGACTGAAAATCATGGTGTCGGCGGTTCAATTCCGTCCCTGGCCACCAGCCT
>Ga0114129_10011022_pt1 | contig 12879 bp, 12 predicted proteins | sample RhiMetdeltSRZDD1_FD_80071 | JGI IMG/M metagenome (GOLD analysis project Ga0114129, IMG submission 80071) | Populus rhizosphere microbial communities from Tennessee, USA - Rhizosphere MetaG P. deltoides SRZDD1 (version 2) (version 2) | ecosystem: Host-associated > Plants > Roots > Rhizosphere >...
GAGATTTTCGTTCGCACTTTGCGCCCGATCAATAAATAGACTGAAACCGCCAGCGCGCCACACAGGGCCAGAAAATTCCCCCACATTGCACTTCCTTTCACCGATTGATTTAGCTGCGGACACTGGAGTCCATTTTGGAATGTACATGCATCAGATAATCCGATTATTGTCCCGCCGGCCAGGGCCAGCATCAACCCGAAGACTGTCCTACCTCTGACGCGCTCATTGAGGAACACAGGTGACAGAATCACCACCCATAGGGGACCCGTTGACACAAGCACCACCGAACTTGCCACTGATGTGTATTCGAGTGATGAAATCCATGTGGCGAAGTGGATGGCGAGGAAAAGACCGCCAAAAATGGCGAGCATTACATCGCGGCGGGTCACCCGGCTGAGCTCCGCACGATAGTGCATCCATGCAAGCGGTGCAAGGATAAGCGTGGCCATTGTCAGACGGACAGCCGCAATGACCAACGAGGGTGCGCCCTCTGCCTGCGCGAAGCGGATAAAGGTCGAAGCGGTGGACACAGCTATAGTGGCAACGAGCAGGTTTACGGGAAGAAGGACGCGAGTCTGATGATCCGACATGTCTATATTCTACCGCTTGTCTCATCATAATAACTTTACTTTTTGACGTGCTCATAGCGTGAAATTCATATTTTAAATAAAGCCATTATGCGGCACTCTGTAACTGCAGTAACCATGATTCGTAATAACCACTTGGGTCGTTGCATCCAAGTGTGTATAGGGTGCTGTCTTTGTCGTAACCGAATATTTTTCTTGACATGCTCCCTGTAGGAGACTACAATTTTGTCGCAGATTCCCTCATAAAAAAATCAACCAATATCCAAGGAGATCAACATGGCTTTTGAACTTCCGAAACTTGCGTATGCGTATGATGCATTGGAGCCGCATATCGATGCGCGCACCATGGAAATTCATCATACGAAACATCACCAGACCTATATTACCAATCTGAATGGTGCCGTGGACAAAACTCCCGAACTGGCAGGCAAATCTTTAGAGGAATTGCTGAGCGATTTGAACGCCGTGCCCGAGTCGGTCCGCACAGTGGTCCGCAATCACGGTGGGGGCACATACAACCACAACCTGTTCTGGGAAATCATGGGGCCGAATGCCGGCGGCGCGCCTTCTGGCGACCTGGCGAAGGCTATTGATGCCGCGTTTGGTTCCTTCGATGCTTTCAAAGATGAATTCACAAAATCGGCCACTGCGCGCTTTGGTTCTGGCTGGGCCTGGCTTGTCAAGAAGGGCAGTGGTTTGGCGGTGGTCTCGACTGCCAATCAGGACACTCCGCTTTCTGATGGCGCGACTCCGATTCTGGGCATCGATGTTTGGGAGCATGCCTATTACCTGAACTATCAAAACCGACGCCCAGATTATATAGCTGCCTGGTGGAATGTGGTAAATTGGGATGCCGTCGCAGAGAAAAATAAATAGTTTACCGTGCCCAAGGTGAAATGGCGTTGGTGAGGTTCGGACCTGGGACGATGGACACTCCTGTTGCGCAAAGCGTGTATAATACGTGCACCTAGAAAAATTACATTCCTCAAAAGGAGTTGTTTACCATGACCCATATTGTTACCAGCTTATGTGTTCGCGACCGCGGTTGTATTGATGTTTGCCCTGTCGAATGCATGATTGCCGGAAATCCCGTTGACCAATATCCTTGGATCTATATTGACCCCGATACCTGTATTGACTGCGGTGCCTGCGTACCGGAATGTCCATTTGCTGCCATCTTCCCGGAAGATGAGGTCCCCTCTGCATATACGGCCAAAGGCGGTGAATACATCAGCAACGTGGGCCTAAACGGAACGTTCGAAGGCACCAACCACCATGGTCATCCCATTCACTTGGAGACTGCTCGTCAGCTTGGGCCCGGTGAGGTGATTGATCTTACGCCAGATATCCAGCCCAATTACGACTTTTTCAAGACCGGTCCCGGTTATTCTGCCAAGGATACAGATACAGGTCTATAAGGTTAAAAGGGCCAGGTTCGTCACCTGGCTCTTTTTTTGAATGTTACATTTGCAGGCAAATGAACCTTAGCAGGGAACTGTATGAACGATTACGGGTTCATCGCATCAATCAGTAATTCTCTCCCCATTCGATCTGCCAGAGCGGGATTTGTCGCTTCCAACACAATGACCAGAGCGAGAGGCGCTGCCTGTCGGTTTGGCGGCGTGCCCCCAATAAACCAGGTCACGAACGATTCATTTTCCTGTGCCTGGCCGATGTGTTTCCAATACGATTGATCGTTCGTCAGATAGGCCAGAGCGGTCTCATCCGCAGCTGTAGCCTGAATCGCCTCCATCGGCGATCCTAACGCTGACAGCGGAACCCAGCCCTCAACCGGAGTCCTTACCGCCATGGCAATGCGCGGGGGAGGGAGGATACCATGATTGCTTAATGTCGCTGCGGCCAGTGCCATTTGCAACGGGGATACGCGCTGGATCGTCGGATTTGCCTCGGTAGGAATAGGGGCCACGGGCAATTGGATTTGTGGTGGCGTATTAAAGCCAAAACTCTCGTACACTTCGTTCAAATTTGCGGATGCATCAACAGCCAAGGCATCCAAGAACGGTTCCATTACGGTTCCGGTTGGGTATTGCCCCAATGTGGCGCGGTTTATCAATGGCTTGTCTGGATCGGTTAACAGTCTTGCACCGGATTCAGTTAGATGATTTGGGTTAAAGGTGGGGTGCGAGGCCATCACCAAAATTTCGCCACTGCGAGCGTTTAACAATACAACAGCACCACGCTGGCTGATCATCATTTCATCGGCGCGGCTTTGCAGATAAAGGTCAATGCTGAGTCGCACATCCAGGCCAGTGGGGTCCATCCCGTAAAGGAGGTGATGCCAAAAGATCATACTTGTGGGGTTGCCCTTCAGCCCGCGCAGATATTCATCCAGGCTGGCTTCCAGCCCGGCCTGGCCATAGGTGGAATCCGTATAGCCAGTGATGGGTGCGAGGTCCACATATTTATATTCGCGCGAATAGGTTCCAATCGCACCGCTCGTAACGTTGATCGCAGTGCTGGACGTGTCGAGCAACGATCCGCGCGGCACATAACTTTCTTCGATGAGCCGACGGCGGTTATCCGGGCGGGTCAGCAAGTCAGGTCCGCGCACGACAGACCACCAGCCGGTCGCCAGGGCACAGGCCAGCAGACCTAGCAGGAGAAAGGAACCTGAAGCAAGGTATGGTTGTGGCTTGGGCAGTGGAGCGGGATCAATGTCCAAATGATTGCTGATGTGGATGAGAACTAACAAGGCGATGAATGAGGTGAGGAGGGACGATCCGCCGTATGAAACGAAGGGCAAGGTTACTCCGGTCAATGGCAGCAGGCGAATGTTGCCCCCGACGATAAGGATGGTTTGTATTCCAAAATACGCTGTGATGCCGGCCGCGAGGATGCGTCGGTAAAGGTCAGGGGCGCGGAGGGCGGCGCGCAGGCCACGGCTTAGAATCAGGCTGATGATCGCGAGCAGGCCCAGAGTCCCTAAGAGCCCCGATTCTTCTGCAATGGCGGCGTAGATCATATCTGATATCGCAACAGGTATAAGTCCTGGGCTTCCCAGGCCGGGTCCGGTTCCGAGGATGCCTCCATTCGCGATTGCCATCACAGCTTGAATGATCTGATACGATCTTCCGGAGGGGTCATCCCATGGGTTGAGCCAGGCATTCATGCGCGCGTGGACGATATCCACAAAGTAGTAACCCGCTACGCCAACTAGTGACAACAAAATCAAAGCAATCAGCAAAACACGTTTACGACCAGTCGCGAGATAAGTGATGAAGGTGAACAGCGCAGTGAATATGGCGGCCGTGCCGAGATCACGCTGAACCACCAAAAGCAGAATCACGATGCCGCTCAGGATGATGGTTGGGTATAGCAGATGAATGGTTCGGAGACGCGCCGGAAGCTTGTCGGCAAGATAGGCGGCCAGGAATACCGCAAGCAATAGCTTGAGAGGCTCAGACGGTTGCAGATACAATTCGTCATAACCAAGCCATAGACGCGGTCCACTGCCACTGGGATTCGTTCCAAAGACGAGCGTGATTGCCAGTAGAAGCAGGCCGCACAGGAGCAAACTATATTTGTAACGGCGGAGGAAATCCAGACTGCGGAGACGTGTGCCTAATGCCAATAGCCCTACACTGACTCCCAGCCAGACCGCCTGTCGTGCGCCAAAAATCGGATCCAGGCGCCAGATGGTCAGTATGCCCCATCCGCTGATTAAGGCTGCAGCCGGGAACAGGTACGGGTCGGCATCGGGTAACTTTCGAGAGATATCGTAATCGGCCCGCGCAACGACCAAAGCCCATACCCCCATCGCGATCCATGGGGAAAAGCGAAAATCCACAACCCAAGAGCGCGCATGGACGGCTGGCGACAAGGTAAGGATGATGGTCTGTAACAGCAGGAAAACGCCGGAAATCAACAAGAGCCGACTCTGAATGATTCTATTCATGGAAGTTCTTTGAACCCGGGTAGTTGTCGATGCATTTCATCCAGCGAACCCAAGTTGAATTATTACAAGTCCAGTTTTTCACTCAGGGCATCCATGTCAACCGTAAACAAAGTATTTCCACATTTAAACTCATCGCTGGCGATCAATACAACGGGCACAGATACCTTGCTTTTTCCAATAAAGGTCCCATTCGTGGAATTTAGATCCTCCAGCCACCATTGGGAATGGTGAAAGGAGACGCGCGCATGATGGGCCGATATGGCTTCATCCAAAATTGGGAAATCACAATTTGGATCGCGCCCGATGGTCACTTCTGTTTGGGAATATCGCTGTTGAACTTCCTTGCCACTTTCAAGTTTGGCAAGCACCTTAATGACGGGCTTCTTTTGTGAAGCCAAAAGCTCCCCTTGTTGCTTCACTTCCTGCCAGAGTATTGACAATACCCACCCTAGAAATGTGTACAGTGCGATTGCCAGTGCGAATCGCAAAATCAGTACAAGGATGGCGGTCATTTATTCGGTTTGTCATCCATGCTGAGGCCGCCGGTTTTGATATCGACGGTATTATTGTCCATTGTGGCCGTGGGACGCTCACTGGCTCCAGGATCACTTAATGGCGAAGTACCAACCAGGTCGGGTCGCAGGGGCGGATTATCCTGTCCGAAGATGAGGGCCACACCGGCGAGCGATATAACGTCTCCGGGATACAACACGGTTTGACTCGTTCGTTGACCGTTAACAAATGTACCACCGGTGGAATTTAAGTCGAAGAGCACAAACCGTCCCTTAATGGCGCGCAATTGGGCATGGTTGCGGGAAATGCGGGGATCATCGATCACCACATGATTCTCCAGCCGGCGCCCGATATTAATCACGGATTCCTTGAGGGGATGGACTTTTACACCTTCGATGATCAGGAACGCGTTCTCAGGAATCGCATCATTGGTTTCCGATTCGTTATTCGCATTTGTTTCCATACCTTGCGTTTCCTCCACCGGCTCGAGCTTATGGGAAGCAACGATGCTGGCTTCACCATTGCCATAATTCTCGTCGGTTGTAATGGTGATGGTTGGTGTGCTCTCAAATTTCAGACCAACATCTTTGCCCGCGGTGGCGATGATATCTTTGAGAATATCGATGATGTGAGGTTGCTTCCACATGGGAGCCGAGTCCACCGCGACAATCAGAGTGTAGACATTCGGCGCTAGCGCATCCTTGTTCTTCAGTTCGATGATATTTTGCTTCAGTGCGATAGCCAGCTTTTGAATGATTCTATCTTCTGATTTGAGACCCGGTAAAAGCCCGGTGAGTTGGTTTTCAACCAGGGATTGTAATTTTGTTTCCAGTTGATCCAGATTTAACTTCATGCCAGGGCCGATTTTCCAATTTTACCAGTAGAAAACATTATAGAGGCGAGACGAAAAAACCGCAAGAAGGTGAAACTTGCAGTTTCGAAATAACCCCTCATTTTTCGAAATATCTGACTTTTTTACAACGATTTGCTGCAATTCGGACAGATCGTCTCGATTTGCGAGACGGCAAATCCGCAATGTGGACACGTGACTGGCTGGACCGTGCCAAGCGGCGCTCCACAGGCAAAACATGAACCCTCACCCACGGGATTAGCCGTATGGCAATAATCACAAAGCACCCGCCTTAATCGTTCGGAGAGCTCATAAGATGCGCCCACGGACATGACCGCGCGATCGATGGCATTCCATACCTTCTCGGTCAACTGGATGTTTTCGATATCCTGCGCAAGGTCGTCCAGCCGGCCCAGCAGGGCAAATGGATTGCGAAGTGCGGACAACGCGGTTTGCCCGAGACTGGCCGCCACGCCCAGCCAGGCTTGCTGTCCAATCTCTACCATGACCCCTTCTTCAGTGCTCTGCAGTGTGATCGTGAGAGCTGTGTGGCCGCCAGATTGTGAACCCAGTCGCGTGGATATTTGCACGGCCATCTTCCTGGCTTGCCCGAGTGCCTGTGCGTGCAGGTTGCCGCGATTGAATTCACCCAGCAGAGCCTGCGCGATATCGCCTGGTTGTATTTTTCCGTGAAAAATTCGCCTGTCCATGTTTTCGATTATAATCCGTTTACAAGCGACGACGAAATGTCGTCGCGTTCCATGTCCTATGAATGTATACGAAATGAAACGGTTTTGGTTTAAAACATGTTTGCGGGCCTTGGTGGTGGCAGGTTTGGTTGGGGGGGTACTTTTCGCAGTGAGGCGGGCGCGGGCATATCAAGATCCGTCAACCTATATCACAGTGACATATTCCGATCCGATTAATGTCCGGGGTGGGCCTAGTACGGTTCATTATCCAATTGTCGGACGTCTGTCTCCCGGCGATACGGCTGTGGCGCTGGGAACGTCTCCGGGCCGCGAATGGGTTCAAATTGCGTACCCGGGCGCGCCGAGTGGCGTTGGTTGGGTGTATGCGATTTATGTAAGCGTAACGGGCGGCGAGTTGTTGGTGGTGGAAGCGCCATCCACGCCCACACCTGAAGTCACATCTACGATTGATCCCACGCTGGCGGCTGCCTTCAATTTTCAGCCGACGGCCACGCGGTTGCCAACGTTCACACCACCGCCGCCGTTGACTGTGCCTCAGTTTACAGAAGTAAGCACGCCACGAAATTCCATGGTTGCACCGGGTATTTTTGTTGTCGGCCTGGTATTGCTGGGTACTATTGGCCTGGTTGCTTCCATTATTTTTCGAAAATAAGTATGACAAGGTTGGGCAAATTTTCGCTTGTGCTGTTAATTGCCTGTGGGACTTTCCTTTTGGAACTTGTTGATCCAGGAACATGGCCGGCTCTGGCTCAACAACCGACTGGATCGATTGCCACGGTCACCGGCACCCCTGAAGGACCCTACGTTCGAGTGGACCCAAGCATCATTACGCAAATCCGAGTCTGGGCAGGCCCAAGTTCTCTGGGAGAATACCCCGCTGTCGGTATTTTGCTCGCGAATGAAACTGCCCCGGCTCTGGCACGCGCCAGAGGCAAGCCCGAATGGATTCAAATTTACTACCCGGGAGTGCGTGGCTCCGTGGGTTGGGTGTACGCGCTGTATGTTAGCCTTTCACCAGGTGCGAACTTGAAGGTTATCGAAGTCCCAGCCACGCCAACGCCACTTTCGACCCCCACGATTGACCCGACATTGGTGGCTGCTTTCATCGGTCAGCCGACAGCGACTCGGCTGCCGACATTCACGCCTCCTCCGACTTTGTACCTGCCACAGTTTCCTGATCCCTCATCCAACGCTCCGACCACTGGTGTGCCAACCGGTCTTTTGATCCTCAGTCTGGCACTCTTTGGTTTTTTAGGCGTTGTGATTTCATACCTAAGGGGCCGGTAATTCAATCACACTTGAGATGAATTTTTTGCACTCACGAGAGCTCACAACCAATACCAGCTGTAAACAAAAAAGACCGGATTTCCGGTCTTTTTTGTTGATCGAAATTGGGCCTAGTTCTGGCAAGAGCAGGAGCCACCGCAACCACAGCCACCTTCGCCATGTTCGTGACCGTGTGCGTTGGGACTGCTCACTGCAAAGCCTGCGCCGCGCTCAGGGTCATTGACAAAGTCAATATGTGCGCCGCGTAAGTAGTCAATGGACACTTCGTCCACAACCACTTTTACACCGTCCACGTCCAAGGTGGTATCCACATCGCGGAAGTTGTTATCCAATGCCATACCGAAATTTACACCACAGCATCCGCCGCCAGCCACATAGACTCGCAGGGCGTAACCTTCAAGGTTTCGCTCGGTAAGAATGTTCTTGATAGCATCAGAAGCCGCCGCGGATAGGGTGAGTGTCGGGGTAACGGTCTCTGTAATTACTTTGGTCTCGATTTCCTGTAACATGCTTTCTCCTTCTGGAGTGAATATGGATGGATATTATCAAATTCGAGACAGCCTGTCAACTCAAAAACAAGGGATTGGCGCATAACCACACGCCAAATTCCGCTTCCAAAACGGGGTGTGTAACTTATTTGTGCACTATTTGCGTGCGGCACGGCGGGTGTTATCTTCCATGTCGAGCAGGATCAGCATGCCTTTCGAAATTCCCTGCAGCCCAAAAAAGTAGAAAAGCCCCGGCAGCACTTGCTGTAGATAGGGCGTGAACAGACTGAAAGTTGTCAGAAACGAATCGCTGCCCTTGGCGAAATACAAGCCGTTGAAATACTGCGAAATGAACAGTAAGACCGAGAAAAGCCAGGTCAGGATGTAGATCGTCAGAACCACCCAGGCCGTTCCATCCGCCCAGCGCGAAAGGCGCAAAACCACGTCACGGTCCACGTACGCGCCAAAAAATTTATCCTGTTTTTCTGTAGTTTCAGTCATGGTAGCCTCCACAATGAATTATAGTGCGTTTGTTATAATGGGATAACTCTACCAGCCGCAAAAAAGTTCCCGAAGGGCGCGGCGGGCCGGAGCAAAGAGAGAAGCGAAAATCCAAAACAAGGTATTTAGAATGAGCGCAGAAGAAACTATCGTAAAGGATAATAAGCCTACTGACTACATCCGCGAAGCTGTTGCGGAAGATTTGAAGAGCGGGCGCTTTAACTACGTCCGCACGCGGCTGCCACCTGAGCCCAATGGCTATCTCCATATCGGACACGTTAAAGCATTCATGATCGATTATCTCATTGCTAAGGAAAATGGCGGTGAGTTGATCCTGCGTTTCGATGACACGAACCCGACCAAGGAGGAAACGGAATTTGTGGATGCCATCCTGGAGGATGCACGCTGGCTGGGTATCGAATGGGCCAAAGTCACCTACGCCTCGGATTATTTTGATGAACTGTATGAATGGGCGCAGAAACTTGTGCTGATGGGCAAGGCCTATGTAGATGATCAATCTCCTGAAGAGGTGAGTGCCAACCGCGGCACATTTACTGAACCCGGAAAAAATTCCCCCTATCGCGACCGCGATGTGGAAGAGAATATGGATTTGCTCGAACGCATGAAGAACGGTGAGTTCCCCGATGGCTCGCGAATATTGCGAGCTAAGATCGACATGGCTCATCCGAATATCAACATGCGGGACCCGGCTATGTACCGAATCATCCAGAATCCACCACATCATCGTACAGGCTCCAAATGGAAGATTTATCCGATGTATGACTGGGCGCATGGACAAAACGACTCAATGGAAGGCATCACACATTCTCTGTGTTCGCTGGAGTATCGCGATCATCGTCCGCTGTATGAGTGGTTCCCCAAACAGTTAGGTGTTTTCAAACCGCGCCAGATCGAATTTGCACGCCTCAACCTGAATTACACCTTGATGAGCAAGCGCAAACTTCGACGTTTGGTGGAAGAAAATTATGTCAGCGGTTGGGATGATCCGCGTATGCCGACACTGCGTGCGATGCGTCGCCGCGGATATACCGCTAAAGCGATCACGAATTTTGTCCAGCGCCTTGGTTATTCCACAGTGGCCACGTCTAACGCGGGTGTAATTGCAGATATTGCTGCGCTTGAAGAATCAGTTCGTGATGACCTCAACAAAACTTCTTTACGCCGTATGGCAGTGCTGCATCCGCTCAAAGTTGTGATTGACAATTATCCCGATGATTTAGTCGAAGAGATGGACGCAATTAACAATCCAGAAGATCCGAGCGCAGGCACGCGCAAGGTTCCGTTCTCGAAAGTCTTATACATCGAGCAGGATGATTTCCGTGAGACGCCGCCGCCCAAGTATTACCGTTTGTATCCGGGCAATGAAGTGCGTCTACGCTATGCCTACTTCATCAAGTGCACCCACGTTGTGAAAAACGAAAGTGGAGAAGTGGTCGAAGTTCACGCGGCGTACGATCCTGCTACCCGCGGTGGAGATGCGCCAGATGGACGCAAGGTCAAATCCACAATTCATTGGGCATCTGCCGGGCATGCCAGGGAAGTGGAAGTCCGTATGTATGATCGGCTGTTCACCAAGGAAGATCCGGAAGAAGGTGAAGAGGGCTTCCTTACGGCATTGAACCCAAATTCATTCCAGGTTCTCACGGCGTATGTAGAACCATCTCTCGCTGCGCTCGAAGTTGGTTCACGCTTCCAGTTTGAACGCGTCGGCTATTTCTGCGCGGATCAAGACTCGACGGATGAAAAACCAGTATTCAATCTGACAGTAAACTTAAAGGATACATGGGCAAAGCTGGAGAAGAAATCGAAATAGCCTTGACAACTCATCCTACTCTCATGTAAACTGCAACTACTACATTCTACAGAAAGGAACGCACTTCAAATGATTCATCGTAAGATCACGAAACTCAACCGAATAACATCCCGTCCCGAAGTGCGCCTATTGACCGTCTCGTAAACGAGTCACTTCCTGTGTCTTTCCAAACACGGCGCACCTGCGCCGTGTTTTTTCTTAATCCTTAGTGTCTCTCACCTGCACTTGCGTGCGGTGCAAGTGTTGTGACCTTTCGTGGTGAAAATTATGACCATCTCTTTCAATTCTTACTGGAATCTCCTCTCCAAGCACATCCGCCCGCAAAAGGGGCGGTTCATTCTGCTTGCCGTCATGCTCTTCGGCAGTATCGGCTTGCGAATCTTCGCTCCGCAGATCATGCGGCAATTCATCGATTCTGCGTTGGCAGGCGAGGCATTATCCACTCTCACGTGGACAGCCATCGCCTTTATCAGTGTGGCGTTGATTCAACAGGGTGTCGCGGTCGCGGTCACTTATCTGGGAGAGAACGTCGCATGGACTGCTACGAATGCCCTCCGTGCGGAATTAGCTGAACATGCCCTGCATCTCGATATGCGCTTCCACAATGATCACACACCCGGTGAATTAATCGAGCGGATTGACGGCGATGTGACCGAGTTGGCAACCTTCTTCTCGCAGTTTGCCTTAAATCTCATCGCTAATGGTTTGCTCCTGGTTGGTATCCTCGTCACGTTGTTCATCGAAGATTGGCGTATTGGTTCGGCTTTTACTGTTTTTTCCATCGTGACCATCACCATCTTGGGTCGCCTCCGAAATATTGCCATCCCGCATCAGAAGGCACGCCGTGAAGCTGAAGCTCAATTCTATGGTTTCATCGAAGAGCAACTCTCTGGAACAGAAGACATCCGCTCGAGCGGCGCGGTAGATTATTCCATCCGTGAATTGTTTCGCCACCAGGCTGAAATTCTGGTTCATAATCGCCGTGCCCATTTCAAGCGCTGGATCTTCGAAAACGCCATGGTCCTCGCGCTTACCATTGGCACGTTGCTTGCCATGGTCGGTGGATACTGGCTTTTTACCGCGGGTTTCATCACCATCGGCACCGTCTATCTCTTCGTGCACTACCTCAACCTGCTCGAAGAACCCTTCTGGCAGATGACACACCAACTCGAGAGCTTTCAGACCATCGGTGCGTGTGTGGAACGATTTACCGAATTTCGAGCACTCCAGCCTGAGATCCGAAACGAAGCGGGATTGGAGATTAAGTCTCATCCGCTCGCGTTGACGTTCGATGACGTGACCTTTTCCTATAATGGCGACGACTCGGTTCTCTCCCGCCTCTCCTTCGACCTCAAGCCGGGTTCCGTTCTGGGACTCCTGGGTCGTACCGGAAGCGGAAAGACCACCATCGGACGATTGATTTTCCGCCTGTACGATGTAAACGCTGGAAGCATAAAAATAAATGGCACAGATATGCGCGACTTGCAAATTGGTTCTTTGCGACACAACATCGCGATCGTCACACAGGATGTGCAGCTATTCCGCGCCTCCATCCGTGAAAACCTGACTTTCTTCGACCGAACCCTATCCGATGAAAAAATCATCGCGACGCTCGAAGAATTGGAGATGGGTGAGTGGTATCGAAACCTGCCTCAGGGCCTGGATACTAAACTCGAAACAGGCTCCAGATCGTTATCGGCGGGTGAAGCGCAATTGCTGGCGTTCACGCGTGTCTTTCTGAAAAATCCCGGACTTGTGATATTAGATGAAGCCTCATCCCGCCTGGATCCGGCAACCGAACAAAAGCTGGAACACGCCATCGATAAACTGCTGAAAGGACGCACTGCCATCATCATCGCCCATCGTCTAGACACGCTCCATCGCGCAAAGGATGTCTTGATTTTGGAAAAAGGCGGCATTCTCGAGTATGGTAACCGTGAGAAATTGGCAGCGAATACTAGTTCACGGTTTTATCAACTGTTGCAAACTGGCATGGAAGAGGTTCTCGCGTAGGTCGGAGGGTCAACCCGACTTATAAAGGAAATCTATAATGACTGAAATATCCTTCTCTCAAAAATACATCCCCGCCTTGCCTGCCTGGAAGGTCGCATGGGAATTAATCCGCTTCCGACCATGGTTGTGGATCGTGGATCTGCTCAGCGTTGGCTTTAGCCGCCTCAGCGGCCAAATTGC
>Ga0114129_10011025_pt1 | contig 12877 bp, 11 predicted proteins | sample RhiMetdeltSRZDD1_FD_80071 | JGI IMG/M metagenome (GOLD analysis project Ga0114129, IMG submission 80071) | Populus rhizosphere microbial communities from Tennessee, USA - Rhizosphere MetaG P. deltoides SRZDD1 (version 2) (version 2) | ecosystem: Host-associated > Plants > Roots > Rhizosphere >...
CTACTTTGCCCAATGGGGGGGATTCGGAACGGGAAATGGGCAGTTCAAGGATCCCTATGACGTCGCCGTCGTTCCCGGTTTTATGTACGTGGTCGACTCATTCAATCATCGGGTTCAGAAGCTCACCGCGGACGGCACGTTCGTGCTCAAGTGGGGCTCGCAAGGCAGCGGGAACGGACAATTTCAGCAAGATCTTTCCGTGGCTGTGGACCCCAGCGGCAACGTCTACGTGTCGGACAATGCCAACCATCGCATTCAGAAGTTCACCTCGGGAGGCGCTTACCTCCTCCAGTGGGGAACCATGGGGACGGCGGCCGGGCAATTCCAATTTCCGCGCGGGGTTGCCGTAGATGCCACTTCGAGCGTCTACGTGTGTGACCGCAACAATCATCGCATGCAGAAATTCACGTCCCAGGGCGTATTCATCCGACAATGGGGATCTCTGGGGACCTCTGCGGGCAAGTTCCAGTACCCCGGCGCGGTCGGGGTGAGCCCCTCCGGCCAAGTGTACGTGACCGACGATCTCAACCGGGTGCAGCAGTTCGACTCCAATGGCGTGTTTCAGCGACAGTGGGGAAGCGATGGCGTAGGAAATGGGCAGTTCTTCGGCCCCGCGGGGGTCGCCGTGGATCCCTCGAATGGATCCGTATACGTATCCGACAACCTGAACGAACGCATCCAGAAGTTCACCGCCCAGGGAACCTTCCTCACCGTCTGGGGAACGCAGGGCAACGGAGCCGGACAATTCGATTCCCCGCGCGGCCTCGATGTGGACAGCCAGGGCAACGTCTACGTGGCGGACACTAACAATGACCGCATCCAGAAATTCGTCTATTCGGTGACAGGCGTTCCCTCTGATACCCCAATGATTTCTGCTCGCCTCCTGCGTGCCGTTCCGAACCCTGCCAGAGGCAAGGTCGGCCTGGAAGTCGACCTTCCTCAAGGCGAAATGGCACCTTCAGCGCACCGTGTGGAGGCTCAGGTCTTCGATGTGTCCGGTCGGTTGGTCGATACGATTCCATCGAAAGCCTTGAACGGGCCAGGAGTAATTTGGTGGGAACCCCAAGGAGCAGCGGTCCCTCCTGGCGTCTACATGATTCGGGTGGTGATCGATGGCAGCTCGATCGGCACCGCAAAGGTACTCCGGCTTACGCCGTGAGACCGCGAAGCGCTCGAAGCTTCATCCCCGGATCCGGAGCCACCACCAGCGCCTCCCCCACCAGCAGCGCGGAAAGCCCCCAACGTTCATAGCGGAGCACCGTCTCGCGATCGTGGATCCCGCTCTCCGCGACCGAAATGACGTTCTCTTGCTGCAACAGCGGGAGCACTCGTCGCGTGCGTTCCGGATCCACCTCGAAGGTGGAGAGATCACGGTTGTTAACCCCGATCACCCTGGCACCGGCCTTTAGGGCCATCTCCGCCTCCCGCGGATCCGTGATCTCGACGAGATGCCCCAGTCCCACGCCTCCCGCGATATCCAAAAAATCCTTGAGCTGAGTCGGCGAGAGCACGGCCGCGATCAATAAAAGCGCATCGGCCTGGCCACCCGCCGCTTCCAGAAGCTGCAGCTCGTGCACGTGAAAATCTTTGCGCAAAAGAGGCAGCTCCCCAGAATGCCGACGCGCCTCGTCGAGAAACCCGTCGCTCCCCTGAAAGAAATGAGGCTCGGTCACCACCGAGATCGCCGAAGCGCCATGTTCGCGATACGCGGCCGCGAGCGCCGATGCATCGAGATCCTCACGCAGCACGCCCCGAGACGGTGATGCTTTCTTGATCTCGGCAATGAAGCGCACCGGATCGGGGGGCGTTCGACGGAGCGCGTGCTCCCATCGGTCCCTTCGCCCGCTCCGGTGGCGGGCGCGCTGTTCGAGCTCCCGGTGCGACACCTGGGTTTTTCGCACCTTTACGTCGGCAAGCGTTCGCTCGACAATGGCGCCCAGAATTCCAGGAATCGCCATCAATCCGTCCAGTCTCGCGTGAAGGCGACGAAGCGGTCGAGAACTTGTCGAGCGGCGCCACTCTCCACCGATCGGCGCGCGGCTTGATAGCCCGCCGCCGGCGATGCGGCGGCCTGAGTGATCAATAAGGCCGCGCCCGCGTTCACGCATACCGCTTCCAGAGGTGCGCCCTCGGCCCCCGCGAGCACTTCTTTGAGCACGGTGGCGTTTCGCTTGGGATCGTCTCCTTGCAGCGATTCCAGCTCCGCCTTCTTTGCTCCAAAATCTTCCGGACCGATGCTGTACGTACGCACGTCCCCCGCCTTGAGCTCGCTCACTCGGGTGGGCCCGGCGAGAGAGATCTCATCCTCACCCCCCCCTCCATGAACGACCATGGCTCCCTCACGGCCGAGCAGTTGGAGCACGCGCGCCACCGTTTCGGTGAGTGCGCCGTCATACACGCCCACGAGCTGATGGGTGACTCCGGCTGGATTCGCGAGCGGCCCCAGCAAGTTGAACAGCGTTCGAATGCCGAGCTCGCGCCGCACGTCAGAGGCGTGACGGACCGCGCTGTGGTGCACGGGGGCAAAAAAGAACCCCATGCCCGTGGCCTCCAGACAGGCCGCCGCGCCGTCGGGCGGGAGATCGATGCGGGCCCCCAACGCCTCCAGAACATCCGCGCTCCCGCACCGGCTCGAGACGGAACGATTTCCGTGCTTTGCCACCGCTATCCCCGCTCCGGCCACCACGAACGCCGCCGCGGTGGAGATGTTGAACGTGCCGCAACCATCGCCTCCAGTGCCGCAGGTGTCGATGAGCGGGCGTCGCGACACCGTCACCGTGCGCGCGTGAGCCGAGAGGGAATCGATCGCCCCCGCGATTTCCTCGGCGCTCTCCCCTCGCACCCGCAGTCCCATGAGAAACGCGCCGATCTGGGCCGGCTTTGCCGTGCCGCTCATGATCACGTCCATGGCGGCGTGGGTCTGGGCGCGGGAGAGGCGTTCCCCGCGAGCCAGGCGCGGCAGGGTTTCCGTCAAGGCGTCGGCATTCATGAACGTTCCACGATGTCGCGACGTGGCGCGCCGCATCGCTCGAGGAAATTCCCGAGCAGCGTTTTTCCGGGGCCGGTCAGGATCGATTCCGGATGGAACTGCACCCCCCACGTGGCATGCTCCCGGTGCCTTATCGCCATCACTTCCCCTTCGGCGGTCCAGGCCGAGATCTCGAGCGGATCGCGCACGCTCTCTCGCTCCAGCAGCAAGGAGTGATAGCGGGTTGCCGAAAACGGCGAGGGCAGGTCCTGAAAAATGTCGCGCCCGTCATGCTCGATCGGGGAGGTCTTCCCGTGCATCAAACGGTCCGCCCGAACGACGCGCGCTCCGAACGCTTCGCCTAATGCTTGATGGCCCAGGCATACTCCGAGGAGCGGCACGCGTCCCGAAACCGCCCGGACCAGCGCTTCGCTGATTCCAGCATCGGCCGGAACACCCGGCCCCGGCGAAATCACGACCCCGTCATACCCCTCGGCGATGATCGCCTCGGGGGTCGTTGCATCGTTGCGCGCCACGAACACCTCCGCGTTCAGTTCGCACAGATACTGCACGAGGTTGAACGTGAACGAATCGTAGTTGTCGAGCATGAAGATGCGCGCGACCGGATTCTTCCCCATCGCCTCGAATCGATCCATCCCTCGGCTCATGTGCGCTCCCGGTCGGCCAGCAACGCTCGGGCGGTTTTTCGCGCCGCATCGCCGCCGGCGGATCCGGCGAGCATGCGCGCCAACTCTTCCTCACGCGCCTTGCCGTCCAGGGTTTCGATCCCCACCGAGGTGCGATCGCGACGCGTAGATTTGGTGAGCCGCAAGTGATGGCTCGCCCGGCCGGCGATCACGGCCAGATGCGTGACCACCAGCACTTGTCGCTTCTGGGCGATGGCGACGAGACGCGCTCCCACCGCTTCGGCCACCAGTCCACCGATACCGGCATCGACTTCGTCGAAAAGAACCACCGGCACGGGATCCGCGCTTTGCATCACGTTCTTGAGCGCGAGCATGGTGCGGGAGAGTTCTCCCCCCGAGGCGGCGCTGGATAACGCGCCATCCTTTTCCCCTTTGTTGGCCGCCAGGACGAATACCGCGTCTTCGGCCCCGCGCGCATTCGCGGGGTGGCCCAAGCCGGGCAGGTCGATTCCAGAACGCGGGGAACGAAATGCGACTTTGAATCGGGCCCCCGTCATCCCGAGGCCCGACAGTTCCCGGGTCACGCGCCGCGAAAATTCCGCCGCGGTACGGCTGCGGGCGGCGGTCAGCTCCGCCGCGGCGGCGCGATACGCCGCTCCTTTAGCGCGCACGTCTTCGTCCAGGTCCTTCAAGCGTCCCGGGGCGTCCTCCATGCCGGCCAGAAGCACGTGAAGCTCGTCGCGGCGCGCCATGAGTCCCCTCTCGTCGCAATGGTGCTTGCGCATGAGTCGCGACAAAAGCTCGAGTCGATTCTCGATCCATTCCAGGCGGCCCGGATCGTTTTCGAGCCGGTCCAGATACTGCTTGAGCTCCCGGGCCGCGTCTTCCACGCCGACCAATGTGTCGTCGAGCTGGCGCAAGATTGCATCCAACGATCCGTCCAACGCGGCGGCCTGGCCCAAGGAACGCGACGCGCGGGCCAAGAGCGCCACCGCTCCCGGATCGCCTTCGGACGTTGCCGCCAGAGCCGCCTCCACGTTTTCAGCCAGCCGTCCCGCGTGGAGCGCGCGATGCCGCTCGGCGCTCAAGGCCCCGTGCTCGCCCTCGGTGAGTTCGGCGCGATCCAGCTCCTCGAACTGAAACTGCAGGAACTCGCGCTCGGCCTGTCCCCGCTCCACCGAGGCGACGAACGCATCGCGCACCGCCTGCGCCTCTCCCAGCGCCTCGAAGGCTGCGCGGACGCGATCCAGAAGTGGCCCGTTTCCCGCCACGCGATCGAGGTAATCGAGGTGCGTGGACTCATCGAGCAGATTTTGTTGCTCGTGCTGGCCGTGAAGGTCGGCCAGACATTTTCCGAGCTCGCGCATTCGCGAGAGCGTAGCCGGTCGATCGTTCACATAGCCGCGCGAACGCCCATCGGCTCCAAGCACCCGGCGCAGCACCAGCATGCCATCTTCGACCGCCTCCGGATCGAGGCGCGTTCCCGGTTCTATTTCGAATCGGGCGGTAATTTCCGCTTCGGTGGCCCCTTGACGCACCAGATCCGCGGAGCCGCGCGCCCCCAGGGCCAGATCGATCGCGCTCACGATGAGTGACTTCCCCGCTCCCGTTTCGCCGGTGATCACGTTCAAGCCCGGGCGAAAGCGCGCGGTCACATTCTCGATCACGGCGAGTTGGGTGATGCGAAGCTCGCTCAACATGGCCGAACGTCCACGGACGTGGTCATCGATCCTTCGGGATACCGCCCCAGTTGAGCTTCGTGCGCAAGATCTCGTAGAAGGGCCGTTGGCCGACGAAGGCAAGATGCACCTTGCGCTCGGATCGACCGATTCGAATCATCCGGCCCGGTCCGACCCGGTGCGCATCCTGTCCATCCGAGGTGACCTTGAGCGACACATCGGGAAGCAAGTTCTCGACCTCGAGCGTTTCCTCCTCGTGAAACACTAAGGGGCGAACGGCGAGTGAATGCGCGCAGATCGGGGTCACCAGAAGGATGGGAAGGCCGGGGTGCACGATCGGCCCGCCCGCGGAGAGCGAATACGCGGTCGAGCCGGTCGCAGTGGCGACGATGACTCCATCCGCGGTGAACGTGCCGAGGTAGGCTCCATCCACGCTGAGCCGCAACACGACGGCGCGGCGCGAGAACGTGCCTTCATCGACCACGATGTCGTTCAGGGCGTGAAGCTCCAGGTCCTCTTCTTTTTCTTCGGTGGTGCGGGCCTTGAGCAAGTGCCTCTCTTCAACGCGATAATCTCCGGCCAGCACGGTATCCAAACACCGATCGAGTTCTTCGGATGAAATGGCGGTAAGAAATCCCAACCCGCCCAAGTTGACCCCGAGAATCGGGGTGGGTCGACCTTTGAGGCGGCGAACCGCGGCCAGCATCGTGCCGTCGCCACCCAAGCACAAAATGAGATCGGATTCGGGAAAATCCGCGCCCGGCCGCCCCAGCTCCGCGCCGAGGTCTCTTTCGAGCAGCACTTGGACGCCGGCGTTTTCCATGCGCGCGAGCACGCGCCGCGCCGCATCCACGGAGCCGCGTTTCCGGACGTTGGCGAAGACGAAAACCGAACGTGGAGCACTCATAGTTGGACCAAGATCCTAGAGATACCAGACCGTCCCATAGGCGACCCCCACCAGCGCGCCGATCAGCACCTCGAACGGGGTGTGTCCCAGAAGCTCCTGGAGCCGCTCGGGCAAGTGACCCTCCCGGTGCGCGTAGTGGTCCTCCAGGATACGATTGAGCACGCGGGCCTGGATACCGGCCGCGCGCCTCAACCCGGCGGCATCGTACATGATGACGAGGCTGAAAAAGACGGTGACCGCGAACACGGTCGACTCCGTCCCGGCCCGGAACGCGACTGCCGTGCTGAGCGCCGCCACGCTCGCCGAATGCGAGCTCGGCATCCCGCCCGTCGCCACGAGCTGGGTGAAGTTGATCTGGCGATGCCGGATCCAGTAGCCCAGGAACTTGGCGATCTGGGCCAGGAATCCCGCGCTCAGCGCAATGAGATACGGAGCCGAGGCCATGAAGTCTTTCATGTCGCGGTGTCCTCGCCAATGAGGCGCCCCTCGGCGTCGCGCCGGCGCCGGTCGAGAAGCCCCAGCGCTCCCTTGAAATAGCGCGCGTGCGCTCCGAATCCCTGCGCGTTCCGGCCGGCTCGAGCGATGAGCTTGTCCACGGCGCGATGCGCGGCCTCGATCCCCATGACGGAAGGATACGTGACTTTTCCCCTCTCGAGGTCCCGTCCCGGATCCCGCCCGAGCTCGCGAAAAGAACCCGCCGCGCCCAGGATGTCGTCGACGATTTGAAACGCGGTCCCCAGGTCCTCGCCGTATCGCTCGAGCCGCTCCAGACGCGCGGGTCTCGCGCCGGCCGCGATCCCCCCCAAGCGCAACGAGGCCATGAACAGTTTGGCGGTCTTGTGGCGATGAATGTACTCGACCACCGGAAGAGGAACCTGTTTGCCTTCCGAAAGAAGATCGAGCACCTGACCCCCGATCACGCCTTCGGGGCCGGTCGCCACGCAGAGCTCCTCGATGAGACGCGCCACCTTGTCCGCTCCGAGCGCCCGCCGCGTTTCGGCAAGGGTTTGAAAGGCCAGGGTGAGGAGACCATCGCCGGCCAGAATCGCCACGCCCTCACCGAACACCACGTGATTGGAGGGTTTCCCGCGACGCATGCTGTCGTCATCCATGGCCGGCAAATCGTCGTGAATGAGCGAGAAGGCGTGGACCATTTCCACGGCTGCCGCGACATCCTCGGCCGCCTTGCTTTTTCCCCCGGAGGCCTCGTAGGCCAGAAGAAGGAGCGCGGGTCTTAAGCGCTTTCCTTCCGAGAGCGCGGTGTAACGCATCGCGCGATAGATGAGCGGGGGCCGTTTCTTTTCCCGGGGCAAGTTCCGGTCGAGCGCGGCATCGACGCGGCGCGTTGCTTCGGACAGATATTTTTCGAACACGCTCGCCGGATCACCGTCCCGATCCGTCGTCGTCCTCCTCATCCGCATCCGCATCGTTCTCCTCGACATGACGGGCCAGCGACGAAGCGCGAAGCTCGAGTCCTTCCGAGGTCTCGGTGAGCTCCCGGATAACTGTTTCCGCGCGCTCCAGACACGCCAGGCAGTGTCGAACCAGCCGTGTTCCCTCGACGTAGGCGGCCAGGCTCTCATCGAGCGGAATGGCGCCTTCCTCCAGCTTTTCCACGAGCGCCTCGAGCCGCTCCAACGCCTGCTCAAAAGTCAGGGTTTCGTTCGCTCCAGCTCCAGCCGTCTCGGAACGATCGTTGTCTTTCGCCATCATCCCCGTGTTTCCTCTCCGGGCACGAACGGAGTCCACGGTCCGCCGGGCTCTCTCTCTTCCGCCCGCGTGAGCAGCCGATCTTCCAGGAATTGGATCACGATCGGGGTACCCGCCTCCACGCCCGCCGCTCGCAGGACGAGATGGCCGGTTTGAGGATCCCGGGCGAGGCAGTAACCGCGACGCAGCACTTGCGTGGGATCGAGGGCCCGAAGGGCGCGCGACAAGGGCTCGAGGCGCTCGCGGCGGCGGCGTCCTTCCCCGCGCGCGCTCATGCGAAGGCGATCTCCCGCTTTCCTGAGTCGTTCCCGCGCGCGCTCCACGCGACGTTCCGGATGATGCAACACGAGTCTTCGCGCCTGATCATCCACGCCGCGGCGCGCATATTCCAGCCGATCCTCGATCGCGCCGGACAAGCGCGCCGCCGCATCGTCGATTTGCTCGGCCCGACGTTCCAGAAATCGTTCGGGGCGCCGAAACCCGTACGCGCGCGCCAAGCGCACAAGAATCGAACGACGGCGAGTCACCCCTTCCGTCATGCGCCGGTCGAGCAAGGCTTCCAGGGTCTGCATGCGCCGATACAGATCGCGTATGTTCGGGACCGCCATTTCAGCGGCGGCGGAAGGGGTGGGTGCGCGCAGATCGGCGGCCAGGTCGCAGAGCGTGACATCGGTTTCGTGGCCCACCGCGGAAATAATGGGAATGTGGCTCGAGGCCACGGCGCGCACGACCACTTCCTCGTTGAACGCCCATAGGTCTTCCAGACTCCCTCCTCCCCGCCCGACAATGATCACATCCGCGCGCCCCCAGCGATTGAGGCGATGGACCGCGCGCGCGATCTCATCCGCCGCCCCCTCGCCTTGCACGGGCACCGGGTGAAGCACCACGTCCGCAACCGGCCAGCGCCGCGCCAGCACCTTGAGGATATCGCGAATGGCGGCCCCGGTGGGCGAGGTCACCACGCCGATGGTGCGCGGATACGCAGGTATGCGTCGCTTCCGCCCCGGATCGAAGAGCCCATCGGCAGCGAGACGTTTCTTCAGCGCTTCCAGACTGAGCAAGAGCGCGCCAATCCCCGACGGGGCCAGCCGTCGCACCACGAGCTGCAGCTCGCCGCGCGTTTCATACACAGTGATCTCGCCCGTGGCTTCCACTTCCAGCCCATCCGCCGGAGCAAAACGCAGGCTCAAGGCGTCGCCGCGAAAGAACACGGCTTTGAGCTGGGCGTTTTCGTCCTTCAGCACAAAGTAGCGGTGTCCCGACGGGTTGAGGCGCAGGTTCGAGATTTCACCTCGTATGCGCACGCGTCCGTATCCGGCTTCGAGGGTGCGTCGCACCGCCCCCGTGATCTCCGACACGCTGTAGACGGTCGGGTCTTCGTCAGGGAAGAGCACGATCAATCCTGCGCCGTGATGGGGCGGGTGCGATGGCCGGATGCGGCGTCGACGGTGTTCCGAAGCAGCATGGCCACGGTCATGGGGCCCACGCCTCCCGGCACGGGAGTCAGCATTCCAGCAACTTCGGCTACCTCGGGCGCCACGTCGCCGACCAGCTTGAATTTCCCCGGCACAGCGGGATTCGGAATGCGATGCACGCCGACGTCGATGACCACGGCGCCGGGCTTGATCATATCGGGCGTCACCACGCCGGGAGAACCGGCGGCGGCTATCACGACGTCCGCTTGACGCATCAACAACTCGGGATGAACGCTTCGGGTGTGGAGAAGGATCACGGTCGCGTCCAATCCCTCCCCTTTCTGGCTCAACAAATTCGCGAGGGGGCGCCCGACTACGTTGGAACGCCCCAGAATCGCCACGATCTTGCCGCGAAGATCGACCCCTTCCCGTCGCAAGAGATACAAGATCCCCAGGGGCGTGCAGGAAACAAACGTCGATTCGCCTCGCACCAACCGCCCCACGCTCGTGGGATGAAAGCCGTCCACGTCCTTGTCGGGGTCGATGAGATCGATGAGCTCGGTGGCATTGAAACCGGATGGCAACGGCAGCTGCAGCAGCACGCCGTGAACGGAAGGATCGCGGTTCAAATCCCGGAGCGTGGTGCGCGCGTGATTGGGATCCGCATCGGGCGGCAATACGACGTTGCGGGATGTCACGCCGACTTCCGCGCAGGCCTCGGCCTTCTTGCGCAGGTAAATGATCGAACTCGGGTCTTCCCCGATGCGCATGAGCGCGAGCGTCGGCTGAATGCCTCGTGCCACCAATCCCTGAACCCGCCCCGCAACCTCGCGCAGCACTTCGGCCGAGTGGGCCTTTCCGTCGATCAATCGCGCCGCCATCATCCCCTCCGCAAACCGATGAGCCGGGTTCCCCTAGGATCAGCCGGGTTCCCTAGGGTTTCAGCCGGGTTCCCTTACCAAACCGCTAACAAAGAAAATTCCCCGCCGGAGACCGTGTGGAATGGGTTTTTGAACCTAAACGGTGAGGTGGGTATCCTATTCCGGAGCTTGCGTCTCCGCGCGAAGCGGATATCACTCGGTCCGGTCTTCGGACTCCCTCGGTTTAGGTGTTGGCTCAAAAAACCAGAGACCATCACGGCCAAGGCAGGGAATCTTCAAACCTTGAAGGAGTCTGTCTCGACTCCTCTCCGAGAATGTTAACCCCCGCCCAACGCCTCGTCCAGCATTTCGTGCAAATGTTGTAGCCGCCGCGCGAGATCTTCACGGTCGCGCCGCGAGCGTTGCTTTTCTTCCAGAAGTTCGCCGGCAATGCTGAGCGAAGCCAAGAGCGCAACCTTGTTTTGTGGCAACGTTCCTTTGGGATCCAGTTCACGTATTTTCTGATCGACGTATCCAGCCAGCTTGGCCAGATCCATGTCATCCATGTCCGTGCGGAGCTGGATAGTGGAACCCCGGATGTTCAGCGTTGTTTCGTTGACGGATCTCGGCATGAAGCGGTCTCCCTGGGCAGTTCCTGAAACGGTTTGATCACGCCTCGCGGCGCGTAATGCCGCGCTCGGCCAAAGCACTCACGATACGTCCGATCGCCGCGTCCACGTCCTTCTCTTCGAGCGTTCGGTCCATCGCCCGGAAGGTCAGGCTGTAACCTAACCCGACCCGTCCCGCCGGGATGTGCTTACCGCGGTATTCATCGAAGAGCTCGATCGACGCGAGGGCAGCGCCCGCTTGGGCCGCCATCCACGCTTTGAGCTCGGCATCGTGCGTTCCTTCCGGAGCCACGAGGGCCAGATCGCGGCGCATCGCCGGAAACCGCGAGGGTTCGCGGTACTGCGCCGGTCTTCCATTCTCCTGGGGGAGGAGATCCAAACGAAGCTGGGCCACGTACACGGGGCGTTCTATGTCCCACGTCGCCCGCACGGCGCCAGCCACCTCCCAGGCAAACCCCAGGCTTTTGTCCCCCGCCAGCACTTCGAGTGCTCCTTCCGGTACCAAACGCAGACCATTATAAGAACGCCATTTAGGAGCGTCAATGTGACGGGAAGCGAGGATGCCCTCGATCGCACCCTTGAATCCGGAGAACCCTCCGGGACGGGCCATGCGTTCCAACGACGGCGGCACATCGCCTCCGGTCGAGGCTAACGCGAGCCACGTCAACTCCACGGGGAGTTCGGGCCCGGTCTCGGGGTCCCCTTCGCGAAAGAGTCCCCCATCCTTGGCTACGGCCTTCCGATCGTGAAACGTTTTCCCCAGCTCGAAGAGGTGCACGTCGGTCTGTCCATGCCGCAGATTTCGAGCCACCGCCGACAATAGCTCGGGAATGAGAGATACCCGCATGCCTTCTTCCGCGCGCGTAGGTGGATCGAGGAGACGCACGAAGCTGGCCTTTACGGCGCTCTCTTCGAGACCCGCGCGCACCGCCGACGTGGCCTCGGCCAAACTCCGGGTGACGATTTCTTCGAATCCAAAGCCCCGCAGGATCTGGCGCGCATCGTCACGTGAGAGTTCCTCGGGCTGGATGGGCGCGCTCGCCCCGCTCCCGTTGTAGAGGCGTTCTCCGATCGCGTCGTAGCCGCGATGCCGCACCACTTCCTCGATGAGATCGACCTCTTCCAACACATCGCGCCGCCAGGACGGCACGCCAATTTCCCAAACCCCGTTCATCGTGGACGGCATCTCGAATCCAAACGCGGTCAACCGCGTCTTAAGATCTTGCGGGGAGAGATCTTCGCCCAAGAGCCAGTTCACGCGGGCGGGACGTAACGGCACCCGCCGAGGCACCAGCACGGACGGATCGACCACGTCGATCATTCCGGGAGCGACCTTGCCTCCGGCCACCTCACCGAGAAGCGCCACCACGCGCTGGGCCGCCCAGGTGAGGCCCACCGGATCCACCCCGCGGCGGTAACGCAAGGCCGCATCCGTCTCCAGACGCAAGCGTCGCGAACCGCGAAGAATACGCTCAGGTTTGAAACAGGCGACCTCGAGCAGCACGTTTGCGGTTCCGTCGTGCACCTCGGTCTCGGCCCCGCCCATGACCCCGGCCGCCGCGATAGGCTTTTCACCGTCGGTGATGAGGAGGATTTCGGGATGAAGGTCCCGCGCCACATCATCCAGCGTGGTCAGGCGCTCCCCCGCCCGGGCGAGGCGAACGTGAAGGCGACCGGTGCCGAGGCGATCCAAATCAAAGGCGTGCGAAGGCTGCCCGGTCTCCAAAAGCACGAAGTTCGAGACGTCGACCACGTTGTTGATGCTGCGCTGTCCCACCGATTCCAACGCCTTCACCAGCCATTCGGGCGACGGACCGACCTTCACCCCGCGAATGAGGTGCGCGGTAAAGCGAGGGCAGTCCTCGGGGTTCTCCACCGAGACCTTGAATGACGACGCGATCGGCGCGCCGCTCTCCGACACCGTAAACGTGGGAAGATGCAACGCGCGTCCGGTCAGGGCGGCGATCTCGCGGGCCAGCCCGATGTGACTCAAGCAATCGCCGCGATTGGACGGGACGTCGATCTCGAAAAACGTGTCGCCGGTCCCGAGGATCTCCGCCAC
>Ga0114129_10011026_pt1 | contig 12877 bp, 11 predicted proteins | sample RhiMetdeltSRZDD1_FD_80071 | JGI IMG/M metagenome (GOLD analysis project Ga0114129, IMG submission 80071) | Populus rhizosphere microbial communities from Tennessee, USA - Rhizosphere MetaG P. deltoides SRZDD1 (version 2) (version 2) | ecosystem: Host-associated > Plants > Roots > Rhizosphere >...
ACCGGCGACGCCAGGCATCAAGGCGGCCGGACTGTTGGGAACCGCACCGGCGGCCAAAGTGACCCAATCGGCGAGCATCGCGCGTCCGCGCGCGGCGCAGCCCGTGACGCAAACCGTTCCGCCGGCACCGGCGCTGCCGACGGTCGAAGTGATTCGCGGCGACAAGCGCGCCACCGAGGTGATTCGGTAAGTTCGGCACGTTCGGGCAGTACGAGTTCCAGTTTCCGGCTGTCAGCCTCCCCGCTACCGGAACGACAAATCCGAAGAATAAACGGGCATCGATTGACGACTGATCGTCGACGACTGGCAACTGGCAACTGATTTCGGAGGACATCCCAATGCGGGCAGCAACGTTCAAGGCAGGCTTCGCCGCCTTCATCATCGTGATTCTGGTCGCGACGCCGCAGGCGCAGCAAGCCCAGGCCGCACCACAGGCGCCGGCCTTCGGCGCGTCGGGCGCGACCGCGTCGCCTCGCGATCCGGGCGATCGCCCGGTCGACATCGATCTCCTCGTGGGACGGTCGACGGTGCTGAATGTTGGCGCGCCGATTTCCCGCGTCTCGCTGACGGTTCCTGATGTCGCCGATGCCATGGTCACGGCGCCAGGGCAGCTGCTGATTCACGGCAAATCGCCGGGCACGATTTCGCTGTTCGTGTGGGACAAGGGGGGCGCGATCAAGACGTATGAAGTGAACGTCCGACGCGACCTGACGATTCTCAAAGAGCAGGTCAAGCAGCTGTTCCCCGGCGAACAGATCACGGTTGCCGGCAGCGGCAAAGATGTCGTGCTCTCCGGCAGCGTCACCAGCAAGTATGTGATGGAGAAGGCCGCAGACGTGGCCGGCGGCTTCGTCGAGAAGAAAGAGAACGTCGTCAACCTGCTGCAGCAGCAGGAAGGGGTGGCCTCGAACCAGGTGATGCTGCGCGTCCGCTTCGCCGAAGTGAGCCGCAGCGCGCTGCAGGAACTGGGCGCGACCTGGATCCTCAATCAATTCAAGAATGACTGGACCGCCCGGGCCACCACCGAGCAGTTCGTGGCGCCGGACTTCGACGACTCCAAGCCGGGCCGTCTGACGTTCAGCGACTATCTGAACGTCTTCGTTTTCAACTCGAAACATGGCGTCGGCTCGGTCATTCGTGCGCTGTCGAGCAAGGGACTGTTCCAGAGCCTCGCCGAGCCGAATCTCATCACCGTCAATGGCAAGGAAGCCAGCTTCCTGGCGGGCGGTGAGTATCCCTATCCCGTCGCGCAGATGGGCAACGGCGCGACCGCCATTTCGATTGTCTTCAAAGAATACGGTATCCGACTGCACTTTACGCCGACCGTGCTGGGTGGAGATTTGATCAATCTCAAGGTCAAGCCTGAGGTCAGCTCGCTCGACTTCACCAACTCGATCGTGCTCGACGGATTCCGGTTGCCAGCGCTCTCGACCCGCCGCGCCGACACGGAAGTCGAGCTCCAGGACGGTCAGACGTTCGCCATCGCCGAGTGGCTGAACAACACCCTGAACCAGACGGTTCAGAAGATCCCAGGAATCGGCGACATTCCCGTGCTCGGCCTGCTGTTCAAGAGCCGTGCGTATCAGAAGAACGACACCGAGCTGGTGGTGATGGTGACGCCAACGATCGTGCGCCGTGGATCGACCGGCGTGTCGCCTGGTCTGCCGTCGCTCGTCGAGCCGTATCTGGATCGGCCGGAGAAGACGCTGCCGCCGCCGACACCGTATGTCGGATCGCCGCGCTATCCGGCGAACACGACTGCCCCGAAGAGCAGCCAGCAGCCGGCACCGGCGCCCGAGCCGCAGGCACAAACCGCACCGGTCACGCGCCCGATTGAGGGGAATGCGACGCTGACTGATGCGCCCGTTCTGGCAGCCGTGCCATCGAAGCTTCCGGAACGAGCGGCGCCGCCGGCTCCGCACAAGATGATGACCAAGGCGGAGATCAAGGCGGAGCAGAAGCAGCACGAAGAGCGGCGCAAAGCGGCAGAGGCTGCTTCCAAGCGCGATGCCGAAGCGCAGAAGATCGCGCAGAAGAAGGCGGAAGAGGATCGCCGCGTTGCGGACAAGCTTGAAAGAGAGCGCGCCGAAGCGGCCAGGAAGAAGGCCGAAGAGGACGCGAAGCGCGACAAGGCCATGGCCGACGCCGCGGCGCGGCTGAAGGCGGCGCAGGCCGCCTACGAGGCGGAACTCGCGAAGGGGAAGAAGAAGTGACTAAGGTGACGTGGGGCGGCGGATAACAACTGCGTCATGAAAGATCGGAGAGCTCCTCATGAATAGCATCCAACGGCTCCGACGCGACGAATCGGGTATGAGTTATGTCTTCGTCGGGTTCAGCATGATGGCATTCATTTCCGCCAGCATGCTGGCCATCGATGTCGGCATGCTGATGACGGCTCGCAGCCAGGCGCAGAACGCGGCTGACGCCGGGGCACTCGCCGGCGCGACGGCACTCGTCTACGACAACTGGGACGATCGCACGCCGACAGGTCCGGCGGTGACCAACGCGGTGAACGGGTCGCTGGCGAACAAGGTGATGAGCGGCAACGTGTCGGTGGGCCCTGCGGATGTCGAGTTTCCTCTCGATCCGGCTGGCGAACCGAATCGCGTGAAGGTCACCGTGTATCGCAACGGCGCGCATGGAAATCCGCTGAACACGATGATTGCGAAGTACTTTGGCATTGCGACCGCGGACATCTCCGCGACAGCGACGGCCGAAGCGGCGGACGCGAACGCGATGACCTGCGTCAAGCCGTTCACGATTCCCGACAAGTGGACGGAAAAGCAAACGCCGCCCTGGGACGGCAACGATACCTACGACGCGTACGACAACAAGGGGCAGCCGCTCGCCAATCCTGACATCTACATTCCCGCTGATAAGCCTGGCTACACGGGATACAACCAGGAACGCGAGCGCGGTCAGATCCTGACGATTCGCGCCGCCACCGGCAACAACATTACGGTGAGCTTCTATTTTTCTCTCGCGCTCGGAAAACCGCCGATCACCGGTGGCGCTGAATATGACTCGAACATCGCCAACTGCAACCACACCTCTTACTACTGGGGCGACCTGCTGACGCAGGAGCCGGGGGCGATGAACGGTCCGACCATCTCGGGCGCCGAGCTGCTGATCGCGAAAGATCCGGGTGCCTACTGGGACACCGCCGCCAATACGGTTAAAGGGAGCGCGTACGGGCACAGCCCGCGGACATTCCCGATTCCGCTCTACGACCCGATCTACTACGACTCGGGCAAGCGGAACGGCCGAATCGCGGATTTGAAGACGGCGAACTGGATAGGCTTCTTCCTCGATCACATCGAGGGCAACGGCATTGTCGGGCGCATCATCCCGATCGCAGGGATCCGCGACCGGAATGGCGGGCCGGCACCACAGGGACTCAACCCAAAAGCGATTCGACTGATTCAGTAGGCGCCATGGCACAACTCGCGGCATCCATCGTCAGCCACGATGACGAATTCAAACGGCAAATCGCGACGCTTCTGCGGTCGTGTGGCGTTCCCGTCGGGATCGTCGAGGATCGCCGGGCGGGCATGGAAGGGGGCGGTCCCGACCTCGTCGTCGTCGACATTCGCGGCGATGCCTCGTCGGGCATGGCCGCGATCGAACGGCTCCGGGCCGGGCATCCCACCGTTGCGATCTTCGCGGTCGCGAACGGCGCCGATCCGGACCTGATTCTCCAGGCCATGCGCGCCGGCGCGAACGAGTTCTTTCCGTGGAGCTCGGGTGGATCGCAGCCGCGCCAGACGGAAGAATCGTTTCACAGCGCCGTGCGCCGCACCGCCACGCGTCATGCGGCAGCGAGCGCCGGCGCAAGGCAGCCGTGCGCTACGCACGTGTTCCTCGGTGCCAAGGGGGGCGCAGGCACGACGACCGTTGCGGTCAACTGCGCGGTTGAACTTGCGCGATTGACCAAGCGGCCGACCGCGATCATCGACCTCAAGCCGTCGCTCGGAGAGGTCGCGCTTTTTCTCGGTGTGCGTCCCCGATTCACGGTTCTTGACGCCCTTGAAAACCTGCATCGCCTCGACCGCGAATTCCTGCGCGAGCTGATGGCGCACCACAAGTCGGATCTCGACATCCTGGCCGGCTCTGAACAGTTCGATCGTCCGAATCAGCAGGACGCCAGCGCGATGGAAGAACTCCTGCGTGCGTTGTCGCGGCTCTACGATCATCTGGTGATCGACGCCGGGAACATGCTCAACGGCGCCGCGGTGTCTGCGCTGTATGCGGCGGACACCATTTTCCTCGTCACCAATCCCGACGTGCCATCAATCCGCAACGCGCAACGGCTGGTCGACCGCGTTCGCCAATTGGGCGCCGGGAGCGAGCGGGTCAAGGTTGTGCTCAATCGCGTTTCCGATCAAAACCTCATTGCGCCCAAGCAAATCGAAACGGCGTTGGGGTACGGCATTCACCAGACATTCTCGAGCGACTACCGCACCGTGTCGACCGCCCTCAATTCGGGCGTCCCCTTATCGCTGTCGAATCATTCCGATCTGGCAGCGCAGTTCAGCAACTTCACCCGGCACTTGCTGGGCGTCCACGGCGAGGAGGCCAAGCCGGAGCCAGAACGCCGGCGCGCCTTCCTCGGGATTCTCTAATTCGGAACCATTGCCATGTCCCTTTCTCTCAACACTCCACAGCCACCAGGCACCGCGGGTACACCGCGCCGTCCCGAGCCGCCTCGTGCGCAGTACATTGAGCTCAAGGCTAACGTTCATCGGAAGCTGCTCAACCGGCTGAACCTCGAGACGCTGGCTTCGACGGAGCGTTCGCGCGCTGAAGCGGAGATCCGCACGCTTCTGTTCGATCTCATCGCCGAAGAATCGATGCCGCTCAGTATGAGCGAGCGCGAAGCGATCCTCGGTGACGTCATCGACGAAGTGTTTGGTCTCGGTCCGCTCGAGCCGCTGCTGCGAGATCCCGGGGTCAGCGACATCCTGGTCAACACGCACAAGCAGGTGTACGTCGAACGCAGCGGTAAGCTCGAACGGCTGCCGACCACGTTCCAGGACGACAAGCACCTGATGCGCGTCATCGACCGGATCGTCAGCGCGGTCGGACGGCGCGTCGACGACAGCTCGCCGATGGTCGACGCGCGTCTGCCGGACGGTTCGCGTGTGAACGCGATCATTCCGCCGCTCGCCGTCGATGGTCCGCTTCTCTCAATCCGCCGTTTTCCGGCGGAGCGGCTGAAAGCGGAAGATCTGCTGGGGATTCGATCGCTGACCCGGCCGATGCTCGAGTTCCTCGAGCACTGCGTCAGGGCACGGCTGAACATGCTGATCAGCGGCGGTACCGGCGCCGGCAAGACGACACTGCTCAACGTGCTTTCGAGCTTCATTTCCGAGCGCGAACGGATCGTCACGATCGAGGACGCGGCGGAACTTCAGCTGCATCAGGAACACGTCGCCAGGCTCGAAACCCGGCCACCGAACGTTGAAGGCAAGGGCGCGATCAAGCAGCGCCAGCTACTCGTCAACTCGCTGCGTATGCGTCCCGACCGCATCGTCGTCGGCGAAACGCGCGGCGAGGAAGCGCTGGACATGCTGCAGGCGATGAACACGGGCCACGATGGATCGTTGACGACCGTGCACGCCAACACGCCGCGCGACGCACTGTCGAGAATTGAAACCATGATCGCCATGGGCGCGACCAACCTGCCGGAGCGCGCGATGCGCCAGCAGATTGCCGCCGCCATTCAGATCGTCATTCAGCAAACGCGCCTGAGCGACGGCACGCGCAAGGTGATCAGCATTTCCGAGATTACCGGGATGGAAGGTGACGTCATCACGATGCAGGAAATCTTCCTGTTCGAGAAAGCCGGGGTCACGGCCGAAGGCAAAGTCGTCGGCCGGTTCCGGGCGACCGGCGTGCGGCCGAAGGCCTGCGATCGCCTGAAAGCGTCCGGCATCAATCTACCGGCCGACATGTTCGAGGGCGTGGTGGAGGTGCGGTGATGGGTATCTTCCTCGCGCTGCTGTCGGCGTTCGTCGTGGGTATGGCGGTCGTGATGGGCCTGTATGTAGCCTACACGAAGCTCCCTGGCATGCTCGCCCAGCGCAAGCTGATGGCGCGCCTCGACTCACTCGCGCCGGTGGAAGAGGCGATCGCGCCGAGCACGACATTGCTCAAGGCGAGCGAGACCGGTGCGCTTCCGGCCTTCGAGCGCATGATGGCGAGCAGCACTCGCGGCTCCGCGATCGGGCGATGGATCGAGCAGTCGGGCATGCGGGTCAGCGTCAGCGGCGTCTTCTTGATGGCGGCGGCCCTTGGCGCGGTGATGGCGCTGGTCGCGACCATGGCGACCAGGACGCCCATGGCGATGCCGATAGGCTTCGCGGTCGGATTCGCGCTGCCCTTCATCATGCTTCGCGTCAAGCGGACGCGCCGACTGCGGAAGTTTGAAGAAGAGTTTCCTGAGGCGCTCGATCTGATCGCGCGCGCGCTCAAGGCGGGGCATGCGTTTGCCACCGGCCTGAAGATGGTGGCCGACGAGATGGACGAGCCGGTCGGCCCGGAATTCCGCAAGACCTTCGACGAGCAGAACTTCGGACTTCCGCTGAAGGATGCGCTGGAGAACCTGACGCTTCGCATTCCGATCCTGGATGTGCGGTTCTTTGCGACCGCCGTCCTGATTCAGCGCGAAACCGGCGGCAACCTGTCGGAGATTCTCGAGAACCTCGCCCACGTCGTTCGCGAACGATTCAAGATTCTCCGCCAGGTCCGTGTCTACACGGCCCATGGTCGATTGACCGGTTACGTCCTGCTCGCGCTGCCCGCGTTCCTCGGCGTGGCGCTGTCGTTCATCAATCCCGAGCACATGAACCTGCTATTCCGTGAACGCATGGGGCAAATGATGCTGGTGGCCGCGATGGTCATGCAGTTCATCGGCTACATGTGGATTAAGCAGGTCGTCAAGATCGAGGTGTAGTCGTGCCGATGTATCTGCCTATCCTCGCATTCGTGTTCGGATCGCTGCTCGTCGCCGGGCTCGCGCTCATCATGATGCCGAGCAAAGCCGGCGCGATCGACCGCCGTCTCGAAGAGTTGATGCTCTCGCCGGACGCCGAAGCTCGCAAGCCCCGTCTTCAGTCGCTGGTCGCGCTCTTCAAACGCATCGGCGAAAAAGTGCCGCGCTCGCCGAAGGAAATGGGAACGCTGCGTCTCAGGCTGACGCAGGCGGGATACCGGCGCGACGAGGCCCTGACGATCTTCTTTGGCGTCCGCGTGCTGTTTGCTCTGGGCCTGTTCATGTTCTTTTCCACGTCGATCGTGGCCAAGCCAAACATGACCATGGCGCTGGCCGGCCTTGGTGCCGGATATGTTCTGCCCGGCATGTTGCTCGCCCGCCTGGCAAAGCGCCGCGCCCACAAGATTCGCCTGTCGCTGGCAGATGCCCTCGACCTGCTCGTCGTCAGCGTCGAGGCCGGGCTCGGCCTCGATCAGGCGATGACGCGCGTGGGAACCGAACTCGCGTTCGCGTATCCCGACCTGTCGGACGAGCTCAAGCTGATCAACCTCGAGTTGCGAGCCGGCAAGCCTCGCGCCGAAGCGCTGCGAAATCTTGCCGACCGGACGGGGGTCGACGACCTGAGTTCGCTGGTCACCATGTTGATCCAGACCGACAAGTTCGGCACCAGCGTCGCGCAGTCGCTGCGCGTGTATTCCGAAACACTTCGAACGAAGCGGCGGCAGCGCGCGGAAGAAGCGGCGGCGAAGACCGGCGTGAAAATGGTGTTCCCGCTCGTGTTCTGTATCTTCCCTGCGGTGTGGATTGTGACCATCGGGCCGGCAGCCATCCGGTTCATGACCGTGCTGTTCCCGATGATCGAGAACATGAAGAAATAGTGCGGCGCAAGCCGGGGAGTCCTTGAATGACGCCAGTCGCATTTGCCGAGTCGCGGCTCTCAGAGAAGGTCGCGCCGCCGCCGCCGCCGACTTCGATCGAGGAGACCGGGCTCCATGCCGACACGCTCGCGCAGCTGCTGCTGAAAACGCTGGTCGCTGGTGAACAGAGCGGCACCGGGCTTGCGGAAAAGCTGCGCGTCCCGTATTCGGTGCTCGATGCGCTGATCCAGCATGCACGCGTCGAAAAGCTGGTGGAAGTTCGCGGCACGAGCGGCGCCGGATCGGCAGGTTACCGCTACATCCTGACCGACCTCGGCCGCGAACGCGCCGGGCAGTTCCTCGACATGTGCCGCTACGTGGGTCCTGCGCCGGTTCCGCTGGCGCAATACAACGCCTACGTTCGAGCCGGGATGGAGGCTCGTCCCTATCTCGATCGGACGACGCTCTCGACCGGGTTCGAACATCTCGTGGTGAGTCACGAAATGCTCGATCTCCTCGGGCCTGCGGTGAACTCGGGCAAGGCGTTGTTCCTCTATGGCGCTCCTGGAAACGGAAAAACGGTTTATGCCGAGGGCATCGGCAAAGCGCTCGGTGGTGAAATGCACATGCCCTGCGCCATCGATGTCGACGGGCAAATCATCACGATGTACGACCCGGTCAGCCACCTGCGCATGGGTGAGGCGCTGAACTCGAGCAGCGTCATTACGAATGCTGTGCACGATCGCCGGTGGGAATCAATCCGCCGTCCGGTTGTCGTGGTCGGTGGCGAGCTGACCCTCGAAATGCTCGACCTGACCTTCAACCCGATCTCGAAATTCTACGAGGCGCCGATCCAGCTGAAGGCCAACGGCGGCGTGTTCGTCGTCGATGACTTCGGGCGTCAGCGCATTCCGCCTCGCGACCTGTTGAACCGCTGGATTGTTCCGCTCGAAAGCCGCGTCGACTTCCTGACGCTGCACACCGGCCGCAAGTTCGAAGTGCCGTTCAACGTTCTGATCGTGTTCGCGACGAACCTGAAGCCGCAGTCGCTCGCCGACGAAGCGTTCCTCCGCCGTATCCCGTACAAGATTCTGGCGAAGAATCCGACTGTCGACGAGTTCTGCCGCATCTTCGAACTCAACTGCAAGCGCAAGGGGCTCACGTTCGATCCGGTGATGGTCGAGTACCTCGAGCGCAAGTACTACCGGCCGCGGCAGATCCAAATGCGTGCGTGTCACCCGCGCGACCTGATCTCACAGGTTGTGGACATCTGCCGGTATACGAATCGTGAACCGGTCATCACCCGTGAGCTTCTCGACGCCGCCTGCGGCGCCTACTTCATCGAGGAAGCGGAATCTCAGGGGTCGGGCAATTGAAACGAGTTGCGGTCACGCTTCAGGCGCCCTATGCGGTCGCGCCTGCACGACTTGATGCCGAACGTCTCGGCGACATCCTGTCGCGCGCGATCATCATTGTCCTCTTCTCGTTCTTTGCCGTACGGCTTGGCGCCGATTTTCTGCAAACCGGCCGGCTGACCAATCTGCTGCTCCTCATCAGTGAGATGCTTGTCGTCGCGCTCACCGTGCTGCGCCGCTCGGCGGCGACCGTCGATCGCAGCCTGCGCGCGCGGCTGTTGACGACGATGTCGCTGCTCGGACCGCTGCTTGTGAGACCGGTACAAATGCTTCCGTTACTGCCAGCATCGATCACGGTGGCGGGGTCGGTCATCGGGCTGGCGATCGTCATTGCCGGCAAGATCACCTTGGGCCGCAGCTTTGGATTGATGCCCGCGAATCGCGGAATCGTTTCATCCGGCGTCTACCGGCTCGTGCGACACCCGATCTATCTTGGCTACCTCATCACGCATGTCGCGTTTGCGTTCGCCAATCCAACCGTGTCGAACGTCGTAATCCTGGTCGCGGGCGATACTGCCCTGCTCCTCCGCGCCGTCTGCGAAGAGCAGACACTCGCGCGTGACGCGCAGTATCGCGAATACCAGCAGGCAGTGCGCTGGAGAGTGTGTCCTGGGTTGTTCTGAAAGGGAAAAGGTAAAAGGCAGAAGGGAAAAGGAAAGGCCTGAAAGACTTCACGCCTTAAGAACTGCTACGGTCGCACCAAGATGCGAGTCAAAAGCATCCTCGAACGTTTCTACCAGGGGATGCTTCTCTAACGCGGCTTGAACAATCCCCCGCTGCACGCCGCGACCGCGACCATGAATTAACCGCACCTCTGAAGGCCAGCTTCGTGCGCGGCGCGTATGTATTCCTCGACAACCGACTTGATATCCCGTGGATTGAACGTATGCAAATCGATCGTGTGTTCGATCGGGATCTCTTTCACCCCTGCCGCCTTTGAGCCTTCCCTTTTCCCTTTTCCCTTTTGCCTTTTCCCTTCTCGTAGGCGGCCGTCACCGTCGTGGCAATTCCGCCGCGTACCGAAAAGTCGCCAACGACGCTCATGCGTCGGGGTGAGCAGGCGGCAACGAGATCATCGAGGATCTGATTGGTGACCGCCTCGTAGAAGATGCCTTTGTTGCGGAACTCGATCAGGTAGTACTTGAGCGCTTTCAGCTCGAGACAGCGCTCGTCGGGCACATAGGTGATGACGATCTCGCCGAAATCCGGGAGCCCTGTCTTTGGGCAGACGGACGTGAACTCGGGGCAGCGGATCTTTATCTCATAATCGCGCTCGGGGCCGGGGTTGGGGAAGGTCTCGAGGACCGGGGGCGGCATGACCCTCAAAATTGTAGCATTCCGGCCCATTTTCATGAGTTAGGTGCCCCGGTGTGATTGACACCGCAAAACACCGCGAGCTAGGATGTGGCCTGATTTCATTGCCCTTCGACTTCGGAGATTCGCTCGCACTGATGCGGGGACGAATGCTTGTGAAGACTCGAACGGCGACCTCGTATTTCCGCAGCCGCCGCACGCGCGCGCGGCCGCGAGGCGGTTCTTAGACAGCGCGCACAAGCAAGGGGAATAGCCGATGGCAGAGGCCCGCAGGATGGGCAAATCTGAACTCTTTTCGCACTTCGCCGATCGCTTCGAGGTGAAGCGCACGCAGGCGCGGGAGTTCTTCGATGAACTGACCACGCTCGCGGAAAAAGAGCTCAAACGCTCAGGCGAGTTCGTGCTCCCCGGGATGGTGAAGCTGGTGGTTCAGAAGCGCAAGGCGCGGATGGGCCGCAATCCGGCTACGGGCGAGGCCATCAAGATTCCCGCCAAGACAGTGGTCAAGGCGCGCATCGCCAAACAGCTGAAGGACGCTGTTCTTCCTCGCAAGTAAGCGCGACAGCGGGATGGTGGCTTCCGCGTCGGCGGAGGCACCGGTCTTCGGCCCCTGGCGCTGCCTCGTCCGGCGGTGCGCCAGCGGGCCGATTGTTTTGTCGCCGCCTAGGCGGCTTCTGATCTGCGTGCCGCGAGCACGCGGCTGTAAACAGTAGCCGGGGCGAGCCGCTCCACCTTCGATTCAAGACTGGGCATCGAGTCATCGTCCAGGATGATTCGATCCGCCGCATCGAGCACCACCTCGCAGCTGAAGCGCCGCGCGCCGCGGGCGGTTTTCAATTCATAGAACCGGAGCGGGTAGCCGATGCCATCCACTTCGATTTCGATTGCCTTCACCAGTTTCCGATCCATGTCGTCCCCCTCGTTGCCGGCGAGCTTCCACGAACCTCAATAAGAACGTTGTCCAACCCGATTTGTTACCCGGCGACCAGCATCGGTCGCGCCGACGTCCGTGGGAAGTCGAGTACGAACGTTGTCCCCTTCCCAACTTCGCTGGCCACCGAAATCGTGCCCCCCAGTTGTTCGACGATCTTTTTCGAGATCGCCAGGCCGAGACCCAGACCGCGACGTTTCGTGGTGACGAAGTCCTCGAAGATCTGACCCAGACGCTCCGGCGGAATACCGCAACCTGTGTCGTAGATGCGCACCTGGACGCGATCGCTGTGGGCCTCGCTGGCGATCACGATTAACCCTCCTGGTGCAGTCGCCTGAATCGCATTCAGGATCAGGTTGCGATACACACGCCCGAGCGCGAACACGTCTCCCTCGATATAAACGGTTTCGGGGGACAATTCCGTACGGAGCGTCAGGCCGGCTGTTTCTGCGTGCTGCTCCATCGCTTCCGCCGCATCCGCAACGGTCTTGTTCAGATCGACCGGAAATCTCTCGAGCGGTATCGGCCGCGCGATGTTGCGCAGATCGTCGAGCACGCGCTTGATGATGACGAGTTCGCGCTCGACCGTGCGCTTGAACGTTTCGCGATACTCCGCGTCCTCGAACATCTTCTGAATCAGCTTGCAGCTGTTGCCGATGTTCTGAATCGGATGCGAGAGATCGTGGACGAGGCCGGCCGCGATCCGGCCGAACATCGCCTGCCGCTCCTGCTTACGAATCTCCTCCTGCAATTCAACCAGGCGATCGGCCATGGAGTTGAACGCGTCACCGAGCTGGCGGATTTCATCCTGCCCGGAAAGCGCGACCCGCTCGTCCATGCGACCGTCGGCGATCGCGCGAGTGACCCGCGTCAGCGCGAAGATGCGCTGGATGAACGATCGGCCCCAGACCCATCCGAGGATGACCGTGCCGAGCAATGCGAGACCAATCGCCGCAAACAGCTGGACCTGCAGCTGCCGGGAGAGCCGAAACGCATCCTCGGTGGGTTGTTCGACGATCACCGCCCAACGTGGATTGTCGATCGGGGCGCCGACCGCGAGAAGTTCCTCCCCGGTGTGCGGGTTGGTGAACTTTGCGGCAAGTGGCACTTGCGACTTGCGGGCGTCGTCGGCGAGCGTTCTCTCCTCGGACGCCGCGGCCTCACGCAGTGCTATCAACGTCTTCTCATCAGGATTGCCGTGCGCGACGAGGTTGCCGTCTTCGTCCAGCAGCAGCGCATACCCACGGGTCCCGACTTTGATCCGGTCGACGGTCCGCCACAGTTCCTCGAGCGAAATCTCTGCGATGATCCACCCACGCTCGTCACTGGTGTCGACCAGCGGAACCGCCATGGTCGTGGTCGGAAG
>Ga0114129_10011028_pt1 | contig 12877 bp, 12 predicted proteins | sample RhiMetdeltSRZDD1_FD_80071 | JGI IMG/M metagenome (GOLD analysis project Ga0114129, IMG submission 80071) | Populus rhizosphere microbial communities from Tennessee, USA - Rhizosphere MetaG P. deltoides SRZDD1 (version 2) (version 2) | ecosystem: Host-associated > Plants > Roots > Rhizosphere >...
GAGTTCATCTACGACAACGTGATGATTCACGCCACCGTCGTGCACGCGGCCCACGCGTTCGGCGCCCGGAAGCTGCTGTACCTCGGAAGCTCCTGCATCTATCCGCGCGAGGCCCGGCAGCCCATGCGCGAAGAAGCCCTGTTGACAGGGGCGCTGGAACCGACCAACGAGCCGTACGCCATCGCGAAAATCGCGGGGATCAAACTGTGTCAGTCGTACCGGCGCCAGTACGGCAGCGATTTCATCTCGGCGATGCCGACCAACCTCTATGGGCCGGGCGACAACTTCGACTTGACGTCGTCTCACGTGCTGCCAGCGATGATTCGCAAGTTCCACGACGCGAAGGTCGAGGGGCGCGCGGACGTCACGCTGTGGGGCACCGGATCGGTCCGGCGCGAATTCCTCCACGTGGACGATCTGGCCGAGGCGTGTCTGTTTCTGCAGCAGAACTACAGCCAGGAGCAGCACATCAACGTCGGGACCGGCGAGGACCTGACCATCCGGGAACTCGCCAGCCTCGTTCGCGACATCGTCTTTCCAGCCGCGAAGATCGTCTGGGACGCGTCCAAGCCCGACGGCGCTCCCCGCAAGCTGCTCGACGTGCGCCGCATGCACAACCTCGGGTGGAAACACCGCATTGGCCTGCGCGCCGGCATCGAAACGACCTACAGGTGGTTCGTCGAACATGCCGCGACTGCGAGAGTTGACACGCGTCTGCAACCAGCCGTCAGCTGATCCCGCCGGATGCCCTTTGTCATCGCCGCGCTCCTCGCATGGAGCGCGTTTAGTGACCTCCATCTAGCAGCGACCCAGCCAGACAATTCGTTCGAACGGCTGAAGGCAGTCGATGCCGGCGGGGACGGAGGGCTGCGTTGCTCAGCCGGCAGGACAAAGGAGAGGGTCGGAGGGCCAGGCCCATTTTTCGAACGGACCTCTGATTGCGAGCTTCAGAAACCGTCGAAGACGACGAGTGCGCTTCATGTTCAATTCACCAGGAAAAGTGCTGCAAGAGTGCAGGCGAGACCGAGAAGACGCCAGGCGCCGGTAGACATGACACCGGCAGAGGCTCCAAGTTGCGTACCAGGAAAACGCCGCCATTTTGTGCACGCGCTCGTCCGCCTCGCGGGACAAAAAGGAAAAACGTTAGAGTGTTGAGGAAATGTCGCTGAGGGTCGCCTTCGACCTGGATGGCACGATCGCCGACATGGAGGGCGCGCTGCAGCGCATCGCCGAGCAGCTTTTCGGCCCCAACGTCGCGCTCCGTCCCGCAGGAAGCGAACATCTCGACGCGCCGGCCAGCGTGGACGACGTCGGCGACGACACGACGAAGGTGGAGGCGCGGGCGGAGAAGAAACAGGTCCTCACGGGCCGTCAGCTGCGCCAGGTGTGGGAACGTGTCGCCGGCACGGAAAATTTCTGGGCCACGCTCGGGGAAATCGAGCCGGGCTCCGTCGCGCGGATCGCCGCGATGCGGAACGATCACCGGCTCGAAGTGATCTTCCTGACGCAGCGGCCGGACACGCAAGGCGAGATTACGCAGCTGCAGACGCAGCGCTGGCTCGAGGCGCACGGGTTCGAGCTTCCGGCCGTGTTCGTCCTCCGCGGGTCGCGGGGCCTTGCGGCGTCCGCCTTGCAAATCGACGTCGTCGTGGACGATCGACCGGAGAACTGCCTTGAAGTGGCTACCGAATCGCGGGCTCGCCCGCTGCTCCTCTGGCGCGATCCGATCGAGCTGCTTCCACCGGGGACGAAGCGGCTCGGCATCGAACCGGTGCCGTCGATCGCCGAGGCCGTGCGGCTGATCGAGGCCATGGTCGCCAGTGCGCCGAAATCGACGTTGTTGTCGCGTCTTCGAAGCGCCATAGGCATCTAGCGCGGGATGATCACCGCGGTCTCGCTCGTCCTCTTCATCAGCGCGACGCTTGCGCTGTGGCTCGGCGCGCTGATTCACCGGCGCGGCTCCGCTCCCGGCGCGGGCCCGTTCGTCTGGCTGATGGCGGCGATCGCGCTCTGGTGCGTGACCAGCGCGTTCCACGGCCTCACGCCGGCGCTGAATGAAAAGATCCTCTGGGCCAAGGTCCAGTACTTCGGCATCGCGACCGTACCTCCGCTCTGGTTCGCCTTCCTGTCCGACTACGTCGGCGCGCGATGGTCCTCCGATCGGCGCGTGCGCGTCGCGCTGGGTGCGGTAGCCACCATCACCATCGCGCTCGCGCTCACCAACGAAGCGCACAGCCTGATCTGGACGTCGGTGCAGATCGCGCCGGATGGCCATGCCACGTACGAGCATGGCGCGTGGTTCTGGGTGTCCGCCGTCTACAATTACGTGCTGCTGCTGGCGGGCACCTACGTGCTCGTACGCGCGATGCGGCGGTCGCCCGCGGCCTTCCAGGGACAGTTCTCGACGCTCATCGCCGCGAGCGTCGTCCCCTGGGCGTGCAACGCCGTCTACCTCTTCCAGCCGGAGTCGTTCGGCGGGGTCGACGCGACGCCGCTCTCGTTCGCGTTTTCCGGGCTGCTCTTCACGTGGGCGCTCTATCGCACCTACCTGTTCGACCTGATCCCGGTCGCGCACGACATGCTGGTGGACAGCCTGAGCGACGGGGTGATCGTCGTCGACCCCGCGGGTCGCGTGCTCGACATGAACACCGCGGCGCGAAACCTCGGCCTGCCGGGCATGAAGTGGATCGGCAAGACCGCGAAGGACGTCTTTCCGTTTCTTGCGAGCTGTGAGCTCACCCTCTCGTCCACGCCCTCGTCCACGCTGGTGACCACGTCGGATGCCGATCCCATTCATTACGACGTGCGAACCATGCCAGTACGGGCGAGAGGCGGCAGCTACGCGGCCTGGGTCGTGCTCCTGCGTGACGTGACGGCACAAACGCGCGCGCAGGCAGAGCGAGACGCGCTCGAGTCGCGCGTGCAGGAGCAGCAGAAGCGCGAGAGCCTGAGCGTGCTGGCCGGCGGCCTCGCGCACGACTTCAACAACCTGCTGGCGGGCATCGTCGGCAATGCGGACCTGCTTGCGCTCCAGATTCCTCCCTCGACCGGTATGGGCAGCCACATCGGCGCCATCATCCTCGGCGCGCAGCGGGCGGCGGACCTCGTGGGGAAGATGCTCGCGTATGCGGGCGAGCGCCACGGCTCGATGGAGATAATCGACCTCGACGCGCTGATCATCGAGATGCTGGAGCTGCTCCGCGCGTCGGCGGCGCGCCACTGCACGCTGCAGTATCACGGTGAGCCGGCGGTGATCGTGGGCGACGCGACGCAAATCCGGCAGGTGGCGATGAACCTGATCATCAATGCCGCGGAGGCCGTCGAGGAGAACACCGGCACGGTCGTCGTGTCGACTGGAATCGAACGGCTCTCCGCGTGGAAGCTTGCGGATATGAAATTCGGCGGAGACGCCGAACCGGGAACCTACGCCTACCTCGAGGTTCGCGACAACGGTCCGGGCATGGATGCGGAGACGCTGTCACGCATCTTCAACCCGTTCTTCACGACCAAGCAATCGGGGCACGGCCTCGGCCTCGCGGCCGTCCAGGGCATCGTTCGCGGGCATCGCGGCGCGCTGCACGTCGACAGCACGCCAGGCAAAGGATCGAGATTCTGCGTCTGGTTCCCGCTCGCTCAGCCGACCCCGGGTTCCAGCATCCCTCGCAACCCCTCCGCCCTCTCTTCCACTTCGAAGTCGTAAATCAGCGTATCGGCCAGAGCGGCGAAGAATCTCGTCGAGATGCCTTCGTGCGCGGGGTGGTCGAGGTACGCCCGCAGGCTGTCGGTGTCGTCGAATTCGAGGATGGCGGCGTACGGGAAGTCGGTGTGGATCAGGTCTTCGTACGCGCGGCCGATGCGGATGCGGCGGCCGACGAGCGCGCGCCGGATGGACGGGATATCGCGCAGCGCGGTCTCCCAGTCGTCGATGAGCGCGCGGCGGTCCTCGAGGGACACGTCGGGACGAAGGCGGAACAGCACCACGTGCGCGATCACCGGCGCGGTCCTTTTGGAAACCTGCCGCGCGGGTGAAACGGTCTTCGCGAGCGAGCGCCGCGTTCCGGCGGGCCAGGCGCCGGCACGATCGGCTGTTCGGGACGAGGCGGAGCCGTTGGCTCGGGGCTTTCGTTCGGCGGCGGCTCACGGTTGGGGCCGTCGGGTTGCGGGGGCTCACTGGGCTCCTCCGTCCCTTGCCCCCGTACCCAGGGCTTCTTCCGCTCCCATCGTTCTTTGCGCAACGCCGCGTTGCGCTGCTTCTTGGCATCGATGAATTTCTGACGGGGATCGCGATGCTCGCCGCCTGGGCGCCAGTCACGCCCGCGCCGTTCTTCCGGCCGACCTGAAGGTCGGCCGCTACGATCGGCTCCTGGAGGTCGGCCGCCACGATCGCTACCTGAAGGTCGACGACCGCCACGATCGTTCCCCGGAGGCCTGCCGCTCCGATCGCCGCCTGAAGGTCGCGGCCTCCGATCGCCTCCGCGGTGCAGTGCGTCGCGCGCCTCTTCCTGCGACTCCCACAGCTTGCCGCGCGCGAAGTATTTCATCTGCGCGTCGGGATGCTTTTCCTTGATGCGGTGAAACGTCGGCATCAGCTCGTCGCGGTCTGCCGCGCGGAACGCCGTCGGCAGGCCGCCGGCGATGATCGTCCAGTATGCGTATCGCGGTGGCATTGGTGGATCCCGGTCAGTCTTCCCCGAGGCGTTTCAGTTTTTCTACCAGCGTCGTCCGCTTGATCCGCAGAAGTTCCGCGGCCTTGTTGCGGTTGCCGCCCGTCCGCTCCAGCGATCGACGAATGAGATCACGCTCGATGGAGGACAGATACGCCGGCAGGTCGAGCCCGTCGTCGGGAAAATCGACAAACGGCGTCGACGTTGTCTGCGGCACCGACTGCATCTCCGGCGGCAGATCCTCGATGTCGATCTCGTTGCGGCCGACGCCGAGCGCGACCGAGCGTTCGACGGCGTTTTCGAGTTGCCGCACGTTGCCCGGCCAGCTGTAGGCCATCAGCGCCCGCATGGCCGCCTGCGACACGTGCATCCCGGTGCCCGGCGCGAACTTCTCGAGGAAGTGCGTCACGAGCAGCGGAATGTCGTCGCGGCGCTCGCGAAGCGGCGGCAGCTGCATCGGGATCACGTTGAGCCGGTAATACAGGTCTTCGCGGAACGTCCCTTCCGCAACCATCCTCGCGAGATCGGAATTGGTGGCCGCGATGAAGCGCACGTCCACCTTGACCGTCTGGCTGTCGCCGACGCGCTCGAACTCCCGCTCCTGCAGCGCGCGGAGCAGTTTCATCTGCAGCGCGGTGCTCATCGTTCCGACTTCGTCGAGAAACAGCGTTCCCTTGTGCGCCTGCTCCATGCGCCCCTGGCGCGTGCCGACGGCGCCCGTGAACGCGCCGCGCACGTGGCCGAAGAGCTCTGCTTCGAGCAGCGTTTCAGGGATGGCGCTGCAGTTGAGGGCGACGAAGCGGTGGGCGCGCCGCGGACTGCTGTGATGAATCGCACGCGCCACGACTTCCTTGCCCGTGCCTGTTTCTCCCGTGATCAGGATCGTGCTCGCCGAGCGCGACACCGTTTCGAGCAGCGTGAACAGCGCGCGCATCGGACGGCTCCGTCCGAGGATGCCGGCGAACTGATAGCGTTCCTCGAGCTGCGATCGGAGGTATGCGTTCTCCGACTTCAGCCGCCGCTGCTCGACGGCCTTCTGCAGCACGTGCATCAGCTCGTCGAACTGGAACGGCTTGGCGATGAAATCCGACGCGCCGCGCTTGATCGCATCGACCGCGTCTTTCATCGTCCCGTATCCCGTGATGACGATGCCGACGATGCCAGGGTAGCGCTCGAGGGCGGTTTCGATGACGCGCGTGCCGTCGATGCCTGGCAGGCGCAGATCGGTGATGACGACGTCGAACGCGAACTGTTCGAGGAGATGAATGGCCTTTTCGCCGTTCTCGGCCTCGACCACCTCGAAGCCTCGCTCGCTCAGCCGCTCGGCCATGAGCGACCTGAGGGCCGGTTCGTCGTCGACGAAGAGCAGGTGGAGCACCGCCAATAGTTTGACACATCCCGGAATGGGTTCAGGAACGGGCTTAGGATTCAGGCATTTAGGCCGGCTAAGGCTTTGGGCCCGTCCGCCCGATACTGACTTTTGAAGCCGTCAGGGCACGATTCGAGGACCATCCTGAATCCTGAGACCTGACACCTAAAACCTTATGGACAGACAAACTCTTTCGATCATGAAGGCCTGCGAAGCGGTTGGTGTCAGCCGTCGCACGATTTACAACTGGATCTCCGCGGGGAAGGTCGAATACGTCCGTACCGCGGGCGGCTCGATTCGGATCTTCGCCGACTCGCTGTGGCGGGATGCGAATGCCCGTTCAGGAGCCGCGGGAAGTGTGGCGCAGGCTGCGACGTCCGGGCAATCGGCGTAGCCCGTTCGTCGGAGTCAGGTAGCGAATGGAACCCCCCATCCTCGATCCACAGCTCCGTCAGCTCTTTCATCAGCTGAACAACCAGCTGGGGATCGTGCTGGCGCACGCTGAATTGCTCGAAGCCAAAGCTCCGGACATGGCGCACCGCGCCCGCGCGGAGCAGGTCGTGAAGAGCGTACTCGACGCCCTGGGAACGGCAAAAGAGATCAGGCGCCGTTCTGAGCCACAGGCGGTCGCATAAGTCTCATCACGGCACACCAGGCCAGTTTTCCCCGCGGCCTGTTTCAATCACGCACCGCCGCCTGTTTTTGTAATTACGATCGTCAACGGATTGGCGAGAACGGCACCGAAAAACGCCGATTCGTTGACGTTTCGGTCGTGTCCGGTTACGAACACCGTGTACCTCTGCTTCACAAAAAACAACGCTAAGACCCAATAATTCCAAAGCCTTACGGGGCAGGCACCGGTGGTGATCCTGGTCAACTTTTCACCAGCTGAGCTTGTTGGTATACCCGTTGCCTATGCTGGCCCCGGAGGTCACATTCATGCGCCCGCGCCAGCGTTCCGTCAAAGAGAATCCCCGCGTCGTTGCCAGCCTTCCGTTCGTCGAGCAGCTTGCTCGCCGGGTAGCGGCGACCATGCCGCACTCGATTGACATCGGCGATCTCGTCCAGGACGGGGTCATTGGCCTCATTGACGCAGCGCATCGCTTCGACGAATCGCGCGGCATCAAGTTCGAAACCTTTGCCGAACGCCGCATTCGCGGCGCCATGATCGACGCGCTCCGCAAGGACGCGTGGCCGCGCGGCGTCCGCCGCCAGCGCCGCGAGCTCGAAGCGGCGCGCGAGCAGCTGCGCCGCGAGCTTGGTTGCGAGCCGTCGCTGGCCGACCTCGCCGCCAAGATGGGATCGGACGAAAAGCGGCTGGGCCGCACCATCGTCCGCATCAACGCGATCGAATCGACCTCCCCGCTCGCCAGCGGCGAAAACCTCGACGAGTCGACGCTCCCGGCCGCGCTCATCCCGTCGGAGCCGGAGCAGCCCGACACCGCCTACGAAAAATCAGAAACAAAAGATCGTATCCGCGCGGCCATCGAATCGCTCCCCGCGCGCGAACAGAAAGTCATCGGGCTCTACTACTACCAGGAAGCCACGATGAAGCAGATCGGCGCCGAAATCGGCGTCAACGAGTCTCGGGTATCGCAGCTGCATGCGCGGGCTATCCGCCGTCTTCGCGATGCGCTGGCCGGATCAATGCCGGCGGCTGAAGCCGCGAAGGCGATGCGCACTGCGATACTTGAGTTCCAGAAGCCGCGGATGGCGAAGGCGGCGCTCGACAGCACCAGCGCGCAGCCGGCCGCTTCCGCACAGGCTGCGGCGGCCAAGCCGTCGGCAGTCGTTGTCGACTACGCGAGCGTTTCGCGCACCGCGCGCAGCAAGTCGGAGAGCCTGAACGGCTTGGCGATCCAGCGGCAGCCGCTCTCCTCGAGGAAGCGCTCCGCGTCGGTTCCCGCGACGTCGCCGGTGACGAAGATCACGCGGCGCGCGAGCGAGGGCGTCGCCGCCGCGATCGCGCGGTAGAGCGTCATTCCGTCGACGCGCGGCATCTTCAGGTCGCAGATCACCACGTCGTAGTTCGCATTCCGCATGCAGGCGAGGGCCTCCTGGCCGTCGCCTGCATGATCCACTTCCAGCCCCGCATCGGTCAGCGCCTCGGCTACGGCGGCCGCAAGCGCGCGCTCGTCCTCGACGATCAGGACCGAGGCGCCCCGCACCGCGTCCATCGGCGGGAGCGTCTGCCGTGGCGGCCTTGGCGCAGCCTCCACGCCGTTCACCGGCAGCTCCACCGCGAACGTTGCTCCGCCGCCCGGAGTCGTCCCCACACGGATGCGCCCGCCATGTTCCTGGACGATCGCGTAGGCGACGGTCAGGCCCAGCCCGGTGCCTTTGCCCACCTCTTTCGTGGTGAAAAACGGATCGAAGATCCGGGTCTGAACGTCGTTGGGCACGCCAGGGCCGTTGTCGGCGACCTCGAGGATGGCGATGTCGCGATCGATGTCGTGCCGCGTGCGGACGGTCAGAACGCCGCCGCCATTGGCGCCAATCATCGCCTGCTCGGCGTTGATCAGCAGGTTGATCAGCACCTGCTGAATCTGGTGGCCGTCGGCGAACACACGCGGAAGCTCCGGTGCCAGCTCCTCGCGCACCGCGAGCGACGGCAGCTGTTCGTAGCCGCGCAGCGCGAGCGTGCCCCTGACCACCGCGTTGACGTCGATCAACGCGCGTGTCGACTGGCGCTTGCGCGCGAACGTCAGCAGGTTGCGGACGATGCGCGCGGCGCGCTCGGCCTCGCTCAGGATGACGGACGCACCACGCTTCGAGGTGTCGTCCAGCGGCTTTTCCGAAAGCCGCTCCGCCCAGCTCAGGATCGTCGCCAGCGGATTGTTCAATTCATGGGCGACACCGGAAATCGTTTGACCGAGGGCGGCCATCTTCTCGGACTGCAGGATCTGCTGGTAGATGTCCTTCGACTGGTCGTCGAGCCGTTTCCGCTCGCTGACGTCACGGACCAGCGCCTCGACCCGCAGCAGGTCGCCAACCCTCGCCGGACGGGCGCGCGCGGTGACCTCGACCCAGACGGGCGACCCGTTTACGCGCCGCATGCGCAGGAGGTAATCGGTGACCCCGCCGGCCTCGACGAGGCGGGCGATGAGCGCCTCCCTGGCGTCAGCCTCCACGAACCGCTCGCGGGCGAACGGCGCCACGTCGCCCTCGGGCGTATCCGTGGGGTAGCCGAAAATCTGTTTGAGATAGGGGTTCGCCGCGAGCGTCGTCTCCTCCGCCTCGATGCCGGGAGGCGCGAGCGACCCCATGAAGACGCCTTCGCGTACCGCCTCGAACAGGCGCGCGAACGCGTCTGCACGGGTCTGCGCAGCCACCGGCCGGGAAGTCTTCGCGATAGAGGAATGGTAAGCCGCGAAAAAGGCGGGACACAAGGAATGGCGCCTCCTGCCGATAAATAGGGGGATCCCCCGGCCTGCTGACATGCGCATATTCGGACGCAACGACGCCTTTCTCATCGGCGGCCTCGCCATCGCCGTGTGGGTCGTGTCCTCCCGCCAGCTGGGGACGCTGCTCGACCGCGCCCGCGAGATCGACCACAGCCGTGGACTGCAGCTCGTGCCGGGGCTGTTCATCCTGGCGGCCGTCTTTTTCATCCATCAATTCCGGAAGCGCGAAGAGATGCGCCTCCGGGCGCTGCAGGCGACATCGCGCGTCGCCGAGATGGAGCGTCTCGTGCTGTTCGGCCAGGCGCTGGCGCGCGCGCGCGACGGCGATTCGATTCGCGCGGCTGCGACCGAGCACCTGCCGGTCCTGGCAGCCGGGCGCGAGGTCTGGGCGATGTTCCGGACGGGCGGCGACTGGATGCCGCTGACGCCGATTGCGGACGCGGCCCGGCCCGCGCTCGAGCGCGCCGCCGAGCGTGCCGTTGCGGATCCGAACGTGTCGACCGACACGTCCGGTGACGTCGTCCACTGCTTTCCGCTCGTGGTCGCAGGCACGGCCATCGGCACGATCGGCCTGTCACCCAACCCGCCGCTCAGCGAAGCGCAGCGCAGCGTCCTTGCCGCGGCGGCCGCGCTGCTCGCGGCCTCGGTGAAGAACGCGGAGCTGTTCAACGAGGCGCACGAGAACAGCGTTCGCGACGCGCTCACAGGCTGCTTCAACAGGCGGCATTCGATGGAAGTGCTGGACTCGGAGCTGCGGCGCGCGCGGCGTTCGCGCGGCTCCTTTTCGGTCGTGATGTTCGACCTCGATCACTTCAAGTCGATCAACGATCGCTTCGGACACCTGTGCGGGGACGCCGTGCTCGCGCAAGTCGGCCACCGGATGAAGGCCGTGCTGCGGAGCAGCGACACGAAAGTCCGCTACGGCGGTGAGGAGTTCCTCGTGCTGCTGCCCGACACGCCGCTCACCGGCGCGCGGCGCGTCGCGGAGATGCTGCGCCACGATCTCGAAGAGCATCCCGTTCACTGGGACGCCCAGACGGTCGTCATCACGGCCAGCTTCGGGATCGCAGAAATGGTCGCCGGCGAAGAAGACGCGAGTTCGATCATCGGCCGCGCCGACGCGGCGCTGTATCGCGCGAAGCAGGACGGCCGTAACCGCGTCTGCGACGGCGAGCCGCATCACGCCGTCGCGTAGAGCCGGCAGTCCGGCCATTTGTCAGGCGCACAACACGCCGGACGTTGTCGGGTAGTCTGTACGGGTGACGCCGGCAACCGACGCCGCACAGCGGCCCGCCTTCGCCGAGGCTTCGGCGCGCATGCGCAGCGCCTACCTTGCGTGGATCGCGGTCTGTGTCGTGTGGGGCACGACCTACCTCGGCATCCGGATCGCGCTCGAGACGATTCCGCCCGCGCTCGTCGGGGGCCTGCGCTACATCGCCGCCGGCGTCCTTCTCTCAGCCATTCTTGCCGCGCGCGGCGAAGGTCTGCCGCCCCGGTCGCAGTGGGGCGGCCTGGCGACCATCGGGCTGCTGACGATCGGCATCGGCAACGGCGGCGTGATCTGGGCCGAGCAGTGGGTGCCGAGCGGCATCGCCGCCGTGACGGTGGCGACGGTTCCGTTCTGGATGATTGGCGTCGAAACGTTCACGCGCGACGCCGATCCGCTCTCCACGCGCCTGGTCGTCGGGCTGCTCGTCGGCTTTGGTGGCATTCTCCTGCTCGTGTGGCCCGACATCACTGCGGACAACGCCGCGGGACATCAGTTCCTCGCCGGCGTGGTCGCGCTGCAGGTCGCGTGCGTGGGCTGGGCGATCGGCTCCGCGCTGTCGCGGCGCCACGCCCGCCAGGAGAACGTGCTGCCTGCGGTTGCGATGCAGATGACGTTCGGCGGTCTGTTCATGCTGGCGGCGGCGACCGCGCGGGGCGAGTGGGCGCACCTGGCATTCAACGCCAGGACGATCGCGGCGGAGATTTACCTGACGCTGATGGGATCGATCGTCGGCTATTCGGCGTACATCTACGCGCTCAGGCACCTGCCGACGGCAACGGTATCGCTCTACGCGTACGCCAACCCGGTGATTGCGATGGTGCTCGGCGCCCTGGTTGCGAACGAGCCGTTCGGACCGCGAGTGATCGTCGCGTCCCTGATGGTGCTGACGGGATCGGCGCTGGTGCAGTGGCGGGGAACCGGCTCACGGCTCGGGGCTCACGGCTCACGGGGGCCCAAGGCTCGAGAAGCTCGAGGCTTTTCCTGAAGCCATGAGCCCTGAGCCCTGAGCCGGAAATCAGGCGAACGTCAAACGACTCGGCGGCCGCTCACCAGGCGGACCAGGAACAACACGACGGCAATCACCAGCAGTATCCAGATGAAGTTACCGAGCGTGTAGCCGCTGACCATTCCCAACAGCCAGAGAACGATCAGAATAATCGCAATGGTCTCGAGCACGTTCAAACCCTCCTCACAGCAGTTGCTGTGCCTCGATCGGAGAGGGTGCAACATGAGTACCGCGAGGCGATGGATCGCGGCGGCCGTTGTGCTCGGCTGTACGGCGGCGACGCCTGTTCATGCGCAAACAACGGAGGTCGTGCAGTTCTTCGCCGGCGCTGCGCTTGGGCTCGGGCTCCACGAATCGGGCCACCTCGTCCTGGACGCAGCGTTTGGAGCCCATCCGGGGGTACGGAAAGTTTCAGCCGGATTCATCCCGTTCTTTGCCATAACGCATGAGCCCGTGACGCCGGTAAAGGAGTTCACGATTTCGTCAGCGGGCTTCTGGGTGCAGCACGCCGGGAGCGAGGTTCTCCTCACGCGCAGGCCGAACCTGCGCGAGGAGCACGCGCCGGTCGCCAAGGGCCTGCTCGCGTTCAACGTGCTGACGTCGGTGATGTACGCGGGCGCCGCCTTCGTCAGACACGGCCCGGCCGAGCGCGACACGCGCGGCATGGCGATCTCCGCGGATATTCCTGAGCCGTGGATTGGCGCGTCGATCCTGGCGCCGGCCGTCCTCGACGCCGCGCGTTACTACCGGCCGCACTCGCGCGCGCTCCGCTGGGCGAGCCGCGGAGCGAAGGTTGCCGGGGCGCTGCTCGTGCTGAAGGCGCGCTAGGCTTAGCCGGGAATCGGGCCGAGCGCGAACGTCATCGTGCCGTAGACGACGACGCGGCCGTCGACGCGCGCCACGCCCTCGAGCTGACCCATGCGGCTGCGAAGGCGTTTCACGCGCGCCTCAATCTCGACGACATCGCCCGCATAGACCGGCTGGCGATAGCGGACGCGATCGATGCCCATGAAGAAGATCAGCTTTTCGCGGTTCTCTGGCTTCGACAGGATGAGGATCGCGCCGACCTGCGCGACGGCCTCGGTGAGAATCGTCGGCGGCAACGCCGGTGGACGGCCCGGCTGCCGCGAGAGATAGCGTTCGTTGAGCGACACGTTCTTGATA
>Ga0114129_10011029_pt1 | contig 12876 bp, 8 predicted proteins | sample RhiMetdeltSRZDD1_FD_80071 | JGI IMG/M metagenome (GOLD analysis project Ga0114129, IMG submission 80071) | Populus rhizosphere microbial communities from Tennessee, USA - Rhizosphere MetaG P. deltoides SRZDD1 (version 2) (version 2) | ecosystem: Host-associated > Plants > Roots > Rhizosphere >...
GGAGCCGGCTGTTCCCGCGCGACGGACCTTGAGAAGGTCCCGGTGGGATCGGAGGTTCAACTGACGCGCCAGGACGGGGGCGTGATGGAAGGCAAGCTGTCGGCTCGCGACGCGCAAGCAGTCAAGATCAGCGCAGGCCGGACGACCCGCTCGGTGCCGCGGCAGGACATCGCCGATATTCAGGTGGTCGGTCCGAATGTGAGGCCCGCGACGCTGCCGCCGATGGCAAAGTTCCGCGAGTACACGATCCCGGCGGGGACCAGAGTGTCGCTGCGTCTCGGCGACGCCGTGAACTCCGCGACGAGCCGGGCCGGAGACGCCATCAGCGCGACGCTCGCCATTCCGGTGACCGTTGATGGCGTGCAGGTGTTGCCGGCGGGCAGCCCGGTTCGCGGTGAGGTGGCCGAGGCCGAGGCCTCCGGCAAAGTCAAGGGCCGCGCCAGCCTCGCGCTGGACTTCCGCAGCGTATCTTCGTACGGCGAGAGCTATCCGCTCGGCGCCCACTATGCGATGGTGGCGCCGTCCACGAAGAAGAACGACGCGAAGACCATCGGTATCCCCGCCGCCGGCGGAGCCATCGTCGGGGGGATCATCGGCGGCGGGAAGGGTGCGGCCATCGGGGCGGCGGCAGGCGGCGGCGCGGGCACGGCAGTCGTGCTCATGACGCCCGGTAAGGAGATCGGTCTCGCGAGCGGCGCCGAGCTCTCGGTGAAAACCGGCGCGCCGATCGACGTGAAGGTGCCGATTGGGCGACAAGCGAGGAAGTGAATTGGTAATTGATAATGGGTAATTGTGTAATGGGGAAAAGAGCATGATGCTCTTGATCTTCCATTACCCATTATCAATTACCCATTACCCATGCAGTTTTACTTCTCGAAATGCTTCCTCCACTCGCTGGCCTGCGGTAACTTTGCGCCGTTCAGCTTTTCGTAGGCACTGAAATATCGCAGGAACCGTGTCCGGTCTTCCTCAGCGCTGACGAGCGGCCGGCCGAGAATCCTCGCGTCGTAGAGCAAGCGCATCGCGACCAGCAGACGGTCGGTATCGTCCGGGTGTTTTGACAGATAGCCGTCCAGTACTTTGATCGCCTCGTCGGGCTGGCCGGTCCTCGAGAGTGCCGCCGCCCATCGGACCTGCACGTCTCCGTGATCCGGCCACAGCTTCACGCTCTCTTGCAGCAGCGTGAGCGCCTGCGCGAGCTCGTTCGAACGCAGCAGCGCATCGGCTAGAACGGTGTAGATCCACGGGGCGCTCGGATCGGTCACCAGCGTCGTCCGCCACACCAGGGCCGCCTGGCGATCGTCCCCGCTCGCCGCGTAGCAGGCGCCGAGATAGAAGGCGGCCGGCAGGAATCCGGGAACAGTCTTCAGCGCTTGCGCGAACTCGGTCGCCGCGCGGTTCAGATCGCCGCGCGCGAACTCCGCGACGCCCGCCAGAAAACTCGCGACCGCGTGATCGCTCTGCGCCGCGTCCACGACCCGGAGGACTTCCGTGAACTGACCCATGCGCGCGAAGCCGATCGCCGGAAGGAGTGACTCGGGCACCGGCGGCAAACCGACGACCGTCATGCGGTCGATGAAGAAGCCGAGGACCGGGCGCGTCAGCACCGCCCGGCGATCGAAAGTTTCGATGCTCGAGTCGAACGCGATGGGCGTCACGGCCGCCGCAGGCTCGGAAACGGCGGCTGCCGGCGCAGCGGCGCTCACGACGGCTGCCGGCGTCGACGCCTCGGCGGCGGCCGACCGAATGATCGTCAGCGGACGTGTGACGCGGCCGATTGGTTTTCCGTCGCTCGCGAGAATCGCGCGCACGACATACGCACCTGGCTTGAAGGTGTCGAGCGCCACGGACGCCTGCGCGACCCGCTTGCCGGCCGCGCCGCTGATCTTCATCGGCACGGTGTGGATGGCGGGCCCGTCTTCGCTCTCTGCGATCTCCAGCGCCATCGATGCGCGAGCGAGCTGCGGTTCCGCCTGCGAGTAGAGCTCGGTGTAGGCGACAACGGCGCCGCCGTCGACACGCGTGTCGATCACCGGGCTCATGGTCGCGCCCGGACGCGCGAGCATCAGCTCGCCCATCCGGATCTGGCCGACCGACGTCAGCCTCGCCTCGAACGATCGCGAGACGCTCGCGCGATGTCCCTTGTCATCGACGACGGCAACCTTGATCGCGTATGGTCCAGGCTCGAGCACCACAGCCGTCATGTAGTGCTGCGGCCGTCCCTCCTGACCGGCGGAGGGCACGAGCGATTTCTCGACGTCGGCGGCGGCGGTCGCGCCCGACCCGGTGCGAACCGTGTACGCGACCGCCAGGGGCCCGGCGGGATTGAACGATCGGTCGATCTCCGCGCCGATGATCAGTTTCACCCGCCCGGTCGCGTCGTCGCGATACGAGAAGGTCGTGACCTTGAGGTCGAAATCGGCGGCCGGCAGCGCCGAGCGCATCGTATCGGTCAGGAGATCGTCGACCGGCTTGCTCGAGCCGGCGGCTTCGGCCGAGAACTGCCGTCGCGCCCGGACGGTGATGCCAGGACGCGAGACGTTGACCGAGATGTCGTGGACCTTGCCGTCGCGGTCGCCGGGTTCGGGCTCGAACGTCACGAGGTAATAGCCGGACAATTCGAGCGCGAGCCGTTTGAAGGCGGCGTCCGCATTGACGGCGACGGAGTAGACCGTCCCGCGTCCGAGGCCGATGAACTGCTCCATGCCTTCGGCCAGCAGCATCTGGTCGGCTTCGCGGGTCGGCGACGTCCGGCCGATCTGGACGTCGTACAGCGGCGCGCTCATCCGGATGCCGTAGAGACTCACGTGCGCTGCCGCGGTTTGCGGCCCGACCCACGCCAGCGTCGTGAAGTTGCGATCGACGATCAGGCCTTCGGAAATCAGGACCAATGACTTCGGCTCCGACGTCCACGCCAGTCGATCGATGATGCCGCGGAGGGCGACCAGCGCGGCGGCCGTCGTGTTGCGGGCATTCGTGTACACGGTGCGCACTTCGCTGTCGAGCCTCTGACGGCATTGGGCGACCGTGATCGCTTCGGTCTCGTTGACGCACTCACGTTCCAGGATGCTCGTCCACGCTTCCTCGTCACCGCGTTCGATGGCGGCAATCGCTTCGGCGACGCCGACGCGGCCGCTGTCAGTGGCTTCGACCGCCTGTCCGACCGCGCGTTCGATCATCGCTTTGACGAAGCCGTGATTCGCCGTGAAGTCGGTGATGGGACCGGTGCCGGGGATGATCTCGAGCGCCACGCGGTCCGATCGATTGAGCGCGTCGATGAACCGCGACGCCGCGCGGAAGACTTCTTTGCCGCCGCCTTTGCGGATGTTGGCCTGGTCGACGACGATCATGATCAGGCGGCCGGGGACGTGGCCCTCGTTCGAGCTGAACGACGCCGGCGGCGCCTCGGCGGTGTCCAGCCGTCGCAGCGACACGAACTCCGCCGATCGAACCTGGCGCAGCCGGCCGTCGACTTTGAGCGCGAACTCGTCGGGCCGCACGTTGTCGACCGGTCGTCCGTCCCGATCGATCACACTCACGTCGACGGCGACGACATCGACTGCGGTGCGGAAGGTCGGCTGGGTCTGGGCCGGCTGCTGGGTCTGTGGTGTCGGCTGGGTCTGGGTCGTCCGGGCCGCCGGCGGAGTCTGTTGCGCGAACGCCGGGCCGCCGGCCAGGAGCGTCAGCAGACACACCCGGCCGAACGGCAGATGCATGGTCGCAGTCTAAGGCACGGGGTAAAAGCTTGAAAGCCCGAAAGCTTGAAAGCCGGGCTATGAGGCAGCGCCTGCGGCCCGCGCGAGGATAGCGAGTCTTCGAGCGCCGGAGGCGCGCGCGAGCGGGGGTGGGGCCCCGCGAGCATTGAAGAATGAGACGAAATGCAAAGACACGACGTCATACTGCATCTTGCCCGGCGGATCGCGGCTCTTCAGCGTCCACACCCGCTACGCGTCGCGATCGACGGTGTCGATGCGGCAGGGAAGACGACGCTCGCCGATGAACTCATCGCGCCGCTCAAGCATCTCGGACGTCCAGTTATTCGGGCGTCCATCGACGGGTTTCACAATCCGCGCGCGGTCCGCTATCGCCGGGGAGAGTTCTCAGGCGAAGGATACTTCCGAGACTCGTTCAATCATGCAGCACTGATCAAAGTGTTGCTTCACCCGCTCGGCCCGGACGGGAACCGCCGCTATCGCCGCGCGGTGTTCGACTTCCGGACGGACTCGCCTATTGATGCGCCCCTCAAGGACGCAGCGTCCGATACCGTGCTGCTGTTCGATGGTGTGTTTCTCCTCGTCCCTGACCTCCGGCCGTACTGGGACTTCGCGATCTTCGTGCGCGCGTCATTCGAGACGACGGTCGCGCGCGCGGAAGTGCGCGATCGACGGCTGTTTGGAAATGCGTCAGATGTGCGCCGGCGTTACGAAGAGCGGTACGTTCCCGGCCAGCGCCTGTATCTCGCCGAGGTCCAGCCTGAGCGACACGCGACTGTAACTGTGGACAACGAGGATCCGGACAAGTTGATACTTGCAACTCAGGGCTCTTAGCCACCAACCACCGCTTCCAGAATCAGATATCCCTGCTGGTCGGTCGAGGTGAATGAGCCGAAGATCGTGCCGTCCTCGCGTGTGAGATAGCGCTCGATCGCTTCGGCGCTGTTCATGCCCATCGTGGATCGAAGCTCGAGCCCGAGACCGCGGAGAAATTCCGCCTCTCCCTTGTCGGGCAGACCGGACAGCCATGGCTCGCCGGCCGTCAACCGCCGGAACCGAGCCAAACCCTGCTTCTGCTTCTCATCGAGCTTCGCGACGTCGACGTTTTGAAGCGTCTGAATGAGGCTGGCGTACGTGTAGTCGAAGACGATCGTGCTGCCTGGCGGCGCATGGCCCGCGTACCAGCGAAGCACATCGCGCACGGCGTCGCCGGGCAGATACATCGTCACGCCTTCCCAGATCGCAAAGGTCTTCCGATCGGACTGGTAGCCCGCGCGCGCGAGCGCGTCGCCGAAATCGTCGTGCCGGAAGTCCACCGGCAGGTAGATCACGTGGCGCGGCAGTTCGCCAACCGCGTTGATGACGCGGCGCATTTTCGCCTGCTGCGTGTCGGGCTGATCGACTTCGAAAACCCGTGCGCTGCGAAGGCGATCCGCAAACCGGTACGCCCGGCTGTCGAATCCGGCGCCAAGAATCAGAACCTGCGTAATGCCAGCGTCAAGTGCTGCCGTGAACCGATCGTCGATGAAGCGGGTACGCGCGATCAGGATTCGAGCGCCGCCCAGCATCTCCGGTTGTTGTGCCACGCTCGCGTACGGTTGGGCCAGCGCCGCGACGAGTGGATGATCGCCGAGCAGCGCCAGTTCCTCCGGGCCGAGAAGTTTTTCCGCCATCCAGTCCGGATTGCGCACGCGCAGATCTGGCTCGCGCGCGCCCATCGCGCGCGCGGCAGCGGCCCAGACAGAAGTTCGCGACGGCATTGTTGAGTCTTCGAGGCCTTTTGGCTTTCCAGTCCGTTGTCTGTCGCCTAAGGTACCGGGAGCCGGAAGGCAGCGTGTGGCCGATCGCGGCCTCCACGGACCCGCCTTCGCTGAAGCTACGGCGGGGCAGGCCGTGACGCCTTGGCCCGCCGAAGCCTTGGCGGAGGCGGGTCGAACCCGCTGCCTCCGTCCGCGCAGGATTGCGAGCTAACGCTGGCCGCGCCACTTCGCAATGTGCGAAGGTGGCACGGCAATCCTTGCGCTCCCTCCGGCGCGGGTTTGACCTGTCGCGCATCGCGTCAGTCCGAGTCGGCCGCGATCGGCCACACGCCGCCTTCCGGGAACGTGTCCTGTCCTCTTATCTTGCTTCCGCGCTTCCGCGCTTCCGCGCTTCCGCGCCTCAAGCCTTCGAGCCTTTGAGCCTCTTGATGTCCTTCACGACCGTCTGCGCCGCGAGCAGGCCCGAAAGGCCGGTCAGCCCGCCGCCTGGATGCGTGCCGGCACTGGCGAGATACAGCCCGTCGATCGGCGTGCGGTACTGCGCCCAGCCGAGAAGCGGTCTGGCGATCCACGACTGATCGAGCGCCGGCTCGCCGTGGAAGATGTGTCCCCCGGAGAGTCCCCACGATGTCTCGAGATCTTCGGGCGTGAGCACCTGACAGGCCGACACGGTCTCCTGCAGCCCGCGAACATGCGGCTCGAGCACGCGAAGAGCGGCCTGGTAGAGGCGCTCGCGGTTCTCGCTCCATGACCCGTCCCGCAGCTGACGCGGCGCGAAATGCAGGTAGATGGACATCACGTGCCGCCCCTCTGCCGCGAGCGTGGTGTCCATAATGCTGGGAATGGACAGCTCCAGCCACGGCTCGTCCGACATCCGTCCGTACTTCGTCGCGTCAAACGCCCGCTCGAGATAATCGATGTCCGGCGCGACGACGAACCGCCCGCGCGACGGGACGGCGTCACCTTCGAACGCAGCAAAGACAGGCGCTTTGTCGAGGCCGAGATTGATCTTCGCGGTGACGCCGCGGGCGCGGTAGTTCCGAATCCGGTCGACGAAGCTCGGCGGCAGGTCGGCCGGATCGGCGAGTGCCAGAAACGTCTGCCGCGGATCGATCGCGGAGACGACGGCATGGGCGGCGATCTCGTCGCCGCCGTCGAGTGCGACACCCTTCACGCGGCCTTCGCGCGTCGTGATTCGCGAAACGCGCGCATTCTGGCGGACCGTCGCGCCGGCTTTGGCGGCAATCTTCGCGAGCGCGTCAGCGACGGCGCCCGGTCCACCGCGCGCGGTCACGCCGCTCCCGACGGGCAGCGGATCCTCCGCGAGCCGCTGCAGGAACGTGGCGGTCGTCCCCGCCGACCACGGTCCGGCCGGATTGCCGAACACCGCGCGCGATGCCAGCGCTGCCTGAAGCAGGTCGGTCTGGAACCACTCCGCGGTGAAGTCCGCCACCGCCATCGGCACCCATCGCGCGACGCGTGCCAGATCACGCCGGCCGAGTTGGCGCGCCTGGCGGCCGACCATCAGCAGACGCAACAATTCGCGCGTATCGATCTCGTCCAGCGACGGCGGCGGGTGATGGTTCAAACTGCCGACGAGGCTCGCGATGCGATGCGTCGTGCGCAGGAACTCGCTCCAGCGAATCGCGTCGGTCGACGAGAGCGCGTTGATCGAGGCAGCGGTGAGCACGGGATCGCGGTGGAAAACGATCGCGCGCCCGTCGCGTCCGAGCGCGGTCAACGCCGGATCCGGAGTGATGAACTGCGCGGCGCGATCGAGCCGCACCGCGCGCGCGACCTCTCGATCGATCGGCCCGAACGCGTGGCTGAGCGTCGGCGCGCGGAAGCCCGGCGCGAACTCGCCGGTCGTCGCGGCACCACCGGGCGTGGCGCGCTGCTCCAGAACCGTGACCGACAGCTTGTGCCGCGCCAGCCACGTGCCAGCCACGAGGCCGTTCAGCCCTCCGCCGATGACCACGACGTCAGGCACGGATGTCTGCCATGACTTTGAACGCCGCATTTCGTCCGGGTGCGCCCATGATGCCGCCGCCAGGATGCGTGGCCGAGCCGCACAGGTACAACCGCTTGATCGGCGTGCGATAGTCCGCCCAGCCGGCCGCCGGCCGGAGGAAGAACAGCTGTTCGAGCGTCAGTTCCCCTTGAAAGATGTTGCCTTCGGACAGACCGAACTCGCGCTCGAGGTCGAGTGGCGTGAGCACCTGCCGATCGATGATGCAGTTCCGGATGTTCGGCGCGAACTGCGCGATCGCATCGATGACGGCGTCGCCGAACGCGTCCCGCTCGAGATCCCACGGAAGCGGCGCTTCAGCGCTGGCCGCCGCGTCGCCGTTTCCAGACGCGCCGTTCCCGCCCGGCGTCATCGCCGATCCCGCCGGCGCCGCGCCAGCCGGCCGCAGGTGGTACGGCGCGTACTGGACGAAGCAGGACATCACGTGCTTGCCGGGTGGCGCGACGGAGGGATCCGTCAAACTCGGAATCACGATGTCGACGTACGGACGGCGCGAGTAGCGGCCGTACTTCGCCTCGTCGTAGGCGCGTTCCATGTAGTCGATGCTCGGAGAGATCGAGATGGCGCCGCGCAGGTGCGGACCGCGGCCTGGCAGAGCCGTGAAATCCGGCAGCGCGTCCAGCGCGAGATTGACCTTTCCCGAGGATCCGCGGAACTTGTAGCGCTGAATGTCCTCGAGGAATTCGCCAGGCAGCCGATCGGCGCCGACCATCTTGATGAACGTCTGTCGCGGATCCACGCTCGAGAGGATCGCGCGGCCGAGGTAGTAGTCGCCATTCTCGAGCACCACGCCGGTCGCCTCGCCGTTCGTCACGAGGATGTTCTTGACGGGCGCGGTGACCTTGATTTCGGCGCCGGCGGCGTGCGCCGCGGAGGCGATCGCCTCGGACACCCGGCCGGTGCCGCCCTTCGACAGGCCCCAGGATCTGAAGGCGCCGTCGATCTCACCCATGTAGTGATGCAGAAGAACGTACGCGGTGCCGGGTGAGCGGATGCCGAGAAACGTCCCGATGATGCCCGACGCGGACATCGTCGCCTTGAGCACGTCCGTCTCGAACCACTGATCGAGGAAGTCGACGGCGCTCATGGTGAGCAGCTGAAGCTGGTTCGCGCGATCGTGGTCCGAAAGCGCGCGGAAGCGGCGGCCGAGGTCGCCGAGCGATCGCAGCTCGCGCAGCTTCATCGAGAACGGATCGGGCGGCGTCATTGCCAGGATGTCTTTGGCGAACCGTCCCATGTCCACCATCGCGCGGCCGTATTCGTCGTAGATCTCGGCGTCCAGCTTCGAGTGCCGGGAAATCTCGCGGAACGTCCGCGCGTGATCGTTCACGCGCCAGAGGTAGTTGCCGTCGAGCATCGGCGTGAACGTGCCGTCGAGCGGGAGGATTTCGAGGCCGTGCCGCGCCAGCTCGAGCTCGCGGATGATCTCCGGCCGGAGCAGCGAGACGACGTAGGAGCAGACGGAAAACTTGAATCCGGGGAAGATCTCTTCGGTGACGGCGGCACCGCCGAGCACGTGCCGGCGCTCGAGCACCAGCACGCGCCGTCCCGCGCGCGCCAGATACGCCGCGGCCGTCAGACCGTTGTGTCCGGCGCCGATAATAATGGCGTCGTACTTCTGTTGTTCCTGCATCGTGTGAGGCTATGGAAAACTCTCGGCACAGAACTTACGATAGTGCCACGCATGCCGGTCGGGACGCCATTTCATAATCGTACTTTCCCGCTTTGCGAGAGTCTCAGCTATCGTGACTGGGCCGGGTATTTCGCGCCGAGCTCGTACGAGCCGCTCCACGAGCACGAATACAACGCGATTCGAAACGCCACGGCGCTGATCGACGTCTCGCCGCTGTTCAAGTACCTCGTCACGGGTCGCGGCGCGGCGCGGCTCGTCGATCGCATCATCACCCGCGACGCCGTCAAGCTGCAGCCCGGGCAGGTCGTCTACACGCCGTGGTGCGACGAGAAGGGGCACGTCATCGACGACGGCACGGTCACACGCCTCGAGGAAGACCGCTTTCGCTGGACGGCGGCCGACCCGAGCCTGCGATGGATCAGCCGGCAGTCCGCGGGGCTCGACGTCACGGTCGAAGACATTTCCGAACGAACCGCCGCGCTGGCGCTGCAAGGACCGACGTCGGCGGCGCTGCTCCGAACGGTCGCCGAAGCGGAGATCGATGGCCTGAAGTATTTCCGCGCGACGAGCGGCAAAATCGCCGGCCGGCCCGTCGACATTTCGAGGACGGGATACACGGGAGATTTGGGCTACGAAGTCTGGATTCATCGCGATGACGCGGGCGCGGTCTGGGACGCGATCGTTCGGGCGGGTCCGGCGTTCGGACTGCGGCCGACCGGTCTCCTCGCGCTCGACGTCGCGCGAATCGAAGCCGGGCTCCTGCTCATCGACGTCGACTTCTTCAGCGTGAGAAAGGCGCTGACGAGCTCGCAGATCTATTCGCCGTTCGAGATGGGCATGGATCGGCTGGTCGATCTGAGCAAGGCGTCCTTCATCGGCCGGCGGGCGCTCGCCGCAGAGCACGCGCGAGGACCGAAACGGCGCATCGCCGGGGTGGCGGTCGACTGGCCGGATGTGGAGCACCTTTATGAGGCAGTCGGGCTGCCGCCGCTCGCGCAGGCGACCGCCTCGCGCGTCGCCGTGCCGGTCTTTGCCGGCGCGAAGCAGATCGGCCGCATGACCTCGTCGACCTGGTCGCCGGTGCTGAAGCAGATGATCGGCCTGGCCACGATCGACGCGGCCTTCAGCGGCCCCGGGACGCGCATCGAAGTGGAGCACACCGTCGATGCGGTGCGGCATCGGGTCCGGGCGATGACGGTGGCGACGCCGTTCTTCAATCCGCGCAGGAAGACGCTGACGCCGCCGGCGTAGAGAAGCCGCAAAGCCGGAAAGCCAGAAAGCCGGAAAGCCTGGGAGCCAGGAAGCTGGGAAACCCTGAAGGCGGAAGGACCAGACGTGATGCCCACGAAACTCGTGGGCTGAAGGCCCGTCAGGTCGGCTCGATCCAGCCTTTCCTCATCGCCTGATACTGCCACCGCGCGATCAGCGTCGCCGCTTTTCGGTCGTCATGGCAGCCATCCACGCGGAGCAGTTTGCCGTTCAACTCGAGCTTCAGATCCCAGCCCGCATCCGGACGGTGCTGCAACACGCACGTCAAGGTCCCGCCGTCTTTGCGCAGTGACCACATCTGCCCCGGCTCGAGCCTCTCGGGGTGGACGTCGAACGTGTGTTGTGGAGTTGACCTCACGCCCGCATAGTTTAGAGCCGTTTTCGATTCCGTGTGCGCGAAAACAGCTCAGCGCGGTTTTCGCGCCATTCCCTCGACGGAAAGACCTCGGGTTTCGTTGTCGACACGTGACTCACAGTCGAGATCGAGCCGACGAAACCCGAGGTCTTTTCCCGCTGGTCCGCAACATGGAACCGGAAACCGCGCTAATCCCCAAGCTTCTCGACGACAAACCTGTCGAACGCGTAGAGCAGATCCTCGCGATTCGAGTACGGGCCGGGCTGGTACCCGCGCGAGCTGATTCCGGCCTGCGCGAGTTCGCAGACGTGCCAGTCCTGCCGGTTCGTCATGTCCCAGAACGCGATCGCGTCGGAGACATCGAACTCGGGCTTGGCGCGCTCAGCCGGATGCACGAGCCACTCGCAGATGATGCGCGTACGATCGGGCGCCCCGGGCCACAGCGTGTGGACGAGCACGTAGTCCGGATGCGGCGCAATCAGGAAGTTCGGGAAGACGGAATAGTAGTACACGCGGCGGCGGTCGGCCGGATCGAGCCCGGGCAACGGATCGCGTGGACACGATCCGTCCATCGACATCGTGTCGACGCCATCGCTGAGATCCATGCGCCCGCCCATGTACGTCGGCCGGAGCGGCTCGTTCTCGCCGCTCAGGTAGTGCGAGAGCTTGTTCAGCCCCGGGTGCAGCGTCGGGCAGTGCAGACACTCGTTGTAGTTCTGAACGATCAGCTTCCAGTTCGATCGCACGTCGTAGACGAGCCGATGCGCGACGAGGAGATCGCCCATGCGCCATGCCGCGAACTTGCGCGGCAGATCGGCGAGCTGCTCGAAGAGCGCCGGGCCCGGCGTCGAGAGGCACACGAACACGTGGCCGTCCCACACGCCGGCGCGGACGGCATTCAGGGGAAAGTCAGATCTTTGGAAACCGGGCGAGCCGTCCATGTGCGGCGCGCCGATGAGACGCCCCTCGAAGTCGTAGGTCCACGCGTGATACGGGCATTGAATGGCGCTGACGAGCTGGCCGGAGCTGTCGGCGCAGAGCCGGGTTCCGCGATGACGGCACACGTTGTAGAACGCCCGGACGTCGTCGGCGCCGGCGCGAAGCACGATCACGTTGTCGCCGGCGATGTCGCGCGTGACGTACGAGCCGCGCGCTGGAATTTCCTCGAGCCGCCCCACGCCGACCCACATCCGCCGGTAGAAGATCTCCAGTTCCCGCTCGAAGAGCGCCGGGTCCGTGTAGTACTTCGACGGCAGCGTGAACGCGGTATCGGGCAGCGTCGCGCGCGGTTTGAAAGCCATGTGAATCGCCTGGCGCTCATGATACAACCCGCTCCGCATGTCTGACCGGAACAGGGACGCCCGCCCCGAGCTTCGGCGCGAGCTGGGCAAGTGGGACCTCACCGCGATTGGTGTCAATCAGGTCATCGGCGCTGCGATCTTCGCGACGCCCGGCACGCTGGCCGCGCAGGTGGGCGGCTGGAGCTGGGTCGGCGTGATCGCGATCGGGCTGCTGGCCATGCTCGTCGCGCTGTGTTTTGCGGAGGCCGCCAGCCGATTCGATCGCACCGGCGGCGCCTATTTGTACACGCGCGCCTCGTTCGGCCGGTTTCCGGGATTCCAGGTCGGGTGGATGCTGTTCGTCACCCGGGCGACGAGCTGGGCCTCGGTCATCAACGCGCTCACCGACGCGCTGGGCTATTACTGGCCTGAGCTGCGCGCGGGCGTGCCCAGGGTGCTGGTCATCACGGTCGTCATCTTTGCGATCACGATCGTCAACGTGCGCGGCGTGCGCCAGAGCGCGTACGTCGTGGACTTTCTGACGCTCGCGAAGCTCACGCCGCTCCTCGTGTTCATCGCCCTCGGTCTTCCGCATGTGGATGCCGGGCCGCTCAGGCCGGACGTCTCGCTCACGCTCACTCAGATCTCGGCGACGTCGCTGCTGCTGATCTTTGCGTATGGCGGCTTTGAGGTCATTCCGGTCCCGGCCGGCGAGACGCGCGACCCGACGCGGGCGGTGCCGTTTGCGATGATCGCGACGATTGCCATCGTCGCGATCGTCATGACGCTCGTGCAGATCGTGGCCCTGGGGACTCTGCCGGGGCTGGCCACGTCGAA
>Ga0114129_10011030_pt1 | contig 12876 bp, 9 predicted proteins | sample RhiMetdeltSRZDD1_FD_80071 | JGI IMG/M metagenome (GOLD analysis project Ga0114129, IMG submission 80071) | Populus rhizosphere microbial communities from Tennessee, USA - Rhizosphere MetaG P. deltoides SRZDD1 (version 2) (version 2) | ecosystem: Host-associated > Plants > Roots > Rhizosphere >...
CACGACGGCGGCCAGACGATCGTGCTCGTCACCCATGACGGGGGGGTGGCCGCAGCGGCGGGGCGGGTCGTCCGGATGCGGGACGGGCGGATCTTCGCGCCCGAACCGGAGCTGCAGCCGGACAGCGGCGAGGCCGTCGTCATCGAGGCCCTGTGATGAGCAGCTGGGCCCGGAACCGTCCGGGCGCACCCGGTGGCGCCGGGGGGAGCGGTGGTGAATGACACCATCCGCGGCCCCGCCGCGCCGGCCCGGCCGCGCGGCGCCGCCGTGGGCCATCTGGCGACCGGGGTGGTCCTGCCGGTGGTTGCGGCGGCCGTCGCGCTCGCCGGGCTGCGCGTGCCGGTGCCCGGCGGCGTGTCCGTCCTGGACGGCATGGCGGTCGGCCTCGTGCTCATCTGGGCCCTGGCCGGCGCCATCTGCGCCCGGGCGCCCGACCGTGCGCCGCAGTGGCCGCTGGCGCTCGGCACGCTGGCGGCCGCCGTGGCGCTGACGGCGGCCCGGCTGGCCAGCCAGCCCCCCGCGGGCCAGCAGCAGCTGGCCCGGGCGGGCGCGACGCTGGCGGCGGCGCTGGTCATCGGGTGTTCCTGCCACTTCCTGCTCGCCCTTCCCGGCGGCCGGCTCGGCAGCCGGGCACGGCGCGCAGGCGCCGGAGCCGCTTACCTCGCGGCGCTGGGCGCCGGACTGGCGTTCGCGCTGGCAGGCAGGCCATTGCCCCCGCTGGTGGTGGCGCTGGGGCTGGTGGCCGCCGTCGGGTGCGCCCTGCCCGCCGTCCGGCTCCGGTACCTGCGCGCGACGGCCAGGGACCGGGAGCGGCTGCAGTGGCTCGCCATCGGCATGGTCGTGGCCGCGGACGCGGCCCTGGTCATCGCGACCCTGCATCTCCTTGTCGGCTGGCCAGCTGCGGTCGCGGCGGCCGCGGCCGGAACGACCGTCGTGATCCCGTTCAGCCTGGTGGCTGGCGGCATCCCCCGGCTGGCACAGCACGGCGGCCGGCTCCTGGTGCACGTGCTGTGGGTGGCGGGCTTCAGCCTCGTCGTCTCGGCCGTCTACGTGGTGGTCGTGCTCGGCCTCGGGAAGGGCCCCACCGACGCCGGCGACCGGGAGGTCCTCGGCCTCTCCATGCTCGCAGCGGCGGTGGCAGCGGCCGTCTACCTGCCGTCCAGGGACCGGCTGCTGGCCTCGGCCACCCGGTTCGTGTACGGCGCGCGCGAGGCGCCGGACGAGGCACTCCGTACCTTCGGCAGCAGGATGACGCGTGCCGTCGCCATGGACGAGCTGCTGCTCCAGCTTGCCGAGTCGCTGCGCAAGACCATGGGCCTGACCAGGGCCGAGATCTACACCGGCGGCGAAGTGCTGGAACGGGCCGTGTCGGTGCCCGACGCGGGCCGGCGGTCGATCCTGATGTCCGAGCGCGAGCGCCCGGTGGTAACCAGGGCCGGTGTCTCGGGCAACGCGTGGGCCGCGGTGTGGCTGCCCGCCCTGCTCGACGGCAGGGAAGGATCCCAGCTGCGGGTGGCACCGATCAGCCACGGAGGTGAGCTCCTCGGCCTCATCGTGGTGGAGCGCCCGGCGGAGGCGGACGCCTTCTCCGAGGAGGACGACCGCGTCCTGACCGAGCTGGCCCGGCAGGCCGGCCTCGCCTTCCACAACGTCCAGCTCGACGCCGCCCTGCAGACCACCCTTGACGAACTGCGCAAGCAGGCCGACGAATTGCGCGAGTCCCGGGCCCGCATCGTCGCGACCGGCGACGCCGAGCGCCGCCGGGTGGAACGCGACCTGCACGACGGCGCTCAGCAGCATCTGGTCGCGCTGGCCGTGAACCTGCGCCTGGCCCAGGACATCATGGCCGACGATCCCGACGCGGGTACGGAGATGCTCGCGCAGATGGCGGAGGACGTTCAGGTCACCATCAGGGAGCTGCGCGAGCTCGCACACGGGATCTACCCGCCGCTGCTGGCCGACGCGGGCCTCGCCGAGGCGCTGCGCGCGGCCGCGGCCCGGTCGACGATCCCGGTCAGCGTCAGCGCCGACGGCATCGGGCGCTACTCCCAGGTGGTGGAGACCGCGGTCTACTTCTGCTGCCTTGAGGCCCTGCAGAACGCGGCCAAGCACGCACCGGAGGCGAGCGCGCGGGTGCGCGTCTGGGAGGAGTCCGGTGGGCTGCTGTTCTCGGTGAGCGACAACGGGCCGGGTTTCGATCCCGCCAAGGCCCGGGCCGGGCATGGCTTCGTCAACATGTCGGACCGCCTGGGTGCCATCGGCGGCACCATCCGCTGGGAGTCGCAGCCGGGGCGCGGCTCCACGATCAGCGGGTCGGTGCCGGTCATCTGATCCCGGCGCCACGCCTGCTCAGGCGGTGGCGAACGACCCCGAATCCCGGGCCGCCCACAGCTGGCGCAGCATCTCGGCCCCGAGCCGCTCCTTGTTGACGTAGGCGCTGGCGCCGCTGTCAGCGGCGCCCGGGGGCAGGTCCTCCACGTCGTAGGTCGAGCAGAGGAACACCACGGTCTCCGGGTGAGCGGACACGATCCGGCGGGTGGCCTCGATCCCGTTCATCCCGGGCATGTTGATGTCCATCAGCACCAGGGCAGGGTGGAGCAACTCGACCAGCTCGATCGCCTCGGCCCCGCTCGAAGCCTCGCCGGCGAGCTCAAAGCAGTCGAGCCGCCGCAGCACCGCCTTGGCGGCCAGCCGGAACGGCGCCTGATCGTCGACTACGACCACCGAGTGCGGGGGTGTGGTCATGTCTCAAGCTTCGCACGACGGCGCTGACCTGGGCAGGGTGCTGCCACCCTGGCGATGGTGTGGTCAGCCTCCCTCGCCCTCGGCCAGGAACAGCAGGACGGCCTTGACCCGGCGGTTGAGGTCCTTTTCCTCGCTGAGGCCGAGCTTGGCGAAGATCGAGTTGGTGTGCTTCTCCACGGCGCGCTCGGAGACGCTGAGGGCGGCGGCGATCGCGGCGTTGCTCTTGCCCTGCGCCATCTCGGCCAGGATCTCCGACTCCCGTGGCGTCAGCGACGCCATGCCGGGCTGCTGCTGGCCTGACCGCGATCTCACCAGCTCGTCAACGACGAGGGGATCGATCACCGATCCGCCCTGCGCCACCGCCCGGATGGCCCGCGCCAGTTCGTCGACGCTGGCCACCCGCTCCTTGAGCAGATACGCGCGGCCGGCGGATCCGTGCTCAAGGAGCGCCATCGCATACGCCGGGGCGGTGTACTGGCTGAGTACCACCACGCCCACTTCCGGGTGGTTCTCACGCAGCCAGGCAGCCGCCTGGATACCCTCGTTGGTCCCGGTGGGCGGCATCCGAATGTCGGTCACGACGACGTCGGGCTGCTGCTCACGCACCAGCGCGAGCAGCTGCGGCAGGTCGGGGGCGGTTCCGACCAGCTCGAATTCGTCGTTCGCCGACACCAGCCGGGAGACCCCCTCCCGGAGTAGGACGTTATCCTCGGCCAGCGCGACCCGGATCGTTGCCATCAGCCGGTGATCGTAGCGCGCCTCCGGGTCGGCGGACAGCAGCGCCGTGGGCACACGTGCCTGCCAGCATGCAGGCCGGGGTGAGGCCAGCCCCCGCCAGGTCTCGTTCTAGCACTATTGAGAGCCACCTGCGCCATGCCCTCTACTTGGATCATGAGTTCCGGTGCCGCGCGCCCAGGGCGGGGGCGCCACACGGCGGAGGTGACCGAGCCGTGAGCGCGGCCCTCTACTACTGGCGGGCGACACGCTGGCGCTCACGTCGCTCCGTGCTCGTGGTGGCCCTGATCTGCGGGCTGCTCGGCATGGTCGCGCTGGGGGCCCTGGCCGGGGCGCGGCGCACCGACACGGCCTACGGGCGCTATCTGCACGCGATCAACTCCAGCGATGTGTTCGTCAACGTGCCCGGTCCGGTGCTGCCGGTAATCCGGCAGGTCGAGCGTCTGCCCGGCGTGGCGTCCGCCGCCGCCACCGTGGGCCTGAACGCCAACCCGGTCGTGAACGGCGAGGTCAACGACGGCTGGCTCACCAACGGCCTGACCGGCAGCCTCGACGGGGATGGCTTCCGGCAGGACCGGCTGACGGTGCTGGCGGGCAGGCTGCCCCGGCCCGGCGCCACCGGCGAGATCGCGCTCACGGCCGGGCAGGCCCGGTTCTTCCATACCGGCGTCGGCGGCCACGTGACCTATGCGTTCTACCGGCAGAACCTGAAGACAAATGTGCAGGTCCCGGCCCGGCGGTCCACATTCCTGGTCACCGCCATCGTGGTCATCCCCCCGGCGCTTGGGGACCAGTTCGACGACGTCAACGGCGCCGTACTGCCCCCGGCGGCCACCGCCAGGTACCTCGACGGCGAGTTCGCGTTCGGGTGGGTCGGGCTGCGGCTCACAGCGGGCAGCGCCGGCATCCCGGCGCTCCAGCGGCACCTGGCCGCGCTCGCGCGCGAGGTGGACCGGATGTTCCACGTGCCACCGGGCACGATTCACCTGAACATCCGCCGCCTGGACATCCTTCACCACGAGGTGCAACAGGGCATCAAGCCGCAGGCGGTCGCGCTTGCCATCCTCGGGGGCCTGGCGGCGCTGGCCCTGCTCGTGCTCGCTGGCCAGGGCCTGGCGCAGCTGCTGGAGCGGTCTAGGCGCGACCTGACGGGGCTACGCGCCATGGGCACGTCCCGCGCCCAGGCGGCGCTCGCCTCCGGGCTGACGGGGGCGGTCGCGGTCCTCGGCGGCACGGCGCTGGCGGTGGCGGGCGCGGTCGCGGTCTCACCGCTCGCCCCGGTGGGCGCGGTCAGGGAGTTCGACCCGGCCCGTGGCGTGCGGGCGGATCCGCTGGTGCTCGCGGGCGGAGGCATCGTGCTCGCTGCCGCGCTCCTCGCCGTCCTTTCGGTGCTGGCCTGGCGGTCGGTGCGGCCGGCCAGCGACGCCCCGGCCGCCGGCGCGTCGTCGGTCGCCGCGGCCGCCGCCGCGGCGGGCCTGCCGGTGACCGCCGTGGTGGGAACCAGGGAGGCACTGGAGCGGAGGGCCGGACGTCGGCCGATTCCCGTGCTGGCCACCCTGATCGGCTCCGTGGTCGCTGTCGTGGCGGTGGCGATGGCGGTGGTGTTCGGCGCCAGCCTGACCGGGCTGCTGACCAACCCGGCCCGGTACGGCTGGAACTGGACGCTGCTGATGGACACCCAGGGCGGGTACGGCAGCTGGCCACCCGCGCAGATGGACAGGCTTGTCAGCGGCCAGCCGGGGGTCACCGGCTGGTCGACCTTCGCGTTCACGCAGATCCCCATCGATGGCCAGACCGTGCCCGTACTGGGGCTGACCCGGCACCTCGGCTCGGTGGAGCCACCGACCACCAGCGGCCACCCGATCGCCGGGCCGGGCCAGATCGAGCTGGGCGTCGCCACCCTGCGCCAGCTCGGCAAGCGGGTCGGGGAGACGGTGACCGTCGGCAGCGGGCGGGCCAGGCGCACGCTCACCATCGTGGGCACGGTGACCCTGCCGTCGATCGGGCTGACCATAGCCGACCACGTATCGCTGGGCCGCGGCGCCATGCTCGCCGACAGCACGCTGCTGGCCGCCCAGGGCCTTCCCCCCGGCCCGTCATCGGTGCAGCAGGCGGCGAGCTCGGCGGTGGCCATTCCCGCCTTTCCCTCGGCGGTGGCGATCGACCTGGCACCCGGCGCCGGCTCCAAGGCGCTGGTGGCCAGGATCAGCCACGCCGATCCCGGTGGCACCCCCGGCGGGACCTACCGGCTGCCGCAGAACCGGGTCCAGGGCGCGGCGATCCTGGACGCGGCCCGGATGGGCAGTCAGCCGCTCGCACTGGCGCTGGCGGTGGCGGCCGGCGCGGTGCTGTCCCTGGCGCTGGCCCTGCTCGCGTCGGTCCGCCAGCGGCGCCGCGAGCTCGCCCTGCTCAAGGCGCTGGGCCTGACCCGCCGCCAGGTCATGGCGGCGGTCGCCTGGCAGGCGAGCGTGATCCTCGTGGTCGCCGTGCTGGTCGGCGGGCCGCTCGGGGTGGCGGCCGGCCACTGGGCGTGGGCCGCCTTCGCCTCCTCGCTGGGCGCCGTCCCGGTCACCGTGGTGCCCCTTCCGGCCCTGCTCGCCGCGTTCCTGGCCCTGCTGGTGGCGGGAAACCTGCTGGCCGCCGGTCCCGGTGCGGCCGCGGCCCGGACCCGGCCCGCGGCCGTGCTCCGGACCGAATAGCGCCGCCGGAAAGCAAGCTGGTGCCGCCCGTGCCTGATCGAATGGGTCCATGGAACCCCTCGACCGGCAGGTCGCCTTCGTGCTGGAGGCCGACCGGCTCAAGACGGTGCTGCGGCAGTCCACCCTGACCGACCGCTCCCGGCGGGAGAACTCGGCGGAGCACTCCTGGCACCTGGCGCTCATGGCCCTGGTGCTGGCCGAGCACGCCCCGCCCGGCACCGACCTGGGCAAGGTGATGGCGATGCTGGTGCTGCACGACCTGGTCGAGATCGACGCCGGGGACCTGTTCCAGTACGCGGCGCAGCCGCAACAGGCGCGGCAGGCGGCGGCCGAGCGCGCGGCGGCCGACCGGCTCTTCCCGATCCTGCCGCCGCCGCAGGCGGCGTCGTTGCGCGCGCTGTGGGACGAGTTCGAGGAGCGCGCGACGGCAGAAGCGAAGTTCGCCCGCGCCCTGGACCGGCTGCAGCCGATGCTCATCAACATGGTGACCGAGGGCGGGACCTGGGCAGCGCACGACGTCACCGCCGACCAGGTGCTGGCCCGGGTGGCCCTGATCGAGGACGGATCGCCGTCACTGGGCGCCTACGCGCGCGACATGATCGACAGCGCCCTGGACCGCGGCATCCTGGCGCCGCCCGGTGGTGAGCCACCGACCGGGCCACGTTAGTGAAGACCGCGTGGGCAGAGGCCGCCTTGGCTCAGGTGACGTGCGGGCCGGGCACCGTTACGCCAGCGTTAGGTCGGGCCACGGTAGGTGATCACATCGCCGGGTAGGAGAGGGCATATGAGCCCATCCCACGCCAGGCTCTTTCCCCGGCGCGGCGGCCGTTCCCGCATTCCCCGTCCTGGCCTGAAGGTGCTGTCTGCCCCGGCCAACCTCGCCGGGCGCCTGGAAGACGCCGAGACCTTTGACCGGCTGGCCCAGCCGCTCGCACGTGCCGTCCGGCGTGCCCTGCCGTCCGGAGCCAAGGCGGACGCGCTGCACGGGGTCTGGCTCGGCCAGCCCGTCCACCCGGCGCTGATAACGCTCCCGCTGGGCTTCTGGACGTCGGCGACGGTGCTGGACTTCGTGCCCGGCAATGGGCGTGCATCGCGGGTCCTGCTTGCCCTCGGGCTCGCCGGCACGCTCCCCGCCGCCGCGGCCGGATTCGCCGACTGGTCGTCGCTCCACCGCGAGCAGCAGCGGGTCGGCCTCGTGCACGCCGCCTCCGGAGCCGGCGCGTCGGCGCTGTTCGCCGCCTCGCTGCTCGCCCGGATGGCGGGCAAGGACGGCGACGGCAGGCTGCTGGCGCTCGGTGGCCTCGCCGCGGTGACCACGGGCGGCTTCCTGGGCCGGCATCTGGCGTTCGGCCTCGGTGCGGGAGCTAGCCACGCCGAACCGGTGGCGCACCTCACCGCGCTCGGCTGGCACGACCTGTGCCGCGTCTACGAACTGCCCGACGGCCGCCTCGCCCGGCGCAAACTCGGCTACCTGACCCTCACCGTGCTCCGCCAGGGCGCGGACGTGCTGGCCCTCGCCGATCAGTGCGCGCATCTTGGCGGGCCGCTCCACCAGGGCCGCCTCACCGATGACGGCGACGGGCCGTGCGTCACCTGCCCGTGGCACGGCAGCACGTTCCGGCTGACGGACGGCGCCGTGGTACACGGCCCGGCCACCGCACGCCAGCCCGCGTTCGATACCCGGGTCGTCGAGGGCGGCATGGTCCAGGTCCGGCCTGCCCGGCACGCCCGGCACGCCCGTTAGCCAGGCTCACGCCCGCCGGACCGGATCGCGCCCCGCACCCGATCGCGCCCCGCACCCCGTTCGCGCCCCGCAAACCGATCGCGCCCCGCACCGGATCGGCCCGCGCGCCCGAACCCGCGTCAGCCGCTGGCGGCGCCCGCGATGATGGCCGAGGCCGAGCCGAGGCCGTCGTGCGCCCGGATCGCCTCCCCCGCGCGGGCCAGGCGCTCGCGCAGCGGGCCGTCGGCCAGGAGGCGGCCTACCGCCTCGTGCATCTGGGTGTCGGTGAAGCCGTACGTGTCGAGCCGGGCTCCGAGGCCGAGCTCGGCCATCCGTTGCGCATTGTCGTACTGATCCCAGAACAGGGGCAGGACGATCATCGGCTTGCCGAAGTGCAGGCACTCCGTCGTGGTGTTGTTGCCGCCGTGCGTGATAACCAGGTCCACCTGCGGGATGACCGACGTCTGGGGGACGAACTCGGCGCCCCACATGTTCGGCGCCAGCTCGATCTCGGCGTGCAGCGGGCCCTTGGACACGATGTAGCGGTGCGGCGTGTCCGCCAGGCACGAGATCACCCGCCGCATCAGCCCGGTGTCCGCCGATCCGAGCGAGCCCAGTGAGAAGTAGATCAGCCCCCCGTCGCCGCCGGCGAGCGCGCGCGGAAGCGAGAACTCCTCATCGGTGTGGCGCACCGAGGAGTCGAGCCGGTGCCAGGCCGGCCCGAGCGGCCGGTCCCGCCGGTAGTCGGCCAGTTCCGGGTAGACGTACAGGTTGTCGTCGCCTTCGGCGATGAACTCAAGGTCGGGCAGGGGCGGGGCGCCCTGCGCCGTGTACCAGGCGTTGAAGTCCTGCCACAGCGGGCGGTGCACCCGGTCGTATTCGGCCCGGAACTCCGCCCACCCCGCGCGGTCCGCGGCTGGGTACCCGGCGAACACGGGCGGCACGTCCGGGCTCTTGATCTCCAGCGGGTTGCAGGACACGATCCGCACGAACGGCACGCCCGCGGTCACCAGCGCCGGGAAGCCCACCACGTTGTCCTCGACAATGACGTCGGGGCGGACCCGGTCGACGATCGCGCGGAGCCTGTCGTGGCAGTACCTGGCGCCGCCCGTGAGCTCCTCCCAGACCGGCCTGATCCAGGTCGCCAGCTGCTCGATCGTCGGCTTGCGGAACTCCGGCGCGGTCTGCGCGACGAAGTCCTTCCAGAACTGCCCGGCATCCTGATCCCCGCTGGGCGGCGCAAGGTCGACCAGGTCCTCCTCGAAACCCAGCGGTTCCAGCCTGCCCTTCCAGGACGCCTCGGCCGCGAAGACCACCCGGTGGCCCTGCCGGCGCAGCACGTCGCCGATCCCGATGCAGTTGTTGGTCGGCCCGTACGCGCTCTCCGGCATGAACAGGACCGTCAGCGGCCTGGAGGTCATCGGCGGCTCCTTCGATGCGACCAGCGATCACAGCCATCCCCGGGGAGGATCACCGTGCCCGAAACTAGCAGGAAGTCGCCCATTCCCGGCCGCCACGTTCGTGATCATGACATTGGTGGCGCTCTAGACCCCCCTAAGTCATGATCACGAAACGGATGCCGCTCCCTTTGCGGAAAAGAGGTCCAGCGATCGCGAACCGGGCCCCTGGAGGGCGGTGCACGCGGGAGTTATCGTTCTGATATGGCGGCCTTGGACCCGCGACGGCCGGCGCTCCGGGTGTCCGACGCGGACCGCGACGAAGTGATCAAAGTGCTCAGGGAAGGGTCCGCCGACGGCCGCCTGTCGCATGACACCTTCCTGCACCGGCTGGACCTCGCGCTCCAGGCGCGCTACCCAGGACAGCTCGCCAGCCTGCTGAACGACCTGCAGCCGGCCCGGCGCCGCCGCGGCCTGGACGACCGGACGGCGGCGGCGTGGGGTGGGCTCACCGGGCGGCTGCGCGCGGCGTGGTGGGCCGTGCGCCTTCCGCCCCTGGTGCTGCCGCGAGGCGGGCCCAGGACGGTGTTCACGATCGGCCGGGCAGGCTACTCCGACCTGGCGCTGCCCGACATGACGGTGTCATGGCGCCACGCCGAATTGCGGCGCGTCGGCGACGACTGGATGCTCGCCGACCTCGGCTCGACCAACGGGACCCGTGCGAACGGGTGGACGGTTGGCTCCGGTTTCCTGGTACGGGCCGGCGACCGGGTCACGTTCGGCCAGGTGGAGTTCCGCCTCTGCGACCCGCCTCCCGGCCGGTAGCGAGCCGGCGGGGGGTCACGCCTCCGCGAGGATAATCTCGGCGTGGCCGGCACCCGCCCGGTGACCTCGGTGCCGTGACCGGGGGCCGACGAGACGCGAAGGGTTCCGCCGAGCGCGGCCAGCCGGTCGGCCATCCCCTGCACACCGCTGCCGGCCGGTGCGGTCGGCTGGTCGAAGCCCTTGCCGTCATCGGTGACAGCGAACGCCAGGCCGTGGCCGTCGTAGCCGAGGGTCACGCAGGCCGCCGAGGCGTCTGCGTACTTGGCGACATTCTGCAGCGCCTCCAGGACACAGAAGTACACCGCGGCCTCGACGTCCTGTGCGTACCTGCCGACGCCCGGAGCCTGGACCGTTACCGGCAGGGGTGCCTTGTTGGCCTGCGCTTCGAGCGCGGCCGGCAGGCCCAGGTCCGCGAGCAGCGGCGGGTAGATCCCGCGGGCGAGATCCCGGAGCTCTTCCAGGGCGTCCTGCGCCGCCTGCTCGGTCTGAGCGAGCAGCCCTGCCGCCTCGTCCGGCGAGTCGGCCACCATCTGCCGTGCCAGCTGGAGGGTGATCCGCAGCGCGACGAGCTGCTGCTGCGCGCCGTCGTGCAGGTTGCGCTCGAGCCGCCGCCGCGCCTCGTCGGAGGCCGCGACCAGGCGCTGCCGGGAGGCCCTGAGGTCCTCGATCAGCGCAACATTGCGCAGCACCAGGCCTGCTTGCGCGGCCACGTCCCTGACCAGCCGCTCCCCGGCCGGGGTCAGCGGCTCCCGCGGCGAGCTGGTGATCCGCAGCGCGCCGAGGCGCTCGCCCTGGTGCTCGACGACGAACGCGCGAGCCCGGCCGTCACCCGTGCCGTCCTCCGCCGGTTCCGCAGCCTGCGGCCCGGTCGAGCCCGCGCCGGCCCACGCCGCTATGACCGTCGCGGGTGCGGCCGGCCCGGGCCCGGCCGATGCTGGTGCCGCCAGGGCCATCTGGGGCGTCAACCCGGGCTCTGCGGGCGCCTGCCCGTCCGGAGACGGCCATGCCGCCTCCAGATGCTCGCGGCCGGACGTCCGCAGCCACACCTCCGCCCGTTGCGCGCCGGTGGCCTCCGCCAGCATCCGGGCCATCCGAGGCAGGACGTCCTCGGCCGAATACGTACCGGCCATGTGTTCGGAGAATTCCGACAGCACCTCGTAGGGTGTGGCACGCCTGCCGTAGACCAGCCGGTCCGCCAGTCGCCCGGCGCGGGTGCGTACGGGCTGCAGCAGCACGGCCGCCAGCACGGCCGCCACGAACGTGAGCGGGTTGCCGCCCGGCTGCCCAGTGGCCGCGCCGACCACCACAACGACCAGCACGTAGACAGCGGTGAACAGCGCCGCCACCACCGCGGCGACCACAGTTTTCTTGACCACGATGTCGAGGTCGTAGAGGCGGTACCTGAGTACGGCGACCGCACACGCCAGCGGGATACCGAAGATCGGCGTGCCGAAGGTCAGGATGAACAGGACCGAGCCGACCCAGCTGTTGCCGCCGGTGACGAGGCTGTAGCCGACATTGAGGACCGCGAAGGCCACTGTCACCGCGCCGACGTAGGCCAGCCAGGCCAGCTGCTGGCGAAGCTCGGCCGATGCTCCACGCCGCCGTACGAACACCGAAACCAGCGCGAGCACGGCGGTGATCCCCGCCACCACCGCCATCGCCCCGATGACGTCGCTGTACCAGCCGTGGCGGGGGAAGACACCGAACGGGTTCGGGAACGCGACACCGGCAGCGAGCAACGCGTTCGTGAGGCTGCCCGAGATGACGAGGCCCCGCTGCAGCAGCTGACCGAGCCCAGCCACGATGGCGGAGGCGATCGCGGCCCAGAGCACCGGCCGCCACCTGCGGGACGGCAGGTGGCCGTCCGGGAAGAGCAGGACGAGGATGATCAGCGGCGCCACCGTCAACAGCGTCGTGCCGGCGCCGAGCGCAGCGACCTGCCGGACCGCGGGCAGCGACCCCGGTGCCGTGGCCAGGCCGCGCAGGCCGTACTGCTCCACGAACAGGCTCGCCGCCAGCGCCAGCCCTAGCAGGCACAGCAGCCAGCCGATCGGGTTGCCCGGGACCCGGGCCACGATGAGCCCCCCGACACCGGCATAGACGACGATCGCGACCACGGCGAAGCCGTACGTGACGATACGGGCTGGCGTCATCACCACCACGTTGAACGGGAGCAGCACCAGCGCCCCCGCGAGGACCAGCAGGATGATCCCCGGCAGCCCCCAGGCCAGGGCACGGGTGCCCGGGCGGCCAGCCAGGGCAGTCATGTAGCCGATTGTGGCCGCTGGCGGCCGCCGGGGCCAGGGTGCAGGCCGCACCACCTCGGCCATGTCACCTTCCCCGTCCGGCGCGCCGCGCGCCGCTGACCGCCAGCCCGGCGGTGCGCTACTCGGCCCACTCCTCGGAAGGCCCAGCGCTGTCCGCACCGGCCCGGCGCCGCCGGGCCGGGTGCTCGACCAGGGCAAGGACGCGGCTGGCCATGAACCGGGCGGTCCGTACGGGCGCGCCGCCCCGGGTGAGCTCGGTTACCTCGACCACGCCGCGGCGGGTGACCACCTCGACGCGCCGCCCGGCCCTGGTGGCGGTCACCTCGTAGGTTTTGGTGGCGCCGCCGGCGTCGATGACGATCTCGACCTTGTCACCCTTCACCGGTTGCTCCGGGCACACGAGGATTCATGCCTACGTTGTGCCCCCATCGGCACGCGGCGACGCATCCGTCGCACGTGGCCGGGCGCAGAGGCGGCTAAAC
>Ga0114129_10011032_pt1 | contig 12874 bp, 12 predicted proteins | sample RhiMetdeltSRZDD1_FD_80071 | JGI IMG/M metagenome (GOLD analysis project Ga0114129, IMG submission 80071) | Populus rhizosphere microbial communities from Tennessee, USA - Rhizosphere MetaG P. deltoides SRZDD1 (version 2) (version 2) | ecosystem: Host-associated > Plants > Roots > Rhizosphere >...
ACGGTGATCGGCGGGGTGTACGTAACGAATCAGCAGAATCAGACGGATCGCACGCCCGGCGTCAGCCGCATCCCGCTGCTCGGCTGGCTGTTCCGGCGCGACGCGGTGAACGACGCGAGCACCGAGCTGCTGATCTTCATCACGCCGCGCATCATCAAGAGCTGAGGCGGGGGAATCACTGATATGCGAAATCTCTTCCGAACCCTCGCGGCCGTCGCCCTTCTCGGGGCGACCACGTCGTGTGGCGACGTCGTTCGCAACGGGCGCGCTTCGTCGTACCTCGTGATCGATTCACTCGCCGGTATTCGAGGCGCCGTGAGCGCCGCGACGCCGGCGAGCACGCTGGTTTCGGACGTGATCACCAACGTCACCTCACCGCCGCCGTGCACGCAGACAACGCCGTGCCCGACCATTTTCGGCGATTCGGGCCAGGCCGTGATGCACATCGCGCTCAAGAATGCGGGAACGGCGACAACGCCAGCGACGCCGAGCGAGGTGAACGCGATCACGATCACCCGGTACCACGTCGATTACGTCTGCGCGGATGGACGCAACACGCCGGGTGTCGACGTGCCGTACGGTTTCGACGGCGCCGTGACCGTGACGGTCTCGGGCGCCACGACGTTTGGATTCCAGCTCGTTCGCGTCGTCGCGAAGGAAGAAGCACCGCTCGTGCAGCTCAGATTCAGCAACTCGTTCATCACCGTGCTAGCGCGGGTGACGTTCTACGGCCACGACCAAGCCGGAAACGAAGTCACGGCATCGGGCTCGATTCAAATAGATTTTGGAAACTACGGGGATTTCTAGTCCATGAAGGCTTTCGTTACCGCCTCGCTCCTGCTGATGGCCGTCGCGCTCGCCGGGTGCACGGTGCATCAGGCCACCGCACCTGGACTCAGCGGGCCGTCCGACCTCGCAGTCTCGATGCGCGTGACAGCCCTGCCCGACAGCATCAGCCAGGACGGCGGATCTCAGTCGTCGATTCAGGTGACGGCGTTCGGGCCCGACGGCAAGCCGCTCGGCGCGCTGGCGCTGCGCATGGACATGTTCGTCAACGGCGTCGGCCAGGACTACGGCACACTGTCGGCCCGGACGATTGTCACGAACTCGAATGGCGTCGCGACAGTCGTGTATACGGCGCCGCCGAGCCCGGTTGCAGGTATCTTCGGCACGTGCCAGGGTCTGCCCGGCAACTGCGTGCAGATTATTGCCACTCCATCGGGCCTCAACTTCGATACCTCTTCTCCGCAGTCCGTCACCATTCGGCTCGTGCCACCAGGCGTGATTCTGCCGCCGGCATCCACGCCGACGGCGCAATTCACCTTCACGCCGGCGACACCAGCGGCCAACGCGCCGGTGGCGTTCGATGCGTCTGGCAGCTGCCCGGGGGCGAGCGGTTCTGCGGGAGGATGCGCCTCGTCGAACAACGTTCTCACCGGCTTCAGCTGGTCGTTTGGAGATGGCCAGAGCGGATCCGGCCGGACCGTCTCACACACGTATGCGTCGGCGGCGACGTACAACGTCACGTTGACGGTGACCAACGATCGCGGCCTGACGAATTCGACCACGCGCCAGGTGACCGTCGGTGCCGGTGCGGCGCCCTCGGCGTCATTCGTCTTCTCGCCGACGCCGGTGATCGCGAATGTAAACACCTTCTTCGACGCCAGCGCGTCGCGGCCTGCGCCAGGTCACACGATCGTCTCCTACAGCTGGAACTTTGGCGACGGCGATCCAGTCTCCACGCGGACGACGCCGCTCGAGAACCACGACTTCCCGTCGCCAGGCACCTATATCGTGGTGCTGACCGTGACCGACGAAAGCGGCCAGCAGGGCACCGCGACGCAGTCAGTGGCCGTAAGCTCGGGCGCGCCGACGGCGAGCTTCACCGTGACCAAGACCGGCGGAAACGCCGTGATCGGTGATGGCAGCGGGTCGACCTCGTCGCCCGGCTCGACGATCACGACGTATGCCTGGCTGTGGGGCGATGGAACGTCCAGCAGCGGCACGGTCGCGAACCATACGTACGGGGTCGCGGGCACGTATACGGTGAGGCTCACGGTCACGGACAGCCTCGGACGCACCGGCACGTCCACGCAGAATGTCACCGTCCCATAGCGTGAATGCCAGAGAGTCCTAGGATTGACGACCTGCGACGCCGGGTTCAGAAGGACCCGGCGTCGATTGCTTTTGCGCAACTCGCCGAAGAGTGCCGTCGCGCCGAGCAGTACCAGGAAGCGATCGACACCTGTCGCGCCGGTCTCGCTCTGCATCCGGGATATCTGTCGGCCCGCGTCACACTCGGACGCGCGCTCATCGAGATCGATCGACTCGACGACGCGCAAACCGAGCTCGAGCTCGTGCTCGCGAGCGCGCCCGAAAATCTTGCCGCGATTCGCGGGCTCGCGGAGATACATCATCGGCGCGGATCGCTTGCTGAGGCCTTGAAGCAATACCGCGCGGCGCTGGCGCTCGCACCGAACGATCCGGATCTCGAACGGACGGTGACCGAGCTCTCGCGGACGATCGAGCCGAAGCCGGCGGCGCCGGTCATCGACGGCTTGTCGTTCGAGCAGATGGCGAGTGAGTTGATGAAACATTCGCCTCCGCCGGTTCCTCCCACGGCGGCAGCGGCTACGACGGAACAAGTTCCGCCTCCGCCGTTACCGCAGGAACCGCCGACGCCTGTGCCGGCGTCGCCAGTCGAGCTGTCTGACGCGGCCGCGGGCCCTCCCGCCGACCTTGGCACGCCTGCTTCGGAGGAGACCCAACGACCCGCACCGGAGATCGCGGTACCTGCGGAGGAGAGGGGATCATCTGGCGACGAGGCGGGATCATTCGCCGATGCGCAATTATCTGTGCAGGATCCTCAATTGCGTGCGGAGGATGCCCCGTGCGCGGATACTCTACCTACTGAGGATGCACCTCGATCCGTTGAGGACACCACTCGGGCGCAGGCGCTCGAGACGATCGCGGCGCTCGACCAGTGGCTGGTTGCCATAGATGTCGCACGCGCCCAGCGCCGTTCTTGAAAACCGACACAGGATCATCCGCGCGGCGCTCTCCGCGCAGTCGCTCGACGCGGTCATCCTGACGTCGCTGCCGAACATCCTCTACCTCACAAATTTCACCGGCAGCACGGCGATCGCAATCATCACGGCGAGTCGGATCCATTTCCTGACCGACTTCCGCTATGTCACGGCGATTGCGGACAGCGTCGGGACAACACATGAGTGCCCCGAGCTCGAACTGAGAAAGGTCGAAGGGTCGTACGACGCGACGCTCGCCGAGGTTCTGGCGTCGATCGCTGCCTCGTCTGGTGGCCAGGCGGCGATGCGCATGGGGTTCGAAGCGGCCCATCTCACGGTGAGCCGTCACACGTGGTTACTCGACGCGCTCGGCCGTGGCGGATCGACGCCGGCGCTCGTCGCCACGGAAGGGCTCGTGGAGCAGGCGCGCGTACGAAAGGACGACTACGAAATCAACACGCTTCGCGAGGCTGCGCGGCGGTTGTCGCGCGTCGCCGAGCAGATCGTCGCCGCCGTGACGGCGGGGCAGAGCGAGCGCGATCTCGCCCTGGTGATCGATCAGCAGATCCGTCTGGCGGGTTTTTCAAAGCCTGCGTTTGATACGATTGTGGCTGCCGGTCCCAATTCCGCGCTTCCACACGCCAGGCCCGGAGAGCGAAGATTGACCGAAGGTGACCTCGTAGTGCTGGACTTCGGCGGCGTGTACGACTCATACTGCGTCGACTTGACCCGGACCGTTTCGGTGGGTCGGGCCAGTACACGGGCCCGAGACGTCTACGCCGCTGTTCTGGAAGCGCACGATCAGGCGATCGCTGCTGTCGGGCCGGGACGCTCGCGCTTCGACATCGACGCCGCAGCGCGCGACACGCTCGCCCGATACGGGCTCGGCGAGGCGTTCGGACACGGCACCGGCCACGGCCTCGGCATCGAGGTGCACGAGGATCCACGAATCTCGCGGCGCCGACCGGACGTCGATTCACAGGACGCATCGGTCGACTCCGGCATGGTCTTCACAATCGAGCCCGGCGCGTATCTACCCGGGTGGGGCGGCGTCCGAATCGAGGACGACGTGCTTGTCACGGACGCGGGAGTCGAGGTGCTCACCGACGTCAGCACCGACCTGATCGAAGTTTGATGGACCTAGAACAGATCAAACAGATTCTCGACCTCGTGCGCCAACACGAGCTCTCAGAATTTGAAATCGAGCACGAGGGCCTGAGGCTGAAGGTGCGGAAGGAGGCCAACGGCTCGCACATCGTCTCGCTGCCGGCGCCCTCGACTCCCTTGGTTCTGCCGCCATCGGTCGGTGGCGCGGCGGCCGTGGCCCAGTCGCCGCCGCCTGCCGCGCCGGCGATGTCGGCGGCCACCGAGACGGACGCGGAGATCGAGCTTGCCGTCGTGAAATCGCCGATCGTCGGGACGTTCTATCGGTCGCCCGAACCGGGCTCCGCCTCCTTCGTCGACGTCGGCTCGACGGTGAAGAAAGGCGACGTGCTCTGCATCATCGAGGCGATGAAGCTGATGAACGAGATCGACTCGGAGTACGACGGCGAAATCGTCAATATCTACGTGGAGAACGGCCAGGCGGTGCAGTACGGCGAGCGGCTGTTTGCCATCAGGACGAGGTGATTAGTCATGGCAAATGGCTGATGGCTGAGGCACATGGACGATGGCGCGTCATCAGCCATCGACCATGAGCGTCGACCATGAGCCATCAGCCATGAGCCATCAGCCATGTTCAAGAAGATTCTGATCGCCAACCGCGGCGAGATCGCGATGCGCATCATCTATGCGTGCCGCGAGCTCGGTATCAAGACCGTCGCGGTCTACTCGGAAGCCGACGAGAACCTTCTCCACGTGCGCTTCGCCGACGAGGACGTCTGTATCGGGCCGGCGCGCAGCGCTGACAGCTACCTGAATGTTCCAGCCGTCATCAGCGCCGCAGAGATCACCGGCGCCGATGCGATCCATCCCGGCTACGGATTCCTGTCTGAAAGCGCCTACCTCGCCGAAGTGTGCGAGGCGTGCCACATCAAGTTCATCGGGCCAGACCCGCAGGTCATCCGGCTGATGGGCGACAAGGCGCGCGCGCGGCGCGTGATGAAGAAGGCGGGCGTGCCGATTCTACCGGGCAGCGACGGGCTGATCGACAGCGAAGAGAAAGCGCTCAAAGTCGCCAAGGAGATCGGCTACCCGGTGATCGTCAAGGCGACGGCCGGCGGCGGCGGGCGGGGCATGCGCGTCGTGCGCGCGCCGGGAGAGCTGTCGCACGCCGTGAAGACGTCGCAGCGCGAGGCCGAGGCCGCGTTCGGCGTCGGCGACGTGTACATCGAGAAATACGTCGAATCGCCGCGCCATATCGAGTTCCAGGTGCTCGGCGACCATCACGGGGCCGTCATCCACCTCGGCGAGCGCGAGTGTTCCATTCAGCGCCGGCACCAGAAGCTCATCGAAGAATCGCCGTCCGTTGCGCTCAGCGACAAGATGCGCAAGCGCATGGGCGCGATCGTCATCGACGCGGCCAAGGCGGTCCAGTACACGAATGCGGGGACGTTCGAGTTTCTGATGGATCCCGTCGGCCGCTTCTACTTCATGGAAGCGAACACGCGGTTGCAAGTGGAGCACCCGGTGACCGAGATGGTGACCGGCGTGGACATCGTCAAGGAACAGATTCGGATCGCTGCGGGCGAGCGCCTCAGCTACAAACAGGCGGAGGTGACGTTCACCGGTCATTCGATCGAGTGCCGGGTCAACGCGGAAGATCCCGATACGTTCGTCCCCTCACCCGGCGTGATTCACGTCTTCAGCATCCCGGGCGGCCCAGGGGTGCGCGTGGAGACCTTCGCCCATTCGGACTGCACGATCTCGCCGTACTACGACTCGATGATCGCGAAGATCATCGTGCACGGACGCGACCGGCAGGAGGCGATCGCGCGCATGAAGCGCACGCTCGAGATGACGGTGATCGAGGGGATCAAGACGACGATCCCGCTGCATTTGCGGATTCTCGCCGATCCGGACTTCGTCGCCGGCAAGTTGAGCACATCGTTCATGGATCGCTTCCTGGCCCGCCCTAGCACCGGCCGCCTCGCCGAGGCGGTCTAGCGGTATCGATACACTCTGCGCCATCGTCGACGTCGATGCCGCGGCACGCGTCGGATCGTCGCCCCTCGAGCTCACCAGCGCATTTCTCGACGCCGGTGTACGGTTTCTTCAGCTGCGCGCCAAGCAGCTGGCGGGCGGAGTCTTCCTCGACACAGCTGCGGCGATCGTCGAGCTGGCGCGGCCTGCCGGCGCGATCGTCATCATCAACGATCGAGCCGACATCGCACGACTCTCGGGCGCCGCAGGAGTGCACGTCGGCCAGGACGATTTGACGCCACGGACCGTTCGCACCATCGTCGGCCCCGATGCGGTTGTAGGTCTCTCGACGCACACTGTAGAGCAGCTGCAACGGGCGGTGGCCGAGCCGGTGAGCTACATCGCCATCGGACCTGTGTTCGAAACCTCGACGAAGGAGAGTGGGTATATGGCTGTCGGGCTGAAAGGCGTGGCCGACGCCGCCCGTGTTGGATCTCAGCGCGGTCTTCCTGTCGTTGCCATCGGCGGCATCACCCTCGACAATGCGGCGCCGGTCATCGAGGCGGGCGCGGCGTCGGTTGCGGTCATCAGTGCACTGCTAGCCGGCGATCCAAGAGAGCAGGCGCGGGCGTTTCTGAATCGACTTCGCAACCGCTGACACTGACATGCACAGAATCCTGGCAGCCACCATCGCCATCGCCGCAGTTGTCAGCGCTCTCCGGCCGAGTCCGGCTGCGTCCCAACCCGCAGCGTCTGCGCCTTTCCAGCTGCCGTCACCCACCGGGCCGTACGCCATCGGCACGACCGCGTGGCATGTGATCGACGAGTCACGACGTGAGATCTTCACCGGGTCTGCGAATTTCCGGCAAATCCACGTGCTGGCCTGGTATCCGGCGCGCGTTCGACGCGGGAGCAGCGCACCGTACCTGCGCGAGGGACTCGCAGAGGTGCGGACGTTCGCGACGCTGTTTCGAGTTCCTGAAACCAGCTTTGATGACCTCGAGCGGGTTCGTACACATGCGGAAGTGGATGCTCCGCCGGCCGACACCCCGAGAACGTTCCCAGTTCTCGTCTTCTCCCATGGCTACACCGGCATTCCGAGCGCCTACACGGCGCTGCTCGAAGATCTCGCCAGCCACGGGTACGTCGTTCTGAGTGTTGTTCATCCATACGAAGCGACGGCGGCAACTCTCCGGGATGGACGCGTCGTTACGCTGCTCGACAGGTCCGGCGCGCTTCTGCCGGCAATCCGCGAAGTGTTCGACGAGTGGGGCCCGGAGGATGACACGATGGCCGCGGTCACGCGCGCGGCAGACGATGTCGAGCAAACGCGGCTGCTCCGTGGATACCTCGCAGGCCTTCGCCGCACGCATGCGGCGCTGCAACGCTGGGTGCAAGACACGCGCGTGGTGCTCGACCGGCTTTCGAGTCTCGAACGCCGAAGCCTTGCCGGCCAACTCGGTGCGCGTCTGGATCTCAACCGGCTCGGCGCATTCGGACATTCCATGGGCGGCGTGACCGCGGGGCAGTTCTGTGTCGAGGATCGGCGGTGCCGCGCTGGATTGAATCTCGACGGGATTCCACAGTACGGGACGATGATCGACACGCGGATGCGCGTCGCGTTCCTCATGGTGTACTCGGCGAGGCCCGGGCGGCTCGGTGCGAGCGACGCGATCTATCGGAGAGCCGCGCGTCCCTATTACCGAGTCGATGTTCGGGACACGCGCCACCTCGACTTCAGCGACATGGCGTTCTGGGGCGGAGCGCTGCGCGAACGCCCGGTGCTGGGGACGATCCCTCCGCCAAGAGTTGCCGAGATCTCCAGCGTCATTGTTCGCCAGTTTTTCGATCAAGAGCTGTTGGGGCAGCGCTCCACGCTTCTGGCGGGGGCGCAGCTGTTCCCGGAAATCAGCGTGTCGACGTTACCGGCGCCGGAACGTTGATGCCGGGCGGACGAAACCAGGAGTGCCGCGTATAATCGCGTGGTCTCGCCGGCCGAGCCCAACCCTTCCGGTTGGGTGGGCTCGGCCCAATCGAATGGACTGAGAGGGGACATAGTGGCAGGCGTATTGTTTCGAACGAAGTCAATCGATCGCCTCCTGGTCGACGTCGCAGGAAGCGGCGAGGCGACGCTCAAGCGAACGCTCGGTCCGGGCGCGCTCGTGGCGCTCGGAATCGGCGCCATCATCGGCGCCGGCCTGTTCGTGCGAACAGCGGCAGCGATCGCCGAGCGGTCGGGTCCGTCGGTGACCCTCGCGTTCATCGTCGCCGGCGTGGGCTGCGCGTTCGCGGGCCTGTGCTACGCCGAGTTCGCGTCGATGATTCCGATCGCGGGCAGCGCGTACACCTACTCGTACGCGACCATGGGCGAGCTCGTCGCCTGGATCATCGGCTGGGACCTGATTCTCGAGTACGCGGTGGGCGCTGCGACGGTGGCGATCGCCTGGAGCGAGTACTTCAACAAAGTCCTCGAGTACGTCGGCCTTCACATCCCTTATCAATGGTGCCATTCACCGCTCGAGGCGTCGGCCGACGGGGTGCGCGGCATCATCAACATTCCCGCCATCGTGATCCTGGCTCTGCTGACGGCGCTGCTGATTCGTGGCATCCAGGAGTCCGCCTTCGTCAACACGCTCATCGTCATCACCAAGGTCACGATTGTGTTGCTGGTGATCGGCATCGGCTGGCAATTCATCAATCCGGCGAACCATACGCCTTACATTCCGACCCCGACCACGTACACCACCACCCAGGGCGTGACGCATCCCTATGGCGGCATCATGGGCATCCTGGGCGCCGCCGGCGTCGTGTTCTTTGCCTTCATCGGATTCGATGCGGTGTCGACCGCTGCGCAGGAGGCCAAGAACCCGAAGCGTGACATGCCGATCGGCATTCTCGGCTCCCTTGTCATCTGCACCGTGCTGTACGTGCTGTTCTCCCACGTCTTGAGCGGCGTGGCAACCGTGGAGGACTTCCGGACCGCGGGCAAGGAGGCGTCGGTCGCGTTTGCGATCACGAAGTACATGACCGGGTACGCGTGGCTGGCGAAGTTCGTCACGGTCGCCATTCTCGCCGGGTTCTCGTCGGTCATTCTCGTCATGCTGCTGGGCCAGTCGCGCGTCTTCTATTCGATGAGCCACGACGGCCTCGTCTCCAAGGTCTTCTCGGATGTGCACCCGAGGTACCGGACGCCGTGGAAGTCGAACATCTTGTTCTTTTTCTTGACGGCAGCGTTCGGCGGGTTCATCCCCGAGAACATCGTCGGCGAGATGACGAGCATCGGGACGCTGTTCGCCTTCATGCTCGTCTGCGCCGGCGTGTGGATCATGCGGGTGCGTCGACCTGACGTGCCGCGGGGCTTCACGGTTCCGGCGCTGCCGCTCGTCGCCATCCTCGGCATCGTGGTGTGCGGCGCGATGATTTACGGGCTGGGCTGGACCAATTGGCTTCGGCTGATCGTTTGGCTGGCGATCGGTCTCGTGATTTATTTCTCCTACGGCATCAGGCACAGCCGACTCCTTGCTGAGGAGAACTCCCGCGTCGCTGCACGCTGACGTCATTCCGTGGCAGATCTGAAGGGCGACCACTGGTTCCGGGCGCAGGGCCTGGGGTTGGCGGTCGCCCTTCTTGTTTCGGTCATCGTCGTCGGCACGCTGGGCTACATGGCGACCGACGGAATTGGCGCGTGGGACGCGTTCTACGCGACCGTCCTCGCGTTGACGACCGTCCAGTCGCCATCGAGCCTGTCGCGGGCGGGCCAGGTGTTCACCGTCGTCCTGTTGCTCGGAGGCGTCGGCGCCGCCCTGTACACCTTTACACTGTTGGCGTCCGTCGTCGTCGAAGGCGGGCTGCCCAAGCGACTTCAGCGGCGCCGGCTTCAACGTATGCTCGAAACGATCAAGGACCACTTCATCATCTGCGGCTACGGCCGGATCGGCAGCATCGTGGCCCGGCAATTCGCGCGTCAAGGGGTTCCCTATGTCGTGATCGAGCGCGATCCAGACCGTCTGCAGGCGGCGATCGACGAGGGCGCGCTGGGCGTCGAGGCAGACGCGAGCCGCGAAGATGTGCTGAAGCGCGTCGGCATCGACCGCGCGCGCGGGCTCATCGCCGCGGTCGGCACCGATGCCGAAAACGTGTATGCCGTGCTCAGCGCGCGTGTGATGCGGCCGGATCTCTTCATCGTCGGCCGCGCGGAAACCGACGATGCGACGCAGAAACTGAAGCGGGCGGGCGCCGATCGCGTCATATCGCCGTATCACATCGGCGGCATGCACATCGCGCAGACGGCGATTCGTCCTGCCGTCGTCGATTTCATGGAGCTTGCGACGAGCTCAGACAATCTCGATTTGGCGATGGAAGAGATCACCATCGCTGCATCGTCCGCGCTGGCCTCCCAGTCGATCCTCGACGCGAACCTCCGCCAACGCTATGGCGTGATCGTCATCGGCATTCAGCGCCAGGACCGATCGATGGAATTCAATCCAGAGCCCGACACCGCTATTCGGGGCGGCGACAAGCTCGTCGTACTCGGGCGGCCCGAATCGCTGCGGCGCCTCGAGCTCGAGGCTGCACGCTGATGGCAGCGCGGCTCCTCGACGGCAACGCTGTCGCCAGTCAGATTCGAGCTGAGGCAGCGCCCGCGGTCGCCTCGTTCACGGCACAAGCCGGCCGGCCGCCCGGGCTGGCGATCGTCCTCGTCGGCAACGATCCCGCGTCGGAGATATACGTCCGCAACAAGTTGAAGTCCGCAGGGGAGGCCGGCCTTCGCGCGGACCTGGAGCGCCTGCCTGCCACCGCGTCGCTCGGCGAATTGCTGGGCCTCATTGCAGGTCTCAACCGGAGCGAGCCGCACGACGGCATCCTGGTGCAGTCGCCGCTTCCGGCAGGAATGGGCGGCGACGCTGAACACCGGGTTTCCGACGCGATTGATCCGTTGAAGGACGTCGACGGCCTTCATCCCATCAACGTCGGGTATCTCGTGCAGAATCGCGCGACGCTGGCCTCGTGCACGCCTTCAGGCATCATCGAGCTCCTCGAGCGTTCACGAATTCAGATCGCCGGCGCACGCGCCGTCGTGATCGGCCGGAGCGACATCGTGGGCAAGCCGATGGCGCTTCTTCTGCTGCATCGCCACGCCACGGTCACAATCTGCCACTCCCGCACTGCGGAGCTGCCGCGGATTGCCAAGGAGGCAGACATCCTCGTTGCCGCCATCGGCCGCCCTGGATTCGTCACGCCCGCCTTCGTCAATCCGGGCGCCACGGTCGTCGACGTGGGAACGACACAGGTGTCGGATCGATCGATCGTGGAGCGCATGTATGCCGCTGGATCGAAGCGGCGCGAGACGTTCGAGCGCCGCCGCTCGCTGGTCGTCGGTGACGTTCACCCGGACGTGGCGGAGGTCGCCGGCGCGCTGTCGCCTGTGCCCGGCGGCGTCGGTCCGCTCACGGTCGCGATGCTGTTGAAGAATACTGTGACTGCTGCGCTGAAACGCGCGGGAGGGGCCGGGTAGGTCGAGTAGGTCAAGTAGGTCGGGTAAAAGCTTTACCCGGGCCCACTAAACCCACGCGACCCACTCGACCATCTCGTTTGTTACGCGTCGCGCTGACCGGCGGCATCGCCACGGGCAAGAGCTACGTTTTGGACCAGTTGCGGCAGCGAGGTGTCGCGTGCGTGGATGCCGACGCGCTCGTCCGAGGCGTCCAGACGGCAGGCACTGAAGCGACAGCCGCGATTGCCGCCAGATTCGGCGCCGGCGTTCTGGCGGCAGATGGTTCGGTCGATCGGGCCAAGCTGGCGCCGATGGTGTTCGGTGACGCGGACGCCCGCCGCGATCTCGAGGCGATCGTCCATCCCGCCGTCTATCGTGCGATTTCGGCCGCGTTGCGTGGATTCGAGCGTGTGGGTGAATCGATCGCGGTTGTGGATGTACCGTTGTTGTACGAAACCGGCGCGGAGAAGGACTTCGATCGCGTGATCGTCACGACATGCCCGGTTGATATGCAGATCTCGAGGCTCATCGAGCGCGGGCTGACGGAGGAGGAGGCGCGCGAGCGTCTGGCCGCGCAGTTGCCGACGGAAAGAAAGATCGAGCGCGCCGACTTCGTGATTCGCACCGATGGGATGTTCGATGAGACAGACCGCCAGGTGGATACGGTGCTGCGGGCTCTGAAGCAGACCAGGGTTAGAGGCTAGTCATTACCGTCCCGCCTGTATCAGTACGAAGACCTGGGAACCGATCGTTACTTGCGCCGTGCGCGCCTCTGCATCCGGGTTGGCGTCCACGGAAAAAGCGACGCTGCCTGAACCGCTTGCATTGAGGGGTGTCGTGACGTGCATCCACGAGACCACCGATAAGTTGATCGCGACCTTCCAGCCGCAGGTGGCTGGAGCTGTTACGGCGACTTGAACCTGACCGCCAGCTGCCGCCATTGTCCGCGGCGCCGTGTCGATGGAGCTCGAGCAGAGATCGCCGATCGTGTAGAGCCCTCTACCGTACGTGCCGACGATGATGACGCCGAGCCGCGCGTTCTGGGCGAGGTCGAGAACCGGCACGTTCGGCAGGTTGTCGCTGAACAGCGACCACGTGCCGCCGTCGTTTGTGCTGCGGTAGACGCCGACATCGGTGCCGACGAACAGTGTTCCATCTAATGAGTCGACGAGGAGCGTATTGCACGGAGTGTCGGGCAGGCCGTTGCTCAACGACATCCACGAACGTCCTGCGTCCGAGGTTTTCCAGACGTGTGGCGCGCCGAATCCGGAAA
>Ga0114129_10011033_pt1 | contig 12874 bp, 9 predicted proteins | sample RhiMetdeltSRZDD1_FD_80071 | JGI IMG/M metagenome (GOLD analysis project Ga0114129, IMG submission 80071) | Populus rhizosphere microbial communities from Tennessee, USA - Rhizosphere MetaG P. deltoides SRZDD1 (version 2) (version 2) | ecosystem: Host-associated > Plants > Roots > Rhizosphere >...
CGGGATTCTTCCTGATCAGACGCGACCTCGCGCGCGGCGTCCGTATCTCGGCCGGCGGATTCAAGATCTGCCTCGAGCTGCTCGTGCGCAGTCAACCTGCCTCCGTCGTCGAAGTTCCGTACGTGTTCGAGGGGCGGACGGCGGGGGACAGCAAGATGAGCCTCAGGGAAGCGCTCGGCTATCTGGTCCAGTTGCGCGACCTCCACAGGTTCCAGCGCTCGCGGCCCCGCGTGCCACAGACGTACAGCACTGTCCGCCTTTAGGCCGCCTGTGGCGTCCGGCTTCAGCCGGACCCTCAACTGGAGACGTGAAGTCCGGCTTTACCCGCACCTGGCGCAGGGCGCGTGTCCACGACGCGCGCGCCGAAGATCGTCCGATTGAGAATCTGCCAGACGATGTCCTGCTTGGTGATCGCCAGCCGCGCAGCGTCGCCGAGATGCCGGAACACGTAGCCGGGTCGAAGGAAGAAGCGGCGCTTCGCGCGATTGATCGCGTCCATCACGACGCGTTCGTCGAGGCCGTTCCCGCGAAGCATGTAGTAGGAGTACTCCATCTTCGACCAGTCGACGTCCTCGGGGTTCAACAGACCGTCGCGCACACACTTCTCGTACAAGACGGTGCCGGGATACGGGACTGCCGGGTAGAAGTTCGCGAAGTCCGGATCCAGGTCGATCGCGTACTGCGTCGTCTGCCGCATCGTCCGCTGCGTTTCACCGGGGTATCCGAAGATGAAGAACGCGAAAGACTTGATGCCGGCCTGCCGCATGTTGCGGAACGCCGTCTGGATCTTCTGTCGTTCGAGCCGCTTGGCCATGTCCTTCCGCACGTCGTCGGATTCCGTCTCGATCCCGAGCGCCAGCATCCAGCAGCCGGCACGCTTCAGACGATGGACGAACGCCGGATCGGTCAGGTTGTCGGCTCTCGCGTTGCCGAACCAGCGAATGGGCAGTTGTCGTGCGATCAGCTCGTCGCAGAAGGCGGTGAACGTCTTCACGTTGAGCGTCACGGTGTCGGCCCAAAGATAGAAGAACTCGAGGCCGAGCTCGCGATGGCCGCGCTCGATTTCATCGACGATGGACTTCGCGCTGCGCTCGCGGAATTTGTGGCCCTGGTGCACCGGCGCGACACAGAAGTCGCAGGTGTACGGACAGCCGCGGCTCGTCTCGACGAGCACATACGACTTGCTGACCATCGGCAGGGAATAGCGATCCAGTGCCAGAAGATCCCATGCCGGGTACGGCATTTGAAGGAATCCTTCGTACTTGCCGTGCGCGCGGTGGGGACCGACGACGCCGTTGCGTCGCCATGTGAGGTTGGGGATCTCGCCGAGGCGATCGAGAGAGTCCAGCCGTGCGAGCTGCGTCACTCCGTCCTCGGGCTCGCCGACGAACATTCCGTCGACCGCCGATGCCCGGGCCATCGACTCTGCCGGCGTTGTCGACGCGTGCGGTCCGAAGCAGAACGCCGGCGCGCCGAATCGAGCTTTCAATCTCGCGATTGCCGCAACGTCAGCATCCAATGTCGGCGTTGTCGTCGGGAACAGAATGAGCGAAGGCACGAAACCGTCGTTATCGAGCCGCCCCAGAATCTGCTCTTCGGTGAGCCGGTCCGCAGTGGCGTCGACGAGTCGGACCTCGCAGCCCGTGTTCCGGAGGAGCGACGCGAGGAGCGCCAGCGTGAGCGGCGGCTTCGTCGTGCCGAGGACCTCCTCGCGTTCCTGACAACGGCCCTGGCGTGTAAAGGCCACGCCGTTGACGAGAGGGGGGTTGATGAGGAGCGTGCGTCGCCCGATCATGTTCACGCGATCACCGAACCACCGTCAGCGGGATGGCACGTCGCTGCGGAGATGTCATGCGGGCGCCGAACGGCTCGGCAACCGGTTCGGGAGAGAGCTCCACCTTGCAGCATCGCCGGCAGACCGGAAAGATTCCGTTCTCGACCAGCGTTCTGCGCATTCGCACGTACCGGTCGCTGTTCCAAATCTCCTCGAGCGACTCGCGGCTGAGATCGCCGACTTCGACCCGAATGAACGGACAGAAATATACCTTCCCTGAGAACGAGATGCGGGCGTGGAGAAACGGATAGAGACACCGGCCGGCCAGCTTTGCGCCCGGCGTGTAGTAATTGTCCATCAGCTGCGGATAGACCTTCGGACGAAAGTCGAACAGTACGTTGCGGCGGCGACACTTCTCCTCGAGTGCCGTAACTTTCTGACGAACCTGGGCGACGTCCAACCCGGGATCGGGCGTGACGAACGTGGCGATCACCGACGCATCCGGCGCGCCAATCATGCGAACCGTTTCGGCGACCTCTTCCGGCGTGCTGTACATCAGGTGATTGAGGCCGATCGCGTCGACGCCGAGCTCCTCGGCAACCTCGACCATCTCATCGAGCGCGTCGAGGCTCTCGTGCGCGACCGTCGTATTGATGCTGACGCGCAGCAGCGCGTGCTTCCGGCGTGCGGCGGCCTGCAGCCGCTGAAGACCTTCGCAAGTGCGCTCGAACGTGCCCTTCAGGCCGCGTGCGGCATCGTGCAGCTCCCCCGGCCCGTCGATCGAGACGCTGATGTGCTTGAGGAATCCGGCCGCGGCAAGATCGGCGAGCGCATCAGCCCGCTCGTCGTTGATGATCGTGCCATTCGTCGTCAGATATCCGCACGCGTATCCTTTTCGACGGAAGAGATCGAGCACGGACATGATGTCCTTGCGCATGAAGATCTCGCCGCCCGTGAGGCTGATCTGAAATCCCACGCGCTCGGGGAAGGCCTTCGCAAGCGCGTCGAGCGTCAGCTCCTGCCGCCATTCGCCTTCGATGTTCAACAGGTCGCCAACGTAGCAGAACTCGCAGTGCAGGTTGCACCGCATCGTTGCTTCGTACACGGCGCCGATCGGCAACCGGTCGGCGCGTCCGGTCTTCTCGTCGACGAACCGCTGGACCTGCTGTTCGTAGCGATAACGTCGATAGCGGGCCCACGCGTGGCGCGCGAGCGGCAGCGCACGGGCGCGCGTCGCGACCGACTGGCGCAGTCGCGCGACGGACGATTTGATACTCGAAGTGCGGGCGTTCATCTAGAAACCGGCTGGGCTCTGGGCTTTGGGCGTCCTCTGCCAACGGGCCGTGTCGGCCACGAGCCGTTCGGTTCATTGCTCGTGAGCCGTGATCGCATTTGCACCATGGTTTTCTTCAAGGCCAAAGCCTAGAGCCCAGAGCCTAAAGCCAAGCGCCTAACCAGCCCAGAGCCCAAAGCCTGGCCGATTTCCCAGATCTCCACCGTCGGCCCCGGCCGCTCCAGGGCACTGTCGATCCGCGTGTCGGTATTGTGCAGGAAAGGATCGATCCGCGCCTCTTCGGCTTCGGACACGCCCGGTCGATACGGTGAGAACACGGCAACCCGCCGGCCCTCCCGAGCTAGCGTGGTGAGAAGCGGCACCGTCTCCGGATCCGCCTTATTGTATCGTTTGATGACCACGAACGCTACGCCGCGGCGCCGGAGTGCGTCCAGCCCTGCCGCGTCACCCAGCTCGTTGTAGGCCACGTAGATCTTATCGGCATCGAATCCGCCACTGCCGAGATAAATCAACCTGTAAGCCGGCGCCGGGTACGGCTCCAGCGAGAGTTGCAGCTGGAACTTCGTCGATGCCGCGGATGCGCTGCCGAGATTTCGCGTCAGCGCCTCGACGAGCCCTTCCCGCGATGGAGTGAGCTGAACCGAGTAGGGCTGAATCGCAATTGTCGATCCAGGCGCGATGTGCGATTCGATGTACGACTGCGCCAGCGTGCGCGTATCCGTCTGTCGAAAGAACATATCGGCCCTGATGCTTGCCAGGAGGCCCGGCGCGGCTGTTGCGATGACGGCCGCCCAGAAAACTGCCGGCGTGGCTCGCGCCGTCAGCCAGGCAATCGACCAGCCGGCGAAGCACGCGACGAATGGAAGCACAGGATTGAGGTAACGGCTCGCCGGTGCCGTGTTGGCGATGAAGATCAGGAACGGGAGTGGAAACGCCAGCAACTGGATCGCGCGTGCGGGGGTTGCGATAGCGACCCGGACGGCCCCGATCACGCCGAGCACGAGCACCGGAAGCCCGGTCGAGTCCCACAACAGCATCTCCGCGTATCTGAGCGCCGGGGCGAATGCGCCGGCGGCGACGGCGCGATCGACGACAATCTCGCGATTCGCGACGACGTCGCGCCATGCGATCAGAGGTTCGAGCGCGATGAACGGTGAGAGCGCGAAGAACATGGCGGCGCTCGCTGCGCCCGCAGCGATGAGATGCGACGCGATGACCGATGCTCCGCGCGATCTGAAGCCGTGGTAGATCGTCCAGGCCAGCGGAAGCGTGAGGAAGATGCTGTAGTAATGCGTCGAGAACGCGACACCGCACGCAGCCCCAGCCATGATGCTGTCGCGCAGGTTCGGTCCTTCCATCCGCGCGCAAGGCCAGATGCGCACGAACGCGACATACGCCGCGACGATCGCCAGGGTGACGGGAACATCGTGCTTCACGTAGTGAGAATCGCGGACGTGTAGCGGCGCAGTCGCCAGAAAAACCGCCGCCGCAATTCCGGTGCGTGCGTCCCACAATCTCGTCGCCAGCCAGTGCAGCACCACGATGGTCGCCGTCCCGGCGGCGACGCCCAGGCTGCGTCCCGCCGTGTAGATACTCGTCCGATCGGTGAAGTAAAGGTACTGGAGCGCCGCGATCGATGCAGCGCGGCCGGTGAGCCAGAGATAGCCAAGGTACGTGCCCACCCAGACAAAGAGCACATAAAAGTAAAACGTTGGATACAGGAAGTTGTGCGGGTTCAGCGATCCTTTCGCGAAGCTGAGCGCCCGCGCCATGATCGCGATTTCATCCGGGTTGTAGACGGCCGGGAGTCCGTACCGAAGTCCAACGACACGCAGCGCCAGCCCGATGGCGAGGATGACGAGCAGGGCTGCCCGCATCTGCTGCTTGTCGGTCACCGACGCGCCCCGCCCGTCGCGCCCGCTTCACCACCGGCAGTCGCGTTGCCCGTTCGGGCCACTTCGCGGGTGGATGCTCTGCCGACTTCGGCTTCTCCAGTTGGGTCGGGGCAGCTCCCTCGACGGCGTTCTGGATCCCCGAGTTCCTCGTCGGGCAAATCTGCCGCAACGATTTCCCCGGCAAGCTCGATCGTTTCAGGCGGAGGCGGCACGGCTGACGGGGGTCCGCGCTTGCGGCGCAACGCGGCCAACGCGCGAATCTCGTCTGGACGGAAGAATCCGGTCGCGGCCAGCAGCCCGCTCATGACGATGACGACTGTCGTGCCGCGAAGCATCACGCCTGCAAGGGGACCTGGCGCTGGAAGCGCGCGCGCAGTGGCGCAGGCGACGAACGCCGCCGAAGCGACTCGCACCAGTCGACCCGTTTCGTACGGCACTGGATAAAAGCGCTGTGAGAGGCGAAACGCGATCGCGGCCTGGAACGCGTACGCCGCGGCGTTCGCCCAGGCCGCTCCGAGGATTCCCCACCGGGGAATCAACGCAAAGTTCAGTCCGACGTTCAGCGCCGCACCGGAAATCGTCGACAGAGGATAGTACTGCGTCCGCTTCATGATGTTCAGGCCGATCGACGTGAGTTGATAGACGCCCTGGAACAGCACGCCAACCGCCGTCCACGTGACGACATCGGCAGCCGCTCTGTAGTCGGGACCCACGATGACCGCGAGCAGATCGCCGCCGACTGCCGAGAGGCCCGCGGTGAGGAGCGCAAGAACCGCGAACACGTAGGTCGTGATTCCGCCGAACAGCCTCGCGCCGTCAGGTTCCCGTGAACTTGCGTAGTAGAACGGTGCCCACGCGTACTCGAACGCTCCGAGAAACAGCTTCTCGGTCAGACCGAAGCTGACGCCCATCGAGTAGACGCCAACGTCGGACAGCGGCCTGAACATCTTCAGAATGAACTTGTCGCCGACGGCCATCACCTGTTGGGCGACGGCATGCGGCAGTCGAGGCAAGCCGAACCCGAGGGACTCGCGCAGCACGCGCCGTGAGAACATCGGGCGGATCAGCGGGGCGAACCACCGAACCATCACGGCAATCAATCCGATCGTCACGAAGAGATCGGCGAGCACGACGCCCCAGATCCCGAAGCCTGCGCCGACGACGAGAACGATCCGGAGGACGAGTGTAGCGAGCGAGCGCGAGAAGGTCAGCAGGCTGAAATCGCGCGATTGCTGGCGCATCCGAAGCACGTGAAACGGAATGAACGTGAAGCCGATGGCGAACGTGTTCAGCAGGACGAGCTGCAACGCGAGCGTGAAGCCGCCCGCGCCCAGCATCCGCGTCGAAACGAATGGAGCCGCTCCAGTCGACACCAGCAGGAGCATGCCGTTGATGCCGAGCAGGAAGAAGAACAGCGTGCTCGCCAGTCGCTGTCGTGCCTCGTCGTCGTCGCAGTCGTACCAGAAGCGCATGAACGATCCATCGAGGCCCCATCGAAAGAACAGCTTGGCCGCCGCTTCGACCGCGCCGAGCAGACCGAGGATCCCATAGTCGGAGGGGGAGAGGTACTGGACGTAGACCTTGAGGAGCAGGAAGTTGACGATCTGAATAGCAACGTCGCCGAGCCCGTAGATCGCCAGGCTTTTCGAGAGCTCACGAACCTTTTGCAGCAAGGTGTCAGCGTTTCCTGAGTGTCAGCAGGTTCAGGAAACACCAGCCGGGTACCGGCAGCGCGCGAGACAACCAGCGGTGCACGGGGAGCAGCACGCGGGGATTGCGACGGATCATCCTCGTGACGACGGGCAGCGTCGGAAAGATTCCACGGCGCCGCGTGAGCTCGAACCCGGCTCGTGCCGCCAGCTGCAGGTACTCCGAAACGGGCCGATCACCGGGATGCTTGAGCTCGGACGCCGTCCGGATGAGACGTCCCCACAGGAGAAAGTGCAGTCTGGACTGAAGGTGCGCCAGGTTTGGCACCGAGACGAGCAGCTCGCCGCGCGGACGGAGTATACGGTGCAATTCCGCCAGCGCGCGTGGCTGTTCGGCAAACGACAGGTGCTCGAGAACGTCGAGGCAGAGCGCGCGATCGAAGCTCGAATCGTCGTACGGCAGCGCGGTCAACGACGCCGCTCGCACGAGGTCTGACTGATAGTTCGCGTCGATGCCTTCGATCGCCAGTCGGCCGCGGTACTCGTCCAGCAGGACGCCTTCACCGCAGCCGGCGTCGAGCACGCGCGTGCCAGGCTTGAGCGCGTCGAGCCAGCCCCGGACGAACTCGAGCTTGGCTACGTAGGTCGGATAGTACTCCCACGAGGGATCAGGCGAGCGATGGTAGTCGCCTCGAGCAGCGTACTCACCGCCGCGGACTGCCGCTGCCGCGGCGGCGAGGTTTCTGGGGTCCCGGTTCCGGTTTACCAGGTTCTTGGTTCCGGGGTTCTCGACGGTTTCGCTCTCTCGGTGCTGCAGTGGTCCTTCGTTCCGGTGAGTGACCATTCCAGTCAGTCAGACCTCCCGAACCCTCGAACCAAGAACCGGGAACTGAGAACCGGGAACCTCTCTAGCAGGCCGCTGAGAAGGCCGGCCTGATGGAAAATGGCAAATGGATGATGGCGAAATGCTCAGGTTTTTCCATCTTCCATCTGCCATTCAGGATGCGTTTTTCAGCATCCTGCTAGAGCCCTCCTCCACCCGGACGTCGAACCGGCTGCCCCGGCACGTTCGGATAGACCATGCCGGGCACGTTCGGGTACTGCGGAGGCGTGGGATTCGGCGGCGCAGCGCCGGGCATCGGCGGGTTCTGGCCCTGGTTCGGGAGCTGATAGGGATTCACGTTCACGGGCTGCTGCGGCTGCGGCACCATGCCCGGCCGGGGCGCCGTCATGGGCTGAGTCGCGACGCCAGGCTGCTGCCCTACGGCGCCTGGAAACATCTGTGTGCCCGGCGCGATCCCGGCCGGATTCACGTTCTGCGGCGGATCCGCGTCGTCCTCCGGCGTCGGCTGCGGCTGCGGCTGCGGCTGCGGCGCTGTTCGGGTGAACGGCGCCGGCGTCACCGGAGAAGACGCAGGCGGGCGACTCGTCGCCAGAATCATGATGCGATCGTACACGGACGCTCCGGTCGTGCCCGCGGCACGCGGCATCATCACGAAGCCACTCGCCGAACGAAGGATTGTTTCGAGCGCCTGCGCTTCCGGCACGTCGCGCAGCTCGAGCGTCAGCGGTCCGCCTGTAAGTTTCTCCGCGTTGACGATCCTCGTCTCACCAACCCGCGCCCATTCCGAGAGGATTTCGCGGATGGTCGCTTCCTGGGCGAACAACGTCACGCGGCCGTTAGCAATCGACAGCCTGACCTCGCCTGCTACTGCTGGAATTGCGACAGCACACCCCACCACGGCCATCAACGCCGAGCGGAAAAGCATCTTCATGGTGCACTCCAAGGAGAACTCTAAGTATACCCGGTCAGGTGAGTTTCGTGATCCACAAAGGGGAATCTTTGCGCGGGAGATCGCAGGCTCGGCAGATATCGGGACCTCCGCTCTCGAGGTGGAGCCGTCGTGCGTTCCGATACGGTTCGGCGTTCCAGATTTCCCGAATCGTCGAGGTATTCAGGTCACCGAGCACGGTGCGGCCGTCGAAGTCCGCGCAGCATAGCGACACCCGCCCATCCCAGAGCACGGTGAAGGTGAGCCACGGGCGATAACACGGGTAGTTGACGTCCGACTCCCTGTTGAGCGTACCGGCCCAATTGTGGAGATCCGTAATGTGAATCTTGTCCGCGACGCTCTTCCAGTGCTCGATGAACGCCTGCTCGTCGACCGAGTTGTTCTGCCGGACGAACGACAGGATCAGCTTCGGCCTGCGACGGCCCGCCTCGGCGCGGAGCCGGACGAGGCGCTCGATATTGGCGATGACCTTGTCGTACTTCAGGCCGACTCGGGTCGCCTCGAACACTTCCTTGCCGGATGCATCGACGCTGATGTTGATCGCGTCGAGGCCTGCCTCGATCATCCCACGCGCGACCTGCTCGGTAATCAGCGATCCGTTGCTGATCATCCCGACTTCGCGGATCCCCCTCTGCTTCGCGTAGCGCACTTTCTCGACGAGTCGTCGGTCGATGAACGGCTCGCCGTAGTTGTGCACGCGGACGTGCGTGATGCCGAGCTCTGTGCATTCGTCGACGATCTTGCAGAACAGCTCGAACGACATGACGCCCTGGCGGCGATGCATTTCGTCGCGCGGACAGAACACGCACTTCGCATTGCAGATGTTCGTGCTCTCGATCTGGACGATTTCCGGCAGAATCGGCGCGCGATCGCGACCGGCCGCGAGCAGAAAGCGCCGGACCGGCTTCGCATTTCGCCGGAGCGCTGTCTCGACTGCCTTTCGGACGCCGGCCTTGATCCTGAGGGGCATGCTTACTGTTGACGAAAGTACTCGACGACGCGCGTGACGATCTCATCGAGCTCGACGGTCGGCTTGTAGTCGATGAGGGTGTTGACCTTCGAGATGTCGGGCACCCGCCGCGGCATGTCCTCGAAGCCCGCTTCGTATGCCTGATCGTACGGGATGTGAACGATGTCCGAGGTGCTGTTCGTTCGTGCCTTGATGTGTTCGGCGAGCTGCCCGATTGAAATCTCGGCGCCGTTCCCGATGTTGAAGACCTGGCCGACGGCGCGCGGCTCGTTGATCAGCGCGATCAGTGCCCGCACGACGTCACCGACGTAGGTGAAGCTGCGGGACTGCGTGCCGTCACCGAAGACGGTGATGGGCTTTCCCGACAATGCCTGTCGCACGAAGGTCGGAATCACCATCCCGTACTGGCCGGTCTGCCGCGGACCGACGGTGTTGAAGAGCCTGACGATGATGATGGGAAGCCTGCGCTCCTTCCAGTACGCGAGCGCGAGGAACTCGTCGATCATCTTGCTGCACGCGTACGCCCAGCGATGCTTCTGCGTCGGCCCGAGCACCAGATCTGCGTCCTCGCGGAACGGCACGCTCACGCTCTTGCCATACACCTCCGACGTCGAGGCGATGAGGACCAGCTTCTTCTTCTTGTTCGCGTGCTTCAGCACGACTTCCGTGCCGTGCACGTTGGTTTCGATCGTGTGGACGGGCGCTTCGACGATCAGCTTCACGCCGACGGCCGCGGCAAGGTGCACGACGACGTCGCAGCGGTCGATGAGCTCGGCCAGCACCGGCTCGTTCGTGACCGTGTCGATCGTGTAGTGAAATTTCGGGTGTGCCTTCAGATGAACGATGTTCTCGATCGATCCGGTCGACAGATTATCGAGGACGAACACTTCGTCGCCGCGTTCGAGCAGCGCCTCCGACAGATGCGAACCGACGAAGCCAGCGCCTCCGGTAATCAGAACACGCATCAACTACATCCCTCACTCAAGGTTTCACCGCGGTGACGAGCCGGAGCACGGCATCCTCCGTTCGCTCCGTGGCGCGGCCGTCCGGGGCCATGCCCAGACGGGACACGAAGTCCCGGCCAGCGCGCGCGAGATTACAACGAAACTCCTCATCATACAGGATTCGATGGAGTGTCCCGCTCAGGTCCCCTGATTCCGCGGCGGCCATGACGCCTGCCTCCACGAACGGACAGAGATTGCTCGGCGGTCCGAGGACGAGTGCGGGAATACCCAGAATCGTCGCGTCGAGCGCGACGGTCGAATTCACGGTCGCAACCGCCCGACTCGCGCGCAGCAGCGGAGCCAACGGGGCGTCGGCCGGCACTACGCTGACGTGCGGCTGGGCCGCTGAAATGTCCGCGTACACTCCCGGAGTTTCGGCGGGATGCGTCTTGATCACGAGACGCACGTTGCGCAGGTGTCCGGAAACGACCGCCAGATACGCCAGCAACCCGCGCGCTTCCTTCTCCTTCGTCGCGACGAGCACCAACGCGTCGGATGTGCTCGCGCCCGCTTGCGAACGGATGAGCGCGACGTCGCTGTCCGATACGCGATCGAGATCCGCGACCAGGCGGTCCAGCCGCGGGCTGCCCGTAACCTCGAGCGCCTCCGCCGGAAAGCGCCCCACATCGATCAGATGTCGCTTCGCGTAACCGTCGAAGAGCAACGTCACCGTCGGGCGAGGGAACCCACGATCCTGCTGCTGCCCGTCATCGGCATCCATTTCGTCCGGCTCGTGCAGGTAGTTCAGCCAGTGACGGTAGATGAAGCCATGCTGCAGGCCGGCGGTCGGAATGTTTCGGCGCCGGCACTCGAGCATCAATGCGCGTCCCCATCCGCCCGCTTCCGCGTAGGTGATGACAGCCTTCGGCCGAAGTGCGTCGAGTGCGCCAGCCGCTTCGTCCATCGCCCGCGCCGACCAGGGCCACTGGAGGAGCGCGATGCCCGCGAGTTCGTCGCGGATGATCGACCAGCAGTCGCAGCCGCGGATGATCGCGAGCTGACGGAGGTCGGCGCTGTTCCAGAGCGCGCGGCGAAACGCATGACGTTGTCGCCAGATCGCGCGTGACGGCGCGAGCCTTTCGACGGGCGCGTAGGCCTCGATGGGCGGAGCCGCGTCTGCAACCGCGGACGGCCGAACGACGTGCCACCAGCGACGCGCTCGAAAGTTCGTCGACGGCCCCACGCTGACGCAGTGCAGTCCTTCCGTGCCGAGTCGACGTTCGAGTGCCTCGAGAATCGGTCCAATGTACGACTCTGCGCTGCCATCGTTGACGCCGGAACGCCAGAATGCACGATGCACGAACGCAACGAGGGCAGGCCCGCTCTTGATGCGAGTTGGCGCTCGTCGTCGACGTCTCGATGCGACGGCCGACGCGAACAACCACCACGCGCGCGCGTCCATCGCGGCAAATCTGAGGGTCGATACGTCCGGAGCGGCGGAGCCGACGTATCGCACGCCATGGGCCGCCGATGCTTGCCGCACCAACGTACGAACCATCCTTCCACCATGCTCCACTCGGATATCCGCGGGGCGCACCGTCGCGAACAGCCTTTCGAGTGCGATCAGCGTCTTGAAGACGCTGAGGATGACCTGTTCCTTGTGGAGATACAGTTCCGCAAACCACCACAGCGAATCTCCGCGGAACGTGAACCGGCGCCGGAAAGGGATGCCGTCGACCAGCGCATGCCGCAGCCGCTTGATCCAGGCGAGGCTTTCAACCATCGCCGTTTCCTCGGAGGCGGGGTCCAGGAATTCGTCGAGCTCGACCGGTCGCGTGCTCCTGGCGCTGTTAATGACGATCGTGGCGTCAGTCATGTGCACAACGCGGCGCGGGTCATACTCGAACGCGCGCGCGTCGCTCGATACCTGCGAGCACGGACGCCGCCGCCTGTACCACGTGCTCGACCGACACGGACGTCAGACAATCCGGCGTGTGGCCCGCGCAACGCTCCGGTGGTTGACGGATTCGGTTGCAGGGACTGCACGGCAGATCGACGCGAACGACGCGATCGTCGGGGCCGCGCGCGGCGTAGCGAGCCGGGTCAGATGGTCCGAAGATCGCGACCACCGGGGTCCCGACGGCACTCGCCAGATGCATCGGACCCGTGTCGCCGCTGATCAACAGGTCGGCTCTTTGCAGCACTGCGGCCAGCTGCGTGAGATCGAGCTCGCCGGCCAGGTCGATCGTCTGGCGCGACGGCAGCACCTGCTTGACGGCATCGACGAGGACCCGGTCGGACGATGCGCCGGTCAGCACAATGGTCGCGCCGAACTCGGTTGCCAGGCGTCGTGCGACCTCTGCGAATCTCGACGGGTCCCACTGCTTGATTGCCCGGCCGCCGCTCGCGTGGACTGCGACAAGAGGGCCCGCAGATGCGAGCCGCTCCTCAATCGCTTTCGCGGCTGATGATGGGAGATTCAGCCACCCTCCGGCAGCCAGCCCCAGCCCCCGACTGCCCGACAGCCGGCCCCCGGCCTCCGGCCCCCGGTCCCC
>Ga0114129_10011035_pt1 | contig 12873 bp, 12 predicted proteins | sample RhiMetdeltSRZDD1_FD_80071 | JGI IMG/M metagenome (GOLD analysis project Ga0114129, IMG submission 80071) | Populus rhizosphere microbial communities from Tennessee, USA - Rhizosphere MetaG P. deltoides SRZDD1 (version 2) (version 2) | ecosystem: Host-associated > Plants > Roots > Rhizosphere >...
CAAGGACGCCGCCGAGTGGTACGCCGTGACGGGTGGCCGCGCCCCGCTGGCCGACCCGCGCGACCTCGACGCGGTCCACGCGGTCGCCGTTGGTCTCCTCAACCGCCCCGAAGGCTGACGCCTACAGGTACGGGGCGGGCTCGGTCGGGACGGCGACTTCGATCGGGGACTCGGAGGGCTGGCGTACCAGTTCGACCCGTACCTCGTGCGGCCGCAACCGGCCGGCGGCGATGTCCTCGGCCCAGTGGCAGGCCACCCGGTGGACGTCGCCGTCGAGCGAGCGAAGCTGCGGCCGCTCGTCCGCGCACCGGGTCGGCTGCGCCCACGGGCACCGGGTGTGGAACCGGCAGCCGGCCGGCGGGTTGGCCGGCGACGGCAGGTCACCGGCGAGCAGGATCCGTTCCCGGCGATCCTCGACCTCGGGATCGGGCACCGGCACGGCCGACATGAGCGCGCGAGTGTACGGGTGCAGCGGCGTGCGGTACAGGTCGTCGCTGGGCGCCTCCTCCACCAGCGCACCGAGATACATCACGCCGACGATGTCGGAGATGTGCCGGACGACCGCCAGGTCGTGCGCGATGACCAGGTACGTCAGCCCGAGCTCGTCCTGCAGCTCGTCGAGCAGGTTGAGCACCTGCGCCTGGATCGAAACGTCCAATGCGGACACTGGCTCGTCGGCGACGATGAGCTCGGGACCCAGCACCAGCGCGCGGGCGATCCCGATGCGCTGGCGCTGCCCGCCGGAGAACTCGTGCGGGTAGCGGGACAGCGCCCACTGCGGCAGGCCGACGGCGTCGAGCGTCTTCAGGACGACCTTGCGGCGCTCCGCGCGGGACGCGCCGATGCCGTGCGCGGCGAGCCCTTCGACGAGAATCGACTCCACGTTCTGCCGCGGGTCCAAACTGGACAGTGGGTCCTGGAAGATCATTTGCATGCGCCGGCGGGTAGCGCGCAGCAGTTCGGGTCCCATCGTCGCCAGGTCCGCGCCGTCGAACAGCACGCTGCCCGACGTGATCGGAGCGAGCCGCAGCAGCGCCCGACCCAGTGTGGTCTTGCCACAACCCGACTCGCCGACGAGGCCGTACGTCTTACCCCGCGGTACCGCCAGGTCGACACCGTCGACGGCCCTGACGTGGCCGATCACGCGGTCGAATATCACGCCTCGGGTGATCGGGAAGTGCACCTTCAGATCGCGTACCTCGACGAGGTTCTCGCCCACGATCAGACCACCTCCTCGAGCGTCTCCTGCACCGGCACGGCGCCCAGCGGTACCGGGTTCAAGCAGCGGTACTCGTGACCGCCGCCGGTGAACCCCGGCGTACCCGCCAGGCATGCCTCGACCCGCCGGTCGCAACGGGGCGCGAACGCGCAGCCCTCGGCCCATGGCAGCAGGTCCCGCACCGAGCCCCGGATCGGCGTCAGCTTCTCGCCCCGGACCGCGTCCAGCCGCGGGATCGAGGCGAGCAGTCCAACCGTGTACGGGTGCCGGGGCCGGGCGAACAACTCCTTGCGCAGGGCGGTCTCCACTACCTTGCCGGCGTAAAGCACGTTGATGGTCTCGCACATCCCGGCCACCACACCCAGGTCGTGTGTGATCATGATGAGGGCGGTACCGGACTCGCGTACCAGGTCCTTCAACAACTCCAGGATCTGCGCTTGGATCGTCACGTCGAGGGCGGTGGTCGGCTCGTCCGCGATGAGTAGCCGGGGCTGGCAAGCCACCGCCATCGCGATGAGCGCTCGCTGGCGCATGCCGCCGGAGAGCTGGTGCGGGTACTCCTTCAGCCGCCGGTTCGGGTCCGGAATGCCGACGCGGTCGAGCAGCGATGCCGCTTCCTTCCTGGCCTCGTCGCCGCCCATCCCGCGGTGCCGAGCCAGCACCTCGACGACCTGTACGCCGATCGGTACGACCGGGTTCAGCGACGACAGCGGGTCCTGGAAGACCATCGCGATGTCGCGACCGCGGATGTCCCGCATCGCGCGCTCGTCCATCCGCAACAGCTCGGTACCGTCGAAGTTGGCCCCGCCACCGATCTTCACCCCGGGTCCGCGTAACAGTCCCATGATGGCCAGCGACGTGACGCTCTTGCCGCAGCCGGACTCGCCGACGAGCCCGATGACCTCGCCAGCGTCCACAGTGAACGAGACACCGTCCACCGCGCGCACCTCACGCTGACCCCGCCGTCCAAACAGGACAGACAGGTCGGACACCTCCAGCAGCGCCATGGTCTAGGTCCTCAGCTTCGGGTCGAGCGCCTCGCGCATCGCCTCACCGAGCAAGGTGAAGCCCAGGGCGGTGATGATGATGCCCAACGCCGGATAGATGGCCAGACCGATGTTGGCGTCGAGGTAGGTCTGCGCCTGGGCCAGCATCACGCCCCACTCGGGTGTCTCCGAGTTCGGGTTGCCCAGCCCAAGGAACGACAGGGCGGCGGCCTCGATGATGGCGGTGGCCAGTGTCAGCGTGGCCTGTACCATCACCGGACCGAGCGAATTCGGCAACACGTGGGACAACGCGATCCGGGTGCGCCGGATCCCCAGTGCGGTCGCGGCGAGTACGTAGTCGTTGCTCGCCTGCGCGATCATCGAACCGCGCAGCAGCCGGGCGAAGATGGGTACGGAGATCACCCCGACCGCGATCATCACGGTGGTCAGGCTGGCACCGAGCAGAGCCGCGATGCTAACCGCCAGCAGCAGGCTGGGCATGGCCAGCAGCATGTCGACGAAGCGCATCAGCACGTTGTCCAGGCGGCGGCCCCAGCGTCCGGCCAGGCCGTACGCAGCCCCGGCGGTCGCGCCGATCAGCGAGCCGACGACCAGCCCGAGCAGCGTGGCCACCACGCCGACGAGCAGCGTCTGCCGCGCGCCGACCACGATCCGGCTGAACTCGTCTCGACCCTGCTGGTCGTAGCCGAGCCAGTGGTCGGCGGACGGACCCGGGATGATGCCGCGCCCGGAGAAGACCACGACGCCGTTGGCGCTCGTGTCCGTGGGCGAGTACGGCACGAAGAACGGGCCGATCAGAGCTACGAGCACGAAGAGCGCGAGGACGACCGCGCCCGCGATCGCGGTCGGGTTCCGCCGGACCCGCTTGAACGCCTCGCGCCACAGGCTTTCGCCGCCCTCGTCGCTGTGGGCCGCGGCCAGCTCGGCCAGGCGATCCAGCTTCTCGATCTTCTTGCCCGGAGTAAGGATGCTCATCGCTGGCCTCCGCTTCGCTGCGCGCCCCATGCGCCGTCTTCCCTCGGCGCCACACAACGGCCCGAAGGCCGGAGTGTCGCCTCAGTCCAGACGCCGCGGCGCGCCGCTCCGCTCATCGGACCCTCACTCTCGGGTCGATCACGGTATACGACACATCGACTGCGAGGTTCACCAGTACATAGATGACCGCGATGATGAGGATGAAGCCCTGTAAGACCGGATAGTCCCGCCGGTCGATCGCTTCGGCGATGAACTGACCGATGCCGGTGAACGCGAACACGGTTTCGGTGAGTACCGCGCCGGACAGCAGACCGCCGGTCAGCAGACCGATCGTGGTGGCGACGGGCAGCATCGCGTTGCGCAGGATGTGCCGCCGGCGGACGACGGCCTCGGTCAGGCCCTTCGCCTCGGCGGTGCGGACGTAGTCCTCGCCGAGCACCTCCAGCACGCTCGCTCGCGTCATCCGGACGATCGCCGCGAGCGGGATGCTGGCCAGCGCCAGGCCCGGCAGGATCAGGTGCCACAACGCGTCCGCGGCCGCGTCCCACTCACGGGTTATCAGACCATCGAGTACGAAGAAACCGGTGACCCGGGTCGCGTCGAGGGTCACGTCCTGCCGGCCAGTCGTGGGAAACCAGCCGAGCTCGACCGCGAACAGCTGCTTGAGCAGGTAGGCCAGGAAGAAGATAGGTACGCAGATGCCGAGCAGCGCGCCGCCCACCGTGGCACTGTCGAGAAAGCTCCCCCGGCGCCGCGCGGCCAGGTAGCCCAGCGGGATACCGATGCCAATCGCGATCAGCAGCGCGACCGAGGTCAGCTCGATCGTGCCAGGGAACCGCTCCAGGAACTCCGTGGTGACCGGACGCTTCGTGTTGATGGAATTGCCGAGGTCACCAGTGAGCAGCCGCTTCATGAAGCGCCCGTACTGGATCCACAGTGGCTGGTCCAGGCCCATGCTGCGGCGGATCGCGGCCCGCAGTTCCGGAGTGCCGCGTTCGCCCAGGATCGCGGTCTCCGGGCCGCCGGGTAACCGGTGCAGCCAGATGAACAACAAAACCGACAGGCCGAACAGCGTGGGGATGATCTGTAACAGCCGTCTGACGATGAAGCGGAACATTCGACTGTCCTTGGGGTAAGCACCTGCAAAGACGGGAGTGGTGGCCGGAGCGTACCGCTCCGGCCACCACCTACCAACAGGTCAGGACGTGTATTCGGCCGTGTAGTACCGCTCGTCGGTGAGCGGGCTTGCCTTCACGCCGGTCACGTTCTTCGCCAGGACGAGCGACGGCGGACCGTGCGCGATCGGCACACCCGGCAGGAACTCGAGCAGCTTCGCGTTGAGAGCCTTGTACAGCTCGGCGCGCTTGGCCATGTCCGGCTCCGAGTCGGCGGCCTTGAACTGCGCGAACAGGTCGGGGTTGTTGTAACCCCACTCGTCCTTCTGCCGGTCGAAGAAGGTACCGATGAAGTTGTAGGCGTCGCCGTAGTCACCGGTCCAGCCCAGCAGGTGCAGGTCGTGCGCCTTGCCGCTGGTGACCGCGTTGAGGTAGTCGGGGTTCCACTTGAGCGGGATGGCCTGGATCTTGATGCCTACGGCTTCCAGGTCAGCCTTGATGAGCTCGTGGATCTCCTGCGGCGCCGGCATGTACGGGCGCGTCACCTCGGTCGGGTAGTGGAACCGCAGTGTCAGGTTCGTGGCACCGGCCGCGGCGAGCAGCGACTTGGCCTTCTCCTTGTCGTACGGGTACTTGGTGACCGCGTCGTTGTACCCCTCGAGGGACGGCGGGTGGAAGTTGATCGCAACGGTCGAGCCCTCGGGGTACTTCGACTTGACGATCGCGTCCCGGTTGATCGCGTACGCGATCGCCTGCCGGACCCGGACGTCGGCCAGCGCCGGGTTGCCGCTCTGGTTGATCGCCAGGTAGAGGACGTTGAACGCCGGCCGGGTCAGCACGTTGTAGCCCTGGCCCTTGAGGAGCGGAACGTCAGCGGGCGCGACCAGGTCGTACCCCTGGATCTCGTTGCTCTGCAGCGCCTGCTTGCGGGCGTTGAGGTCGGAAATCGTCTTGAAGATCAGAGTCTTGATCTTGGCCTTCGGTCCACCGACGAAGCCGTCGTACCGCTCGAGCTGGATCGTCTTGTTGGCGGTGTCCCACTTGACGAACTTGTACGGGCCGGTGCCGGTCGGGTGCCCCATCGCGTACTCCGGGTACGTGATGTTGTCGGCGGTACCGCCGATCTTGTCCGCGTTGAACTGGGTCAGCGCGGTCGGGCTGGAGATGGAGAACGACGGCAGCGCGAGCGCGGCCGGGAACTTGCTCGTCACCCGGGTGATCGCGACGTCCACTGTGGACGCGTCCTTGACGGTGCAGGACTTGAACAGGCTCGGCGGCAACGAGGCGTCCTCGTTCTTGGCGAACCCGCCGAAGATGTCCTGCCAGTACGCGGAGACGTCGGGGCTCTGCATGAGACCCGCGAAATTGAACCAGCGATCGAAGTTCTTGCATACCGCGTCGCCGTTGAAGTCGGTTCCATCGTGGAACTTCACGCCTTGCTTGAGCTTGAAGGTCCACACCAGACCGGTCGAGTCGGGCGTGAAGCTCTCCGCCAGGCCCGCCACGATCTTCGCGCCGCCCTCTTCGGGCTGGACCAGCGTCTGGTAGATCTGCCGCGCGACGCGCAGGGACTCACCGTCACTGGCGAGGGCCGGGTCGAGGACCTTCGCGTCGCCAGCCACGCCGAAGACCAGCGTCCGGTCCGCGGTGGCACCCGAATCACGCTCGCTCTTTGCGCATCCGGCGAGACCGAGGACGGCGACCGCGGCGGCCGCGATCACGGCCTTGAGCCTTGGTGCACGCATTTGGGGTTCACCTCTGTCCTGTGGGTACGGACGTGTCGGTGACGTCGGTCACCGTTGCGGCGACCATAGTCGGCACCAGGACACGGGCGAAAGCGTGCCGTACGCCATTGGCGCTGATTGGTACCTTTCACACCGAGTCTGATGCGAACTTGTTACGCCACGCGGGCGCCGCAACATTTCCGCGTTAGACCGGGGCCGGTGCCGTCTGGACTGAGGAGCGCAGCGACGAGGGAAGGCGGCACCTAAAGGGCCCGGGCTAACGCCGGCGAAGGCCGGCGCCAGGATTTCAGATGGCGCGTCGTCCCTCAAATGCCCGGCCGAGCGTAATCTCATCGGCGTATTCGAGGTCGCCGCCGACTGGCAACCCGCTCGCCAGTCGCGTGACGGTGATCCCCATGGGCTTGACCATCAGCGCAAGGTACGTCGCGGTCGCCTCGCCCTCGGTGTTCGGGTCGGTGGCGAGGATCAGCTCCTTGATCGTTCCGCTGCTCAACCGGGTCAACAGTTCACGGATGCGCAGGTTGTCCGGACCGACGCCTTCCAGCGGGTTGATCGCGCCGCCGAGGACGTGGTACCGACCGCGGAACTCGCCGGTCTTCTCGATCGCGACGACGTCCTTGGGCTCCTCGACGACGCACAGCACGTCCTCGCCCCGCCGCGGATCGCGACAGATCCGGCATTGCTCGGACTCCGCCACGTTGTAGCACGTGGTACAGAACCGGACCTGTTCCTTGACCCGCTGCAGCGCGGCGGCGAGCCGCTTGACGTCCGCCGGGTCCGCCGACAGGACGTGGAACGCGATGCGCTGCGCGCTCTTCGGACCGACGCCGGGCAGCCGGCCCAGCTCGTCGATCAGATCCTGGATCGCGCCTTCGTACATTTGCGTTCTGCTACATGCCGGGCAAACCGAGGCCGGACAGGCCGGCGGTGAGCGGGCCCATCTTCTCCTCGGCCAGTTTGCGGGCTTCCTCGACGGCGTTGTGGATCGCGGCGAGCACCAGATCCTCGAGCGTCTCCACGTCGTCCGGGTCGACCGCCTTCTGGTCGATCTTTATCGCCCGGATCTCCCCGCTGCCGGTCACGGTCGCCGTCACCAGACCACCGCCCGCCGTTCCGGTCACCTCCGTCTCGGCAAGCTCGGCCTGCGCAGCAAGGAGCTGCTGCTGCAGCTTCATGATGTTCGCCAGGTTCGGCTGGCCAGCCACCGCGTACTCCCTCGTCGACGGATGTCTCGCGCCTGAGCCTACCGGTGGTCCACCTCACCGATCTTCTCGGCGTCGAACGCCTCCTGCAGCAGGGTCAGTGCCTGCTGCTCACTCGTCTGCCTGGCCGAGGCTGTCCCGTCCTCGTCCACCGGCTCGTCGCCGGGGTCGAAGCCTTCATAGAGATCCTGTCCAGGTCCGTCGGGGGCGGGCTCGGGTGCTGCCTGGGTACGCGTGCCGGCCCGACCCGCGGCCTTACTCTTCCGAGCGGCGGGGGCCTTCTTCTTGGGCGGCGCAATGGCCTCGGGCTCGGGTTCACCTGGCCGCGCCGGAGTAGGCCACTCGGTGTCGGTCTCCGCCGGCGGTACCGGGTCCGGGGTCCGGCCCTGGGGCGGTACGAGTGCGGGCGTGCTCCCCCGCTGGTCGCCGCCGAACGTGCAGCGGATCTGCCAGCTACCGCCGAACACTTCGTACATCGCCTCCACCAACAGATCTGGTGTGGCGGCCAGCATCTCAGCGTGCACCTGGTGGCGGAGTACCAGTACGACGGTGTTGCCCTCGACGTCGCGGACCGTCGCGTCGCGCGCGAGGGCGGCGATGCGCTTGCTCTTGCGCGCCACGATCGACAGCACTTCGTCCCACACCCGTCTCACGGCCGATGCGTCGATCGCACCCGACACGGGCGGAGGGGTCGGTGGCTCGCTCGGTGCGGCCGGTGGTTCGGGTCGGGTCTCGACCACGGGAGCCGGCTCGCTACGCGCGGGCTCGTGGCTGACATCCTCCGTGCTGGCGGGCTCCGGGGCGCTCGGCGCGGCGCCGAGGCGGCGTTCCATCCGCTCGAGGCGGTGTAGCAGGGCGCCGGCCGAGTCGTCGACGCCGGGCAGCAACATGCGTGCGGTCACCAGCTCGAGCAACAGCCGGGGTGCGGTGGTACCGCGCATCTCCACGAGTCCATTGTGGACAATGTCGGCCATACGGGACAGCGACGCCGGGCCGAACCGGGCAGCCTGGGTGGACATCCGGTCGAGCTGGTCGGTGGGCGCGTCGAGCAGTCCCTTGCTCACCGCGTCCGGCACCTGCTGCAACACGATCAGGTCGCGCAGCCGCTCGAGCAGGTCGGAGGCGAACCGGCGCGGCTCGTGACCCGCTTCCGCGACCCGGTCGATCGTCGCGTACGCCGCCGCCCCGTCACCGGCGGCCAGCGCGTCACACATCTCATCGATGAGCGCGACGTCGGTCACGCCGAGCAGGGCGACCGCGCGGGAGTACCTGACCCCCTCCGGCCCCGCTCCCGCGATCAGCTGATCGAGCACGGACAGCGAGTCCCGGGCACTGCCACCCCCGGCGCGCACCACGAGCGGGAAGACCGCCGGCTCGACGGCCACCTCCTCGCGGGCGCACAGCTCCTCCAGGTACGGCCGGAGCACCCCGGGGGGAATCAGCCGGAAGGGGTAGTGGTGGGTCCGCGACTTGATCGTGCCGAGGACCTTCTCGGGCTCGGTGGTGGCGAAGACGAACTTGACGTACTCCGGCGGCTCCTCGACGAGCTTGAGTAGGGCGTTGAAGCCCTGCGTCGAGACCATGTGCGCCTCGTCGATGACGTACACCTTGTACCGGCTCGCGACCGGTGCGAAGAAGGCGCGCTCCCGCAGGTCGCGGGCGTCGTCCACGCCGCCGTGGCTAGCCGCGTCGATCTCGATGACGTCGATCGACCCCAGACCGTCGGGGGCCAGGCTCCGGCACGACTCGCACTCGCCGCACGGATCCGGTGTCGGACCCTTCTCGCAGTTGAGCGAGCGGGCCAGGATGCGGGCACTGGACGTCTTGCCGCAGCCGCGCGGCCCGGAGAACAGGTACGCATGGTGCAGCCGTCCGCTGCGCAGCGCCTGGCTGAGCGGCTCGGTGACGTGCTCCTGGCCGATCACCTCGGCGAACGTCCGCGGCCGGTACTTGCGGTACAGCGCCAGCGCCACCTTCGCCTCACCTCCTCACGCGGGCTCCAGCCTCTCACGCCGGTGAGACATAGTTAGGCCCCCCGTGCACCCGTCAGAGCCCGCTTATCCTTGCTGCCTTCCGGCCCTGGGGAGGTTCACGAGGTGTACGCCGCACGAGGGGCGTCGCCAACTGTACCCGGTCGTACCGTCTGCGACGCCTTGGGTATCCTGACGCGCGGAGGATTCGCCTAGAGGCCTAGGGCGCACGCTTGGAAAGCGTGTTGGGGGAAACCCCTCACGAGTTCGAATCTCGTATCCTCCGCTCTCGCGAGTGTCGCACCAGCCACGCTAGTCACAGGAGCCTCGCTAACGTGTCCCCGGTGGAGTTACCGAACGTAGGCGTTCAAAAACTGTGAGCTACGCTCGGGTCCGGGAATCCGGGAAGGAGGCGACATGAGAAGGAACCAACACATCACCACGCTGGCCGTGACGTTGCTGACCGGCGCTCTGCTCGCCGGCTGCGCCAGTCTCGGCGCGGAGCCGAAGCAGGTGGCCGCGAACGCGCCGAAGCCAGCCACGTCGTACGGGCCTCAGGTGGTCCACTTCGACGGCCTGCGGAATATCAGGTTCGGCCACAAGGTCACGGACCTCACCGCGCAGGGCTTCGTCAACGTGAGCAACCAGGGTTGCGGCCCCCGGTTCACCGACATCCCCCAGGCGAGCCCGGTCTTCGCGGACGGCGTACTGGTGATGATGTGGTTCAATCCGCCACTCGCCACCCCGGAAGGCGTCATGGTGGGCACCCCGGTCTCCGAGGTCCGCAAGCGGTACTCGACCGAGGTCGACCTGACCCCGCCGGCGGGCTCGTACACCTTCCCCGGTCTGCTCGTCCGCAATGGCGATCGCGCATACCTGTTCCTGCACGACGGCAAGACCGTACAGAAGACCATTGCCGGGTACGAGACGCACGTCCGGCGGCTCTTCGAAACGGGCTTCGGCTCCTGCTAGCCCTCAGCACGCTTTCGGGGTCGGCGCGCCGGCCCGGGTGAACTCCAGCCGCAGCGAGTTGTCGCGAGGCAGCAGCACGGCGGCGCCGTCGGCTGGAGTCCACTGCTCGGGGAGCAGCAGGTACTGGCCGCCGGACTGCAGGACGAGCTTCAGGCCGTCGTACCGGAACCGGTAGGCGGCGTCGACGGCCTGGCAACGCATCTCCTGTACGCCGGGCATGCGCAGGCTGAGGCTCTGTCTACTGTAGAGAATGGTTTCGGGGTAGGTCGGCAGCTCCCGCGCGAACTGATACGCCCGCGTCCGGCCGACCGCACCCGCGTAGTCGGTCGCCGCCCAGAACAGGCTGACCCCTACGAGGACGAACAAGGCAGCCCACTCCGCGACCGCCGTCCACGCCGTCGTGTTGTGGGTGCGCCGGAGGGTCACCGCGTACTCGAGCAGGAGTACTCCCACGGCGAGACTGATCGGCGCCGCCGCTAGGTGACGAGTGAGCACGGTCGTGGTGAACACGCTTGCCAGCCCGGCGAATGCGAGCACAAGGCCCACGACCGCGATGAGCGGTACGAGGACGCGGAGCAGGTGTCTCCGCGGACCGGCTATGTGCGTGCGCAGCAGGACGTGGCCCCACAACGCCAGGAGGCTGATGCAGCCCAATACGGTCATCGGTACGAACAGGCCGTCGACCGCCCGGATCAGGTAGTCGGAGGGAGCCAGGCCGAGCAGCGTCGAGTTGACCCCGAAGTAGTCGAAGAACCAGTAGGAGAACATCCAGCCGAAGTAGTAGCAGACCGCGGTGAGCAACGTGGTGGGCGCGATGATCGTGCCGAAGATCCGCAACACCCGCGGCAGGGCGGACGTGGGGCCTGTCTCGTCCCCGACTCCGGCCGGCTCACCGGTCACCGTCGCTACTCGGTCTCGTCGGGTTCCGGCTCGCCGGGCTCTGCCGGTTCTTCGGCTGGCTCCTCGGTCTGTGGCTCGTCGGTCTGTGGTTCCTCGGTGTACGGCTGCTCGGTCGGCGGTGCCTGGGTGGGGGGACTCGCCGGTGTGTCGCATGGCTGGAGCCCGGTCACGATCACCACTTCGCTGTACCGGGGCACCAATTCGCCCGCCGGCTTGTTCAGGTGGGAGAACTCACATTGGGTGATCTCGGGGTCGGGGTCGCCGGGCCTCTCCACCAGCGTGACGCAGACCGTACCGTCGCCGCAGGCCCCGATGAACCGCTGTTTGATCCTCGGGCGCACCTCGGTCATCGATACCCCGCGCTCGGTCACCGCCGGTATCTTGATCGGACTGCCGGGTGCTCGGTTGTTCTGATCCCGGTTGCCCGGCGCTCCCGGGGCACCCGGCTGTTCGGGAGCGGGTGTCGTGGTGGCCGGTGGGCTGGGGACTCCCGTACCGGCCTGGCGCTCGCCGCAGCCCGCACAGAGACCGACCAGAATGGCAGCCGCGAGACCCGACCTCCACCGCGCTGGCATGTCAACCTCCAGCCACGTCACCGGATTTCAGTCTTGCCGGGAACAGCGGCAGGCGGAGGCGATATGCCGCACTCTGTGACGGAAGTGAACAACGAAGGGCCGGTCGCTCCGGACCAGCCAGCCAGCCGCGTCACCTAATACACACGCGATGAAGTCCAGCGCGTCGCCGAAAATGAAGTCGTACGTATCCGGATAACCCCCTGTGATGTCCCTCCAGTTTGTGTTCGGAAACTTGTACTGCACGAGGGGCGTCCAGCCGTTGGTGCGCGTGCCGCCGATGCCCCGGAACCGGATTTGGTCGCTCGCATACCACGTCACCAAGCCAGCGGCCGATACGACAGTCGCGACCAATTCGGCGGTGTGCCGCGTGTTGCGAGTATCGGCGTCGCCGCGGCCGAGGGAACACTCCCTTCGATGCTCGTCGAAACGGGAGCAGGCATGCGTCGTACGTTCCGTACGCCGAGGCGCTGTTCGGGCTGAGCGTGCTGACGGCGCGGCGAGAGTCCACAGTGGCGTTCGGCAGCTGGCGTCAACGACTGGCCGGCGGTGTACCGCACCGGTGGGCGCGTCCGCTCGCCGCGCTCGCCGTCCGGCGCAACCGACAACCCGCGGCGGGTGAACCGACGAACCGACGAGCCGGCCAGGGATGATGAGTGCCGGCGACAGCCTATTGACAACCGCAAGCTCAGGCAGGCAGGTGCCACTGGCCGGGCCCATTGTCTGTGTTGGTCAGTCAGGAGCGGTGGCGCGGGGATTCGAACCCCGGGAGGAGTCACCCCCTCACACGCTTTCGAGGCGTGCTCCTTAGGCCACTCGGACACACCACCGCCGAGAAGCGTACCCGACGGCTCGCCTGGCAGGATCTTCCCCATGAGCACGCACATCGGCGCCAAGCCAGGGGAGATTGCCGAGCGGGTCCTGCTGCCGGGTGACCCGCTACGGGCGAAGTGGATCGCGGAGCACTACCTGCAGGACGCCAAGTGCTACTCCACGGTGCGGAACATGCTCGGCTACACCGGCACGTACCAAGGCACCCCGGTCTCGGTACAGGGTTCCGGTATGGGCATGCCCTCGGCCGCCATCTACGCCCACGAGCTGCTGAGCGAGTACGGCGTCCGCATGCTCATCCGGGTCGGTTCCTGCGGTGCGCTGACCACCGACCTCCAACTGCGGGACGTCGTAGCCGCCATCGG
>Ga0114129_10011036_pt1 | contig 12871 bp, 10 predicted proteins | sample RhiMetdeltSRZDD1_FD_80071 | JGI IMG/M metagenome (GOLD analysis project Ga0114129, IMG submission 80071) | Populus rhizosphere microbial communities from Tennessee, USA - Rhizosphere MetaG P. deltoides SRZDD1 (version 2) (version 2) | ecosystem: Host-associated > Plants > Roots > Rhizosphere >...
GCCCTGATGGCACTGCTGGGCGGCAACGTGCAATTCATGATTACCAGCACCGGCGCCGCCACCCAGCACATCACTAGCGGCAGGCTGCGGCCGCTGGCGATCACCAGCCTCCAGCGCTCGGCTCGGCTCCCGGAGGTACCGACCATGGCGGAGCTCGGCTATGCCGGCTTCGAGGTGTTGGCTTGGTGCGGCTTGGCGGCCGCGTCGGGAACGCCTGACGCGGTGATCACGCGCTGGAACGAGCTCGCCAATGATGCCCTGCGCGACCCCAAGGTACGCGAGCAGATATCGGCGCTGGACTACGATATCCGCGGCGGCACCGCGAAAGAGTTTGCCGAGTTCGTCGCGCTTGACATCAACCGATACAAGAAGCTGGCCGCCGACATGGGACTGGCCGAGGATTGAGCGCGTGACGCCGCGGAGCACGACCTTGCATCGAGGCATCGCACGCGTGACGCTGGCGGGCTTGATCGCGCTGTTGCTCATTGCGGCGGCATCGCCGAGCCGGACGCAGGATACGCAAGCGCCGTCCTGGATCATCCCCGACCTCGCGGTGGCGGCGCGCGCTGAGGGCTCGCTGACGGTCTATTCCTCGATGAACGAGCAAGAAGGGCTGCCGCTGTGGAAAATGTTCGAGGATGCGACCGGCGTGAAAGTGAACTACGTGCGTTCCTCCGATTCGATCATCCTCTCGCGCATCGCCATCGAGAACCGTGCCCGGCAACGCAGCTGGGATCTCGCTGTGACCACCACCGTGAACCGGCTGCCGAACGACGCCCTCCTGCAGTTCGATCCGCCGGAGGCGCCTGGCCTGATCCCGCAGGCGCGCGACCCCGACCGCCGTTGGTACGGGGTCTACGCGAACTACAACACGCCCGCCTACAACACCAACCTGGTGCGGAAATCCGAACTGCCGAAAAGCTATGAGGAATTTCTCGATCACAAGGAGTGGGCCGGCAAGATCGCATTGGACGACACCGACGACGAATGGCTGAGTGCGATCATCGAGTACTACGGCGAGGAGCGTGGAAAGAAGTTGCTCAAGGATATCGCCGCCGTCCTCAGGCCGGTGATGGTGGACGGCCACCTCGCACTCGCCCGTTCCGTAGGCGCAGGCGAATATTGGCTTGCCCTCAATAACTATGCCTCCCTGACCGTGAACGTGCGATTGGCCGGCGCTCCGATCGACTTCTGGGCGCTCGATCCGGTTGCGCTGTTCTTCGGCTCGGTCGGCGTCAATGCGCAGGCGCCGCATCCCAAGGCGGCCCTACTCGGCGCAAACTTCATGCTCAGCCGCGCGGCTGGGCAGCTCCTGACCAAGCGCGGCCGCATGCCGACCCGAGCGGATGTGCCGGTCAATCCCAGCGACGTCAGCGAGCGGTTGAACGATCGCAAAATCATTGCCACTATCTTCGCCGGGGAAGCGCAGAAGAAATGGCAGGGGCTGTTCAAGGAAATCTTCAGGCCGAGGTGACCTTAGTGCGCAACCTCTGGGTTGTGGTGCTTCGCGAGGGGCTGCCCACGACGCCCCACGAGACATCCGGTCACCAACGGCTGAGTAACGCGCGGTGAGGTAGAACCTGTCAGCCGCGCCGGCCGCTGGACTGCTCGCTTTCGCGGGCAACGACAGCGGCGAGATTGCGAACCTAAAGATTTGTTTCACTCCAGGAGAATGCCATGAGGCTATGCCGGTACGACGACGATCGCTTGGGAGTGGTGCGCGGGAACATGGTGCACGACGTCACCGAGGCACAAAGCAAGATCAGGGCGGCCGCTCCCTATGCCATGAAGGGCGATGCGGTGATCGCGGCCTTGCCGGAATGGCGCACCCGCCTCGAGGAGATGGCGGCCAAGGCGCCGGGCAAGCCGGTGTCGCAGGTCAAGCTGCTGTCGCCGGTGGCGCGGCCTTCCAAGCTGGTCGCGGCGCCCACCAATTACAAGGCACATATCGAGGAAATGGCGGCGCGCGCGGCGTCGCAGAACATCATGGCGTCGCCGGCCATCGGCACGGCCGGACTTTTCATCAAGGCGAACTCATCCTTGGTCGGGCCGTCCGAGGGCGTGGCGATCCGCTTCCCCGACCGCCGCAACGAGCATGAAGTCGAGCTTGCCATCATCTTCGGCAAGCAGGGCAGCGATATCCCGCGCGACAAAGCGCTGGATTACGTCGCCGGGTATTGCATCGGCCTCGATATGACGGCGCGAGGCAAGGAAGACCGCAGCTTCCGGAAATCGATCGACACCTACTCTGTGCTCGGACCGTGGATGGTCACCGCCGACGAGATCGCCGATCCCGACGACCTCACGCTCAAGATTTCGGTCAACGGCGAGCTCAAGCAGAGCAGCAGCACCAAGCAGCTGATCTACGACTGCCGCAAGCTGATCGAATGGGGCTCTACCTTTTACAGCTTCTATCCCGGCGACGTGCTCTTCACCGGAACGCCCGAGGGGGTCAGTCCGGTCAAGCCCGGCGACGTCATGGTCGCCAGCATCGATCCGATCGGCGAGATGACGGTTCCTGTGCGGGCGCACAAGCCCGGCATCTGACAAGGGGACACCGCGATGTTGCAGGTCAAGCGAATTGGGCATGCGACGCTGACCACACCCGACCTCGAGCGCCAGCTCGACTACTACACGCGCGTGGTCGGCTTGAGCACCGTCGCCAGGGAGAAGAACCGCGCGATCTTGGCGACCAAACCCGGGCAAGAGGTGATCGTGCTCGAGCACGGCGACCGCCCGGCGGGCATACGACTCGCCTTTCAGGTCGCCCCGGGAAGCGACCTCGGCGAGCTATCGGCACGCCTGTCCAAGACCGGGCTTAAATCCGAGAAGCGCAGCGACATCACTCCTGGCATCCCGCAGGCGATCGTGTTCGCCGATCCCAAAGGGACCAGCGTCGAGATCTTCTCGGATTACGCGTTCGCCAAGGACGACGGCATCGACGCCGGAGTGATGCCGCGCAAGCTCGGCCACGTTGCGTTTCATACGCCCGACGTGGCCGGGACCGTGAAGTTCTATTGTGACGTACTCGGGTTCAACGTGTCGGACTGGCGCAGCGATTTCTTCGCCTTCCTGCGTTGCAGCCGCGATCACCACACCATCAACCTGCTGCAAGCCGACAACGCCAACATTCACCACCTCGCCTTCGAGCTGCGCGACGAAGCCGAGATCAACCGTGCCTGCGACCTTCTCGCCCGCAAGGACATCAAGTTGTTCTGGGGTCCGATCCGTCACCTGATCGGACACAACATCGCAATCTACCACAAGAATCCCGACGGCATCACGGTCGAATTCTTCACCGATCTCGACCAGATGCACGACGAGGAACTCGGCCATTTCGAGCCGCGGCCATGGCACCAGGACCGCCCGCAGCGGCCGAAGGTCTGGGGGGACGACACCCCGACGAACTATTGGGGGCCGGGACATCCGCACGACATGCCGGGGCCGAAGAAATAGGACAACGGACCGGAACCGCGGGCTTGGGCGCTACGAGCCCGCTGCATTCCTTTCGCGATCGGTTTGGAACGGCCGCCAGCACCCAGCCGCGATGGCGCATCAATTGCGGTCTGCCGGGTCGACAGCGTTGACCCCCCGGGTCACCGTTGCTAAAGCCCCGAATCGACATGAACGACGCGCGTACTTGTCACCGGTGGGAGCGGCATGGTCGGCCGGGCGCTCGTGAAGCGTCTGCGTCGGGACGGCTACGAGCGCATTCTGGCGCCTTCGTCGCAAGAACTCGATCTGCGCAATCAAGCGGCAACCCATCAGTTCTTTACCCACAACCCGGTCGATTTCGTCTTCCACCTTGCCGGACATATTGGCGGCATCGGCGCGAGCGTCTCGTATCCGGTCGAATTCCTGTACGAAAACCTGATGATCGCGATGCATGTCATACATGCCGCGCGCATCGCCGAGGTGGACAAGCTGTTGTTCCTCGGCAGCTCCTGCGTCTATCCGCGCGACTGCCCGCAGCCCATGAAGGAGGACGACATCCTCACCGGGGCGTTCGAACCGACCAATGAGGGGTACGCCATCGCCAAGATCGCCGGGATGAAGCTGTGCGAGTATTCCAACCAGCAATACGGGACCAACTTTCTGAACCTGATGCCGTGCAATCTCTATGGCTATGGCGACCATTTCGAGCCGGCCAAATCGCACGTCGTGTCCGCGCTGATGCATAAATTCCATGAAGCAAAGCAAAGGCGGCTGCCATCGGTCGAGGTCTGGGGCACCGGCGCCAGCCGGCGCGAGCTACTCTTTGTCGAAGACCTGGTCGATGCCATGCTTCACTTCATGCACCACGTAGACGCGAAAGACATCGGCACCTTCGTCAATATCGGCCTCGGGCAGGACATCGCGATCCGCGACCTCGCTCACACGATTCAGGATTTGACCGGTTATACCGGCGAGGTCGTGTTCAATGCCGACAAGCCCGACGGGATGCCGAGGAAATTGATGGACGTTGGTCGCGCCGCGCGCCTGGGCTGGAAGGCGAAGATTGCCATCCCGGAAGGCTTGAAGCTGACTTACGATTGGTATCTCGAAAATGTCTCTGTGGAGACGGGTGCCGAGTGAAGCTCACCACAACGCTGCTGCTGCCGACCCTCAACGAGATCGAAGCGGTTCGGGTCATCATTCCCCAGATTCGCAGGGAGTGGGTGGACGAGATCATCGTGGTCGATGGCGGCTCGACCGACGGCACCGTCGAATTTGCGCACGCAGCCGGCCTGCGCGTGCATTCGCAAACCACCCGCGGCTATGGCGAGGGCCTGTTAGAGGCCATACGGCTTTCCCGCTGCGACGTCATCATCGAGTTCAACCCCGACGGAAATTCCATTCCGGAAGACATCCCCCGCATCATTGCCAAGATCAACGAAGGCTATGATCTCGTGATCGGGTCGCGTTACCGCGACGGCGCGAAAAGCGACGATGACGATTGGCTGACGGCCGCCGGCAACTGGATGTTCACGCGCATCGTAAACCTCCTGTTTGGGACACGGTACACGGATGTTCTGGTCGGCTTTCGCGCCTATCGCCGCGAGCCGGCCTTGCGGCTTGATCTCGACGCGCCGGGCCTGAGTTGGCCCTGCCAAAGCTCGACCCGCTTTGCCCGTGCGGGACTGCGTGTCACCGAGATCCCTGCGCATGAGCCGGCGCGGATCGGCGGCAAGCGCAAGATGATGCCGTTTCGCACGGGATGCCAGATCACCCAATTGATCTTGCGAGACTTTTTTACCTTTCATCCGAAACAAGAACCTGCGAAAAAAGTCCCAGCCGCAAGAGCCGAAGCGATGACTGGGACCATCAGCAATCCGGGCGAACGAAAGCCGTTCACGCTGCTGCAACGCTGCAAGGTCTGCGGGTCCGAAGCATTGACCGATGTCATCAGCATCGCGCCGCAGTTTCTCTCCCCGACTTTCACCCGCAGCAATGCCGAGGAAGGAGACCTTGCCAAAATCCGGGTTCCCTTGACCATGACGCTGTGCGACCGCGCCAGGAATCCCGATGGCTGCGGACTGCTTCAGCTGCGCGAGCAGGTCGAGGCGGATCTGCTTTACCGGCGCTATTTCTATCGCTCGGCGACGAGCGAAACCATGCGCAACGATTTGCGCGACGTAGTGAAGGACATCTCGAGCCGGCTCGAGCTCGCGCCGCGAGACATCGTGGTCGACATCGGAGCGAATGACTGCACGACCCTGGCATTCTACCCGGATCACCTGCGCCGCGTCGGCTTCGAGCCCGCGCGCAACATCGACTGGTCGCATGTCGATCGCAGCATCACCGTCATCCATGACTATTTTTCGGCCAAGCCGTTCGAGCAGCAGTTTCCCGGCGCCAAGGCCAAGGCGGTCGGCTGCAATGCCATGTTCTACGATCTGTCGGACCCGAACAGCTTTGTCGCGGACGTGAAGGCGATCCTGGCGCCCGACGGAATATGGTGCATTCAGCTCAGCTATCTGCCGCTCATGCTGACCAACATGAATTTCTACGACATTTGCCACGAGCATCTTTCCTACTATTCGCTCGACGCCCTCAAGAAGCTGATGGAACGCAATGGTCTTGCGGTCGTCGACGCCTCCACCAATGCGGTGAATGGCGGCAGCCTCCGTGCATTCGTCACGCATGCCGACAACACGCGCGCGTTCACCGAAGTAGGGCAGCGCAATCTCGAGGCGCTGACAGCAAAGGAGCGCGCGTTGAAACTGGATCAGTCGCAGACCTACCGGGATTATTTCAAGAAAATCCAGGACCTCGCAGGGCGCGTCAACGCGTTCCTGGAGCGGGAGATTCAAGGCGGCGGAAAAGTCTTTGGCCTGGGCGCATCCACCAAGGGCAACGTCTTGCTGCAGTTTTTCGGCATCACCAAGGAGCGAATGCCCTACATCAGCGAGCGCAACCCGGACAAAGTGGGGTTGCGCACGCTCGGTACCGACTTCGAGCTCATCTCCGAGCAGCGCGCGCGGGACCTTCGCCCCAGCACCATGGTGGTCCTGCCGTGGTACTTCAAAAAGGAAATCGTCGACCGCGAACAGGATTATCTGCGCCAGGGCGGCAAGCTGCTGTTCCCGATGCCCTATGCGCACGTGGTGACGAAAGATCGAGAGATCAACCTTTGACAAATCCAGCCGTGCAAACGCTCGCAGGATTTCGGCGCGCACGCGCCGTGAGTTGAGACAGGCCGACATGCGCATCCCCCTCAATAAGAGCACCGTGGGCGAGGAGGAGAAGAACGCGGCAAAGGCGGTGATCGATTCCGACGCTCTCACCATGGGTGCGCAGTGCCGCGCCTTCGAGCGGGAGTTCGCGAACTATCTCGGAGTCGAGCATGCGGTCATGGTCAATTCCGGATCGTCGGCCAACCTGATCGCGCTGTTCGCCTTGGCCGATGCGCTCGTTCCCGCCGACGGCGCGCTGCCGCGCCGTATCCTGCCGGGGTCGGAGGTCATTGTTCCGGCCCTCACCTGGTCGACCACCATCTGGCCGGTGCTGCAGGTCGGAGCAAAGCCGGTTTTCGTCGATTGCGATCCCCATTCGCTGCAGATGAGGCCCGACGCGATCGAAGCAGCGATCACGCCCGACACCTCCGCCATCGTGGTGGTCCACGTCCTGGGGGGCGCCGTGGACGTCGCCGCGGTGGAGGCAATCGCACGGCGCCGGAAGCTCTGGTTGTTCGAAGACACCTGCGAGTCGCTGGGCGTCGCCTGGAACGGCAAGCGGGTCGGCAGCTTCGGCCACCTTGCCAGCTTCAGCTTCTATTTTTCCCACCACATCACCACCATCGAAGGCGGAATGGTGGTAACGAACAATGCGCAGCTCGCCGACCTGTTGCGCGCCATTCGCGCGCATGGATGGGTGCGCGACATGCATGCTGGCAAGGACATCGCCGCCGGCTATCCGCATATCGATCCTCGCTTTCTGTTCCTGACCACCGGCTTCAACGTGCGGCCGACCGAGATCAATGCGGCGATCGGGCTGCAGCAATTGAAAAAGCTGCCGTCTTTCAACGAGAGCCGGCGCGCGATTGCCCGCCGGCTCGACGCCGGCCTCGCGGCGCTCGACCAGACCGGCCAGCTCACGCTCATCCGGCACGACCCGTGCGTCACGCCCGCGCCGTTCGGCTACACGGTGCTTTGCGGCTCGCGCGAGGTGCGCGACGGATTGCGCGACCACCTGGAGGCGGCCGGCGTGGAAACACGACCGGTCATCTGCGGAAACCTGACTCGCCAGCCGGCACTGGCTCGCCACGCCTATCGCATCAATGGCGAGCTGACCGGTGCCGACCGCGTCATGGATTGTGGCCTCTATTGGGGCACACACCCGTTCATGACCGAGGACGACGTCCGGTACATCGTCGCGACGGTCGAGCAATACTTCCAGCAAGCGGATCGGGCCACACCGCAGCGCCAACGTGGCTGAACGCAGGTATGGCACCGTTTTGGCCAGTCTTGACGGCTATCACTGGGCCTTCACGCCGGCGTCCCGGATCACCGCGCCCCACAGCCCCTTTTCCTCGCCAAAGAACTGCGCGGCTTGCGACGGCGTGTTGGCGACCGGTTCGAGCATGAGCTCGGCGAGCTTGGCGCCCGCCTCCGGCCGCGCCAATGCTTCCGCCATGTCGTTGCGGATCCTCTCGGCAAGGACCGCGGAAGTGCCTGGGGGCGCCACGGCGCCGAACCAGGTGATCGAGCGGAAATCCGCGATCCCCGATTCGGCAAATGTGGGCACTTGCGGCAGCGCACGCGAACGCTCCAGATTTGCGATCGCCACAATCGTGGCGCTGCCGGCGCGGTGCAATGGCAATGACGTCACGATGGTGTCGAACATCATGTCGACATGGCCGGCAACGATGTCGGTGAGCGCGGGACCGGCGCCCCGATATGGCACATGCGCCATTCGCGCATCCGCTCTCATCTCCAACAGCTTGGCCGTCAGAAAGGCGGTCGAGCCGACGCCTTGCGACGCATAGGTGAGCTTGCCCGGGCTGGCCCTTGCCATTGCGATGAGGTCCGCGACCGACTTCGCCCCGAGGCTGTTGCGCACGATGAGCACGTTCGGCACCCGTGCCAGCACCGTGATCGGCACGAATTTCGCCGGATCATAGGCGACGTCGCCGTAGAGAAGCGGATTGATCGTGAGCGGCCCGGGCGGACTGAACATCAAGGTGTAACCGTCGGGCGGCGAACGCGCGAAACGATCGGTGCCAATATTGCCGCCGCCGCCGCTCACATTCTCAATGATGACGGGCTGGCCCCATTTGTGCGCGAGCTGGTCGGTGACGATCCTGGCCAGCGCATCGAGGGTAGAACCCGGGGGGAACGGAACGATCACTTTGACCAGCCGCGATGGATACCCGTCTTCGGCAGCGCTCGCGCCGCCGCACAGCACGGCAAAGAGCCAGGCGATCAGCAGCAGCCGTGGAAATCGCAGCATGGCCTGTGCTCCCTCCCGACCCGGCGGCCGTGTTGTTGTCGTTGCAGCGGCTCGGACGATTTCAGACCGAGGTGTGAGCCACCCCCTCTTTCGCCTCGAGCGCGTCGGCTGCGGCCTCGTAGAAACTGACATTGTCCGGGAGCACGATCGACGCCGAGCGCACCGCGTGAGTCGCCGGATCGATGCCGTCCGGCTCCTTACCCTGCGCCGCGGCGAGCGCGGCCTTGCGCAGCCGGATGCGCGCCATGATCACGCCGTTGTCGGTAGAGACCAGGTTCTCCTTGCTGCGGTCCTGGATCGGACCCATGCTCTCCTGGATCGCCGCGTCCTGCATGGCAATGCCGGCGACGCCGCAATAGCTCTTGTGCGATGCCTGGGCGGCACGGTCGATCATGTAGTCGTTGTCCTTGTTGACCACCGGCCGAAAGCTCCCGGGGATCAGCTTCACGTGGATGCCGCCGCCGTTGCGCATGGTGTGGAGCTCGTGCTCGGACAGCGGCCGGGTGGGATGGTGGGTGAAGCACCACGACATGCAGTTCTCGTCGTCGATCGGCACCCAGGCATGGCCGTTGAGGGCGTTTTCGCCATAGGGCGGGATCATGCTGTGGAACGGCATGATCCATTGCGTGATGCGCCAATAGAGATGGCCTTCGTCGGCCGGGCGACGCACGCCGATCACCATCCCTCCCCTGGTCTCCACTACCTCGAAGCGCGCGTCGGTTTCACGCGTCAGCTCGGCGCCCTTGCCGACATGGAGCGAGTCACTGCGAAGTTCGTGGCGATGAAGAAACGAGACGTGCGCGGAATCGATGCCGCCCTCCATCGCCTGCAGGTAATTGCACTCCTGGGTGCGCTTCGACACGAAGCGATGCGAATGCGGCACCCTTGTCCATTCGAAGGCAGGCAGTGGCGGCTTGTGCTCGGCCGGCCCCATATAGATCCAGATGACGTCGCCCAGCTCGACGCAGGGATAGGACGTCAGCTTGATCTTGTTGCAGAACCCGCTTTCCTGCGGCTCCGACGGCACCTCGGTGCATTGCCCGTTCACATCGTATTTCCAGCCGTGATAGGAGCAGCGCAACCCGTTCTCCTCGTTGCGCCCGAACCAGAGCGACACGCCGCGGTGCGCGCAGAACTCGTCGATCACCCCGACGCGCCCCTGGGTGTCGCGAAACGCCAGCAGCCGCTCCGAGAGCACTTTGACGCGCACCGGCGGGCAATCGGGCTCCGGCACTTCTGCCGAGAGCAGTGCCGGGATCCAATAGCGCCGGAACAGGTTGCCGATCGGCGTCCCGGGCCCGGCCTGGGTCAAGAAGTCGTTCTGCTCGCGCGTGGTCATCGAATCGGCTCCATGCGGGTCGTGTCGCCTATGCGCCGGTCGTCGGCTGTCGTCATCGCCGGTCGTGCTGTTCCGCGTTAGTTGGCCTGCGGTCGATAGGGACCAAGCTTGGCGACGGCCGCCCGGGCGAACGAGTTGTCCACGACGCCCTCGACACTGGCATCCTTCTTCTCGATCAGACCAAGCTCGCGAAAGAACTCCAGATCCTTCTTGAGGCTCGCCACGTTGACCTCGCCGTCGGGGTTGCAATAACTCGGGATCATGCGGCGGAACATGCTTTCGTCCTTGATCGTCGTGTATTTCACCAGGATCGGAATGACCTCGTTCGCTTTCGGCCCGGCCAGACGGCCGTCCTTGAGCGCATCGTTGTACATGCGGACGCCGCGAAGATAGGCGCGCATGAACCGCTCGGCCGCGTCGCGCCGATTCTTGATGAAATGGTCGGAAAAGAACGTCACCGCGGTTTGCTGGTCCGGATAGGTGACGTCGTTGCCGGCCACACGCACGGCAACTCCGTCCTCGATCGCGCGCGTCATGGTCGGCTCGTTGGTGATGCTGGCGTCGATCCCCTTGTTCTTGTAGGTCGGCAGATGTTCGGGAAAGCCGATATAGACGACCTCGACGTCGCTGTATTTGAGCCCGCCTTTCTTCAGCGCCTCGTTGAGCGCCGACGCCGTGCCGGTGCCGGGCGCACCGATCGCCACCTTCATGCCTTTGAGGTCGGCGAAACTCTTGTACCGGCCGGAATCCACGAGGTCCTTGCGCACCATCAGGGAGGAGTAGCCATAGCCGGGCTTGATCGAGGCCTGATCGGCTACGATCTTCATGAGGATGCCGCGCCCGACCGCGTTGTAGAAGCCCGCTGAGACCGTGCCGCCGCCGACATCGAGTTCGCCGGTGCCGAGCGGCGCAATCATTTGCGCGGCGGAGTTAAACCCGGTGATCGACACGTCCATGCCTTCATCGCGGAAGAACCCCTTGGCGTCCGCCACGTAGTATCCCGCGTCGCTGAGAGTCCGGGAGATGCCGATCTTCACCTGGTCGGCGGCTTTGGCGGAAGAGGATGCCGCATCCACCGCGAGACACGACAACAATGCACAACCTGCGACAACCGATATTGCCTGCCCACGCTGGAGCGTGCCATTCCCCATAACGTTCTCCCAAGCCTCCGGCACTTGCTTTCTGGCGTTGCCGCCGTGGCCGGGTTGCGCAAGATTTCTTGTAACATCGGGCGCAAAGGTCGTCACGCCGTTTCGAAACGATCCAGACAGGAGCGAGGCAGAGCGGATCATGAGCTCGCAACCATCGCCGCCCGGCGAGATGTACGGTCACCGTGCCCGCATCGGCTACACCTGTCCGCCCCTCAGCGCGGAGATTTTTCCCTACGAGTTCTACAAGCTTGCTCCCGCGGGAGTGACCCTGGTCATCACCACGCTCACCGTGATCGAACGCAGCAAGAGCGAGGTCGACCAGGCCTATGACATGAGCATGCGCGCGGCGCGCGAGCTCGCCGCCGTCCGCGTCGACCTCGTGTTTCTCGGCGGCGTGCCAGTCAATCTCTCCCGCGGCGATCGGAACGCGCACACCATGCTGCAGGCGCTCGCGGCGGAACTGGGCATCAAGGTCTCGTCGAGCGTGGCGGCGCAGGAGAAAGCCGCAAAGGTGCTCGCCTGCAGAAGAGTGGTCGTTGCCCATCCCTATGGCGCACGCGAGGACGCACGCCTGATCGCGGACGCCGAGCACTACGGCTGCGAGGTCCTCGGCGCCACCGGCTTCGGCCAGGTCATCAACCAGTTCGGCCGTATCCCAACGACGGCGGCGCTCGACATGGGCGGCGCGCTGATGCGCGCGCATCCCGCGGCCGACGCGATCTTTTTTCCCTCGCCGCACTGGCCGGTGATCGCGGCCATCGAGCCGCTCGAGCGCGAATTCGGCGTGAGCGTCATGGCCGCTTCGCAAGCCTGCGTCTGGGACGCGCTGCGGCTCTGCGGCGTGAATGATCGCATCGAAGGCTACGGCCGGCTGCTGCGCGAGTTCTAACTGACCGGCCACGCTCACCCGCCTGCCGGCGTTTCCAGCGAAAGCACCTCCATGACCTTCTCCTGAATCGCCTCGCGTGCGCCGGCGGGAGCCTCCCGGTCCATGCGCGCCTCGAAGGCGATGCGCGCGGGACGATGGCAGACCAGAACGCGGTCGCCGATCTCCATCGCCTCGCTGATCTGATGCGTAATGAAGACCGCGGTCTTGCCGTTTTGCCGCACCAGCCGGACGAATTCCTTGCGCAGGTCCCGTGCCGTCATCTCATCGAGCGCCGAGAACGGCTCGTCGCAGAGCAGCAATTCCGGCTCGACCGCGAACGCGCGCGCGATCGACACCCGCTGGCGCATGCCGCCCGAAAGCGCATGCGGATAGTCGTTCTCATGGCCCGCGAGTCCGAGCCGTTCCAGCCAGCCGCGCGCCACCGCCTGGGCCCGCTTGGGCTCGACGTCGAGGATTTCGAGGCCGAGCAGCACATTCGCCAATGCGGTGCGCCACGGCATCAGGCGGTCGCCCTGGAACACGATGCCGATCTTGCCGCGGAAGGCCTCGAAGTCGCGGAAC
>Ga0114129_10011037_pt1 | contig 12871 bp, 10 predicted proteins | sample RhiMetdeltSRZDD1_FD_80071 | JGI IMG/M metagenome (GOLD analysis project Ga0114129, IMG submission 80071) | Populus rhizosphere microbial communities from Tennessee, USA - Rhizosphere MetaG P. deltoides SRZDD1 (version 2) (version 2) | ecosystem: Host-associated > Plants > Roots > Rhizosphere >...
CGAAGCTCGGCATTCGAACGTGGCTGGCTGGACTGCGTCGGCCGGGCAGGAAGCGCTCGAGCCGCTGCACGTCTCGTCCGGATCGCACACGTCACCCGACCCTGCACGACAGACGAACGTGGACGGTTTGAAACTGTCGTTGGGGCACGAGGCGGCTGAACCGGTGCAACTCTCGGCCACGTCACACGCCCCTGCCGCCGCTCGGCACTCGGTAGCCGGCGGCTCGAAGCCATCGACCGGGCACGCCGTACCGGCAGCGCCGGTGCACGATTCGGCCACGTCGCAGATTCCCGCCGAAGCTCTACATTCGAACGTCGCCGGCCGGACTACGTCGGCCGGGCAGGACGGTACCGAGCCGGTGCACTTCTCGTCCGGATCGCAAACGTCGCCCGAGCCGGTTCGGCAAACGGTCGTGGCCGGCTTGAAGCCGTCCGCCGGGCAGGCGGCCGAAGATCCGCTGCAGCTCTCGGCCACGTCACACGGGCCTGCAGAAGCGCGGCACACGGTCGTGGAGGGCTGGAATTGGTTCGCGGGACACCCTTTTCCACTGCCGTTGCAGGTCTCGGCGACGTCACAGCCTCCCGCGGAGGCCCGGCATTCGGTTCCGGCCGGCTTCACCCCATCCGCCGGGCAGGCCGCGCTCGTCCCCGAGCACGTCTCGGCGACGTCACATCCGCCCGAAGAAGCATCGCGGCAGACCGTCGCGGCCGGCAGAAAGCCGTCCGCGGGACAGGTCGTCCCGGAGCAGGTCTCCGCCGCGTCGCAGCCGCCCGCCGAAGCTCGGCAGACAGTTCCCGCCGGCGCGGTCGTATGCACGCAGGTTCTCCCGCTCTGCGGCCCGCTTCCGACGCACGTATCCACGGTGCAACTGTTGCCGTCGTTGCAATCGGCGTTGTTGCCGCACGCATCGGTGAAAGCAGTCTGCGCACTGAACCCGGAAGAAGGCGCCGTCGCGCTCAGGGTGAAGGTCACACCCACGTCGTGGATTTCCGGGGAGAATTGGGCGTTCGAGAAGACACCTTGCTCGTCCGCGGTGGCCGACAACGTCCGCTCGTGACAGACAGCCGGCTTTTCATGGAGCACCATGAAGACGGTCTCTCCCGGCCGCCACCCGATACCGGTGATGGTCACGACGTCTCCGGGCGAATAATCGAGCTCGTCCGTCGTCACGCTCGCATCGGAGCTGCTCAGCAGCGCGCCGGAGCTCAAAGACGCTCCGCTGCCGTCCGAGCCGCCGGCCACCAGGGCTTCGCCCGCCTGGGGGATCTCGGTCAGCGTATGGCCTTCGCGGTCGAGCAGGACGATTCGATCTCCGACCAGAATGCTGTCCTGCCCGTGGTGGAAAAGGGCCGCACGCGTCCGGGCTTGCAAGACGTCATCGAGCTCGCTGGGAGCAGCGAGGACGCTCGCATAAGCGCCGAAAGATCGCGAGACGGGATCGAACGCCTCGAGCGAATTGTCCGCGCTTCCCCCGATGACCTGGACTTTGCCGTCCCCCAGGGCTCGCAGGGTCGGCCGCACCCGCGCGATCTTCATGGTATTGGCGGTGGGAAAGAACGTGCCGCTCGCCGGATCGAATATCTCAGCGGAATTCAGATCGTTCCCGCCGGACGCCACTCCTCCGACGATCAGGACGCTGCCATCCTGCAGCACTGCAGCTCCGTGCGCTTTGCGGGCAGCCACCAATCCGCCGATCAGCGCCACGGAGCTTCCCGCCGCCGCGTCGAGAATCTCCGCGCTCCCGGAGGCGTCGCCCCCCGCGATGAGAATCGAGCCGTCCGCCAGGACCGTCGCGCTGTGACCGGCGCGCGCTTCCACGAGCGGGGGACCCGCGGTGAAGGAGTTGGAGGCCGGGTCGTAGATTTCGGTCGAGCTCAACGGAGCCTCGCCGTCGCGGCCGCCCGCAACAAAGACGCGACCGTCGGCGAGTCTTGTCGCCGTATGCTCCGTTCGAGCGACGAGCGCGATCGCCGCCGGGTCGAACCTTCCGGTGACCGGATCGAACAGCTCCGCCTCTCGGATCACCCCGCCGGAGTTTTCTCCTCCGATGATGAGGACTCTGCCGTCCGCGAGCAGGGTCGCCGTGTGGCCCCTGCGGGCCATCTGCAAGTCCGGGTTCCCGAGGATTTGAGCGAACGAGGTGACGGCGAAGACGCCGATCAGCAGAGCGAGGCTCACGGCCGCAGCCAGCCGCCTCGTTCCGAAACTTCCGGCCGGAACCGCGAATCGAGGGAGCGACATTCCTCCACATCCTTTCTCTAGAGCCAAGCAGGCAACGCGAAGAGATCGCTTATCGATCCCGTCGCTGCACCGCTCGACAAGGCGAGGCTCGGGGAAACTCTGGTTCCCTAAGGCAAGGCCTATGCCATGAGATCCAGCTCACGCGTCAGCCTAGTGGCTCTTAGGTAACCCGCAGGAAATGCGAAGGATTGTCGAGTGTGGCCCCTGAGTGAACTCAGCGACCTTTGGAAGGAATGATGAAAATCCGTTCACACTGTGTCGGGGTTCTGCACTCTCTCAAACCAAGCCAACGTGCAGCCTATGGGGAGACTGCAGGGCTGGCCAATCCGGTCGAGCTGCCAGGAATTCCTTCAAGAAGAGGAAGACGCGGGCTCGCAACGCACGGGGAAATTCACCGAATTGGCGATGAAGCAGAGATGATGCGCCCGCTCGTGCAGGCTCTCGATCACCTCGGGAGCGACCGGCTCCTTCAGGACCGCGCTCGGGTGTAGAACGACCTCCTTGAAATGGCCGCCTCCGTCCTCCGTTTCCGCCATCTTTCCCTCGGGTCGATCCTGATAGGACGTCACGACGATTCCCGCGTCGGCGCAAAGATGAAGAAACCAGAGCATGTGGCAGGCTGACAGGGCCGCCACGAGCAGTTCCTCCGGATTGTAGCGGGAAGCGTCGCCGCGGAAGGCGGGATCGGACGATCCGGGCAGCTCGGGCTTACCGGGCGCGGAAATACTATGGGAACGGGAATAGGCCCGATAGCCGCTCGTTCCGGTTCCCAGATTTCCTTCCCAGTTCACCGTCACGGAATACCGGTGCTCGGCCTGCTTGCCCACGCTCGCTCCGATTCCTTTGCGGTTGATAGGTTATCATCACGGGTGCCTGAAAGGAGGGCCCATGGATCCGGAAGAGGTTCGAATCCTGGAATGGCTCGACGCCGCGGTGAGGTCGAAAGCCATCAAGCCGAGCCTCGATGCGATCGCCGCCCGCGTGGAGGCGAAACTTCGGGAGTGCGCCGGGGACGCGCTGGCCTGGGAAGCGGTGCCGCTCGATCTGTACGCGGGTCCGCTTCCCAAGGATATCCGATCGAGCTGGCTTTTCATTCTTCGGGCCGGCACGACCACCGGAGCCGAAAGGCATCCCAACAGCCACCAGCGGATGATGTCGTATCGCGGCTCGGGAGATTTTCAGACCCGAACGGAGTCGGAATGGAGATCACACTTTCTCACGAGCGACTCTTCGCTTGTTCTCGAGGAGAAGTGGATCTCCATTCCTCCGTTCGTCTGGCATCAGGCGGTCGTGCCGGCGGAGAACTGGGTCGTGGTGTCGTTTCACACGGGGTCGGAGGAGGATCTAATCGAGGAGCGGCCCTCGGAGAACGACTCTACCGTGCGGCGAAAATACTCCCAAGGAAAATAGCCTCAAGAGGCCGCGATCGCGCCCGCCGCCCCGGCCTCCGCGACGACGTGGTCGTTCTCCACGGTGCTGCCGGAGACCCCGATGGCGCCGATGATTTCCCCCGAGGAGGTCTTGATCGGAATTCCACCGGGAAACGAGATCAACCCCGCGTTCGAGTGCTCGATCCCAAATAGAGAGCCGCCGGGCTGCGAGTATTTCCCGATTTCCCCCGTGTTCATGTCGAAGAACCGGGCCGTCCTGGCCTTCTTGATGGCGATGTCGATCGATCCCAGCCAGGCCCCGTCCATCCGGGCGAAGGCCTTCAGATTCGCGCCCGCATCGACCACCGCGATGTCCATCTTGACGTCGAGCTCCTGGGACTTTCTCAACGCCGCGTCCACCGCTGCCCTCGCCTGCTTCAACGTAATCTCGCTCATGCCGTACTCCTCTGTAAGGGGGAAGTCATCGGTTCCATCGCGATCATAATCGATCGTCGCGGATCAGAGTTCCGATTCTTCGGGCGGAAGACCGGCCGTCTAGCTGTCCTTCTTGCTCCGAGGGCTGGGCCTCCCAAGCTTCCGGGAGACGGAGGGACGCCGCCCGCGCCTGGTCCCGCCGCGGTGACCCTGAGGAACCGCATCGCCGAAGCGGCCAGGCCGTCGAGGGCGAGCTGCCGTTGTTCCCACCGGTCACCAGGATGCCGGCACGAACTTGGCGTGGCCTTCCGCCAGCGAGCCGATGACGCTCACCAGGGCCGTCGCTGCGGACCCGAGCGCCGCCACCAAGGTGGACTCAGGCAGGTACGGATTTGGATCCGGGGCGCCTCGCCATCTTGACGAGAATTCCGCCCGCGAGGGTGCTCAGCATCAGAGTGGCGCTGCCCGCCAGATCGAACCACAGCGGATCGGCGCTGGGACGTGACAACACGACCGCCGTATCGATCATCAAGAAAACCAAGACCGCGCTGGCGTGCAGAACGGGTTTCGACCCCGCGATGAGGGCGGCGCTCGCTCCTCCGAACAGGCCGGCGCCCACGGCGACCAGCGCTCCGAGGGCCTGAATCCGCGCGTCGGCATCCACGTGGACGATTCCACCGAGAGGAGCAAATCCCAGACTCGTGAGGACCGCGATGACGGCGTAACCGGCGAGCACGGCTCCGACGCTTCGGACCACGGAACGAGCCGACTTAGTCATGGATTCCTTTGGGGAACGGCATCCCTCCATGGGATCTTACGCAAGGCTGGCGCAAGGTTTCGTACCCACGGACCCTTTTCGCGGAAAATGGTGGGGCCTGTACCGGTCACCGGGATGGCGTGCTTGGTTGCGAGGACTCGGCGGACCTCAGGGCTTCAATCCGCCATTCGAACTCCTCCACGAGCTTCTTGCTCCACCCCGTGTGCTCGAACGCGCGCCGGCCGGAGCGGTCCACGAACCAGGTCGTCGGAAAACCGCGGACTCCGGCGCGTTGAACGTAGCCGTCGTCGAGGAGCACCGCGAAATCGAATTTGCTCTTCTTCATCCATTCCCGGACCAAATCAGGGTTGGGATCGTTGTCCAGCGTGAGGACGACGACACCGGCATCGTTCCGGTATTTTTCATGGAGTTGCTGGATCTCGGGCATCTCCTCGAGGCACCAGCCGCACCACAGGCCCCAGAAGTTGATGACGGCGATTTTGCCTCGTAGATCCGCCGAGGCCATCCTTCTTCCATCCACGGTCCTCAAGCTGAATGCCGGAATGGCTTCGGGCGCAGCGATCCGATCGGCGAGTATCTTCTCCTTCCGCAGCGCCTGATCCTCGGTCTTGAACTTCTCCAGATACGATTCGAACCCTTCACCGCTTCCGTAACGTCGGACGTACAAATCCTTGAGCGCCTGGTCGCACGGGTTCCGGCCCGGGGTCTGAACGGCCATACCCTTCGCATAGAGCGCCTCGGCTTTTTGCGGATCTCCGGTAGACTCGGAGAGCCGGCCGAGGTGATAGAGAGTTTCCATCCGGCCTGGCGAGAGCTTTAAGGATCGGGACAACTCCTTCGCCGCCTCTTCCTTCCGCCCCTGGTTGAAATGCACCCAGCCCAGCGCATCGAGGAGCTGTCCTTCCATGATCTTCGCCCACTCCTTTTGCCCCTTGCGGCTGTCGTAGTGCCAGGTATGTTCCCGGTTGCGCGCTTCCCGGCGGTTCTCCGCGATGCCATCGAGGACAATCCGCTCCGCCTCCTTGAGGTGGGCCTTCCGATCCGCCAGGGCGACGGGCCCCTTCACCCACGTGACGTGCTGGTTCGTCCTCTCATGCTTCACCATTCCTTCGACCAGCTCGAGGATCTCACCGTCGCTCACCTTGGGATCGTCGGCCACCGAAAGAAACAGTTCCATGTAAGCCTCTCCGAGCAGGCTCTCGGCCCGGTGGCTCGGACGCCGGATGAAGTCCCGTAGCATCCGGCGATAGGCCGCCTGGCGCTTCGGGTCCCTCCGGCCTTCCGGTCCAATCTGATCGGCCTGCCGGCGCCAGCGGTTCACCAGGACCCATTCGGCCTGAATGCCGTCCGGCTCGAGGCGCAGCACACGATCCTCCATCCTCCGTTGCTTGTCTTCCAGGCCAAGCTCGCCGTACTCGTCCGCAATGCTTCCCAGGACCTCGGGATTGTCTCCACGCTCCTTGAGCAGGAAGCGGATGTCCGACTCGATCTCGGCGCGCTTCCGCTCGGGTTTTCGATCGGGGATCGCCTGGATGGCTCTCCATTTGAGACCGTAAAGAGGGGACGCGAGAGGGCTGAGTCGTATGGCCTCTCGGAGGAGAGAGTAGGCTTCCGTGGAATGCTTGGAAAAGAGCAGGAGCTCTCCCGCCCGGGCATGCGCATTGACGTTGGCGGGATCGATCCGCCGTGCCTCCACGAAGGCTTCGAGTGCCTTCTTCTCGAGGACCGGATCGGGCTTTTCTCCCCGCGAAGCTTCGCGACGAAGGGCGACGGCTCGCACGACCAGGAGCTCGGCGGGATTCGCCACCTTGCTTCGCGCCCGATCGATGAACTCGAGAGCCTGCGAAAGCGTCCCTTCCGAGGCGAGGACCGAGGCTCGAAGCCAGAGGAAGTCGGGGTGCTCTCGAGCGAGAGCAAGCGCCTTTTCGCTCGCCCGGAGGGCGTCGTGACGGCGATCGTTGTCTCGCTGAAGAGTTCCAGCGAGGACGAACCAGCTCCAGGGGTCGCCGGGATGTTCGGCGAGCATTCGCTCGGCCTCGTTCACCGTCGTGTTCGCCAGCCAATTCCGCGATTGGTGCATCAGGTACCAAGCGAGGAGCTCCGTCGATCCGGGGAATCGGGCGATGAGCTTCTTCCCCTCGGCGCGCCCGCCTTGAAAGTCCTGAGCGAAGTACATCGTCCTCAGCTTCTTCGCCGCCTCCCCGGCGGTAGCCACGGCCGCCGGCTTGCGAGGGCGCGGGCTCTCCGCCGACCTCATTCCCGCGATCATGCTGAGGCCAAGAAGTATCCCCCACGACGCCTTTTCGAATACCAGGCCTATTCGGCGCATGTCGATCTTCCCTCTTCTCAAGTCAGGCAGGACGGTGCGGGATCGGAGGGCTCTCTATCGGCTCGCGGTTCCTCCCGGCCTTCAAGGTGGAATCGTACCATCAGGAGCTTTCGTGCACACGCTCCTTCGGGTCATCGGCAGCCTCCCGGCTTCTCCTGTACTATGGACGCGCGGTGCGCGAAGGAATCGTCGTCTTTCCTCAAACAGGGGAGGTTCAAGTGAATCGAACCTGGTTTCCTGGGAGTTCTTCCGGATCGACGTTTCGGCGGAGGGGGTGTTCTACTACGCCAGCCCTCGATCCGCCCCGCCCACTCCGTTCAAGCTCGTCGAGCTGGAGAGGCGGCGTGCGGTCTTCGAGAACAAGACCCACGATTTCCCTCAGCGCGTCCTCTACTGACTCGATGGCGAGGGCCTCCTCCACGCCCGCATCGAAGGGACGCGGAACGGCGCTTCCCTTTCCGAAGAGTGGGCCTGGACCAGGACGCCCTAGGCCTCGCCGCCGCCGCAAGTCATGTTATCGATTGAGGGAAACGCAGCCGTCGTAGGGTGCGGCCGAGGAACAGGCGCTATGCGTCAATCGCGACGTGCCGCGGCTGCGCGGCGACCCGTCCGAGCCACGCACGCAGGGCCGGATAGCGGCCCAGATCGAAGCCTCCCTCCTCCGCGACGTGCGTGTAGGCGTAGAGGGAGATGTCGGCGATCGTGTAACGCTCGCCGACGAGGAAGGAGCGTCGGGCGAGATGCCGCTCCATGGCGTCGAGCACCCGGTAGCCAGCTGCCTGCTTCGCTTCGAGCTGGGCCGGATTGTAGCGGACGCCCTTCGTGAGCCAGAAGCGAGCGACCGCGATGTTGGGCTCGTGATCGTACTGCTCGAAGAACTGCCACTGGAGGACCTGCGCGCGCTCGTAGCGATCGGTCGGGACGTACGGCGTGCCGTCCGCGAAATACCAGAGAATCGCATTGGACTCGGCGAGGGGGCGGCCGTCGTCGAGGAGGAGCGTGGGAACTCGGAGGGAAGGATTCGCCTCTCCGATCACCTCATGGCGATTGGTTCGGTCGGTGACGCTCAGCTCGACTCGCTCATACCCTATCCCGAGCTGGGCGAAAAGGAGACGCACCTTGTAGCAGTTGCCGGAAGGCTGTGAGTCATAGAGGAGCATCACGCCTCCTTTTCGCCCGGTCCCGGGAAATCCAATCCATGAAGCGTTCTATTTCGGAGCGCCGGCCCTCGATCCGGGCCCGAATCACGCCCGTCGTTCGGAGGGACGCCTGCGCTTACTGCGGGGCGCACTCATGACATCGCGGCCCATTCGTGCAGCGCAGCTCTCCGGTGGTACAGCTGGGACAACAGATCGAATTCGGTCCGCAATGGTGGGTTCCGCACGTGATGCCTTCCGTTTGCGCGGAGTTCGCCGGCGCGTGCGAGGCCGGGACCACCATCCAGGCCGCGGCCGCCGCGGCCACGATCAGAAGACCAACAGCCCCCCAGGTTTTCAACACGAGGCACCTCCCGTCACGAACGGTTGAGAGAAAGATTCCCTGCGCGGGCGCCCGGCGCGCAGCCAACCGCCCGCGATGCCGTTGAGTTTTGGAGTCTAACACGAAGGAACGCGCGCGGGACCCAGTGAATTCCTGCCGCCATTACTGCCTGATTTCAGGCAAGGTTGTCGCATTTCTGGCCGCGGGCGGAACGGCCGGCGCCCCCGGTCGGCCAGATCCCCCAGAGCGCCACCCTCCGGCGTCGCGGGCAAGAGAACCAGACGCTCGGATATGGCGCTCCTCGCGCTTCTCGGCATAGTCTTGCGAGACGATTTCATCACGGACTTCAAGACCGCCAGAGGAGGCGCGAGGAATGACAACGGTGAGCTTCAAGACTTCCGACGGAACGGAGACTGCGCTCCCCTTCGAGGCCGTGCAGAACAGCGTGCCCGCTGCCGCCACCGCCTACCCGCATCGCGACATCCAGTTCGTCATGAACGTTCACACCCGCTGGAGCGACCCGGGGCAGGACAAAGCCTGCATCGCCTGGGCCCGCGAATTCTTCGAGAAGATGACGCCCCACGCGACCGGCGGCGTCTACGTCAACTTCATGTCCGAGGACGAGGCGCGGCGCGTCCAGGGGGGCGCCTACGGTTCCAATTTCCGGCGGCTCGCCGCCTTGAAGGCCAAGTACGACCCGGACAACCTGTTCCGATTGAACCAGAACATTCGTCCCGACGCACAAGGCTCCGTTTAGCACCCCAGGTTATCCGCGTCCGGGGCGGGGGCCGGAAAACATCGCATGATAGAGTGGCGCAAAGTCCGGTTTCCTTTCGCAGGAGTCCGCATGCCCTCGGTCCGAATCGCCCGCCGGATGCTCGCGGCTGGAATCCTGCTCTTCGTCCTGGGAGGAGATCCCCACTGGGCCGCGCCGCAGCCCGGCGCGGACCAATCTTCCGGCGCTCGACCCGTCGCCGCTCCCGGGATCCAGGCGGAGCGCGTTTCCTTGATCCTCCTGGACGTGGTCGTGACCGATGCCTCGGGACGCCCCCTGAACGATCTCCGCCGCGAGGAATTCATGCTGACGGTGGACGGCCATCCGGTCCGGATCCAGTCCGTCGATCTGCAGATCGCGGCGGCTCCGGGCGGCGTCACCGCGGCGCCGGAGGCGGCCGGGCCGCCGCCTGGGAAAACGGCGACGCCTCCCGCGTCCGATCTGCCCCATCCGATTCCGCGGCCCCGCGGGATCGTCCTTTTCTTCGACGGGTTGGACAGCGAGCGTGGGCTCGGTCCGGAACCGATCGCCGCGGCGCGCAAATTCCTCGAGGAAGGACTGCAGGCCGGAGACGAGGTGATGCTGCTCGGTCTGGGGCGGAGTTGTCGAGTCTACCGGGACTTCACCGCCGATCTCTCCCTGGCTCGCGCGGCCCTGGATGAAATCGAGAAGGACCCGGGTATCCGGATGGCCGGCCAAGGTCGCTTTTGGAAGAACAAGGAAGATCTCGCAGACATTCGCCGGTTCAGTCCCGCGGCGGCGGAGTCTCTGGCGAAGTCGTTCGTCGCGGCGGATCTGGGCCGGGCTTCCCGTCTCCACTCCGCCCTCGAGGCGCTCGCGGAATTCTTGCGATCGCGGCCGGGCCGGAAGGAGGTCTTCCTTTTCAGCGACGGCGTTCCCTCCGCTCCGGGGATGCTCTATAACATCGTCGATTCCCGGAACCAGGATTCCGACCTCCTCCGCGTGGCGCGGGAAGCCGCCTCCTCCCAGATCGCCTTGAACACGATCAACACCCGGGGGCTGGCGGCCGGTCCGGCGGGAGGGTTCGAGGAGCTTCTCGAAAACCAGTCCACCAACGCGCTGTCGATTCTGGCGCTCGCCACCGGCGGGGTCTCGACCCACGGCATCAACGGCAAACTGGAGCTCCCCATGCGGCGGATCGAGGAGCAGACCCGGTCGAGCTACCTGCTCACCTACGTCCCTTCCGGAGAGCCCGACGGAAAGCTCCATCCGGCCCGCGTCACCGTGAGCCGGAAAGGTGCCCGGGTCCGCGCTCCCGAGGGGTTCGTCTGGATGACAATTCAGCAGCGCCGCGAGAAGGAGACGGTCAGCGCCTACTTCGCCCCCCAGCTCTTTCGGAGGATTCCCCTGGCGATGGAGGCCGGAGCGTATCTCGACAAGGACGAGAAGTCTCGAGTGGAAGTCGCCATCGCCCTGCCTCGCTCGGCGATTCTCTTCCTGCCTCGCGCCGGGGGCCGAGTGGCGAAGCTGGAGGCAGGGATCGTCCTCAGGTCGGCAACGGGCACGGAAGAGGAGCCGATCAGCCGCCAAGTCGAAGTGCGCCTCCCCGGGGAGGCATTCAAGAATCCGGAGGGAGACATTACTCTTCTGATGCGGCGCGCTCTTCCCGCCGGCGATTACGAAGCGACCGCCGTCGTCCGCGACCTGGAATCGGGAGAGGTGGGAGCCCTCCGGTCGGCGCTCAGGGTTCCGGCCCTCGCGCCGGATCACCTCGCCATGAGCTCGTTGATCCTCAGCAGCCCGGCGACCCCGAAGCCCATCGCCATCGATCCCGCGGAAGGAGGTCGCGACGTGCCGCTCGTTCCTCGCTCCGTGCGGAGGGTTTTCTCCGGCGGGGAGAAGGTCGCCGCCTCCTCCCTCGTCTATCATCCTCGGCGCGATGCCCTCACGGGACAGGCACGGATCACGGCCTTCGCCCAGATCCGCCGTGGACAGCAGGTCGTCCGGCATCTCGCTCCCGCCCGACGCACGCTCGAGTCATGCAGCGCAGTCACCACGCTCACCCTCCTTCTTCCGGTCGATCTCTCCGGGCTGGAGTCGGGCGTCTACCGGCTGGAGGTGGAAGCCTGGGACGAGGTGGATCGACGCGGCGTTCTTCAGGACGTCGATTTTCAGGTGCGCTGAGGAACGGGTTCCAGGTCGAAGGCGGCCCATCGTCCCGCCGTCCGGATGCCGGCGAGTTTCAATTGTGCTTCAGGAACGCGCCGTGGCCCGTCAGCGAGTTGTAGAGCGTATCGATGAAGGTGTCTTCGTTGATGAAGGAGCCGGACCATTTGGCCCACGGCTGGAGGATCTTCTCTTTTTTCATCTGGTCCGGAGTCTTCTTTTCTTGGATGGATCTTTGGACGGCCGCTGACGTCTCCTTCAGCATCTTCGTGTAGGCCCGCACGTCATCGAGGTTCGAAATCGCGCCGTGCCCCGGAATCACCTTCACGTCCGCCGGCAGCTGAGCCGTCGCCTTTTCCACCGCGTCGATCATCCCCTGCACGCTGCCGCCGCTCGTCACGTCGATGAACGGAAACCCGTAGCGCACGAAATCGTCCCCCATATGCACCACGTTGTTCTTCGGGAAGAAGATGATCGCATCGCCGTCGGTGTGCCCCGAGGGAAAATGCAGCGCCCGGATGTCTTCGCCGTTCACGTGCACGGTCAGATCGTGCTCGAAGGTGATGACCGGCAGGGCTGCCTTCGGCGCCGGTTCTTCGTCGAACTTGATCGATCCGCCGTTGCCGCCCGAGCCTCCTTTTTCGAGGCGCTTTCGCACGTTGTCCTGGGCGATCACCGTCGAACCGGTGTTGGCGAAGGGCGCGTTCCCGCCCGCGTGATCGCCGTGATAGTGCGTGTTGATCACGAACCGCACCGGCTTGTCGGTGATCTTCAGCTCCTTCAGCGCCGCCCGGATCTTATCCGCCAGGGGGGCGAACTGATCGTCCACGATCACCACGCCATCCTCCCCGACCGACGCTGCAATGTTCCCGCCCGCTCCTTCCAGCATGTAGATGTTGCCGGCAACCTTGGTTGCTTTGATTTGGACCTTCGAAAAGTCGCCCTGCTGCGCGAAAACCCATGGACCGGAGAGGGCCGCCAAGGCACTCAGAACCAGCACCACGCCATGCCGCAAACCCTGGCCCATGCTCCGATCCTCCTTCGCAAGCGGTGGCGCATTCTATCACCCTTGCCCTTGCGATCCCGCGCCATCGCAGACTCGATCGATTTTTGTTTTCTTGGCGGAATCGGCTTTGCGGCTGCCCTTAGGGGGCGTCGAAGACGGTACTCGCGTCAGGTGATGGAGCCGCCGCAGGAGGAGCCGGATCCGGCGGTGCAGCCGTAGCAGTGGTTGTTGGTGACGATAAGGCGCCGGTGAAGCTTCTCGGGGTCGAAATCACGGATGTGGGTGGGAGCGCCGAAGCCGGTCTTCAGCTCCAGCATCTGGTTGAAGTCAC
>Ga0114129_10011038_pt1 | contig 12869 bp, 10 predicted proteins | sample RhiMetdeltSRZDD1_FD_80071 | JGI IMG/M metagenome (GOLD analysis project Ga0114129, IMG submission 80071) | Populus rhizosphere microbial communities from Tennessee, USA - Rhizosphere MetaG P. deltoides SRZDD1 (version 2) (version 2) | ecosystem: Host-associated > Plants > Roots > Rhizosphere >...
TAATCATCACCAGGGCGGCCAGGTGCCGGGGATTCTGCCACTGCACCTGAGCGCGGCTGACTCCGAAGTAACGCCAGGGGATGAACCCGGCCATGACGCCGGGAAGGAGCAGCGTCCACAGAAGGCTCCGGAGGGCGAGCCAGAGATTCCCCATCAGATTGCCTGGATCCCCGGCCGTCCCTGCTCCAGGTCGAGGAATTCGCGTCGTTGCATGGCGGTAATCAATCGCGGGCGGAGCCGCGCCGGAAGACCGGGCTCGTGTCGGCCCCCCTCACGTCGATTTCAGGGAGTGTCGTTCGTCGTCCTGGTAGAGCCAGAGTTATCCTACCGGTCCGAGGGGGCCGGAGACCGGCTCCTGGACCCTAAACAGTATGGAGAGAAGGCGATGCGCTATCTGTCGGTATTCAAGGCGGTGGAGACCGGGAAGCCGCCCAGCCCGGAGATGATGGAAAGAATGAGCAAGCTGGTCGAAGACTCGATAAGGAAGGGGGAGGTCCTGGCCACCGAAGGGTGCCTGCCGAGCGCGCTGGGCATGCGGGTGCGGAAGGCGGGCGACAAGGTGACGGTCAAGGACGGGCCGTTCACCGAGTCGAAGGAAGTCATCGGCGGCTTCGCTATCCTCCAGGCCAACTCGAAGGAGGAAGTGATCTCGATGGTGCAGAAGTTCCTGGCCGTGGCCGGAGACGGCGAGTGCGAGATCCGGCAGATCTACGAAGGGCCGAAGTAGGCGGGCTGGATCCCTTTAGTCGTATCGCAACGCCTCGGTGGGACTCACCGAGGCGGCGCGCCAGGCGGGAATCAGCGCTGCCCCCAGTGAGACCAGCACCAGCAGTCCGCTCGCCATCACGAAAGTGGGTGCATCGAAGGCATCGATTCCGTAGAGCTGGGCCTCGACCATGCGGCCCAGCACCTTGGCGCTCACCAGCGCCACCGCGGTTCCGGCGCCCAGCATGACCAGAGCCTCCCGGATGACCAGCCATACCGCGTCGGAGCGGGTGGCGCCGAGGGCGAGCCGGACCCCGATTTCCTGGGTGCGGCGGGTGACCACGAACGACATCACGCCATAGAGCCCGACGACCGAGAGCAGGAGCGCGACCATCCCGAACGCGCTGGACAGCGTCGAGAGCATCCGTTCGGCGTTCAGCGACCGGTCCATCTGACTCTCGAAGGTCGTCAATCCGGTCACCGGCAGGGTGCGGTCCACCTTTGCCACCGTCTCGCGGATCGCGGCGAACCCGGCTTCCGGACTCCCCCGCATTCTCAGGTAGAAGCTTCCGTCCGCCGACTGACGGTCCCAGAAGCAGAAGTAGAGCTGTTCCAGGCCCTGGTCTCGAAGGTTGCGGCGGCTGAAGTCCTTGACCACGCCGATGATCTCGATATCGGTGACCGTCGTCGGACGGTTGCCCAGCCCCAGCCGATGGCCCACCGGGTTCCGGGTGCCGAAGTACTTCCGCGCAAAGCTCTCGTTCACGATCACGACCCGCGGGGCGATCTCGGGCGTTCCCGGCGCGCGGATATCGCTCTCACTGAAATCCCGGCCTGCCACCAGCTCGGTACCCAGGACGGAAAAGAATCCCGGACCGACTCGCATGTAGGTGACTCGGTCGGTGACGATCCGCTCGTCGTGCTGGACGGTAAAGACCGATGACGAGCCGCTATTGTTGAGCATGTGGGTGTTGGCCACTGCGACTGCCTCGACGCCCGGCACATTCTGGAGATTGCCCAGCAGCGTACGCATGGCCCGGTCGGCATCTGCCTCCGGATACCCGATCGAGGGAGGATCGACCCGGAACATCAGCAGGCTGCCGGTGTCGAACCCGGGACCCTTGGCGCGGAGGCCGGCCACGGTCTGCACGAACAGTCCGGCACCGATCAGCAGGATCAGGGTAAACGCCATCTGGCCGGTGAGCAGCGCCTTGCGAAGCCGGACGCCCCGGGCCGTCCCCAGCTCGGACTTTTCCTTGAGGGTGGCGATCAGCGGAATTCGTGCGGTCTGGATGGCGGGCGCCAGACCGCACAACACCGTGGTGAGCACGCCGGCCCCGAGCGCAAAGAAGAACAGCCGGTGGTCGATGCCGAAGCGAAGCTGGGAACTATCCGACAGGAAGAAGAGCAGCGCCCGAAACACGGCGGGCGCCGCCCCCAGGCCGAGCACGACACCCGCTGCGGTGATGAGCCCGCTCTCGACCAGAACCTGCCCGGTGATCCGGCCGCGGGAGGCGCCGAGCGCTACGCGGGTGGTGAGCTCGCGACTTCGGGCGGCGCCGCGGGCCAGCAGCAATCCCGCGACGTTCAGGCAGGCGAGCAGCAGCAGGAGCGTCGTGCCGGCCATCAGCACCCAGAGAGGACGCTTGAGGCCGGCGCGCTGCTCGGAGATGCCCCGGGACGCGGGCTCCACGGAGAGGGTCGAGGCGAGGAAGGCGCGACGCTGCTCGGCGGTCACGACCGGGAATCCCTCGAGGCGGGTCTCCGCCTCCAGGATCGAAACAAACCAGGGCGTTAACCCCGCCTGGGCTGCTTGCGCGGTGACACCGGGCTTGAGCCGGGCGAAGGTGTGCATCCAGAAGGCGCGCCGGTTGAGCAGGTAGTCCCATTCCGGAGTCGCGATGTGCTTCATCATGGCCGGGAGCCACAGCGCCGGCGCAGACGTTGGATCGACACCGCGGAAGCCGGCCGGCGCCACGCCGACGACGGTCATGGGGTAGTTGTTGACCAGCACGGTGCGTCCCGCGACGTCCCTGGCGCCGCCGAGGTGCGTGGTCCAGAAGTCGTGGGAGAGCACCACCACGGGGTGGGCCATGCGGTCGCGATCGTCCGAAGGGTCGATGAACCGGCCCAGCTCGGGACGAACGCCCAGCACCGGGAAGTACGACCCCGAGATGATCTCGGCCTGGACGAGCTCGTGCTGTTGCCCGGTGGAGACGTTCACCCCGGTGGGATGCCGGCAGAAGACGCCGTCGAAAAACCGGTTCTGGCTCTCGAGATCCCGGCACAGGGGATATGACAGGAGGGCCCAGCTGCCCCATTGGGCGGAGAGCGACTGGCCCCGCCAATCCATGAGCACGAGGCGCTCCGCATGGTGCACCGGCAGCGGACGCAGCAGCACTTGATCCACCAGCGAGAAGATCGCGGCATTCGCCCCGATCCCCAGCGCGAGCGACAGCACCGCGGCGGCCGCGAAGCCCGGATTGCGTCGGAGCGTCCGGCCGGCAAACCGGAGGTCGCGGCCCAACACGTCCAGCCCGCCCCACATCCAGGTATCGCGCACTTCCTCCTGCACCTGGGCGATCCCGCCGAGCTCGAGGGTGGCCCGCTTCCGGGCTTCGAACTCGCTCACGCCGGCGCGCTTCAAGTCTTCGATCCTGCGGTCCAGGTGATAGCGGAGCTCGCGGTCCAGGTCTCGCTCCAGGCGCCGGCGTCTCCAGGGGAGCAGGTTGAAGATTCTCGCCATCGGCTAGCTCCCCTCGTTGAAGATCAGCTGCACGGCCTTGGTGAGCCTGCTCCAGCTCTCCTTCTCGACCGCGAGCTGCTTGTGCCCCGCTCGGGTGAGCGCGTAGAACTTGGCCTCGCGGCCGGTCTCCGACTGGCGCCACTCGGCCTTGAGCCAGGCTTTCTGTTCCAGCCGGTGCAAGGCGGGATACAGGGATCCCTGGTTGACCTGAACGGTGTCGCGGGAGACTTGCTGGAGGCGCTGCGCGATGGCGTATCCGTGGGCGGCCTCCAGCGACAGGATCTGGAGGATCAGCATATCGAGGGTGCCCTGCGGGATCGGAAAACGCAAAGACGCCATGTTGCCTCAACCTTCGACATATCAAGCGTACCGTACGGGGCGTGGCGCGTCAAGTTTCGGAGCGCGCCCGAACACCTGACGCTATGTTTGCCCCGTGCTCCACGACGAGACCTTTGCGCCCATCGTCGAGGCGGCCGCGAACCGCCTCACCACCGTACTGGCCAGGGACACACCCGCCCTGGGCGTGCGGGTGCTCCCCTGGCTGGCGAGCCTGAGTCGCACCGGGAAGCTGGCGGACTATTTCCTCCACCCTCGCCGATTCCCCATGTTGTTGTTGCCGTGGTGGGCCGTTGACGGAACCAGGTCTCGCGAAGACCATTCCTTCCACGAAGATGTCGCCCGGAGCACCATGGCCGGGTACTGCTACATTCGTCTGCTCGACGACGTGATGGACCGCCGCGGCACGCCCGGGCTGGACCTGCTCCCCGCGGCGGGCGTCTTTCACTTCGAATTTCAGAACGCCTACCACCGCCACTTCGCGTCCGACTCTCCTTTCTGGACGCTGTTCCGCGACCGCTGGCTCAGGGCCGCCGACCAGACGGCCGCCGGCTCTGCTCCGGACGCCGGGGAGCTCGACCAACGCGCGGAAGCAACGCTCGGTCCGGTGCTGATTCCGATCGCGGCCGCGTGCATGCACGCCGGCGTGCCCGAGCGCTTCGAGGCCTGGCGTCCCGTGGTGCTGGAGCTGGCCCGGCTGGAGCAGTTCGTCGACGACGTACTCGATTGGCAGGATGATGCTGCGCGAGGTCAGCCGAACCTGGTGCTGGCCCAGGCGGCCCGGCGAATGCGGAAAGGCGAGACCCTCCTGACCTGGGTGGTTCGCGAAGGATACGCCTGGGCGCTCGATGCGGCGCGAACCCGCGTCGCAGCGGCCATGGGCTCGGCGGAACGGCTCCTCAATGACGGGCTTGGGAAATTCGTCGCGGCCCGGGCAGCCCTGATCGAGGAGCTTGCCGCGGATACGGCTCCCGGCCTCGGCCAGCTGGCGGGGCTCGCGAAGGTGTTTGGCGAGCGATAGATTCTCCGGTCCAACTCAAAGAGGATAGCCCGCCATGGCAGCATCGATGAATTTCAACCAGCTGGTCACCAAGCTCCTCGCCGATACCAGGTTCCGTGCCGCCGTCCAGAAGAATCCAGCCGCGGCTCTCAAGAAATCCAAGATCAAGGCGAGCAAGGCACAGGTCGCGGCACTCAAGGCGGTGAATTGGACCAGCCTCGAGAAGGTGCAGAACGCATTCCGGGCCGGCCTGCATCCTGACAGCTTCAGCTGATAGCCTGCTGCAGCTGAGTCATCCGCCGCCGATCCAGCACATCGCGCGCGGCGGGCTTCCCTCACTGGCTGAGCTGCTCGCCGAAGGCGCCCCCCGAGTCGCCCTGGTCCTGGTGGCCCTGGGCGGCTTGGTGTGGCTCATCACCTATGCCATGGCGATCCGCGTGGGCTTCCGCGAGAAGACCCACGCCATCCCCATGCTCGCGGTGTGCCTGAACCTGACCTGGGAGCTCACCCACAGCCTGATCTTCCGGCCGCCGCGGCCGATCGACTTCTACACCAACCTGCTCTGGCTGGCACTGGACCTGGTGATTCTCTATCAGGTCTTCCGTTATGGTCGGACCATGCAGGGCGTCCACGCGCTGGCGAGGCACTGGCCTCAGGTGGTGACCGGTACACTCCTGCTGTCGCTGATCGGCCACATCACCTTCCATCGGCACGTCGTCGCCAACGAAATCTTTCCCGACACCAGCGGAGCGGTGTCGGCCTTCATCATCAATCTGGTGATGAACGTGCTCTTCGTCGCGATGTATTTCAGTCGCCGCAACGGGATCGGCATTTCTCGCGGCGTGGCCTGGGGAAAATTCCTCGGCACCGGGCTGTACATCGCGGGGAACACGATCGTGCTGCTCACCCTGCCCGAGATCCGTTATCACGTGCAAGTGCGGGCACAGGAAGCCGAGCAATGGATCGATGCCGGCACCATCGGCAGCAGGACCATCCACCCCGGCTTCCTCTTCTTCTTGTTCGGGGCGCTGGCGACGTTCGACCTGCTCTATCTCTGGCTGGTCTACCGCCCCCGCCCCGTCGGCTCTGGCTGACTCCGGGTCAACGTATCGATTGCAGCTGACTCATCTGAAGCGCGCCGCGAATGATCGAGGCCATCTCCTCTCGCTCCGTGTCCGAGAGTCGGGTGAGCCGCCGGGCGATGGCCCCGGCCCCGCTCAGCGCGAAGGCATCGCCGCCCGGCACGAGATGCCGCCCGCTCGCCCTGGCCCGGAACACCGGGATGTCGCCCGCGACGATCGTGTCGCGCTCATGCGCAACGGCCCGGCGCGCTACCGCCCGCGGCAACGGGAGCGCGGGAAGTCCGGCGGGCGGCCAGACCCGGGTGCCCAGAAACGGGACGTATGCCCCGGTGGCGCGGAGCAGCACCCGCACCGGAACGCCGCGCAGGCCGGCGAGGGGTCCTGACCCGGAGAGCAATCGTCTTCGGTGGCGCCGCACCAGGTCGTATCCGATGCGGTAACCCGCGACGACATCTCCCGCGTACGCGGCGGGGTGAGGGGCTCCCCGGCGGTGCCCGGCGTGGATCCCGGCGCGACCGGGGGGATCGCCCGGTCCGGGCAGGAACCCGGTCAGCGCGATAGAGGGGCTCGCGCGGTACGGCGCGACGCGTGGATGGGCGATCGTCTCGGGGTCGACCAGCGCCGGGTAGTCGTGCCACGCCACCACGTTCTGCACCGTCGCGTCCCGCACCTCGAACACGTTGAGCAGGGCGAGGAGCGTTCCACTCCGGCGGTAAAAGCGTCGCCGATCAGGCGCTCCGGTCGGCGGGCAATGCTGGAGCCAGGCCACCCAGCCGTATCCACCGCGATCGAGCACGGCGGGCGCTGCCAGCAACGCGGCCCCCGCCAGGGCATTGAGCGAGGTGACCAGGTTGCGCCAGACGGCTTCGCTCACCACCGTACGGGGTTTGTAGACCAGGCGGAGTCCCGAGGCAAACCGAACCACCGAGACCCTCCGGTGACCCTCGTGCGGATCTCCGACCGGAGTGATCGCCACGAGCCGGTCGGGGCGTCCACCGGCGCCGAACGCTTCGGCCAGAAGCGGTCGGTCACGCTCGAGCCGAGCCGTGAGCTCCTCGAGCGCCGGAGCGCTTAAGCAATCCTTAATGCGAGGCATGATGGAATAGGGTCGACAGAGCTAACTTAGCTGACATCCCTCAATCCTCGTGACACGACACCCGCACTTCGGCCATGTGGCCGTTCGCTTCAAGGACCGTCTCTCCTCCGCCGGCCGCCGCCGGATCGCGGAGGCGTGCCGACTGGGCCCGTACACGGAACGCATCGATCTTCCGGGCGAAAAATTCACCCTCATCCCCGTGGCCGCGGACGCCTCACCGGAGGACCACTGGCACACGATGGGGGCTCTGAGAACGCATCCCGACGTGGTGCGGACGGCGGTGCTCCACCGGCACGGGGGGCTCAAGTACCTCGCGACCGATCGGCTCTGGATCTCGCTCCGCCGGAAGGACCGGCGGGTTCTCGACAGCCTGCGCAAGCAAGGGTACCGGCTGGTCGAGTCGGCCGGTGAAGGAGACTACCACTTCCGGCTTCCGCCCGGTCTGTCCCCCTGGGTCGAGGCCGCCCGACTCCGCGGCCACCGCTCGCTCGCCTGGGTCGAGCCCGATGTGCTGATGCTGGGAAGACACTTCGGCGCGACCATCGGCATTCCGCAGCCGGCCTTCCGTCGGATCGGGGTGACTCGGGCCTGGGATCACCAGGCCGGTCAGCCGAGCGTGGTGGTGGCCGTGCTCGATGACGGTGTGCTTGCCTCGCATCCCGACCTCCGTGGCGCTATCGTGGCGCACTACGATGCGACGAAGCGGGGCGGCGCGACCCGCCCGCAGCCGTGGAACAGCCATGGCACCGAATGCGCCGCGCTGGTCGGCGGGATCGGCAGGGGGAAAGCCGGCGTGAAAGGCGTCGCCGCGGGATGCGGCCTGTCCGTCGTGCGCATCGGCTACGCGCCTACCCGTCTCGGCAATTACCTCACCAAGACCTCCTGGTTGCGGCGCGGAATCGACTGGGCCTGGCAGCATGGCGCCGCGGTGCTCAACATGAGCTTCGGCGGCGGACCGCCGCTCCAGCCGGTCACCGCGGCCCTGCAGCGCGCCCGGACCCTCGGCCGCAACGGAAAGGGATGCGTGCTGGTTGCCGCGGCAGGGAACGACGGGACCGGATCGGTGGAGTACCCCGGCTCGGCTCGGGGGGTCATGGCGGTCGCGGCCAGCGCCGCGAACGGCAAGCCGGCGAGCTTCTCCAACCGCGGCAGCGCGGTCGCCATCGCGGCACCGGGAGTGAACGTCTACACCGCGACGATCCCCGATCCGACCGAACAGGAGCCGGGGTTCTACACCACCGACAGCGGTACCTCGCTCGCCGCTCCCCTGGTAGCCGGGGCCGCGGCCTTGCTGCTGTCCGCCGAGCCGTCGCTTTCGGCGGCCCAGGTGCGCCGGCGTCTCTGTGCCACGGCGAGTCGCGTGAAGGGCCTGCGGTTCGTGAAGGGCCGGAACAATGGAGTGGGAGCCGGACTTCTCGACGTCGACCGTGCGCTGCAGGCGTCCCGATGACCGAGGATCTGCTGACCCGGCTTCAGTCCTCGATCGGTGACTCGTACACGGTCGAGCGCGAAATTGGCCGGGGCGGGATGGCGACGGTGTTTCTGGCCACCGACCGGAAACACGGCCGGTCGGTCGCGCTCAAGGTCATGGATCCCGCGTTCGGGGACTTCGGCGGTGGCGCGGCCCGGTTTCAGCGGGAGATCCAGACCGCCGCGCGGCTGAGTCACCCCAACGTGCTCGCCCTGCTCGATTCGGGCCAGGCGGGCGACCTGCGCTACTACGTGATGCCGTTCGTGGACGGCGAATCGCTGCGCCAGCGGCTCACCCGCGAGCCGCAGCTGCCGGTCGGGGAGTCGCTCCGGATCACCCGGGCGGTGGCGGCCGGACTCGCCCACGCCCACGGGCGCGGCCTGGTTCACCGCGACATCAAGCCGGAGAACGTCCTGCTCACCGACGACAGCGTCCTGCTTGCCGACTTCGGGATCGCCCGCGTCGCCGGCTCGAACGAGAAGCTCACCGCGACCGGCCTCTCGCTGGGCACCCCCAACTACATGAGCCCCGAGCAGGCCGGCGGCGCGCAGGTGGACGCGCGGGCCGACCAGTACGCTCTGGCCTGCGTGCTGTACGAGATGCTGACCGGGCATCCGCCTTTCCAGGGCGTGAGCTGGCAGGAAGTGCTGGGCCGCCACGCGCTCGATCCGGTGCCGCCCATCCGCTCGGCGCGGCCGTCGGTCTCGCCGGCGATGGACCGCGCCATCAGTCGCGCGCTGTCCAAGGTCCCGGCCGACCGATTCGCCGATGTCGCCGATTTCATCGCCGCCTTGCCCACCATCGAGGAAGCGGAAGCCTATCGGCCGGGGACCGAAGAAGTTCCGGTCGTCGTGCGGCCGGTGTCGCGCCGCCGCTGGCGCGTCGAGGCCGGCCTGGCGCTGCTGGTGCTGCTGCTGGCTGCGGTCCTGGTCTGGCGCTTCACCGGCGTGCGGACGGGCGCAGCCGGCGGCCGGATCCTGCTGGCGGTCCTTCCGCTCGAGAACGCCGGCGACTCGGCCGATGCCTATTTCGCCGACGGCCTCTCCGAGGAGATCACGGCGCGGCTCTCCAGGGTCAGCGGCATCGGGGTACTGGCCCGCAACAATGCCCTCCGCTCCCGGGTCGCCGGGCAGAGCGCTGCGGACATCGGCAAATCGCTGGGCGTCCGCTACGTCCTCGACGGCACCGTCAGGTGGGGGCCCGCGCCCGACGGCGGGCGGATGGTGCGGGTTACGCCTGCGCTGGTGGAGGTGGCCAGCGGCACCGTGGTCTGTTGCGAGCCGTCCGATGCACAGATGGCCAGCGTCTTCGATCTCCAGACCCGGATCGCCGAAGCAGTGGTGGGGGCCCTGCGGGTGAGGCTCGGGGGCACCGAGCGGGCCGCCCTGCGCGCCTCGGCCACCCAGGATCCGGAAGCCTACCGGCTCTACGCGACGGGCCGGTTTCTATGGAAGCAGCGCACGCCGTCCGGGCTGAGCCAGTCTGTGGCCGCGTTCGAGCGCGCCCTGGCCCGGGACTCGACCTATGCGCGGGCCTGGTCGGGTCTGGCCGACGCGTACGTGCTCTTCGCGCAGTATGGCGTGCCGGGCGTCAGCACCAGCGAGGCGTTTTCCCGGGCTCGACGCGCGGCCAATCGCGCGCTGGCCCTGAATCCCACGCTGGCGGAAGCGCACGCCTCGCTCGGAGAGATCGCGACCTACGCCGACTTCGATTGGCCGGGCGCGGAGCAGCACCTCCGCCGATCGATCGCCCTCGATCCGGAATACGCCACCGCGCACCACTGGTACGCCGAGCTGCTTGCCATCATCGGGCGGTATGAGGAGGGGCTGACCGAGGCCCGGCGGGCCGAACAACTCGATCCGAGCAGCGCCATCATCGCGCACGCGACCACGTTGCCGTTGTGGGGCCTGCGCCGGTACGGTGACGCGATTGTGCAGTATCGTCACGTGCTCGACCTGGATCCCGCGTTCGGGTACGCTCACATCGGTTTGACGTGGACCTACGGGGCGCAGCGGGACCTGGCGAAGACGCTCGAGCAGCTCCGGACGATGGGCGACACCACGGCGCTCATGGCGGCGTGGGCCCGCGCCGTCGTGGACTCGGCGCAGCGGCCGGCCGCCCGGCGCGTCGCGGCCCGATACGCCGACTATCTCGGCCGGCTACCGCCCTTCCTCCGGGCACCGGTCTATGCCGGGATCGGAGACAACGACAAGGCCATCGCGACGCTGGAAGCCGCCGCCGCGAGCCGGGACTTCGCGGTACTCGGCATCAACATTGTGCCGACCTATGATGGGCTCAAGGCGGACCCGCGGTTCAAGGCGCTGCAGGCCCGCCTCAAGCTCCAGTAGTCATCGCGCGGGAGCCAGCACCTCGGCCAGGGCCTCGAGCCGCTCGCCCCAGAACGCCTTGCGCCGCCCGGCGTCCGTCTTGTCCGCGAGCTTCCGGTGCGCCACCGCCGCGGACGCCTTCACGGGTCCCTTGGGCGTCAGCCAGACCTCCACGGACGTGTCATCGTCCCAGGTCATACGCACCGATCGGTTGGGCACTGCCTTGCGGACGCTGAGCTTGACGCCGGGCAGCCACTTGCGGCGGATGCGTGCGTCGTTGAAGGCTCGGAACAGCCTGGCCACCGGCACCGCGAAGGTCTTGCTCCGGGTCGCCTCGTAGCCGCCTTCACGGCGCTGTCCGATGTCGCGCAGCCCCTTGATCCGCTCGTAGCCCACCGTGACGGCCTGGGTCCACCAATCTTTCACTTTGTACTTCTCGTGCACGTACTCGGCGATCTCCCGGTGCGGCCAGGTGTAGGCCTTCTTGTAATCCAGCGCCATCACCCAGCGGTCCCAGGTGCAGCCGGTATTGGCCTTGATCGCGGCATCGCTCATCCCGGCGAGCCGCGCGTACTCGGAGACGGCCGGCGCGGATGCCGGCTTTGGCGCCGCTGGGGTTGGTGACGGCTTGGAAAGGAGAATGGCACGGGCGGCGGTGTAGGATTCGCCCGTCTTCTGCATGCGCGCGCGAACGACGCGCTTGAAATCCTTGGCGACAGTCATGGCAGGGTCCTTTGGTCAGGCCACGGGCCATCCCCCCAGCGGCCGGCGCGTGGCGAACCAAAGGCTGATGACGCGATCCGGGAGTCCGCCCCCCTTTGCCTCCCTGGGGTCCCCGCTGGGGAGGGACCGAAGAGGTTGGGCGTGGATCTCCGCCCGTCCAATACTATTGCACTCGCGGCGCCATCCGGCAAGAGGCCGGCCTTCGGAGGCTCCCCGCGGTACCAGTCGGGCCTGGTGTCCGGTTCCGAAGCGGATCGTCCCGAAACTGGAAAACCCACGCTCCGGCATTCTCTCGGTTTCGCAGCGTCAACTACCGCTGGAGCAATTCGTTAGCTGAGCCGGTGCACGGGGCACGGCGCTTGCCCTTCCGCCCCGCAACTCGAACCACGCCGGCAATGCGCACACTGCTCACCTGCATGAGGTTCGCCTTGCGACTCCGCTGGATCTACCGCGCGACCGGTCTGGCTGCGGTGGTTACGACCGCAGAGCCGCAGTCGCCGCGGGCGACGCCGGCGGAAATCATCCGGGCGGTCGACTCAGTCGCGGCGCGCGTCGTGGCCTCGGGCCTCTCCCCCGGGCTCGGCGTCGCCGTCGCGATGGACGGACGGACGATCTTCTCCAGGGCGTACGGCTGGGCCGACGAAACCAAGCGGATCCCAGCCGACGAGCGCACCCTCTGGTACGTCGCGTCCACGAGCAAGTCGTACACCGGGTTCGGGATCGCGCTGCTCTCTACCCAGGGCGTGATCGACCTGTCCGCGCCGATCGGAACCGTGTTGCCGGGTGTCGCCTGGCCGGCGGGCGCCGACCCGGAGCGCCTGACGCTGGCTGCCTTTCTCTCCCACACCCATCGGCTCGACGACAACGCGGTGGTCCAGAGCGCCGCCTTCACCGGGGCGATCGCGGAATCGCGCTGGCCGAGCCTGATTCGTTTCGCCCGGCTGAGGAGCGACACCAACCTGGTCTACAGCAACTTTGGCTATAACGTGGCCGCGATGGTGATCGACCGGGCGCGGCCGGAGGGCTGGCGGCGCTTTCTCGACAGCGCGGTCTACCGGCCCGCCGGGATGACCGAGACGTACGCGCGGCTCTCCGGCCTGGACCTGCGCCGCATCGCGAAGCCGCACGCGTTCCAGCCCGGCGGGGGATTCGTCACCCGGCCGTTCGAGAAGACCGATGCGACGATGAACTCGGCGGGCGGACACGTGGCCACGCTGCACGACCTCTCGCGCTGGACCATCGTGCAGATGGACGGCGGGAGGATCGACGGGAAACAGGTCTTTCCGGCCGAGGCGGTTCGGCTGAGTCACCGGCTGATCGCGCGGCACACCGTCGAGACGAGCAAGCGGTTCGCGTACTTCGACCGGGAGGGGTGGGGCGCCA
>Ga0114129_10011039_pt1 | contig 12869 bp, 8 predicted proteins | sample RhiMetdeltSRZDD1_FD_80071 | JGI IMG/M metagenome (GOLD analysis project Ga0114129, IMG submission 80071) | Populus rhizosphere microbial communities from Tennessee, USA - Rhizosphere MetaG P. deltoides SRZDD1 (version 2) (version 2) | ecosystem: Host-associated > Plants > Roots > Rhizosphere >...
GGCCGCAGCGGCGGCAGGTGCCGGCGGCGGGGGAAGCGTGACGATGCGCGTCCCCGGCGCCTGTACTTCCCTGCTCGAGGCGCTGGTCAGCTGCGGCTTCCGCATCGGCCCCTTGACGCTGTTCATGGCCTCGCGGCCGTTCGGCCGACCCGAGCTCTATCTCCCCTCGGGGCCCATCCTCTATTAGATGACCGTGAACGAACGGAGAGAGCGGCTTCTCGACCTCGTCCGGGCTATTGGATCTCGCAAGCGATCTACGTCCCCCGGCTCGGCATTCCCGACCTGCTGGCCGACGACCTCGCGAGATCGATGAGCTTGCCCGCGCGACGGAGTCTCATGCGCCTAACCTCCGCAGGATTCTGATATTCCTGGCAGGGGTCGGAGTGCTCGACAACGTCGGGCCGCAGTCTCGGCGGCGGCGGCGCGGCGAGAAGACTACCAGCCAACGTGCCGAGGAAAGAACGGCGGTTCATGTAAATGGCCACCCGCGCGTCAGATCATTGAAAGTAATTCTTCCACTTTGGGCAACGGAACGATCCTGGGGTCGACGAGAGCCCAGCGGATCAGACCGTCACGCCCGATCAGGAAGTGCGCGACCGATTGCAGCGGGCGCTGCTTCTCGGTCTCATCCTCCGCCGTCGGCGCGAAGCCATCCGATGTCATGAAAACCGACAGGGCCTGGCCGGAAGGGGCCTCCTGGGTCAGCTCGCGGAGGATCGCGGCTGCCCTGCGCTCCGTTTCCTGCCCAAACTCGGGGGTCCTGATGACTTCCGGCAGACCGTAAGCTCGGTGAATCGCCCGGTCAGGGGCCGCGGCGATGGGAAAACATGGGGGGAAATGCCGGAAATACTGGCGAGCCCGCTCGGGGCTGGCAATCACGATTCCGAGGAGAGGGACTCCGGCCGCCCGCAACGTCTCACACGTTGGTCTGAGCTGACTGATCTGCCTCCGACAAAACGGACAGTACAGGCCGCGGAGCATCGTGAGCAACACCGGCCCGCGGCGGAGATGCTCCGCCAACGTCACCCTGCCCTCGACATCGGCCGCGGGCAACTCGAAGTCAGGCGCCCGGTCGCCCGGACCTAGCGCCCCGTGGATGGGGTCAGTCATTATCGCTCTCCCGCCCTCTTGGGGCCGGCGCCGACACTCGCGCTCCCAGCCGCAGGAGCACGTGACGAGCAAACGCGCGCCGATTCATGAAGTACCCGGCGTCCGAATCTCCGCCTCCGCCTGCTCCGGCCAGAAGCGCATGTCCATCTCGCGGTACATCGTCGTCGCCGTCGTGAGGTGCTCCTGGGCTTGGTCCCGCTCGCCCATGCGCCGGTATAGTTTACCCAGGCCGAGGTGGCAATGGGCGACGAGGGGGCGCATGCCGAACGCTTCGGCGCGTGCGAGACCCTGGCGGTGGTGGGCCTCGGCAACTGTCGCCGAGGCGGGCCCTTCGGCGGCGTTGATCGCGCCAAGGACATGGAGGCTCCATGCCTCGATTCCACCCGCCATTTGCTTTCGGCTGAGGGCCAGGGCGATCTCGGCATACTCACGGGCCTGGGCCAGGGCTCCGACGCGCAGCGCCGCTTCAGCCGTTTGCACGAGGTTGAACGCCGCCTGGCCCTGGCTTCCCCTCGAGGCCTCGACGAGTGCGCAGGCGTCGGCCTGGCGTCCTGCGCTGGCGTACGCGCACGCGAGAACGGCCAGGACAGTGCCCGCGACCTCACGAAAGCCGAACGCGCGGACGATCTCGATGCTGCGCTCCAGAAGGCTGACGGCTTCGACGAAGCGTCCAGACCGGAGCATGACGGTCCCGAGCCCCTGGAGGGCATTCGCCAGACTGTACGGATGGTTCCTCATCTCGGCCGTGCGCACCGCCTCGCGCCCGGCAGCGCTGGCTGCCTCGAAGGAGCCGATCTCGGCGAGCGACTGAGCCAGCCAACGCTGGGTGACGACAGAGGGGATCGCGGGGATCGCCGCCACTCCGCGGGGGATCTCGCTGGGCTCGACCTCGAGGTTCTTCCGGAATAGCGCCGCGGCGGTGCCGTACTCACCGCGGGCCCAGTGCACCCGACCAAGGATCCCACGCGCGAGGGCAACCTCAACCGCGTCCCCGCTGCGCTCAGCAAGGTCGATGGCGCGCCTCGCCAGATCGAAGGCAGGAGGCAGATCCCAGATCAGCCAGTGGTAGTGGGCCAGCGCTCCTGTGAGCCGCGCGCGCTGTAGCGCATCATCCAGCGTGTCGGCGAGTGCCAGGGCCCGCTGCATGTTCACCGGGATCGCATCCAGCTCGCCGAGGGCGAGATGGGCGCTGCGCAGCCCGTAGCGGAGCTCGACCTCGGCGAGGAGTGTCTCCCGCCCCTGAGTCACGTGCCCGAGTGCCTGGATGGCCTGCTGGTACAGCTCGATCACCTGGCGATGCGCCGAGCGTGCGCCGGCTTCGTCTCCGGCGAGACGAGCGTACCGAACCGCTTTCTCCCACTGCTCCCCACGGTACGCGTGATGCGCCAGCGGCTCGACCTGCTCGTGGAGGCGATCGCCGTGGACGGCTTCGAGCGTGCCGACGATCCGCGCGTGGAGTGTGCGGCGTCGCTCGTGGAGCAGGCTGCCGTAGGCCACCTCGTGGATCAGCGCGTGCTTGAACGTGTACTCCGGCTCGGGGAAGAGGCTCGTCTCATAGAGGAACTCGGCGGCCTGCAGGCGGGCCAGCCCACCGCGCAGGTTCTCCTCGGCCAGCTCGGCAATGACGCGCAGGAGAGCGAACGGCACATCCGTACCGATGACGGAAGCAGTCTGGAGGAGCTGCTTGTCCCCGGGCGCCAGCCGGTCGATCCGCGAGGCAAGGATCGCCTGGACCGTGGCGGGGATGTCGACCGCGTCGAGGGGGCGGGCGAGTCGATGGGCCCCGCGCGCGCCCGTGAGGGCGTTCGTCTCGACGAGCGCCCGCACGCTTTCCTCGAGGAAGAGCGGATTGCCACCGGTGCGAGCGATGAGGACTGGCTTGAGCGGCTCAACAGTGGCGTCGGTTCCCAGCAACGCCAGGAGCAGCTCGCCGGCGCTCTCGGGAGGCAGCGCGTCCAGACGGAGCTGGGTGTAGTACGTCTTGCTCCCCCAGCCATGCCGGTACTCCGGCCGGTAGTTGACCAGGAGGAGCAATCTTGCGGTCGGGAGGCTCTCGACGAGGCTGTCCAGGAACGCCTGCGTCTCCGAGTCAATCCAGTGCAGATCCTCGAAGATCACAAGCAACGGCTGCACCTGGCTCTCGCGGAACAGCAGGCGCCTGACGGCGTCGAGGGTTCGCTGGCGCCGCTGCGGCGGATCGAGGGCCTGCCATGGCGCGTCCTCGACGGGCACGTCCAGCAACGCTAGCAGGGCCGGCAGCGTCGGCTCGAGGGCCCGGTCCAGTGTGAGGAGCTTGCCGGTCACCTTCTCCCGAATCTCGCGGTCGGCCTCCCGGTCGTGCACCTTGAAGTAGGCCTTGAGGAGGTCGATGACGGGCAGGTAACTGGTCGCCTTGCCGTAGGACACGGAGCTTGCTTCCAGGATGAGCCAGTCCTGCGTCCGGTGGGAGTGGGTGAACTCGTACACGAGGCGCGACTTCCCCACGCCAGGCTCTCCCACGATGGCGGCGAGCTGCCCATGGCCATCGTGCGCGAGGGCGAGCGCTCGGCGGAGCTGCTCGATCTCGGCGTCTCGGCCGACAAACCGTGTCAATCCCCGCGCAGCGGCGGCGTGGAGCCGGGTCCGCGAGGCACTCCCTCCGGTGAGCGCATAGACTTCCACCGGGTCCGCCAATCCCTTGACCGCGACCGGTCCCCGGGCCGCCACCTGTACATAGCCTTCGGCGAGCTGGAGGGTTCCGGGGGCGAGCAGGATCGTGCCGGGCGTCGCCATCTGCTCCATGCGGGCGGCCAGGTGGGTCGTCTGACCGACCGCCGTGTAGTCCATGTGCAGATCCGACCCGATGGCGCGAACGACGACCTCGCCGGAGTTGAGCCCGACGCGGATCTGGACAGGCACCCCCTGCGAGCGAAAGACCCCCTCCGCGTACTGCGTGACTGACTCCTGCATCCGGAGCGCCGCATAACAGGCCCGTACCGCGTGGTCCTCGTGGGCGAGCGGCGCGCCGAAGAGCGCCATGATCCCGTCGCCCATGACCTGGTTGACGATGCCCTCGTAGCGGTGAACGGCCTCCATCATCCGTTCGAGCACCGGATCCAAGAGCTTGCGCGCCTCCTCCGGATCACGATCCGCAAGCAGCTCCATAGACCCCTTGAGGTCAGCGAAGAGGACCGTGACCTGCTTGCGCTCGCCTTCGAGGGCCGCCTTGGAGCTGAGGATCTTCTCGGCGAGATGCTTGGGCGTATAGGACTCTGGCGATGCAGACTTCCCTGCCGCCTCTGGCGTTAACCCGCTTCCGCACTCTCCACAGAACTTCTGCCCTGGAGAATTCGCCGCTCCACAAGAGGCGCACGCCACCGCGAGACGCGCTCCACACTCTCCGCAGAACTTCTGTCCCAGCGCGTTATCGTGCTGGCACCGGGGACACTTCATGCCGGAGCCTCGGCGGCGTGCCGCACGGCCAGCAACGTGAGACCGCGCCCGATCTCGAATGCCCAATGCCTCATGGGACAGCCTCCCTCATCAGGCGTCGCAACGCTCCACCGGCGGCTGGCCGAGGCCCTGAGCCGCTGGAGCAACATCGAGGCGCGGGACAACGCCTGTGCCACCCTCGACAACGGCTGGCCCCGCCGGATTCCGACCCGGCCACCGGGTAGCAACATCGCCGTCTAGCCATGGAATCGGCCAAGAGCGTCACGGATGAAGGGCTGCGTCTCCCTCAAGCGGTCCCGCGTCCTGTTGACCGCGACAGCTTGTGCATCCCCACTTCGCGCAGGCGCGATCACATCGATCTGGTTGTTCGCCCGTTTCATGGCGGCGTAGGCGTTGATAAGATGCTCTTTTAGGTCCGGCTGAAGTAACGACAAGACGCCCTCAGAGATGCACCGCTCGAACTGGGTCAGCGCGAAGTGTGCGCTGATCTGCAGTCAGAGTCCCGATGAATGCTCGCCGGTCCATCACTCGATCACCTGATCCGCGCGCTGCAGGAGCGATTGAGGGATCGTGAGCCCGAGCGCCTTCGCGGTCTTCAGGTTGATCACCAATTCGAGCTTCGTCGGGTGTTCGACGGGAAGGTCCGCCGGCTTCGCCCCTTTCAGTATTCTGTCCACGAAGTACGCGGCGCGCCGGCCCACATCGGCGAAGCTGGCGCCGTATGACATAAGACCCCCCTCCTCCACGTAATCCCGGACCCAGTAGATCCCGGGCAACCGATGCTTAAGGGCGGCCTGCACCAACTTCTCCCGGTGCACATAGGTGAAGACGCCGAGAGCAGCGATAATACCTCCCACCCCGTCCTTCTTGGCTCGCGCGAGGGCCGGATCGAAGCCATCGGGGCTTTTGATCTCGAGGAACAACACGGTGACGCCGACCCGTTGCGCAGCGGCCTGCAACTCGCGGCGGATTTCGCGGATTGGGCTGTTGGCAAAACCGACGACGGCGAACCGCGTCGCCAAGGGCACCGCCTCTCGCAGGAGTTCGACGAACTTCTGGCTGGTGCCTGGGGTCAGGCTCGTGAGGCCGGTGACGTTGCCTCCAGGTCGCGCCAGGCTCGTCACCAGTCCCTGCTCGACCGGATCGGGCGCGAGAGTCATGACGATGGGAATCGTGGAGGTGGCCATCTTCGCCGCCACCGTCTCCGGGGTAGAGGTCGTGACAATGACGTCGACGTTCGCCTTCACGAACTCCGCGACGATCTCCCGCAGGCGGTCGACGTTACCCTCCGCAAAGGCGCGCCGCACGACGAGGTTACGGCCCTCCACGTAGTTCTGCTCGCGTAGGGCCTCGTCGAAGGCGTGGAAGATTCCGGGCCTCGTCGGCGGCGCTCCGAGCGAGACAGTGCCGACCTGATACACCCTCCCCGCCGGCTGCGCCCCGGCCGCGAGCGGCGCGGCGAGGAGGCTGCCAGTCACGGCGCTGAGGAACGTCCGGCGATTCACTGCGCCTCCCCTGGCTGGCCGCATCATCTAGAAGGGACGGGGCGGGACGGCCAGGCGGGTCGAACTTACACCAATGGGGCGGCGCTCCGCCTAGCAGATTGTGGTGGCGGCGCTAGCCTATGGCCGCCAGACGTGCCATGCCGCGTACAGCGCCACAGTCACGACCACGCCAGAACTCTAGTCGGCTGCGCTTCATTCGTCCCGTCCATCCCCCAGGTGTACCGAGCCTCAGGAGCAGACCGACTGGCCAGGGACCCAGACCGGTTCGAAGCGCTCGAACCCGTACTGGTCGATATACGGCTGGTTGGGCCCCCAATAGCCCTCCTGCCAATAGCAGGAGCCCGGGACATAGCCGTCGTCGGGGTAGGGCGTGTAGAAGCCGCCGAACTGATGGAAGCCACGCCCGAAGCGCTCGTGGCCACCATGAAACTGGTGTCCGCTGTCTCTGGCTAGGGCTGGTACAGGAGCGACCGCAACCGACAGGACGACCAGCGCTAAGATAATCTTACGGACCATAGGTCACCTCTCTGCTGCCAACGCTTACCTCCATTTCTTCAGACGGTCTAACAGGTGGAACGATGCACGGGGGCCACGCATCTGTAACCCCTCTGGACGGGTGCTGATGGATCAGTGGGCGCGCCCCGGGCGTGTTTCTAACCTTGCGCCGCATGAATCCGTAAGTAGGGCGTAGAACCCAAAGGGGCAGCCTCAAGAGGGCGGCCCATCGCCTTCGGCCGGTTGCCAAGCGCTGCGCTATGCGCCTGGCTGGTCCCTGACGAACGCTGCCGGCCTCCCCCGAGGCGGCGGCGTCCGCGGTGTGGGCGCGGGGGAGGTTCCTGCGACGCTATTCGACGATCTCTTCCTTGAGACTCTGGACAAACGCGACCACGTCGCGCTGCTCGGCCTCGGGCACCTGGAATTTCGCCAGGGTTGCGGCGGCATGGCCGAGGAACACGCCCCAATCGCTCTCGCTGATGCGCATGCCTCGGTGGCAGAGCGCCATGTCCCTGCCGCGGTAGTACATGGGTCCGCCCGCACTCGCGCAGAGGAAGTCGATCAGAAGCTGCTTCTCGCGCTTGACGCCGTCTTCCCCACGGTGCGCCCAGAACCGGCCGAGCTGCGGATCGGCCTGAAGCCGGGGCAGTAGATCATTCGCCACCGCCGCGATCGCCCCGTAACCACCAAGGCGCTCGTAAAGGGTCTTCTTCTCGTCGCTCATCGTGTTCTCCTCACGTCACTAGAGGGCGAACTCATCCCCTTCAGGCTATGGCCGGGTGCCTCGGCACGAGCCCGGTAGCGCCATGCTACCGCCGCCCGTCAGGCTGTGCGAGCGTTCCAGCACCACGTCCCGGCGCCGCTCCGGCGTCATGGTGGACGAGTTATCGCGGCGCCGGAGGAGAAGCGCAAGAAGGGGTAGCGCGATCCCGCTGATCGAGCGAAGCGAATGTGATGCGGGTCGACGATGACGGAAACGATGAAGTGGCGAACCGACGGCGTCACGGTTGTACGAGCTGCGGCCATGCTCGGAGCGGGCCGGGTCGAGGCTGACGCCATCTGCAACTGCCGTGCTGTCATCGCAGCTCCTCCAGACGGGTTCAGCAGCCGAGCCTCGAGGCGAGAGCTTCGAAGTCGTCCGCGACGATATCCCAGTCCTCCTCCGCCTCAAGATCGGTGGTCTGACCGGGACCGTACTCGGTTGGGCGCGGCACGAACGCGGTCGCCATGCCATGCGTACGAGCCGCGCGGAGATCGTAGTTGTGCGCCGCGACCATCATCACCTCGGACGGCGCGAGGCCCAGCAGCGCGATCGCTTGCAGGTACACCTCGGGGTCGGGCTTGTAGTGCCGGAAGACCTCGGCGCAGAAGATGACGTCCCACCGCAACGCCGCGTGCTTCGCCATGTTGACGAGGCAGTCCAGGTCGCTGTTGGAGAGGGGCGCAATCACGTAGCTCCGCTTGAGGCGGTCGAGGCCGGCGACCGCGTCCGGCCATGGCCTGAGACGGTGCCAGACGCGGTTTAGGTGGGCCCTCTCCGCCTCGCCGAGGCGGTCGAGGCCGTACTTCGGGATGATATCGTCGAGCTTCATCCGATAGATCCGGTCCACCCGGGTCCACGGCCACTTCCCTGAGCGAACCGCGTCCATTCCCGGCCGGTACGCTGCTTTCCATTCGTCGACGAACGCTTCCCAGTTCACGTCGATTCCGACACGGCGCCCGAATGACCGGAAGTCGTCGATGACGCTGTCTCGCCAGTTCACTACGGTACCGAACGTATCGAAGAGAAGCGCCTTGATCGCCGGGACATTCATGCCCGCCTCACTTCCCCCTCGGCTGACGAAGGCGGCGCGCATGATCCGGGACTATCTTGCCGAGATCGCTCGTCGCTCCAGCCGCAACCCTCACCGTGTTGATGAACTTGATCCACTTGTCCACCCCCTTCTCGCCGTCAGGAGCATCCATCCGTTAGCACCCCTCGGAGATGGGCAACGGGCGCCGAGACGTGGACCCGCTTGCGTTCGCCCTCGAGCGCCTCCGCGTCAGGGGCTGGCGGGACTTCCGGCGCGGGAGCCTCGGCCCTGCGCCAGGACTGCGCGCACCGCCCGGGTATCAAGGAACGACTCGCGCAGCTCGGCCGGGCCGGCGTGGCTCGCGATGTGGTCGATGACCTCCCGCGCTCGACCGAGCAGGAGCTGTGCGCTCGTCGCGTCGCCGCGCTCCGTCTCGATCTCCGAAAGCGCTGCCAGGATCCGCCACGCGTACCGCCGCTCCCCCATCGCCTGAGCCACGACGCAGGCCCGTCCCAGCGCCTCGAGCGCCTCGTCCCGCCGGCCGAGCCCCCGCAGCGCCTGGCCCTTGAGATAGAGGGTCTGGGGCAGACAGGCCTCACAGTGCAGCACGCCACTGAGCCTCTCCAGCTCGTCCATGAGCGAGAGGGCGCGCGGGAAGTCGCCGGTCGCCAGGGCGAGCGCGCCGTGCGCCGAGAAGACGAGTGGCACGGTCAGGAGCGCCATCAATCCTTCCCGGTTCATGTCCATTCGCACCGTCGCGATCTCCGCCTGCGCTTCCCCGATGTCGTTCCGCGAGAGATGGAGCCCGGTGAGGATCGCGTGCGCCCATTGTCCCGCGTCCGGCAACACGGTCGCCGGCCCCCCGATCACTCGACGGCACGAGTCCATGGCGCGCTCGGTCGCGCCGAGCGTCTCGTAGCCCTGGGCGAGAGACATGAGGAGGAGGCCGTGGATGAACGGCAAGCGCTCCATGCCGGTCAATCCGATCACGGCGTCCAGCGCTTCGATGGCGCGGCCGACCTCACCACGTTCCGTGTGAACCCAGCCGAACACCACACCGCTGGAGCCCAGATTCCACAGGTTGCCGATCGACTCGCTGATCCGCCGGCACTCGGTCGCCGCGGCGAACGCCCCGTCGAGGTCGCCGGACCTCGCGAGACGGTACGAGGCCTGGCCGTAGGAGTCGGCCAGCATCGGGAGGTTTCCCAGCTCCTGGAAGAGCTGCCGGGATTCTTCGGCCGCCGCGTTCGCCCGCTCCGGGAGGGCGAGGGTGTTGTAGATCATCACGAGGTCGTTGAGCGTCAGGGCCATCTGCTCTCGCAGGTTGCTCTCGCGAGCGAGCGCCACCGACGCTTCCCCGTAGCCCAGCGCGCGATTGAGATCCCCCTCGCGCGCGCGGCCCAGCATCACGAGCATCAGGTTCCAGTTGATCCGGGCCGCCGCCGTGCGATCCCCGAGGTCCCGGGCGAGCGCGAGTCCCTCCGCGGCGAGCGCCTCGGCCAGCGCCTCATCGTAGAGCGGGGTCTTCGTGGAGTGGACCGTTCCGCGGGCAACCAGGGCGCCGAGCCGCAGAGCGGGGTCTCCCCTTCGCTCGGCGACGGCCGCCATCTCGGTGTAGCTGGCGAGGGCCTCCTCGTATCGCGTGCCGAGCTCCAGCGCCCGGCCCCGAAGGGTGTAGAGCCTCGAGAGCTCCGGCGTCGGGGTGCCGACCCGCTCGGCCCGCTCCAGGGCCGCCGAGTAGTGAGCGACCGCCTCGACGTACGCCGACAGACGATAGGCGGCGTCGCCGGCGACCGTGAGGTAGTGCTGCGCGCGCGCATCGTCCCGGGCCTCGGAGAAGTGGTGGGCCAGCACCGGAGCCAGCTCCTCGCGCCGCTCGGGGAAGAGCGATTCGAGCGCATCGCCGACCCGTCGATGGAACTCGCGGCGGTGTCGCAGCAGGATGGTGTTGTAGGCCGCCTCGTGGGTCAGGAGGCTGCGGAAGGTGTACTGCAGCTCCGGCTCCCGGCTCGTCTCGCGGATCATGTCGGCCCGGACCAACGTGGCGATCTGGCGATCCAGCCCCACCTTCTCGCCGGCGATGCTCGCCAGGACGCGATAGAAGAACGCCGGACCCGCCACCGCGGCCAGCTGGAGCGTGCCGCGGGACGGCTCGTCGAGCCGATCGATGCGGGCCACCAGCAGGGCTTGCAGGTTGTCGGGAACGTCGATCTCGTCCACGCTGGTGGAGGCGGCCCAGCGGAAGCCGCCGTTGCGCCGCTCGATGAGGCCGCGGTCGATCAGGCTCCGGGCCACCTCCTCGATGAAGAACGGCACTCCCGAGGCCTTCGCGAGGATCCGGGCGCGCGTGACCGCGGGCACCTCTGCCCCCGGCAGCACTGCCTGGAGCAGGGCGTCGGCTTCGGGCTCCGACAGCGGCTCCAGCGCGACCTCGGTGTACCGATGGGCATACTCGGCATCGGCGACGACCTTGAGGCGCCAGCACGGGGCCTGCCGGTCGGGTCGGAAGGAGCAGACCACGAGCAGCGGCGCCTCGTCCGTGAGGGCGAGCAGCTGGAACAGGAGCTCCACGGAGGCGGTGTCCGCCCAGTGGAGGTCGTCGCAGACCATCACCGCGGGCCGGCCGCGGGCCGACCCGCTCGACGAGACCGCGAGCCCCTTCCACAAGATCCGGTTCGCGGCCAGGAAGAGCTGCTTGAACGTCTCGCCCTCGAGCGGGGGCTCGCCGGAGACGTCGGGCACGCCGAGCACGGACTCGACCACCCGCTGCCACTTGGCGCGCTGGTCGGCGGCCAGCCCGTCGAAGAGCCCGGCAATCTTCTGGCGGAGCACGTCCGCCGGGTCGTTCGGCCCGGCCCGCGCCAGGCGCCGGATCAACCGCCCGAAGAGGGCGTACGGTCGCGTCGTTTCATAGGATCGGCTCCCGGTCTCGAACCAGGACTCGCCACCTTCCTCGCGGAGGAACGAGGCCTTCAGCTCGCGGACGAGCCGGGTCTTGCCGAGCCCGGCGTCGCCGATCAGGCACACGACGGCACCGAATCCCTCCCGCGCCCTGCCGAGCGCCGCGCCCAGCGCGGCCATCTCGTGGTCCCGTCCCACGAGCGGCCCCTCGTCGCAGGACACCGCCTCGAATCGGACGGCCTCCGCCTTGCGCGCCAGCACCCGGTAGGCCTGCACCGGCTCGTCCTTGCCCTTGACCTCGATGCCGCCAAGGTCCTCGAGCTCGAACAGCGGGCGAATCAGCCGGTGCGTGGCGCCGGAGACCTGGACCGTGCCCGGCCGCGCCGTCTGCTCCATCCGGGCCGCGACGTTGACGGCGTCGCCCATGGCGGTGAACTCGATCCGGAGATCGGACCCGACCTGATCGATCACGACCAGACCGGTGTTGATCCCGACCCGCACGTCGAACGACAGCCCGCGCTCGCGCTCCACGCGCACCCCGTACTCCCGGATCGCCGCGACGATGTCCAGGCCGGCGAGCACCGCGCGCTGCGCGTCGTCTTCGTGCGCGATGGGCGCCCCGAAGAAGGCCAGGATGCCGTCCCCCAGCAGCTGCGCCACCGTGCCCTCGTAGCGGTACACCGGGGTCACGAGGTGCTCGACGGTGCCCTTCATCACGTCCGCCCACTCCTCGGGGTCGAGATGCCCCGCCATGGCGGTCGAGCCCTTGATGTCGCAGAAGAGCATCGTGACGATGCGGCGCTCGCCCGCCATGCCGCCGCTCGCCTGTGCCGCGTCGACCCTGGACTTGAGCTCCCGAGGGATGTACTGGCGCAGGTCGGGAGCGAGAGCGACCGGGTCCGGGCCGCTGGGGCGAGCCGCACCGGCATCCGCCGAGCCGATGCGATCCTGGTCGAGCCAAGCCTGAGGGGAGAGCGGTAGCCCGCAATTGTCGCAGAAATCCGAGTCCGCAACGCGTTCCTGGCCGCAGCGAGGGCAGCGGCCCTCCAGCAGGACGCCGCAGCGTCGACAGAAGTGGGCGCCCGCACGGTTGGTCGCGCGACAGCGGGGGCAGCTCATCTCGCCCGCGATCATAGGGTGCCCTCCCGGCCCGGCGCAACCCGCGGGCTGGGAGTCGCGTCGGGTCTACTGGAGCTGGGGCTGGTCAGCGAGCTGCTCCGGCGTCCCGCCCTGCTGCCGCGCGCCTGGCCGCTGGCCGAGCAGATCGCGCGGCATCACGCGCTCCTCCTCCGCTACACGCGCGTGCTGTTCACCCAGCCGCTCAAGAAGCAGCTCGTGGACTACCTGGGCTACGGCCTCGCCCTGGAAGGCCTGAGCGTGGTGGGTCGTACCGTCACGCCGGGCGCCTGGCGGGCGAGCGGATCGCCCGGCCCACCCTCAGGACGGCAGGTTGTAGAAGCGGAGCGCGTTGTCGCCGAGGACCTTCCGGCGCGCCTCGGCGGGCAGGGCGCGAGCCGCTCGCGAAGCTCCCGGACGACGCCCACCGATGATCCGAGGCGCCCCTACGCACGGTGTCGGCCCGCGCGGCTGATCCGCGGACGCTGCTCGGGCGCCACGTCACGCTAGCGCGGCA
>Ga0114129_10011041_pt1 | contig 12867 bp, 15 predicted proteins | sample RhiMetdeltSRZDD1_FD_80071 | JGI IMG/M metagenome (GOLD analysis project Ga0114129, IMG submission 80071) | Populus rhizosphere microbial communities from Tennessee, USA - Rhizosphere MetaG P. deltoides SRZDD1 (version 2) (version 2) | ecosystem: Host-associated > Plants > Roots > Rhizosphere >...
CGAGGTCGGAGTCATGCTGTTCCCGCGGCTGCGGGAGCTGTTCGTGGCGGAGCGGGGCCGGGGGGCCTGGCTGAACGGTCGGCGAATCCGGGTTACGCGGACGGTGGACATGGCCCGGTGCGTCGTCTCGCTCTGGCACGAGCCGGGGCTCTGGCGCGACCGCCGGATGCGCGGGCGCGTCGCCCGCATCGGCGCCGAGGTCCGGAGCGTCGCCATGGTCGGCGCCTGCTTCTCCCTCGCGTACGTCGCGGCCGGCCGGTTCGACGCGTACTGGGAGCGGCAGGCGCATCCGTGGGACGTGGCGGCGGGGGCGCTCCTCGTCCGCGAGGCCGGCGGCCGGGTGACCGGGGGCGCCGGTCAGCCCTTCGACGTGAACGAGGCCGCAATCGTCGCGTCGAACGGTCGGATCCACGGCCGGTTCGTCGGCCTCCTGAACGGCTGGCGCCCGCCGGCGCCCGGGGCTCGATGGAGTGCGAGATGAAGGACGGCGGCGCCCGCGTCCGGCTCGACGCGATCTCGAAGCGGTTCGGCGCCACGGTCGCGGTCGACTCCGTCTCCCTGACCGTCGAGCCGGGCGAGTTCCTGACCCTGCTCGGGCCCTCCGGATGCGGGAAGACCACGACCCTCCGCGTGGTCGCGGGGCTCGAGGAGCCGACCGCCGGCCGCGTCCTGATCGACGACGAGGACGTGACGGACCGGCCGCCCCACGCCCGCGACATCACCATGGTCTTCCAGAGCTACGCGCTATTCCCGCACCTGACGGTCTTCGAGAACGTCGCCTACGGGTTGCGCGTGCTCCGGCGTCCGGCCGACGAGGTGAGACACCGCGTGATGGAAGCGCTGGCGCTGGTCGGCATCGGCGACCTCGGCGCCCGCCAGCCCGCGGCGCTGTCGGGCGGCCAGCAGCAGCGAGTGGCGCTGGCCCGGGCTCTCGTCCTCCAGCCGAAAGTCCTGCTGTTCGACGAGCCGCTCTCGAACCTCGACGCCAAGCTGCGGAAGCGGATGCGTGACGAGATCCGCGCGCTCCAGCGGCGCACCGGGATCACGGCGCTGTACGTCACGCACGACCAGGCCGAGGCGCTCGCGGTCTCGGACCGGATCGCGGTGATGGCCCACGGCAAGGTCGAGCAGCTCGGCGTGCCGGCCGAGATCTACCGCCGTCCCGCCACCCGTTTCGTGGCTGACTTCATCGGCGAGGCCAACCTCCTCCCGGTCGAGATCGTGGAGCGCAGCCCGTCGGGAGCGCGGGCTCGGCTGGGCTCGGTGGCGCTCCCGGTCCCGGATGGGTCGGTGCCCTCCGGCCCGGCGACCCTCGTCGTGCGCCCCGAGGCGATCCAGATCCGGTCCGCGGCCCTCACGCCGTCCCCCGACGGCGTGCTGGTCGGCCAGGTGCGACAGACGGCCTACCTCGGCGCCGCCGCGGAGTACACGGTGGACACCGAGGTCGGCGTCGTGGCGGTGACGGATGCGCTCATGCCGGAGGGCCTCCTCCCCACGGGTGCGCGTGTGTGGCTCACCTTCTCCCCCGACCGGCTGGCGGTGCTGCCGGCCGGTCCCGTCGAGGTGACGCCGTGACGGTACCGCTGGCTCGCGGGCGGTTCGGCGTGTCGGCCTGGATCTACGGGGACGCGCCGCTGCCGGAGACACTCGCCCGCATCGCCGCGGCCGGCTACGATGGCGTCGAGCTCCCCGGCGAGCCCGAGCGCTGGCGGCCCGCCGAGCTCCGCCGGTGGCTCGGCGATCACGGGCTCGTGCCGGTCGCTTTGACCGCCTCGTGCATGACCGAGACCGAGCGAGACCTGGCGCATCCCGACGCGCGGATCCGCGGCGTCGCCGTCGACTACGTCCGGCGCTGCCTCGGTCTCGGGGCCGAGATTGGTGCCCCCCTCGTCCAGATGCTCGCCTCGGGCGAGCCGCGCCTCGGGCCCATCGCGACTCGCGCGGCGGAGTGGGCCTGGTCCGTGGCGGGCATGCAGGCGGCCGCGCGCGAGGCCGAGCGGGCGGGCGTGCGGATCGCGGTGGAGCCGCTGAACCGTTACGAGGCGTACCTCGTGACGTCGGCGGCCGAGGCGCTCGCCTATCTGGACGCCGTTGGGTCACCCTGGGTTGGGATGACGCTCGACCTGTTCCACGCGAACATCGAGGAGCCCGACGTCGCGGCCTCCATCCGGGCGGCGGGGACGCGGCTCTGGCACGTGCAGGTGGCCGACACGACGCGGCGGGGGCTCGGCCACGGGCACCTCGATCTGGAGGCGGTGACGGCGGCCCTGGCCGGGATCGACTACGGCGGCGCGATCGTGGTGGAGATCATGGCGCCGGGACCCGATCCGTTCCGGGCGATCAAGGAAGAGCGCTCGGCCGGGATCCTCGACGGGGACATCCGCGAGTCACTTGACCGGCTTCGGGCGCGCTGGCCCCCGCGGGGGAGCGGGCGCCCGGCAGGGGGGTGATCAGAACCGGGGCGGCACCGCGCGTGAAACGAGAGCCCAAGCGTGCCTGCGCGGCAGGCAGGAGGAATTGGAATGCGAGGCCGTGTGCTCACCACCGTCATCGCGAGCGTGATCCTGATCGGGCTGGCCGGACAGGCGCCCGCCGCCGAGCCGGAGCTGGTCCTGGCCGACAGCCAGTCCGGCGCCAACTTCCAGGCGTACTGGCAGAAGTACGTAATCCCCTCGATCAAGCAGTCGCTCGGCATCACCGTCCGGTATCTTGTGACGAGCGACGCCGAGCAGATCCAGAAGGCGAAGGCGTGGCCGGCCGGGAAGGGTGACGTCCAGATCCTCTTCCCCAAGTCCATCGCCACCTGGGTCAGCTCGGGCGTGCCGCTCGAGACGCTGACGCCCGAGACCGTCCCGAACCTGAGCCGCATCGATCCGAAGTTCCTCAAGTCCGACGAGGGCGTGGACCTCCAGGGCAAGGGCGCGCTCTTCTGGCGGACCTCCTACGCGCTGATCTACAACACGGCGTCGATCAAGAACCCGCCGAAGTCGTGGAAGGAGTTCTACGATCGCCGTGCGGAGTTCAAGGGGCACATCGGCATGGTCCGGCCCGACGCAAAGTCGAGCTCCGGGTGGCGCCAGCGCTACGTCTTCCTCCACGCCTTCCTCAAGGAGAAGATGACGCGGCCGATCACCGAGCTCCAGAACGACCCTGCCTTCAAGGATGCCTGGGCGAAGCTCAAGGACTTCACGCAGTACGCGAAGCTTCCGATGCCCGCCGAGCCGCCGAACCTCTTCGAGGACTTCAACGCCGGCGATACGTGGATCTCGCTCTACGCGCAGGACTACGCCCTCTGGTCCGCGCGGCAGGGCACCATGCCCCCGACGATCAAGGCCGTCTACCCGGAGGAGGGGGCCGACGAGATCGGGACGGGCTACCTCGCGGTTCCCGCGGGCATCCCGGCCGAGCAGAAGGCCGCCGCCCTGCGGGTGGTGAACTACCTCCTCTCCGATGATCAGCAGATCCGCTTGCTGACCACGATGTGGCAGTACCCGGGGACGGACATCACGGACCAGGCGCCGCCCATCGTGTGGGAGATCGTGCCGAAGCTCGACGTGCTGATGCGGACGGCCATCCCGCGGGAGCGCATCCGCAAGGACATCATCGACTATATCAAGGCCAACGCGAAGGACCTCATCCCGTAGGCGAGCGGGACGCGCGGACGGCGGGTCGCGCCGTCGTCCGCGCGGTCGCCCCACCGTCGCCACATTGTAACGAACATGAGGAACGCGGGCGCCCGATCGGAGGCGATCGTCACCGGAACGCTGGTGCTCCCGGCGGCGGCGGCCTTCATCGGACTGTTCTGTTACCCGATGTTCCTGACCCTCGTCCTGAGCCTCCGGCCCGAGGGGACGGATGCCGGCTGGACCCTGTCGCACTACGTGGCCTTCCTGACCGATCCGGACGGGCGTGCGGTCGTGCTGCTCACGTTCGGCCTGGCCCTCGCCGCGACCGTCCTCTCCGTCATTCTGAGCGTGCCGGTGGCCCTCGCGCTCCGCCGCAAGCTGCCCGGGCACCGGGCGTTTCGTGTCGTGGTGCTCGTGCCGCTCGTCGTGCCCGGTCTGATCGGCGCGCTTGGCCTCCTGATCTTCTGGGGGCCCCGAGGCTGGTTCAACCTCCTGCTGACCCAGGTCCTCTTCCTGCGGCCACTCGTCGTCACGTACACGCTGCCCGGCCTGATCCTCTTCTACGTGTGGCTCTACTTCCCGTACACGTGCGTGACCACGCTGGCGGCGCTCGAGAGCCTCGACCCCGCGATCGAGGAGGCGGGAGAGGTGGCGGGCGCGAGTCGCTGGCAGCTCCTCCGGCACGTGCTCCTGCCGCTCGCGACGCCGGGCATCCTCGCGGGCTCCGTCCTGACCTTCATGGCCGCCTTCGGCGCGTTCAGCGTGCCGCTGGTGGCGGGCGGGAACTACCGGCCGCTCGCCGTGGAGATCTACAAGCAGATCGCGGTCCCCATCCCGCCCCACTGGTCGGGCGCCAGCGCGATCGCCGTGGTTATGGGCGTGGTCCAGGTCGGGTTCCTCGCGCTCTACATGCGGGCGGTCCGGCGGCTCGGAGGGCGTCGATGAGGCCGCTCGCCCGCGCGTACGGCCGTGGCCTGTGGGAGGCACGGGCGGTGCTCGGGTACACGATCCTCCTGAGCCTGACGCTCTTCATCGTCGCGCCGTTCCTGATGATCGCGCTCCGCTCGGTGGGCAAGGGCTGGTTCGGCAAGCTTTGGCTCCCGCCCCAGCTCACGCTCGAGTGGTACCGCTGGGCGATCGAGGTCGGCAACATCCCGGAGGTGCTCCGTAACACGGTCATCATCGGCGTGATCGCGGTGGCGATCAGCACCACCATCGGGCTCTTCGCGGGCTGGGCGTTCGGGCGGCGGCGTCTCCCCGGGAAGGAGCTGCTGCTGGCGGTGTTCCTGCTGCCCCTGATGATCCCCTCCATCACCTATGCCCTCGGGGTGGCCCGGATCTTCTACGCGCTGCGCCTGGTGGACACCCATGTCGGCGTGGCGCTGGCCCACGTCGCCGTGTGCGCCCCGTACGCCATCATGGTGCTCTCGGCGACCTTCGAGGGGCTGGACGAGCGGGTGCTCGAGGCGGCGAGCGTCTGCGGCGCCGGCCCGGTCCGGCGGTTCTTCCACGTCGTGCTGCCCCTCGTGATGCCCGGGATCCTGGCCTCGGCGATCTTCACGTTCACGCACTCGTACAACGAGTTCACGCTCACGCTGCTCACGTACGGGCCCCACACGGTGACGTTGCCCGTGCGGACCTACTTGGCGGTCGGGGACGGGTACTGGGAGATCACCAGCGCGATGGCGGTGCTCATGGTCGCGCCGTCGCTCCTGATCCTCGCCCTGGTCCAGCGGCGCGCGCGGCCCGAGCGGCTGGTCGGCGGTTTCAAGGGGGCGTGACGTGCCGGACCCGATGATCGAGCTCCGCGGAATAACGGCGCGCTACGGGCCCGTCCTCGCCAACGATCGCCTGGATCTCGTCGTCCACCGTGGCGAGCTCCTGACCCTCCTCGGCCCGTCCGGCTGCGGGAAGACCACGGCCCTCCGGACGCTCACGGGCCACGTGCGGCCCGACGAGGGCCGGGTCCTGATCGACGGTCGAGACGTGACCGACCTGCCGACGCACCGTCGCGAGCTGGGCATGGTGTTCCAGAACTTCGCCCTCTTCCCGCACATGACGGTCCGCGACAACGTGGGGTTCCCGCTGATGGTCCGCGGGGTCCCCGCCGCCGAGCGGGTCACCCGCGTCGCGGAGGCGCTGCGGCTGGTCCGGCTGGAGGGGCATGCCGACAAGCAGCCGCGCCAGCTCTCCGGGGGCCAGCAGCAGCGGGTGGGCCTCGCCCGCGCGCTCGTGTACCGGCCGAAGGTGCTGCTGCTCGACGAGCCGCTCTCGAACCTCGACGCGAAGCTCCGCGAGGAGATGCGCTTCGAGATCCGGGACGTGGTCACCCGCCTCGGGATCACCGCGGTGTACGTGACCCACGACCAGGAGGAGGCGCTGGCCCTGTCCGACCGGATCGCCATCATGCACCGCGGCCGCATCGAGCAGCTCGGTACGCCCGAGGACATCTACGCGCGGCCCGCGTCCCGGTTCGTCGCGGAGTTCGTCGGGCTCTCGAGCTTCCTCGAGGGCGTGGTCGAGGGGATCGCGGAGGACGGCATGTCGGTCGCGCTGGGCGGCGGGCGCGTGACGGTGCCGGCGCTACCGGGCGCCGCGGCGGGCCGGCGGGCGCTCCTCTTCGTGCGGCCGAACGAGGTCGAGCTCTTGCCGGCCGACGCGCCGCAAGCCTCCGGCGTGCTCCGGGCGAGGGTGGAGGCGGTGACGTACCTGGGGGACCGCATGGACTACCGGCTCCGCCTGGAGGGCGGGCTCGCGCTCCGCGTCCAGCAGGACGGCGGGGCGCGACTCGCGCCCGGAACTTCGGTGCGGCTTCGGCTGCCTTCCGGACGGGTCCGCGCCCTGTCCGTGGCGGACACGTGAGGTCCCAGGCTGCAGGCCGTCAGCAAGGGGGAGCACCATGACGTCGACGCCGGTCGTCCGCGTCGCGGACCTGACGATGGAGGAGCTTGCCGCTGCCCTGGGGGCCGGCCGATGGCTGCTGCTCCCGTTCGGCACGGTGGAAGGGCACGGGCCCCATCTGGCCCTCGGCGCCGACCTGATCGACGCCGCGCGGATCTGCGGGGCGGTGGCCGAGCGCGTCGGCGGCCTGGTGGCGCCGGGCTTCCCCTACGGCGTCTGCCGCACGATGCGGAACTTCCCCGGCACCGTGTCGCTGTCGGCGGCGACCTTCACGGCGACGGTGCGCGAGGTCGTGCGGGAATACGTCCGCCACGGCGCGCGGCGGCTCGCGCTCTACTCCGGGCATGCCGAGCCGGCCCAGCTCGAGGCGCTGCGCGAAGCCGTGGTCCCGATCGTCGACGCCGATCCCGCCCTGGTGGCGCTCGTCGTCGGCCCCTACGCGTTCCTCGACCCCGTGCGCGAGGCGGCCGGGCTGACGGGCCGCGACGGGCACGCGGCGTCGCTCGAGACGTCGACGGTGCTCGCGCTCGATCCCCGCGCGGTGCGGCTCGACCGGATCCCGGAGGTCCGCGAGCGCCCGCGCCTCTCGGTGTTCCGAGTGGCGGCGCACCCCGAGACCGAATTCCCCGCGGCCGTCCGGGGCGACACGACCCGGGTGTCGCCGGATCTCGGCCGGCGGGCGGTCGAGCACGTCGTCGCTGAGTTCGCCGCGCTCCTCGAGCGCGTAGCGCGGACGGGACGCGAATGGTAGATCGTCCGCCGCGACGCTTCACCGCGGCCGTGGAGGCGGGGCTCAGGGCAGCGGCGGCCGCCGTACGGCGGACTGACCCCCGGCGCGGGCAGCGCGTGGTCGCCGGCCGGGCCGAGGGCTACCGGCCCTTCGACCCCGAGGTCATCGGCGTGGACACGGCCGCCGAGGGCGCGGCCGTCGCCGCCCTCCGTCGCGCGGGTGTCCACGGCACGCTCCTGTCCGAGGAGGCCGGCGAGCGGCCGCTTCCGCGGCCCCGGACCGGAGCCTGCCCGGAGGCGGTCTACGTCGTCATGGATCCGTTCGACGGGAGCATGCTCTATCGTCGGGGCATCCGCGCGCTCTGGTACACGGGGATTGGGCTCTGGGGACTCGACGGCGCCCCGCGGGCGGCCGGCCTCGTGGACCACATCACGGGGGAGCTCGTCCTGTCGGACGGGAACGGCGTCCGACGGTGGAGCGGCCCACGTACGCGGCCGGACCGTCCCCGGCCCGCCGCGACGGGCGAGATCGAGGCCGCGTTCGTCGAGGCCTACATGATGAAGCCGGCCTTCCTCTACCCGACCGCCGAGGCGCTGCGGCCCTTGCTGGGCCGGGCCCGGTTCGTCCTGCCGAACGGCGGGCCCAGCGGGTTCGTCGACGTGGCCTGCGGGCGCGTCGACGTGTACCTCGCGTGGCGCGAGGCGCTCACCGAAGTCTTCTCCACCGTGGCCGTGGCCGGGGCCGCGGGGTGCGTCGTCAGCGGCTGGGACGGCGCCCCCCTGGTATTCCGCCCCGACATCCACGCCTTGCACACCGTGGTCTGCAGCGCCAACCCGCGCCTGCACGCAAAGGTGCTCCGCGCGCTCGAGGGCGTCGCGCCGCCCGGAGGGATCCCCGCATGAGACTCGGCTGCATCTGTGGCTCGTTCAACCGCGCCTTCGCCGCCGGCGCGATGGATCAGCTCCGCTTCGTCGCGCATTGCGCGGACGTCCTGGGTGTCGCCGGCGTCGAGTTCCAGGACATCCACTTCCCGGAGACGCGTCCTGCCTACCTCGACCGCCTGCGGGGCGCAGCGGCGGACCGGGGGCTCGCCGTCATCGGCATCGGGATCCACAACGACTTCGGCCGTCGGGACGAGTGCCTGCGGGCGAGCGAGGTGGTGAAGGTCAAGCAGTGGGTGGAGGTGGCCGAGCGGCTGGGCGCGCCCATGGTCCGCGTCTTCGCGGGCTGGCCGGAAGGGGCGGCCGCCGAGCGTTGGGCCGAGATGATCGCGGCCCTCCGGGAGGCCGCGGCGTTCGCCCAGGCGGCGGGCGTGCGGCTCGCGCTCGAGAACGAGGCGGGATTCACGCCGTCGGTCGCCGAGCACGTCCGGATCCTGGAGGAGGTGGGCTCCCCCGCGCTCGGGCTCCTCCTCGATACGGGAAACTACCCGGCCGGGTGGCCGTCCGTCGAGCAGGCGGCGCCGCGGGCGGCGCACGTCCACGCCAAGTTCTGGAAGGTGGGGCCCGGCGGGGAGGAGCCGACGATGGACTACCCGGGACTGCTCGCGCAGCTGCGCCGGGCGCGTTACCGGGGCTGGATCACGTTCGAGTACGAGGCGGCCGAGCCCGAGGCCACGGGGCTCCCCCGCGCCTTCGCCTACCTGCGCGGGCTCCTCGAGGCCGATCGGGCGGCGGCGCGCTAGCGACACCGCTGATCGGCCCCGTCGAGTGCGTGAGGAGACGCGAAGCCGCAGGCACCTGCGGCCCCTCGGGATCGCGGGGCGGGGGCGCTAGGTCAGGGAGAGTGTGTCCGCGCGGTCGGCCCGGGGGAGAAGCGAGTCGCCCTGGCGGCGGTCCTCGATCACGTCGACCCAGCCGAACTCGGCGAAGAGCTCGCGGATCGCCTCGAGCAAGCCGCCCTGCCCACGCGCGACGACCAGCAGTGCACGTTCGTCCCGAGAATCGTTGCCCGCCATGCGAACCCCCTTCCGGGTCCGGTCGACTGGCTACGACATCCAGTGCAACGCCGTGCGCATCATACGCCGGCGCGGGCCCGGAAGCCCAGAGCCTCTTGCGACCCCCGCGCCGGCCCTGCCGGGGCCGCCCCCGCGCCGCGCGGGGCTGGCGCGATTGACACCCTCCGGAGCGGCCCCTAGAGTGGCCACGTGGCTTCCGGCCGCGCGGGCGTGCCCCCGGACTTCGTCGCCGTGGGCCATCTCACCGTGGACGAGCTCTCGAGCGGGCTCCGCCCCGGCGGCTCCGCGCTCGACGCGGGGCTCTTCGCCCACCAGCAGGGCCTCCGGGTGGGGCTCCTGACGAGCTACGGCCCCGACTTCCCGTTCGACGTGCTGCCGCCGGAGATCGAGGTGGTCGGGGTGCCGGCGGCCGGGACGACGCGGTTCGCCCTCGACTACCGGACGGAGGGGCGGCGCCTCACGCTGAAGGAGCGCGCCGCGCGCCTCGAGCCCGCGCACCTGCCGCCCCACTTCGCGGAGGCCGGTCTCGCCTATCTCTGTCCGGTGGCGGACGAGGTCGCCCCGGAGCTCGTGCACGCGTTCCCGGACGCGGCCATCGGCGTCGGCGCTCAGGGCTGGTGCCGCGTCTGGGACCGCAACGGCATGGTCGAGATGCGACCCTGGCCTGATCCGGGACCTGTCCTGGCGCGCGCCCAGGCGCTCTTCCTCTCGAGCGACGACGTGGCGGGCTGGGAGGCGCGCGCGATCGAGCTCTACCAGGACGTGCCGCTCGGCGCCCTGACCTTCGCGGAAAAGGGGGCGGTCCTGTTCGTGAACGGCGAGCGTCACGCGGTTCCCGCCGCCCCGGCGCGCGAGGTCGAGCCGACGGGGGCGGGGGACGTCTTCGCGGCCGCGTTCCTCGTCCGCTACAACCTCACCGGCGACGCCTTCGAGGCCGCCTCGTACGCGGCCGTCGCGGGGGCGCTCACGGTCGAGGCGCCCGGGATCGCCGGCGTGCCCACGGCCGAGCGGCTCGGCGGACGATGGCGGGCCTCGCAGCCGCGCTGATTCCGCCGGCCCCGCCGCGCCCGCGCTCGAGGAGGAACCGATGAGCCTGAACGACTTCTGGTGGATCGCCCTGCTCTTCATCGGCTTTCAGCCGGTGATCCGGCAGAAGGTCCTCGAGGCGAGCCGGCTGCGCGTCCTGAAGCGGCTGGAGCAGGGGCGCCGGAGCCGGGTCATCGCGCTCGTTCACCGTCAGGAGACGATGAGCATTCTCGGCTTTCCGATCATGCGCTACATCGACGTCCACGACTCGGAGGACGTGCTCCGGGCGATCGAGCTGACCGACCCCGACGTCCCCATCGACCTCGTCGTCCACACGCCGGGCGGGCTCGTTCTGGCCGCCGGCCAGATCGCGCACGCGCTCAAGCGCCACCGCGGCAAGGTCACCGTCTTCGTTCCCCACTACGCGATGTCGGGCGGTACCCTACTCGCCCTCGCGGCCGACGAGATCGCGATGGCCGCCAACGCCGTGCTCGGACCCGTGGACCCCCAGCTCGGCCAGCTGCCGGCGGCTTCGATCCTGTCCGTGCTCGAGCGGAAGGAGATGAAGGACATCGAGGACCAGACGCTGATCCTGGCAGACGTCGCGCGGAAGGCTCTGGTCCAGGTGCAGGTCATGGTCCGCGACCTCTTGATGGAGCACATGACCGAGGAGAAGGCGTCCGACATCGCGGTGAAGCTGTCGACCGGCACCTGGACGCACGACTACGCGATCATCGCGGAGGAAGCCAAGGCGCTGGGCTTGCCGGTGACGACCGAGATGCCCGCCGAGGTCTACCAGCTGATGCAGCTCTTCCCGCAGCCGACGCGCACGCGTCCGTCGGTCGAATACGTGCCGGTTCCCTACCGGCGACGGGAGGGGTCCTGACGGGCCGACTGCGCGGGTCGGCTCACGCCTCCGTCGAGCGGCGGCTCGGCACCGCGCCGGCGGACGGTCAGTGGCCGCGCCGGATGTCGGCGACGACCGACGCGTACCCGGCCCGGAGCACCGCGGCGTCCGACGAGTAGTTGACCAGGGTCACCCCGAGCGCGATCATCTCGCGCACGCCCTCCACGCTGTCGGTCAGCATCGCCACGGCCTTCCCGTGACGCCGGGCGGACTCCACGAGCCGCCGGCGGTGCTCGGCGATGACGCCCCGCTAGGTAGGTGTGCCTAGCACGCCCAGGTCCTGCGCGAGGTCCGACGGCCCCAGCGTGAGCGCGTCGATCCCGGGGACGGCGGCGATCTCGTCGAGCCGCTCGAACGCGCGCTTCGTTTCCAGCATGACGGTCACGTGGACGCGCGCATTCGTCGCCGCCATGTGGTCGGCGACGGGGACCGACCGGTAGCCGGTGTGCGGGCCGAAGCCGTACATGCCGCGCTCGCCGAGCGGCGCGTAGCGGGCGGCCCGGGCCACCCGTAGCGCCTGCTCCGGCGTGTCGACCTGGGGCACGTGGAGATTCGGCACCCCCGCGTCGAGGAGCCGGGTGATCCACTCGCGGCTACCCTCGGGCGGGCGGACGACCAGCGGGAAGTCGAGCGCACGGGCGAGGGCCGCCATGTCGGCGACGGTCTCCATCGAGAAGGCGCCGTGCTCCATGTCGATCCGCGCGAAGTCCAGGCCCGCGGCCTGGAGCAGCGTCAGGATCCCCGGCGTCCGGATCATCGTGATCCAGGTGCCGATCTGCACCTCGCCCCGCTCCGCGCGGACCCGCATGCGATTCTCGGTCATCCTTTCCCCTTGGCTCGCCCGGTCTTCCCGCCGACCTCGTCACGAGCGCGGGCGATCTCCGCCCCCACGCCTTCCGGACCGGGGAAGGCGCGACCGGCTCGCCGGTACCAGTACCGGGCGTTCTCGAGGTCACCCTCGAGCGTGTGGACGATTCCGTGGAGCCACGCGGCCAGCTTGGACTTGTCGTGCTGGACGATCTCGTGAGCGGCCTGCCATTCTCGGGACAGGAGGTGTGCCACGGCGCGAGCCAGGCCGGCGGAGGAGGCCTGAGGCTGTGCCATCGTCGGGGAGCCGTGTCAGGCGCGAGCGCGCGCGTCCTGGAGCATCCGGATGAGGACGCGCCGGGCGTCGTCGGCGCTCGTCACCTCTTCCGGGAAGGCGATGCGCTCGGCGTGGAGCCGGCCACCCGTCCGGATCCGCAGGCGGAAGCCGAGGCGGTCCACGGCGACCATCGTGGCGGCCTCGGCGTCGGGGGCGCCCGCGAACGCCCGGGCGTACGTGACGAGCGCGTCGGGGTGATCGCGGTTCATGTGCTCGAGGATCCCCGCCGCCACGTCCGCCAGAGGGTCGACGCGGGCCTCGCGGTAGGCCGCGGCGTCGATCCAGTCCATGGCCGCGAAGCCCCCGACGAAGTAGAGGTCCGCGATCTCGAGGCGGTGGAAGGCGAAGTCCTCGAAGTCGACCCAGTAGGCGGCGTTCGGGTGACGCGCGAGGTACGCGGCTCGTGCCTCGGCCAGAGCGTCGGCCGGGACGGGCGCGACCGCTCCCATGAGCGTGATCCGGCCGGCCGCGAGGGGATCGCCGGTCCATTCCGGCTCCGCGACGAAGAGGCTCGCCCGCGGGTCGCCGGCGAGGTTCTGGGTGTGGATCGCCATCTCGCTGATGAGGAAGAGCGGC
>Ga0114129_10011044_pt1 | contig 12863 bp, 17 predicted proteins | sample RhiMetdeltSRZDD1_FD_80071 | JGI IMG/M metagenome (GOLD analysis project Ga0114129, IMG submission 80071) | Populus rhizosphere microbial communities from Tennessee, USA - Rhizosphere MetaG P. deltoides SRZDD1 (version 2) (version 2) | ecosystem: Host-associated > Plants > Roots > Rhizosphere >...
GATCGCCCGGGGGGCCGGAGTCGCGATCCTGGTGATCGGTATCTTCGCGGCCCTGAACCAGCTCGAGATCGCACCCGCGATCGTGAACGGTCTGTTCTACGCATTGCTCGCCATCATCGTGGGGGTCGCGATCGTGGCGTTCGGCGGAGGCGGCATCCAGACGGCCCGTGGGTACTGGGAGCGCGTGAGCAGCCGTGCGGAGATGAAGGCGTCGGAGGTCCGTCAGAAAGCCGACCCGAGCGCAGCTCGCCAGCGCAGCGAGGAGATCGTAGGGGTCCCGGAGCTTGACGAGGAAGCGCGGCGCAGGCCGATGAGCTGAGGCCGAGATTGGCCACACTCCTACGACAACCTCCAATCTGCATCGGCTCCACCGAAGGGATCGAAAAGAGAGGCGGCATGAGGAGATTCCTGCTCGGCGCATGCATTCCGGACGGCAGCGGCGACGCAACGTTCGGGCCGGATGACACGATCTTGACGCTCACTCTGCAGCCGGGAACCGACGAACTACACGTCCTGGTGACAAGCAACCTTTCCTCGCACGTTGGATTCCTGTCGCCGCCAAAGACGGTCACGATGTGATGGGAGGGAAGTCAATGTGCATGTCCTGCGGGTGCGGAGAGCCACATGAACGGCACGGAGACGATCGAAACATCGTCTATGCCGATCTAAAGAAGGCGGGCGACGCCTCCAGGATCCCCGTAAAGGAAGCGGTGAGAAACATCGAGAAGACCCTTCGCACGAAGAACCCGCGTATGCCCGCTAGCTCCCCACGGTAGTAGGGATTCCCTTGTGGAGGTGAGGGGATTTGAACCCCTGACCCCTGCCGTGCGAAGGCAGTGCTCTACCGGACTGAGCTACACCCCCGGGACCGGGCAAGCGTAACAGAGGGTTCCGAGCGCCTCAGGGCGCCGGCGGCGTCTCCGTTGGCGGCGGTGGCGGCGGTGGGATCGCCGTAGGTGGAGACGGCGGGGACGCGTCCGGATCCGGCGGCGGGTCGCCCGCCGCGCCGGGTGCCAAGCGCGGGCCGACGATCCGATCTGCGAGCAGGTCGCCCAGCGCCTTGGTCTCGGGTCGCCAGAACGCGTGGAAGTTCAGTCGCAGGTTCTCCTTGGTCGGGCTCGAATATCGGCACCAGTTCCACAGCTTGTTGTCGGTCTGCAGGTCGCTGATCGTGATCGCGTCGCGCGGATCCGACCACGCGAGTCCTCCGGGCCGTCCCGTCCAGAACGACGCGTTCATGAACACCACCCTCCGGTCGGTGAGCGCGGCGTAGTAGTAGCGCATGCCGAAGATGAAGTACCCGGCCAGGCCGAGCAGGCCCTGCGCCCACAAGGGGTTCGGGCCCGAGACGCAGTAGGCGCCGCCCTGCACCTGCTCCCCTGGCTCGAGCACCGCCGGCAGCGCCTCGTTGAACTGCTGCTTGATCGTCTCCTTCCGAACGGCCATCAGCCCTCCCCGCGAACGTCGCGCGCGTGGCGTTCGAGCGCGTCGTGCAGGTCCTGCGACACGCGCGCGACCGCCAGGTCGCCGCGCGTCTTCTCGAGCAGGCTCCGCGACACGTCGGTCGAACGCCGCAGGTTGCCGGTGATCGCGTCGGGATAGTCCATCGTCACGAGCACCGAGTACAGGTCCTCCATCGAGAGCAGCACGGCGTCGCCGTCATCCACCCGTCCCTCACGCAGCAGGTCGAGCACGTGTCGACGCGCCTCGCCGATCGCCTCCGCCATGCCATTCAGGTACGGCGCGTCCTCGACGCCGAGCTCGTCGGGCGTGGGCACGTCTTTGCCCCCGTTCACGACGACCTCGGTGAGCCTCGCCTCCGCGTACTCCTTCTGCGCGTCCTGCAGATAGCCTGCGAAGCGGATGTCGGGATGCGACGCGACGGCCTCGAGCCCGTCGTCGATCGCCGCCCGCGCCTCGTTCATCAGCCGGTGCGCGAGGGCGAACTCCCCGCGATGGATCGCGCGGATCGCGTTCGCGCAACAGCGGATCGCCTGGCGGGAGGCCGGTAGCGCTCGTTCGCGCGCCTGCATCCGCGCGTCGAACCGGCCCCGGATGGCTTCGGAGACGTCGTCGAGCTCCACGGCGCGAAGCTTAGACGGAAGTGGTCGAAGGCCGGGTCAGACCCGGGCGGCGTCGGCCTCGGCGGCCGGGCGGACGACGATGTTGACCAGGTCGTCCCCGAACGCCGGCAACCCGTTGAACGCCGGGCGGGCGGTGCGACTGGACCCCTCGGCCGCGTACCGCTGCCTGGCGGGCGCCGAGGCCACCGGCACGGCTCCCGCGACCGGCTGCGCGGGCGAACGCATGTGGTCGGCCCGAGCCTTCATCGTGAGGAGCGCCCAGACGTAGGCGCCGAGCAGCATCAGCACGAGCGCGGTCGCGTACCACATCGACCGGAGCGGCGGCACCAGTCCGATCAGTGCCGTCGCGACGAGCGCCTCGATCAGCACGGTGAGGACGCGGCGGCGGCGCTCACGCGCGCGAACGACGGCCCGCGCGCGGGGACCCATGAACGTCATCCCCTTACGCGGCGTCACGATCCAGCGCCCTTGCGATTCGGTTCCCGCGAGCAGATCCATGTTCCGTTCGAAATCTCTCATGCTCTTGTCCGACGATCCTCTCCACGTGGGGACGAGGAACGCGGCCCACAAAGAAACCAGAGCCGCCAACAACAGCCAACCCACCAACCAACCCCCGTGTGTTCGGATCCCCGGTCCAACACAACATGTTGGGTTGGGTTCGGAAGGTAGCACCGAGGCTATCGGGCTACAAACATCTCGCGCAACTTCGTTTCACGACGTAGAAACGCCTACGTTGCGTCACTCCGCAACGTAGTGACCGCTCTTGCCGCCGCGCTTCTCGATCAGTCGCAGGCCGTCGATGCGCGCAGCGCGATCGAACGCCTTCGCGGTGTCGTACAGGCTGAGCGCCGCAACCGCGGCCGCGGTGAGCGCCTCCATCTCCACGCCTGTTCGGTCGTGCGCGCGCACGGTCGTGCGCACACGGATCGTTCCCGCGCGCTCGTCGGGCTCGACCACGACCTCCGCGCCGGTGACGGCGATCGGATGACAGAACGGCAGCAGGTCGGGTGTGCGCTTGACGCCCATCACCCCGGCGATGCGCGCCGCCTCGAGGGGGTTGCCTTTCGGCGTGCCGGCCACCAGCTGAGAACACGCCTCGGGCGTCATCGAGATCACGCATTCGGCGACGGCCTCGCGTTCGGTGATCTGCTTGCCGCCGACCTCGACGATGCGCGCGACGGGGTCGCGTGCTGAGGCGTCGGAGGCGTGCTCCACGGCTCAGTCCTCCATCGAGCGGAACAGCATGACCTTGACCGAGCTGCCGGCGATCGCGGTCTCGGTGCCGGCCGGCACCACGGCCAGGCCGTTGGCCCTGGCGACCGTGGCGATCAGGTTCGAGCCGCGACCCCCGGTGGGCGTGGCCACCCACCCTTCCTTGGTGCGCCGAACGCGCACGCGCGCGAACTGCGTCTTGCCGGACGGCCCGGTGATGTCCTCCTCGAGCGTGGCCGGCACCTCGGGCCGGAACAGCTGACGGCGGCCCATCAACTTCATCAGCGCCGGCCGCACGAACACCTCGAAGCTCACGAACACGCTCACGGGGTTGCCCGGAAGACCGAAGTACGGCTTGCCCTCGATCTCGCCGAACCCCTGCGGCATCCCCGGCTGCATCGCGACCTTGAAGAAGTCGACCTCGCCGCGGCGGAAGAACGCGGACTTGACCACGTCGCGCTCGCCCACGGACACGCCCCCGGAGGAGATGAACGCGTCGGCCTGCGTGAGGTTCGACAGCACGAGCTCCTTGAACGCGTCCACGTCGTCGCGGCTGATGCCGGCGATCCTCGGCACGGCGCCGGCCTCGCGAAGCGCGCCGAACAGCGTGTAGGCGTTCGAGTCGTGCACCTGGCCGTACTCGGCGCGTTGCGACGGCGCGATCAGCTCGTCGCCGGTGGACAGGATCACGACGCGCGGTCGCGGGTGAACCGGCGGGTGCGAGAAGCCCGCGGTCGCGAGCAACCCGAGCTCGGGAGCCTGCAGCCGCCGTCCCGCCTGCACGAGGGTCTCGCCCGCGCGCACGTCCTCACCGCTCGGGCGCACGTGCTTGCCCTCGGGCGTTCCCGACAGGATCCGGACGAAGCCGTCCGTCACCTCACAGTTCTCGATCGGCACCACCGTGTCGGCGCCGGCCGGCACGGGCGCGCCGGTCGCGATCGCGAACGCCTCACCCCCGCCGACCGTGCCCTCGGGACGCTCGCCGATCATCGCGCGCCCGACCACGCGCAGCTCCACCGGCTCGCCCGGCGTGGCGCCGGCGACCTCTGACGAGCGCACGGCGTACCCGTCCATCGCCGAGGAGGCGAAGTCGGGGATGTCGCGCTCAGCCGTCAGGCCGTGGGCCAGAACGCAGCCGTAGGCCTCGGTCAGCGGGAGCTCGAGCGGTGACAGCGGCTTGATGCGTTCGAGCACGCGCTCGCGCGCCTCGTCCACGGGGAGCAGGCCCTCGCCGCTGTCGTGGTCGTGGACGTGATCCGGGGTCGCCATCCGCGCCAGTCTATCGGCGGGTTCGGCGGGCCCGGTCAGACCAGCTTCTTGCGCTCGACGAACTCGGCCAGCCAGTCGCGGAACTCCTCGCCGATGTCCTCGCGATCGAACGCCAGCTCGACCGTGGCCTTCAGGTAGTCGAGCTTGTTGCCGACGTCGTACCGCCCGCCCTCGAACACGTACGCGTATACCGCCTGCTCCTGCGCCAGCAGGTTGATCGCGTCGGTGAGCTGGAGCTCGCCGCCGACACCCGGCTGCGTGCGGCGCACGGCGTCGAAGATCTCGGGCGTGAGCACGTACCGGCCGATCGCCGCCAGGTTCGACGGCGCCTGGTCGGGCTCGGGCTTCTCGACGATCGAGCGGACACGCGCGAGGCTCTCGTTCTCCACGATCTCGGGCTCGATGCAGCCGTAGAGCGAGATCTCGTCCTTGCGGACCTCCATCGCGCCGAGCACGCTGCGCCCGTACCGCTCGTGCACCTCGAGCATGTTCAGCAGCAGCGGGTTGCTCTCGGCCATCAGGTCGTCGCCCAGCAGGACGGCGAACGGCTCGTCGCGGACGTGCCCCTCGGCCGCCGCGACCGCGTGCCCCAGACCCAGCGGGTCGCGCTGGCGGATGTAGTGGATCGAGGCCATGTCCGAGATCTCGCGGATCTCCTTGAGCTCGTCGAACTTGCCCTTGGCCTCCAGGAAGTGCTCGAGCTCGAAGGACCGGTCGAAGTGGTCGACGATCGCGTGCTTGCCCCGGCCGGTGATGATGATGATGTCGGTCAGGCCGGCGCTCACGGCCTCCTCGACGACGTACTGGATCGCCGGCTTGTCCAGGAGCGGCAGCATCTCCTTGGGCTGTGCCTTGGTCGCGGGCAGGAACCGCGTCCCCAGGCCTGCCGCCGGGATGACCGCTTTTCGAACCTTCGTCATCACGCCCTCCGCTACGGGGAGCCGGAGTGTACCGCCCGGGGGCAACCCCGTCGTTCGGCGTCCCCTCGTGGCTCCCCCCGGTCGTCGTCGCCAGGGTCCGGCATGCATACCCGGATACACTCTGCCTATGCCGACCTACGAGTACGAGTGCACCTCGTGCGGTCAACACATCGAGGTCTTCCAGCGCATCTCGGAGGACCCGCTGACCACCTGCGGGGTGTGCGGGGGGACGCTGCGCAAGGTGTTCCACCCCGCCGGGATCGTGTTCAAGGGGTCGGGGTTCTACGCGACCGACAGTCGCTCGAGCTCGAAGGCGGGTTCGAAGCGGGAGGGCGACGGCGGCTCGTCTTCCTCGGACGGTGACTCGAAGACCGGATCGTCCAAGGGGTCCGACGGCTCCTCGAAGGGTTCGGAGGGCTCCTCGAAGGGTTCGGAGGGCGGGTCGAAGGGTTCGGAGGGCGGGTCGTCCTCCTCGTCCAAGGCCAAGGAGTCCTCCTCCTCGTGAGCCGGGCCCAGATCGGGGTCTTCGGCGGGTCGGGCCTGTACTCGCTGCTCGAGGACGCCGAGGCCGTCGAGGTGGAGACTCCGTACGGGCCTCCCTCGGCCTCCCCGGTCGTCGGCACGGTCGGGCCGTACCGCGTCGCGTTCATCCCGCGCCACGGGGTCAAGCACCAGTTCCCGCCGCACAAGATCAACTACCGGGCGAACCTGTGGGCCATGAAGGAGCTCGGGGTCCAGCGGATCCTGGGTCCCTGCGCCGCCGGCTCGCTGCAGACCACCGTCCCGATCGGCGAGTTCGTCGTGTGCGATCAGGTCGTCGACCGGACCCGGACGCGGCCGCACACCTTCTACGACGGGCCCGAGACCACCCACGTCTCGTTCGCGGACCCGTACTGCAAGACGATGCGGCCGATCGTCGTCGGCACGGCGCGCGGCCTCGACATCGGCGTGCACGACGGCGGCACGATGGTCGTGATCGAGGGCCCGCGCTTCTCCACGCGAGCCGAGTCCTCCTGGTTCAACCAGATGGGGTGGCAGGTGATCGGGATGACCGGCTACCCGGAGGTCGTGCTCGCCCGCGAGCTCGAGATGTGCTACGCGAACGTCTCGCTCATCACCGACTACGACGTCGGCGTCCCCGGCGCGCCGCCCGTCTCGCACGAGGAGGTCGTGGAGGTGTTCGCGCGGAACGTCTCGAAGGTGCGCGAGCTCCTGTTCGGCGTGATCCCCGCCCTGCCTGCCGAACGCGACTGCGAGTGCGCGACCGCCCTGTCCAACGCACGCGTCGAGGTGGAATGAGATGGCCGAGAAGGTCCTGGTCACGATCGAGCTGCGCTTCACCACCGAGGACGAGCCCGAGCAGCTGGGCGAGCGGGTTCGCGAGGCGGCCGCGCTGATCGTCGGCAAGGACGCGCTCGAGGACTTCCGCCTGCGGGTGCTTCCGCTCGCGCCGCCGAAGCAGCCGCGCTCGGTGTGACCGGGTTCACAGACCCGCCCTTCCGCCTCGCGTAGCGTCCGCCTCCCCGGGTGGAGGCAGGCATGTTCGTTCGACGGTGGTCGCTTCGGTCCAAGGCGCTCGCGCTGCTCGCGGTCGCGGCGGGCATCGGCTCGTTCGCGATCGTCCGCGGATACGCGGCGGAGCTGGACGCGCTGCGGCCCGAGCTCGGCGACCGGGTCCCGGTCGTGGTCGCCGGGCGGGCGCTCGTGCGCGGTGCCGTGCTGGCCGAAGAGGACCTGCGGGTCGAGCGCATCCCATCCGCATACGCACCGCCAGGCGTGTTCGGTGCGGCCGGCGCGGTCGCGGGGCGGACGCTGGCGACGGATCTGGCCGCCGGCGAGGCCGTCACCCGAACGCGGATCGGTGGCGCCGGCGGACCGGTCGCCTCGCTGGTCACGAGCGGCCTGCGCGCGTTCGTCGTGACGTCCGGGCTCCCCTCGGGCGTGCTCGAGCCCGGCGACCGGGTCGACGTGATCGCCACGTTCGGCGGCCCGCGTCCGTACACGGACACCGTGGGCAGCGGCCTCGAGGTTCTGTCGATCGTCGAGGACGACGCCGAGACGTTCGAGGCCGGCGGTTCAACCGGACCGTCGCTCGTCCTGCTGGTGAGCGCGGCGACGGCCGAGGAGCTCGCGCACGCGACCGCGTTCGGTCGCGTTACCGTGACGATCGCGGCGGTGGAGGCATGAATTCACGGCCCGTGGATAGGATGACCGCGCTTTCCCTTCCGGCCCAAGGAGCCCAGGCTGACCATCCTGCAGGCGATCGTCCTCGGCATCACGCAGGGCGTGACCGAGTTCGCGCCGATCTCGAGTTCGGGGCACCTGATCCTGGTCCCGTGGCTGTTCGACTGGCCGATCCTGACGAACCCGGACCTGAACAAGACGTTCGACGTCGCGCTCCATATCGGGACGTTGGTCGGGGCGCTCGTCTACTTCCGCCACGACGTCGCGCGCTACCTGGTCGCGTGGGTCCGCTCGATCGGCGCGCGCAGGATCTCGACGAGCGACGAGCGGCTGGCGTGGGCGCTGGTGATCGGCACGATCCCGGCGGTGATCGCCGGCGTGACGCTGGAGAGCTTCATCCAGGACGAGCTCGGGCAGCCGTGGCTGATCGCGATCATGCTGGCGGTGTTCGGCGTGGTGCTGTACGCGGTGGACCGGGCAATGGCGGTGCGGCGGCACCTGCGCGATCTCGGCATCCGTGACGGCCTCCTGATGGGCGTGGCGCAGGCGCTGGCGCTGCAGCCGGGCGTGTCGCGTTCGGGCGTGACGATGACGGCCGGCCGGCTGCTCACGTTCGACCGCGAGACGGCCGCCCGCTTCTCCTTCCTCCTGTCGCTCCCGGTGATCGCCGGCGCCGGCCTCTACAAGGGGATCCAGCTGATCGGCGATGGCCTCCCGCCGGGGATGGCCGGGCCGTTCGTCGTGGGGATGATCGCGTCCGCCATCAGCGGGTTCCTGGTGATCGCGTTCCTGCTGCGGTACCTGCGGGGGCACGATTTCGCCCTGTTCATGTGGTTCCGGATCGGCGTGGCCGCCCTGGTCCTGATCGTGATCGTCACGGGCACCCGCCCCGCTACGATCTGACGGCTTCTCCGTGGTAAATCGCTCGGATTAGCTGGTCATCTCACCGTCGAAACCTATAGGCTTCGCCTCCTATGGCCGATGCCTACCGGATCGGCGAGGCAGCAGCGATCCTCAGCGTCAGGGTCGAGACCCTCCGGCGCTGGGAGCGCGAGGGCAAGCTGACGACCCAACGGACGTCCGGGGGCCAACGCCAGGTCCCGGCCGCCGAGGTCGCGCGCCTGCTCGCCGAACGCCACGGCCACCAGCGCGTCTCCGCCGGCAGCGTCCGCAACCGGTTCCCCGGTGTCGTGATCGACATCAAGAAGGACAAGGTCGCCGCGACGGTCGAGATCCTCGCCGGGCCGCACCGGATCCTCTCGTTCATCACCCGCGAGGCGGTGGACGAGATGGGACTCAAGCCAGGAATGCTCGTGGCCGCCACCGTCAAGGCGACCAACGTCATGGTGGAGGTGGAGGCGTGAGGAAGCTGCTGATCCTCCTCGCGTCGATGTCTCTGCTGCTCCCCGCGTGCGGCTCGGACGGCGACGGCGGCTCGACCGACGCCACGAACGCCACCGATGGAGGTAGCGATCATGCCGAGCTCACGGTCTCGGGCGCGTCGTCGCTCACGGACGCGTTCGGCGACATCGGCACGGCCTTCGAGGGCGAGAACCCCGGCGTGACGGTCACGTTCAACTTCGGGCCCTCGGACGGGCTGGCCACGCAGATCAACGACGGCGCGCCCGTCGACGTGTTCGCCTCCGCGAGCCCGACCTGGATGGACTCGGTTCAGGACGACGGGCCCGGCGTCTCGGACCGCTCGGACTTCGCCAAGAACCGCCTCACGATCATCGTGCCGAAGGACAACCCGGCGGGGATCGAGGACATCGGCGACGTTGCGGAGGACGGCGTCAAGCTCGTGATCGCGACCGAGGGCGTGCCGGCCGGCGACTACGCGCGGGAGATCTTCGAGAACGCCGGTATCTCGAAGGCCGCCCTGGCCAACGTGGTCTCCAATGCCGAGGACGTCCGGGCCGTCGTCACCTCGGTGGCCTCTGGCGAGGCGGACGCGGGCGTCGTCTACGTCACGGACGTGACCGCCGACGTCACCGATCAGGTCACCCAGATCGAGATCCCCGACGACATCAACGTGATCGCGACCTATCCGATCGCCGTCGTCAACGACGCTCAGGAGACCGACCTCGCGAAGCGCTTCGTCGACTACGTCCTGGGACCCGGGCAGCAGACCCTCGCCGACTACGGGTTCCTCCCCGCGTAGCGCGCGCCGAACGCCGCTCGGCTTCGTCGCGCTCGCCACGGCGGGCGTGCTGCTGGTCGGGCTGCCCCTGCTCGGCCTGATCTTCCGAACGCCGTGGGCCCGCATCGGCGAGGTCCTGACCAGCGACACGGTCCTCACGGCCCTGCGCCTGTCGCTCCTGGTCGCGACGAGCGCGGCGGCGATCTCGTTCGTCCTGGGTTTCCCGCTCGCGTGGATGCTGGTGCGGAGCACGTTCCCGGGCAAGACGTTCGTACGCGCGCTCGTGGTGCTGCCGCTCGTGATGCCGCCCGTGGTCGCGGGCGTGGGGCTTTCGGCCGCGTTCGGGCGGCGGGGGATCGTCGGGTCGTGGCTGTACGACTGGTTCGGCATCCAGCTCACGTTCACGACGGGAGCGGCGGTGCTGGCCGCCACCTTCGTGTCGTTCCCGCTGGCGGTCCTCGCGCTCGAGGCTGGGCTGCGAGGGCTGGACGAGCGCCTCGAGGACGCCGCCTCCACGCTCGGCGCCTCCCGCTGGTACGTGATGCGCCGCGTCACGCTGCCGCTCATGGCGCCCCAGATCGCGGCCGCGCTCGTGCTGTCGTGGGCGCGCGCGCTCGGAGAGTTCGGCGCGACGATCACGTTCGCGGGCAACCTGCAGGGCCGGACGCAAACGCTCCCACTCGCGGTGTTCGAACGCCTGCAAACCGACCAGGACGCCGCGTTCGCGATCTCGATGCTGCTGATCGCCATCGCTTTCGCCGTGATCATCGGCCTGCGCGGGAGGTTCCTGCGATGACGCTCTCGGTCGACGTTGCGGCGCGCCGAGGCGGGTTCGAGGTGCGGGCGGCCTTCGAGGCCGAGGCGGGCGAGACCGTCGCGCTCCTCGGCCCCAACGGGTCGGGCAAGTCGACGCTGGTGTTGGCCATCGCCGGGCTGCTCCGGCCGTCCGAGGGCACGATCGCGCTGGACGGCGAGGTCCTGGACGGCGAGGGCGGCCACGTCCCGCCCGAACGCCGCCCGATCGGCGTCGTGTTCCAAGACCTGCTGCTGTTCCCCCATCTGTCGGCGGTCGAGAACGTGGCGTTCGGCCTGCGGGCGCGCGGGATCGACGCGGCCGAGGCGCGGGCTCGGGCCCGCGCAGCTCTTGAACGGCTCGGCCTCGACGACCGGGCCGACGCCCGCCCACGAGATCTCTCGGGCGGGGAGGCGCAGCGGGTCGCGCTCGCCCGGGCCCTGATCGGCGAGCCGGCGCTGCTGCTCCTGGACGAGCCGCTGTCGGCGCTCGACGTCGGTACCCGGGTCGAGGTGCGCGAGCTGGCCCGCGAGCAGCTCCGCGGCTTCCCGGGCGTGCGCGTCGTCGTGACCCACGACGCGGTCGAGGCGTCGGCCCTGGCCGATCGCCTGATCCTGCTCGAGCACGGCCGGGTCACGCAGGTCGGCTCGCCCGAGGAGATCCGCACGGCGCCGAGGTCCCGCTACGCGGCGGACTTCGTGGGGGTCAACGCCTTTCAGGGACGCCTCGACCGCCTGGCGGACGGCGCTGGGCGGCTCGTCGGCCCGGGCGCCGAGGTCGTCGTGCCATGGCCCGAGAACTTCCCCGGCGGTGAGGCGATCGCGCTGCTCCGGCCAGGCGATGTGACCCTGTCGCTCGAGGCTCCGCAGGGGTCGGCCCGAAACGTGTTCGAGGGACCCGTGACGTGGATCGCGATCGAGGGCGAGCGCGCTCGGGTACGGGTTGCGTCGGTCCCGCCACTCGTCGCGGAGATCACGGTCGGGTCGGTCCAACGCCTGGGGCTGCGCGAGGGCGTGCAGGTGTGGGCATCGTTCAAGGCGATGGAGGTCCAGGTCCTACCTCGATGACGCCGGCTACACGCCGGCGAGCGTCATCTCTCGCAGCAAGATGTAGGGGACCCCGACCGAGGAGAACCAGCGAAGCTCGTCGCCGAGCGCCGAGACGCTCTGCAGCATCTCGGGGATCGTGCTCGCGATCGTCATCTCGCGGACGGGCTCGCCCGGCGCGCCGCCGGCGATGCGCAGTCCGGTCGCCCCGACCGAGAACTCGCCGCTCACGGGGTTCGCGCCCGAGTGCACGCCGCTCACGTCCTGCACGAGCACGCCGCCTTCGGCCTCGCGCAGCAGCTGCTCGAGCGAGCGGTCCCCCGGCTCGACGAACAGGTTCGTCGTCCCCACGCCGGGCGTGGAGCGATAGCCGCGGACCGCGTTGCCGGTCGAGGTCGTGTCGCCTTTCCGCGCGGTGTACGTGTTGTGCATGAATCCCTGCAGTACGCCGGCCGTGAGCAGCTCGTGTCGGCCGGTCGGCACGCCCTCGCCGTCGAACGGCGACGCGCTCGGCCCGTCCAGCAGCCGGCCGTCGTCGACGATCGTCAGGCCGCTCGAACCCACCTGTTCGCCCACCAGCGGGCCGAACAGCGATCGCTGCTTCTGCACCGCGTCAGCCGAGAGCGCATCGGTCAGGACGCCCAGGAACGCCGAGGCCGCCACGGGGTCGAGCACGACGGGCACCTTCGCGGTTTCGGGCTTGACCGCCCCGAGCATCCGCGCGGCGCGTTCGACCGCCTCGGCCACGACCTCGTCTTGCTTCAGCTCGTCGATCGAGCGCGCGATCCGGTACGAGAAGCCGGTCTGCGTGTCGCCGTCCTGCTCGGCGAGCGTGACCACGACGCACCAGCAGCCGGTCGCGCGGTAGTCGGCGCGCACGCCCTGGTTCGAGGCGATCGCCACGCTGCCGATCGCGTCGCCGTAGCGCACGGACTCGGTCTTGCGCACACGCGGGTCGCTCGAGGTCGCCAGGCGCTCCATCTCGAGCGCGATCGGCACCTTCTCGTCGGTCTTCATCCCGGCCAGCGACTCGGAGAACAGGCCGTCGAGCGCCTCGACGGCCTGTTCTCCCGCGGGGAGCGCGTTGAACGGGTCGGGGGACGCGACGGCCGCGTTCGCGCGCGCGCGTCCCACGGCCTCGCGGACCTCGTCGACCGAGGGATCGGCCGCGTGCGCGAACCCCAGCCGCCCGTCCGAGATCACCCGGACGCCGAC
>Ga0114129_10011045_pt1 | contig 12863 bp, 14 predicted proteins | sample RhiMetdeltSRZDD1_FD_80071 | JGI IMG/M metagenome (GOLD analysis project Ga0114129, IMG submission 80071) | Populus rhizosphere microbial communities from Tennessee, USA - Rhizosphere MetaG P. deltoides SRZDD1 (version 2) (version 2) | ecosystem: Host-associated > Plants > Roots > Rhizosphere >...
ATTCCTGCGCCCCGCCGGGGGCGAGGCGGAATCCGGTGTAAACCTCGTCGAAAATGAGAGGCACGCCCGCCTCAGCGCACACGCCGCGAAGCCGCCGTAGCCATTGGCCGTATGCCGCCGAGCCCTCGCTCGTCTTGCGCGCGTCACTGGTCAGCAAGATGGCGTCGTTCGGCGGCGGCGCGTTCGGATGGAAGGACTGCACGGGATTGACGAGCACGCCGGCGATCTCGCCGGCGCGGCGGCGAATGACGTCGAGCGACGCCGGGTGCAGATCCTTGAGCGTGAGGCAGTCGCCGATGGCGCGCTCGTTGCCGAGCCCGGGCTGCACGCCGTCCCACCAGCCGTGATAGGCGCCCGAGAAGCACACGATGAGCTTGCGTCCGGTGTTGAAGCGGGCCAGCCGCACGGCCGCCATCACCGCCTCGGTCCCACTCATGTGGAAGGAGACCTCGTCCAGCCCCGACACGGCCTTGAGCCGCGCGATGTTGTCCGCCGCCAGCGGATGCAGCGGCCCCAGGACCATCCCCAGATCGCGCGTGCGCTCGAGGCCTCGCGTCATCCACTCCTTGTAGCGGGCGCTGCCGGCGACGTTGACCCCGTAGGAGCCGCCGACGTCGAGCGTCCAGTGGCCGTCCAGGTGCTGCAGCCGCGGGCCGTCCGACGCCGTCACGACCGACGCCAGATTGAAGTTCTCGCGCATGAACTGCGCGAACGGGAACGGCACCCGGTTCGCGTCGGTGAAGCGGAGGTCCGAGAAGCTCTCGCGGAGCGCCTCGCTCCACGCGTCCGAGGCCGCGTACTGACGGCGCAGCGCGCCGGAAAGTCGCTCCAGTCCCTGACGGCGGCGCTCGATCAGCGCCGCGTCCGCGCCGTCGGCGTCGAAGAACCGGTCAGCCGTATAGTGAAACGTCCGGACCCGACGCGACAGCAGTCGCAGCAGGAGCGGCGTCAGCGCCCGCGCGCGCAGGGTGAAGAGCGCGACCGCGAGCCTCCGCATAATCAGCCCCGCCACGACGGCGATGCCCAGTCCCAGGAGCAGCGGAACCGTGTTCGTCACGATGGTCCTCCTCCTCACGGGCGGCCCCGGCCAGGAGCCGCTCGAAGCGTTCGACGACTCGCGCCCAGGCGACCACCTCCATCGCTGCCCGCGCCTCTCGCCGCATCGGCGGCAGCAGGTCGGGATTCGTCGCGAGCTTCACCGCCGCCGCGATGAAGTCCTGCCGGTCGCCCTCCCGGATCGCCAGGCCGCTCACGCCGTTGTCGACGTGGATGCGTGTTGCGGCGTAGTCGTACGCGATCACGCCGAGGCCGCTCGCCATCGCTTCCAGGGTGACGTTGCCGAACGTCTCCGTCTCGCTGGGGAACAGGAAGACGTCGGCCGAGGCGTAGTGCGCGGCGAGGTCGTCCCCCGTGCGGAATCCGGCGAAGACGAGATCGGGATGGTCGCGTTGGAGCGCCGGGCCGAGTGGCCCGTCGCCGACGAGCACGAAGCGCAAATGGGTGTTTACCCGGCGCATCGCCTCGTACGCCTCGATCGCGAGGCCGACATTCTTCTCGGCGGCGAGTCGTCCGACGTACAAAGCTACCAGGTCTCCCTCGGCTGCTCCCCACGCTACGCGCAGGGCCTTCGAGCGTCGCGCCGGATCGAACCGTCGGCTATCGACGCCGCGGCCGATCACGCCGAGGTTCACGAAGCCCGCGGCCGCGAGCTCGGCGCGCAGACACTCGGTCGCGACGATTGTTCCCGTGCTGGCGTTGTGGAAGCGCCGGAGGTAGGCGGCCGCCGCATTGCGCAGCCAGCCCGCGCCATAGTGGCCGACATAGGTATGGAAGTTGGTGTGAAAGCCGCTGTAGACGGGCACGCCGAGGGCGGTCCCTGCGCGCAGCGCTGACCACCCGAGTGGCCCTTCTGTCGCGACGTACACGGCGTCCGGACGGCGCCGCGTCCAGGCGGCGCGCAGCACGGCGCCCGCCGGCAACCCGAGCTGCAGCCCTCGATAGCCCGGCAACCTGACGCCCGCGACCAGCGTCGTCGTCGCATCGGCGCCGGGCCCTGATAGATCGACGCGCTGCCGCGGCCGCACCAAGGACACCCGGTGGCCGTGCGCGCGCAGCCCGGACACGAGGTGCGCGAGCGTCGTCGCGACACCGTTGATCTCCGGCGGGTACGTCTCGGTAACGAGGCAGAAGTGCCGTCGCGCGTCGGTGTCACAACATCCGCGTAGCTCCACGCGACCATTGTGGTCACCAGCGCGCGCCGGAGACCCATTAAGAACCAGTTACCGGACGATGGCGCGACGATGTCGACGACCGGCTGCGGGCCACGCCGCGAGCTCGGCCATCAAGGCGCGCGCCGCGCCGCTGAGATACGCGCGCCGCCGATGCACCAGCATGACCGGAATGGTCACGCGCATGGCCGGAACCGGGAGTGCGCGCAGCGTCCGCGCTCGGAGCTCCTCGTCGACGCTGCTCTCGGGCAAGAGCGCCAGCCCGAAGCCTGCCTCCACCATACGCTTCTGTGCCGTCAGGCTGTCGATCGGAATGATCTCGGCCGGAGTCAGACCACACGCGGCGAGTCGGTTCTGGAGCGACCACGGATACGGATCGTAGAACGCGCCGTCTCGCGCCGGAAACGCCACCCACGGCTCGCTCGCGAGCGCCGCCGGGACGACGCGGCGCCGGCGCGCCAGCCGGTGGCGCCGGGAGCACACGACGATCATCGGCTCGTCGTAGATCGCGAGCGCGCGCATCTCCGGATGCGGGTCTCCGCCGTAGCGAAGACCGAGCGTCGCGTCGCCCCGGCGCACCAGCACGCTGACCTCCTGGCTCAGCGCGGTGCGGAGCCGCAACTCCACTTGGGGATGCGCCTCGCGGAAGCGCTGCAGGCAGGCGGTCAATGTCGTGCTCGCCAGCGTGCCGACGAGCGCCAGTGTGATGGCACCGCGGTCCGGCTGCTGGAGTGCCTTGACCGACTCGACGCCGTCGCGCATGCTCGCCAGGAGCCCCTCGGCGTGCGGCAGGAACGTCCGGCCGGCCTCCGTCAGGATGACGCCCTTCGGCGTCCGTTCGAACAGCGGCGCGGCCAGCTCGTGTTCGAGCAGCTCGAGTCGCCGGCTCACCGCGGGCTGCGAGAGATGGAGGAGGGCCGCGGCGCGCGTGAACCCGCCGCCGCGGACGATGGCCACGAATGCCTCGACCTGATCCAGCTCCACGGCGATCAGCATAGCCGATGACCATCCTCCGCTCTCTGCATTGGACACCCTTGACGCGCGCAGCTACGTTGCGGGCCAGGGAGGTGCGTCATGCTCGACAACTCGGTCCTGTCCGGCGAAGTGCTCCGTCACGGCGCGTACGTCTGTCTGCGGCTCTCCGCCGGTGCCGACGCGCGCGCGGCGGCCGGCGTCGCCATTCCCGCACTGGCCGAGAAGCTCGGTCTCCAGAACGAATTCGCGCCGGCGGCGGGCCCGCCGACCCAATCGATCGCCTTTCTGCGGCGACAGAGCGCCACGCCGGGCGCCGTCTCCGACGACGGCGTCGCACTCGCCGACGCGGTCGTGCACGTCGCGGCGCCCACCGCGTCGCCGGTGAGCGACTTCTCCCGCGAGGCCACCCGCTTGCTCGGCGCCCTCGTCCACGTCCGGGTGATCGGCGGCGTGGTTCGCCCGCGGACGTACACCGGCGCGGCCATGAACAACTTCGCCTATGCCCACCAGGTCGTGCAGCAGCCCGGTCGCGTCATGCCCAACGCGTTCCTGATCCCGATGAACAAGATCGCCGCGTGGTGGGCCAAGGACTGGATGGAGCGCCACACGTACTTTCTGCCGCGCTACGACGACGAGGGCCGGATGAAGAGCGAGGGCCACGCGCTGGCATCAGCCGCCGGCATCCCATGCCTGCTGCGGCGCACGTACAAGAGCACGTCGGAGCCGGCGCCGGAGGGCGCGTACGACTTCGTCACCTACTTCGAGTGCGCCGACGCCGACGTGCCGACCTTTCATCAGGTGTGCGCCGCCCTCCGGGACATCGCGCGGAACCCAGAGTGGAAGTTCGTGCGCGAGGGGCCGACGTGGCACGGTCGGCGCGTCGCGTCCTGGCCCGATCTGTTCTCCTAGAGCGGTGATCACCGCGGCCCGCGACTTGCCGGGTGAGGACCGTCTCTGATACGGTTGCGCCGCCGATCACTACGGCGCGCGGCTCCGTCGTCTCACCTTTCGCTCGGGAGGACAGTCATGACACCTGGCAGCCTGCAAACCGGCAGCGCGATCTCGCGGCGGAGATTCATGAGGGCGGTGGGAGCCGGCGCTGGCGCCGCGGCGCTCGTCCCGGCTGTGGTGAGGGCTCAGGCCGGCAAGCCCGCCGAGCCGCCGAGCACCATCACGACGCCACCTCGCGAGTGGGGGCCGTCAGCGCCGCCCGTCACCTACGTCGATCCAGACGTCATCACGATCGATCCGATCTTCAACGGCCTGCGTCAGGGCAACACGCCGATCAAGCGGCTGTGGACGGGCGCGCTCTGGTCCGAGGGACCGGCCTGGTGCGGGCAAGGGCGTTACCTGGTCTGGAGCGACATTCCGAACAACCGCCAGCTGCGCTGGCTGGAAGACGACGGCAGCGTGAAGGTGTTCCGGAGCCCGTCGAACAACAGCAACGGTAACACCTTCGACTTCCAGGGCCGTCAGCTCTCCTGCGAGCATCTCACCCGGCGCCTGGTGCGCTACGAGCACGACGGCTCGGTGACGATCATCGCCGACTCGTTCAACGGCAAGCGGCTGAACTCGCCCAACGACGTCGTGGCGCATCCCGACGGAAGCTACTGGTTCACCGATCCCCCGTACGGCGGCCAGCTCTACGAGGGCGCGCCCGACGCGCCGGGCGGGCCGAGCAACCGCGCCGGCCGGCTCAAGCAGCGCCTCGGTCAGCCGCCGGAGATCGGCACGCTGAAGCGCGAGCTGCCGACCAGCGTGTACCGCTGGGATCCGAGCGGGAAGCTCGATCTCGTGATCACCGAGGACCAGCTGCCCGATCCGAACGGGCTCTGCTTCTCGCCCGACTACAAGAAGCTCTACGTCATCAGCACCGGCCGCGGCCCTGGCGACCAGCACCAGGGCGGCAAGCGCGACATGCACGTGTTCGATGTCGGCACCGACAACAAGCTCTCGAACCAGAAGCTGTTCAGCGATTTCATGATCGACGGCATCAAGTGCGGGCCCGACGGCGCGCGCTGCGACGTCGAGGGCAACGTGTGGGTCTCCAGCAACGGCAATCCCGGCGGCCGCGGCCTCGGCTACAGCGGCGTGACCGTGTGGACGCCGGAGGGTAAGCTCATCGGCCGCATCCGACTCCCCGAGGTCTGCGCCAACATCGCCTTCGGCGGCCCGAAGCGCAACCGCCTGTTCATGTGCGGGAGCCAGTCGCTCTACGCCCTCTACGTCGCCACGCAAGGAGCTGCGCCGGCGTAATCAACCACGGCGATCGAGTGCGGCGCTACCCGATCTGAATCTCCGTCGGGACCTCCGGGTTCATCAACGAGGCGCCGCCGTCGACGTAGATCACCTGGCCCGTGATCCAGCGGGCCTTCTCGGAGCAGAAGAGCGCCACGGCGTTGCCGACGTCCTCTGGCGTTCCCAGACGCCCCATGGGGGTCCATCCACGCTCGTGCCAGCCGCGGATGAGCTGCTGGGCCTGCTCCGGGAGCGTATTCAGGACGCTGTCGTCCGTCCAGCCCGGGCTGATCGCGTTCACGGTGATCCCGCGCTTGGCCACCGCGACCGCCAGATATCGCACGAGCGATTCCAGGGCCGCCTTCGCGGAGCCCATACCCACCCACGGCTGAAGACCACCGGTCCGGCTACCCTCGGCGTAGGTGATCGCCAAAATTCTGCCGCCCTCGCCCATGAGCGGAAGCGCCGCCCGTGCCCCGACGAGAAACGCCTTGGCCTGGGAGTCGAAGGCCGCATCCCATTGCTTCAAGGTGATCTCCAGAGGCGGTTGGAAGAACTCCGGCACCTCGGGGCGCGCGTTGCTCACGAAGACGTCGAGCGACCCGAATTCTCCTTTCACCTTCTGCAGCATCTCGGTGATCTGGGTCGGCTGCGTCACGTCGGCTCGCACGAGGAACCCGTCGGCTCCGCGAGCACGTACCTGCCCGAGCGTCTCTTTGGCGGCGGCCTCGTTCTGATAGTAGTGAACGGCCACGTTGACGCGCTCCGCGGCCAATGCCAGCGCGATGCCGCGTCCGATTCCCCTCGAGCTGCCGGTGATCAGTGCGTGTCTCACACCTTGTGGCATGGGCGCCTCCTCGCTCGTGGTAGAGTTGCGGCCGACGCGATCAGACTTCCGGAATTATAGGCGGTCTTCGATCGCCGGGGTGACGATGCACGGCCCGTTGATTGGATGAAGATCATCTGCGCGTCGTGCCGCATCGAGGGCAGGTCCGGCGACATGGGCGAGAAGGCGCCCTTCGACGACCCGACCGAGACACATGGCTACTGCGCCCGGCACACTGCGCAGCTGCTGGCGACGCTTCCATCTCACGCCTTCCCCGACGTCGAGCTGCTGATGGTCGTTCGCCGACGCGACCAGGCCCTGTACGACTACCTCCAGAGCCGGCTCGCCGGTGTGCGCGGGGTCAAAGTGATCCTCGAGCGCCGCGCCGGCGACCGTCGCCGCGCCGCCCACGTTCCGTCGAGGGACCGCCGGCGTCTGGAGCGCCGTCTGCGCGCCGGTCAGGCCTCGTCGCTAGGCTACACGATCGTTCGTTTCCGACGACCCTGACCGTGGCGCGGCCGGGCTATCCGCTGATCCAGCCGGTCTCGGTGACGTCGATCTCCTGACCGTCCGGCCCGCGGTACTTGATCTCGTAGTACGAGCGGGCGCCAGTGGCAGCGCCGCCGTGGCGCACGTCGGCGCGATTCGTCATGGCCTTCGCGCCGGCTTCGTCGAGCTTGCGGCAGGTCTCGTCGACGTCGTCGACCATGAAGCCGAAGTGATGGATGCCGCCGTACCCGGGTACATCGCGGGGGCTCTCGCCGTCTCCGTCGTCCCTGGCCTTGAGGATCGCCAGGTTGATGTACCCGTCGGAGAGGTAGCAGCCCGTGCGCGCCTGGCCGACTTCCTTCAGGCCGAAGACGTCCTTGTAGAACGCCGCTGTTTTCTCCGGATCCGGCGTCCGGATGGCGATGTGCTTGATCCTGGCCATGAGCGTCTCCTTTCCTCGTTTGCGCCGAATAGCGCCCGCGCCTTAGAGGAGCCCGTACAGCTTGCCTGCGTTCTCGCACAGAATCTTGCGCTGAACGGCCGGGCTGACCGATCCCAGGTCCTGGCTGATCCACTTCTGCGAGTCGGGCCAGATGCCGTCGGGGTGCGGATAATCCGATCCCCACATGACGTTGTCCTCGCCGATCAGCGGGATCATCACCGCCACCGAGGGCTCGTGCTGATAGGTCGAGTACCCCTGACGGCGCCACAGCTCGCTTGGTTTCATCGACAGGTTGAGCTGGTAATAGCGGTCCTCGTACTCCTCGTCCATCCGCTCGAGGATGTAGGGAAGCCACGACACGCCGGCCTCGCCGAGTACGAACTTGAACTGTGGAAAGCGATCGAGGGCGCCCGAGAAGACGATGCTCGCGAGAAACTCCGCCGCGACGATCTGGAACATCGTGGTCCGGGTGGCGCGATACCGAAGATCGTATTCCTTCTTCATCGCGTCGTCGGAAGGCTCACGCGCGGGATAGCCGGTCGTGTGGAACGAGATCGGCATGCGGCATTCCTGCGCCGCCTCCCAGAGCGGATCCCAGGCGCCATGCCAGATGGGGTAGGCCGCCGTCGAGACGGCGAAGTCGGCGCCCTTGAGGCCGAGCCGCGCCGCGCGTCTTAGCTCGGCCGCCGCCGCGGCCGGGTCGTGGCTGGGAATGCACGCGAGCCCGACGAAGCGGTGCGGATTGCTCTTGCAGAAATCGGCTGCCCAGTCGTTGTAGATCTCGTACACGGTCTGGATCAGCTCGCGGTCCTGCATGCGCAGGCCGATCCCGAGGATGCCGTACATCACCTCGGCGTCGATGCCGTCGATCTCCTGGTCCTTGAGCCGCAGCGCCGGCGTGGTCGGATGCGGCCCGCCCTCGTAGAAGCCGGCCTGGAACATGCGCTCCACGTGCTTGGAGAAATTGCGCTGCACCTTGTCGAAGCCGAATCCGAGGCCGCCGAAGACTCCGAGCTCCTTCTCCTCGGCGAACCAGCGCGGGCCATCGGGGGTCTGACGCACCTGGGGGACCTGATCCCGCATCCGCGCCGGCGCGTTCTTCACCCAGAGATCGCCGGGCATCCAGGTCATATCGATGTGGCAGTCGGCGGAGATGATGCGATAGCTCATGGGCTGACCTCGCTCGAGTCGAAGGGCGCTGCAGGGGCCTGCACGGCCGAAGACATAGCCCTGCGGCGAGCGGCTGTCAAGACCGGTGGGGCCCAGCGTGCGGCAGTTTTCTTGCACCCTCAGGCGATTGACCGATCCTCAGAGGAGGAGGATTTACATGCTCATTTACTATGCGGCCGTCGCCCTGCTTGGGCTGATCCTGGCCGGCCCGGCCGACGCCCAAGTTCACGTGGACATCGGCTTCAGCCTGCCGGCGCCGCCGCCTCTCGTGGTGGTTCCGGGCGTCCCGACGGTGCATTACGCGCCGAGCGCACCGGGTAATATTTTCTTCTACGGCGGGCAATATTGGGTGTTTACCCCCTCGGGCTGGCACGTGAGCCGCCGTCATGACGGCCCGTGGGTTTTCGTCTCTCCGCAGTTCGTTCCGAGACCAGTCCTGACAGTGCCAGTGCGCTACTACCACGTGCCTCCAGGACACTGGAAGCAGTGGCAGCGCCAGGCGCCGCCGCACTGGGGCCACGAGTGGGGTCCTCAGTGGGCTGAGAAGCGAGGCTGGCACGACCGCGGACCGCAGGCCCCGTTCCGAGAGGCGCACGTCTCGGGCCCCGGCAACCCCGGCGGCGGCAAAGGGCACGGCCACAACAAGTAGGCGACGGCAGTAGCGACGACGAAAGCCCGTGAGGGGACCGCCCCCCTTACGGGCTTTCGTCTCTGGCAGGCCCTTCCCGAGAGATCAGGTCGAAGCTCACGACCTCGAGCTGATAGCTCTCCCCTTCCGCGATCGGCGGCAGCGAGAAGAACGTGCGCACCCCAGGCACCGAGTTCCCGAACACCGAGACGACCGTCTCGCGGACGAGGCGCCCCGAGCCGTCGAGGGCCCGCGCCTGAACGCGCACATTGGTCACTCGCCAGCGAGACTCGTTGTAGATGTATCCGTCGGTGCCGGGTCGCATCCAGCCCGGGCGTCGAGACCATTCGAGCCGGAACGAATTGGGCGTCGGACGGTCGCTCTGCGCGTAGCCGCTCGTGCCGACAAGGACCATCGCCAGCACGAGCAGCAGAACGCGACGGCACATGGGCGAGGGGTTAGAAGACCTCGGCGAGTTTCAGCGGCTTGGGCCGCTCGCGCCGATGCCCGCGCCCGAAGTGCTCGGCCAGCCCCTGACAGATGATCGGCAGCACAATGGTGATATCGGCGAAGCACATGACGTTGTCGCTGCCGTGCGCCTCCTTACCCCAGGAGATGCACTCGGTCGCGAGCGTGGCGCCGCCGAGCCCGCCGAAGACGGTGTTGTCGGTGGTGATCTGGATCGAGGCCTTGTGCGGTGTGGGGTCGACGTTGCCGTGGCGGGTCCGGACGCTGGTCGCCGTGATCTGCAGGAAGTCCTTGGGTACGCCGCCGCCGAGGAAGATGACCGACGTCCCGCGGCCGGACATCATGGCGTTGTCCATGACGTCGGTGGCGATCCGGTAGTCCTTGAAGAAGTCGACCACCGGCGCCTGTTCGGCCTTGGGCGAGGTGCTGTACCCCTCGCCGATCGGCCCGTCGGGAAGCCCGCAGCAGAACACGGGCACCTGGCTGCGCGCCGTCGTGGCCAGGATCGACCTCTCGAATCCTTTGGCGTTGAGCCAGAGGCCGAGCTCGAAGAGCAAGCGCACGGTCGGGATGGTGGGCTTGCGCCAAGTTTCGGCCAGCTCGTCGAAGAACCGGCCGGTGACGACCGTCTCCATCTGGTCGTACTTCTTAGAGGAGACGATGTGGTCGTAGAACCGGTAGAACCCCCTCTCGGCGAGCGCCACGTCGTCCACGTGCTCGGGGTCAACGCGGTAGACCCGCGTGCCGTCCATCATGTCCAGGAGGTCTTCGGTAATGTTGGCCGAGGTCGAGGCGAGCACGTCGATGTAGCCGCGCTCCACGAGCCAGGTGACCAGCGGCCACATGCCGGCGCTCGACATCGACGCGGCGTAGCCCATGCAGATCAAGCTGTCGCCCTCGATCATCCGCTTCCAGGCCTCGAAGGCCTCCGCGAGCTTGCGCCCCTGGAAGGCGGATTTCCCCATCCGCCCGAGCAGGGAGAGCACGCTGCCCCGTCCGCCGTCCTCGGAGACGGTCATGGGTTCGCGGACGAGGCTCGGGTCGTCGAACGGGAGGTCACGAGTCATGGTCGCTCCTATCGCTGAGGTAGCCAGGTGCGCGACTTGGCGTGTTCGTCAGCCCGCTCGGTCCGGAGATACCGGTAGCGGCTACCCCGGGCTATCAGCGCCTCCTGCACGCTGCCGCCGGGGAACTGGGCCAGCAACCGCGGCACGACGAACGACCGGTCGAAGAATCGGCACGAGAAGATGTCGAAATAGGCGCGCTCCTCGCGCGGGAAGACGTGCAGGCTCACGTGGCTCTCCGCGATCATCGTCATCGCGCTGAGCACCGGCTGGCCGCGGACCTCGTCCCGGATGACGTAGGGCCGCATGATCGGGGTCATGCCGATCTCGGCCGGGAGCCGGTCGAAGAGGTTGAAGAGGGCGTCCAGGTTCCGCGGGCCCTGGTAGGCGTCGATGTTCAGGAAGAGATGGGGGCCGAAGTCGTTGTCGACGTCCGGCTCGGAGTCCTTGAGATCCTGCCGCTCGACGGTCCTGACGCTGGTCATCGCGCACGGAAACACGGCCTCGAGCAGTGCCCGGAGCCGGGCCGCGTCGAAGTCGTCCGGCGCCACCAGGTCGGCGAAGTACGTCTCCCGGAACGAGAAGGTGTGGAGCGTGAAGTGCCCGCCGGCCAGGAACACGAATGCGCTGATCCCGCAGTCTTCCGGGACGACACCGTTGTAGTAGGGCAGCACGAAGGCCGGCATCGCCCGCTTCAGCCCGAGCTGCGCGGGCGCGTCTTCGAGAACCTCCTGGATCAGGTGAGCGTCGTCGAAGCGAGAGCGGAACCCCCGAAACCCATCGATCGTGAAGTGGAGCATTCGCCTCCCTCCTGGCGCCTCCGGCGCCGAGCCCATCTTAGCGCGGTTCTCGTCGTCCTTTAATAGCGAAACGTCGAATTATTTTCGCGAGCAGCCCCGGAAAGTGGCGCTGGAGGAGCACCGAGACCTTCCCGAGGCCGGTGATGACCACTTCGCGGCGCCGCCGCGCCGCCGCGCCGACGATTTTTCGCGCCGCGGTCGGCGTCGCCATGACCATCGCCGCGGGAATCGGCGGCGCCGCCTTCTCCGTTCTCAAGATTCCGCGGTTGTCGACCTGCCGGATCTCCGACTCGACGAAGCCCGGACTGATCAAGGTCACGGAGACGCCTTGCTCGGCCAGCTCGTGGCCGAGCGAGTCGGCCAGGGCTCGCACCGCGAACTTGCTCATCGAGTAGGGCGAGGACCCAGGGACCGCGATGTGGCCGCTGACGCTGCCGATCACCACGAGCCGCCCCCGGCTCTTTTTGAGGTCCGCGAGCGTCGCGTAGACCGTGCGGAGCACGCCGAAGACATTCGTCTCGAGCTGGCGGCGGTAATCGTCGAGGGAGAGGCGCTCCAGGAGACCGGTGACCCCGAACCCGGCATTGGCGACCACGACGTCGATCTTGCCGAAGGCGGCCCGGCCGGCGGCGGCGGCCCGCTCGAGGTCGCCTTCACGGGTGACGTCGCACGGAGCCACCACCGCCCGGCGGCCGATGGCGCCGATCTCGGCCGCCAGCGACTCCAGCCGGTCGCGGCGGCGCGCGGCCAGCACCACGTCGGCGCCTTCACGGGCGAACTCGAGGGAGAGGGCTGCGCCGATGCCCGAGGAGGCACCCGTGATGAAGACGGCGCTGCCGGCGAATCGCTGGCGTCGACGTCGCACCGCCTGCCGAGCTATGGGCTCTGGAGGATGACGGCCTCTTCCGCGAACGCGACGGCGGTCCGGGCTTTGCGGACTGCGTCGCCGTGGTCACGCTTGGTCTTGGCGCTCTCGTGGTGGGCGCGCGCCTCGGTCACGAGCTTCTTGGCCTCGTCGATCAGCTGGCGTGTCTCGGGCGTCACCTTGCCCGCTTCGGCTTTCTTGATGAGATCCTCGGCCTGCTTGATCACGACGGGGCAGGTGTAGGCCCAGGCCGCCACGCTGATGAGAACGATCAGCGCAGTCGCGATCACGACCACGGCCTTGAGCATCGCGCCGAGTCTAGCACGCATCGATGCACGCTTCGGGAGAGAGAGTGGAGAAATTGGCTCCCGCCGCTCGCGGTCGCGAACCCACATCCGCACGTCCGGCGCATGCCACTCTCCAGAGGACATCGCGCCCGTGCTCTTGACCCGAGACGATCTTCAACGTCTCGAACGATCGACGGTCCAGCGAAAGACCGCGCGGCGTCGGTCGTCACGAGAAGCCGGACGATCGCCATCGCGGCACCTCCGGGAATCTGAGAACGACGGGCTGGACCGAAGAGATGGTCGGGGTGAGAGGATTTGAACCTCCGGCCCCCTGCTCCCAAAGCAGGTGCGCTACCGGGCTGCGCCACACCCCGCCGGCATCA
>Ga0114129_10011048_pt1 | contig 12862 bp, 13 predicted proteins | sample RhiMetdeltSRZDD1_FD_80071 | JGI IMG/M metagenome (GOLD analysis project Ga0114129, IMG submission 80071) | Populus rhizosphere microbial communities from Tennessee, USA - Rhizosphere MetaG P. deltoides SRZDD1 (version 2) (version 2) | ecosystem: Host-associated > Plants > Roots > Rhizosphere >...
CCGCGCCGGCCTGCCCGCGCCAGACAATCGGACGGATGAGATGTGACGTCACCGCAAGGGGGCGCAGCTAACATTGCCCGTTGGTGACATGCTACCGGCCTAGTCGTTTGCGGCGCGCGCCTCTGCCATTAAATGCATGAACGCCTTGTAGCAATCCACATCAACCGTCATCGCCGATGTGGCCGCGACGATCTCGTACTCCGTTTGGTTCGGCTTGATCGCCAGGCCGCAGACGATGCAGATCGCACCACGACTCGGGTCAGCGAACGTTTTGGCGGTGGGATCCGTGGCGAACCCGCGCATCAGCCCGAGCCGACGATGTTCCTCGGGCGCGTCGCGGCCGCCGCGAATCGGGGGTAGGCGATGCGAGCGGCCGTCATTGAGTGGCGAGACTACGTCATACATCGCTCTGCCCCCCAGACTCATCATCCTACCTCGGGGTGCTGGCGGAGACCAGCCGAGGCAAGGTCATCGAGCACGCCAGTGCTCGGAGGGTGCGCTCTGCAGCCCGTCGAGCCGCTGGCGCGCCGCCGTGAAATGCGGATCATGGTGCCACGCCTCCCAGTCCGCGCGGGTCTTCCACGTGCCGACTATCACCCTTCTGCCTGGCTTATCGATGGCCGGAGCAGCGTAGACTCCTGGCACGTGCCGCGTCGTCGGACTATACTTGCGGGCCGTTCGGCATGGATCTGCTCTTCTTGCGCGCCCTCATACTCGACGGCACCGGCCGTCTCACCGAGGACGGCGGCTTGCTTGTTCGCGAGGGACGCATCGCCGCCATTGGTCGCTCCGGCGAGCTCGAGTCGCATCGCCGCGACGACGGCGTGATCGTCGTCGACCTCCACGGCAGCACACTCATGCCAGGGCTCATCGACACACACGTCCACTTCGCCGGGGGCGACTTCGTCCCGCATCGCGAAGGCGAGCCGATGGCCCTGGCGGCCCTGCGCACCGCGGAAGCAGCCACGCGAACGCTGCGCGCCGGCATCACGACAGTTCGCGTGGCGGGCTCACGAGATTTCTTGGACGTCGAAGTGCGGAATGCCGTCGCCGCCGGCGTCCTCGAGGGGCCGCGCGTGCTGGCCTGCGGCCGCGGCATCACGACCACCGGCGGCCACTATCACGACTGGTGCGCCGTGGAAGCGGACGGCGTCGACCAAGTGCGCCACGCCGTCCGCGCCCACCTCAAGCGCGGCGTCGACGCCATCAAGATGATGCTCTCGCCCGGCATCGCCACCGCCGGCGCCGATCCAAGCGGCGAGCAGTTCACGCTGGACGAGGTGCGCGCAGCTGTCGAGGAAGCCCACAAGGCGGGCCGGCGCGTGCTGAGCCACGCCATCGGCCTCGGCTCGATCCGCCAGGGCATCGCCGCGGGCGTCGACTCGATCGACCATGGCTTCTACCTCGATGAAGAGCAGGCGGCCGCGATGAAGGCCAAGGGTATCTACCTCGTTCCGACCTTCGGCCCCGCCTACTATTACCTGCACAAGCGCTTGGCCGAGCCGTGGCGTATCGAGCGCGCCAAGGCGATCGAGGACGTGCACGCGCGCGCGTTCGCGATCGCGCTGGCCGCCGGAGTGCTGATCGCGATGGGGTCCGATTGCGGCGCGCAGTCGCGGATGCCGAACGGGGAAAACGCGCTGGAGCTCGAGCTGATGGTGCGCCACGGCATGCGTCCGATGGACGCCATCGTCGCGGGCACGCGCGAGGCCGCACGACTGACCGGCATCCTCGACAAGGTCGGCACGCTGGAGCCCGGCAAGGTCGCGGACCTCATCGCGATCGACGGCAATCCGCTCGACGACATCGAGCGCGCCCGCACCGGCGTGCGGCTGGTCGTTCAGGCCGGCGTCGTGCGTCGCGACGACGACGGCCTAAAGACGGAACGCCGGTAGCACCTCGCGTCCGAACAGGCGGAGCGAGCGCATGGCCTCGCGGTGGGTCATGTTTCCGAAGTTCATGTTCATGAGCAACAAGTCCACACCGACCGACTCCAGCGCCTCGATCTGCCGTATGCAGCGCTCGGGGCTGCCGATCACCAGACGCTCCCATGCCTCGTCCAGCGAGGGTTCGTGCTCGACGGGATCGGAGGCGACCACGCCGCCGCGCACGCTCTCGCTGCCGAAGTGCAGGTGATGCCAGGTCCGGTGGGTCTTCGTCACATGCGGCAGCGCCTCCCGCGCAGCGTCGTCCGTCTCCGCAACGTAGGCGATGCGCAACACACCGAGGTCGCTGGCGGCCTCGGTCTTGCCCGCGTCTTTCAGCGTGGCGCGGTAGAGCTCTACCTTCTCAGCCACGCTGTCGAGCGGCTCGCGAAACACGGTGCTGAGGATCCGATGGCCGTGGCCGACGGCGTACGTGAACGACTCGGGGTTCAGCGCGGCGATCCAGATCGGCGGATGCGGCCGCTGCATCGGGCGCGGCAGCACGGTTGCGGCCGGGAACTGGTAGAACCGTCCGGCGTGGGCGACGTCGTTCTCCTGCCACACCCGCAGCATGATCTCGAGCGACTCCTGCGTGCGCGCCCGTCCTTCCTCGAACGGGACATCGTAGCGGGCGAACTCATATGGATAGGCACCCCGACCGACGCCGATGTCGAGTCGGCCGCCGGTGAGCACGTCGGCCACCGCGATTTCCCCCGCCAACCGCAGCGGGTGATAGAACGGCAGCACCAGCACGCCCGTGCCGAACCGGACGCGCCGGGTTTGACTAGCCGCTTTGATGGCGAACATCAGTGGTTGCGGGCACGCGCTGTAGCTGACGAAGTGGTGCTCGGCCAACCACACCGTCTCCAGGCCCTGCTCCTCGGCATAGGCGACCTCCTCGAGAAGGTCGTTGTACATCGCGTCGAAGCTGCGGCCGGGGCCCGACCACTCGAAGAGCAGGAATAGTCCGAATCGCATCTCAGGCCGCCAGGAACTTCTTCCACTGCTCGAGCAGCGGCGCCTCGTTGTCCATCCACCATTCCGGGTTCCGCAGCAGCACGGCCGGCATGTCGTAGTTGACGACCTCGCGCTTGGCCTTGGTGTCGAGCTGTGCCCAGGCTGTCCGGTTCGTCGGCCCATGCGGGTAGAGCACGGGTCGCTCGGCCTGCGGCTTGGTCTGCGAGGCGAAGGCGATGAATTTCATCGCGGCATCCTTGTGCTTGGAGACCTTGGACACCGCGTAGAACGTCTGGTCGAGAATCGCTTGGTTGGTCTCGACGGCCAAGGGCTTGCCTTCGCGGGCCAACACCACGACGCGCGCGCCCCATCCATAGCCCAGCTGCACCTCCTCGTCAGCGAAGAACTGCGCGAACTGCGCGCCGGATTGCCACCACGTCATCTGTGGCTTGATGTCGGCGAGCTTCGCGAACGCGAGCTTGGTATCGATGGGATAGACCTTGGCGGGCGGCACGCCGGCCGCCATTATGGCCGCCTCGAAGTTGTCGCGCGGCGTCCAGCCCGGCCCCGTGCGGCGCCCGGCGAAGCGCTTGAGGTCCCACAGCTCGGCCCACGTCTTCGGATGGCTGCCGGTCGGGAAGCGCTTGGTGTTGTACGCGATGTCGACGGCGTACACCTCGAAGGCGACGCCGTAGGGATGGACGGCCGGCACGTACATGTCGGCGGCCTTCACGACGCCGGCGTCGATCTTTTCGTAGAGGCCGTCGGCCGCCCCCCGCCAAAGCCAAGCGCTGCCCGGCTGGATGATGTCCCACTCCGCGTTGTTGCTCTGGACCTGCGCCTTGAGCATCGCGAGCTGGTTGGTGGCGCTCACTTGTTTGATTTGGATTCCGGTGGCGGCGGTGAACGGATCGTAGACCGCCTTTTTGAGCGACTCCTCGTGCGCGCCGCCCCAGCCGACGACGACGAGGTCCTCGGCGGCGGCCGCTCCGCGCGGGCGCCACAGTACGCCTGCCACGCCGAGCGCGGCCCCGCTGGTCTTGAGGAAGTTCCGCCTCGACACCGAAGTGCTCATGTTGTCTCCTCCTGAGGGCTCAGGCCCCTCCGGTGATGCGTTCGGTGCGACGGCGCAGCCAGGCTGAGGCCAGCAGGGCCATCGTCGTCACGACGAGGAGCTGGCTCGACACCGCGGCCACCACCGGGTTCAGCTCGTACCGGATACCGTCGAACATCAGCTTCGGCAACGTCGGGTTCGAGCCCGACACGAACATCGCCACCACGATCTCGTCGAAAGAGATCAAGAAAGCGAAGATGGCACCGCTGGCGATGCCGGGCCACAACAGCGGCAGCATCACCGTGGTGAAGGTGCGGAGCGGGCCCGCTCCAAGGCTGCGGGCCGCGCGCTCCAGCGAGCGATCGAGCTTGTAGAGCACCGCGCTGACGTTGAGCACAACAAACGGCAGCGCGAGCACGGTGTGGGCCAACACCAGCCCCGCCGTGCTACCGATGAGCCGCCATCGCGCGTAAACATTGTAGAGCCCGATCGAGAGCACGATGGTCGGCACCACGATCGGCGAGACGACGAGCGCGCGCAGCGTGCTCTTGCCGGGAACGGCCAGACGCACGAGGGCGACGGACGCCAGCGTGCCCAGGCTGGTCGCGAGCACAGTTACGATCACCGCGACGTGGACGCTCCGCAGGGTGGCGTTCCACCAGGCCGCGCTCGACCAGTACGCCTCGTACCATCGCAGGGACAGCGTGCGCGGCGGAAACTCCAAAAACCGGCCGCCGCTGAACGACATGGCGATGACCAGCAGGCTCGGCGCCGCAAGGAACGCCATCACGAATCCGGTGACGATCCAGACGCTCAGCGCGATGCGCGAGCCCGTCACGCCCACACCCGATCGAGCCCGAGCAGGCGGTCGAACCCGACGACGACGATGGCGGTCAGCAGCAGCAGGACCATGGCGGCGGCCGAGGCCAAACCCCAGTCCAGCAAGTCGACGACCTGGGTCTCGATCACCATCGCCAGCGTGATCACGCGCGAGCCACCGAGCAGGGCGGGCGTGATGAAAAATCCGAGCCCCTGGACGAAGACCAGCAGGGCCGCTGTCGCCACGCCCGGCAGGCTCAGCGGCAGCGTCAGCGAATAAAAGCGGCGCCAGGGCCCGGCGCCCATGATCTGCGCGGCGCGCGGCAGGCGTGGATCGATGTTCCGCAGCGACGCATACAGCGGCAGGATGGCGAACGGCAGCAGTACCTGGGCCATGCCGATGACAACCCCGGTCTCGTTGTACATGAGCCGGAGAGGCTCGTCGATCACGCGCAGCCCGCGCAGGACGTTGTTCAGCACCCCGTTGGCCTGGAGCAGCACCATCCACGCATAGGTCCGTACGAGGATGCTCGTCCACAGCGGCAGCAGCACGAAGATCATCAGCACGCGAAACACCGTGGGCCCCACGCGCGTCATGACGTAGGCGACGGGATAGGCGCCGAGCAGGCACACGAGCGTCACCAGCAGGCTGATGCGCGTCGTGCGAAGGAGCACGTCGACGTAGACGGCGCTGTCGGCCAGCCGGCGATAGGCGTCGAGCCCGGCGGCGCCCCCGGGCCGGCCGGCCAGGCTCAGCACAAGCAGTCGCCCAAGCGGATAAAGATAGATCGCGGCGAGAAGCAGCAGCGCAGGACCGATGAGGAAAGCGGCCTGGCGCCACGTCGAGCGCGCGCTCATCCGAACACCCGCCAATCCTCCGGCCGCGACGTCACCGCCACCTCGTGGCCCGGGGCGAAGATCGACGCCTGCCCGCGATACGGCCGGCTCACGCTGACGATGGTGCCGGCGCGCAGCTCGACGGTGTAGCGCACGAGCTCACCGCGGAACGTCACCTCGCGCACGCGCCCGGGCCAGCAGTTGGCGCCGACGACAGCCGCGGTCACGATGTCGAGACGCTCCGGGCGAATGGTGAGCCGCACGCGCTTGCCGGGTGCCGTCGGGAGCGTCGTGCACGCAGAGACCTCGAGGCCGTCGGCGACCGCAATGCGCGTCACCGCGCCCGTCGTCTCGCCGGCTACGCCGTCGAGCGCGTTGACGTCACCCAAAAAGCCCGCCACGAAGTCCGTGGCGGGAAGCTCGTAGAGCTCCAACGGCGATCCGATCTGCACGAGGTCGCCGGCGTTCATGATCGCCACGCGGTCGGACAGCGTCAGGGCCTCCTGCTGGTCGTGCGTGACGTACAGCGTCGTCACGCCCAGCGTGCGCTGCAGGCTCTTGAGCTCACTCTGCATTTCCTCGCGGAGCTTCTTGTCGAGCGCGCCGAGCGGCTCGTCCATGAGGAGGAGCGATGGCTGGTACACGAGGGCGCGCGCCACCGCGACCCGCTGTTGTTGTCCGCCCGAGAGCTGGCGAGGATAGCGCTCGGCGAAGCGGGACATGTGGACGGCATCCAGCACGCGGGCCACGCGCTCGGCGACCTGGACGGCGGGCACGTGCCGCGTTCGCAGCGGGTAGGCCACATTGTCGAAGACGCTCATGTGCGGAAACAAGGCATAGCTCTGGAACACCATCCCGATGTCGCGCTTCTCGGGCGGGAGCGCGATGACCGAGGCGCCGCGGATGCGGATTTCACCAGCCGTCGGTTGCTCGAAGCCGGCGATGAGCGTCAGCGTCGTCGTCTTGCCGGAGCCGCTGGGGCCGAGCAGCGTGACGAACTCGCCCTCGAAGATGTCGAGCGAAACGTTATTGACGGCGATCACTCGACCGTAATGCTTCGAGACCGCGCGCAACGCCACGAACGGCTCGCTCATCGGCGGCGCCAACCTAGCGCGGATGCCGGACGGGTGCAACACGCCAAGCCCTGCGCAGCGGTTGTCGCCGGCCGGTTACGTTACTGCCGGTCTGGCCTCGACGCTCACGACGTCACCGACATGCTCGGCTCAGGCAGCAACCGATCGAGCGTGCTCGCCTGGGCGCGCTCCATGTGGATGCGCATGAGGCGCTCGGCATTGAGCGCATCACGCACCTTCAGCGCGGCCAGCAACTCATCGTGTTCCTGCCATGTCTCTTCGAGACGGGCACGAGTCGACGGCCACAAGACCCGCACGCGGTGGACCTGAGCCTGGAGCTGCTTCATCAACAGCGACAATCGCTTGTTGTGGACGCAACTAATGAGGATTTCGTGAAACTCCGCGCTTGCCGACAGTGATGGCTCGGGACGTTGAGCGCGCAGGCCTCGATGGGTCGCGACGAGCTCCTCGAGTCGCTGGAGTTGCGCGTCATCCAGCCTGGACGCAGCCAGCCGCGCCGCCATGCATTCGAGCGGAATCCGAATCTGATAGATCTCGACGATATCCCCAATGCTGGGCTGCGACACGAAGCTCCCGCGCTGTGGTACGACGACGACGAGTCCTTCACTCTCCAACAAGCGAAATGCTTCGCGGACCGGCGTACGACTCAGTCCCAACCGCTTGGCTACCTGCGCTTCGGTGATGCGCTCCATCGGCTGCAGCACCCCATTCACGATGGCTTCCTTAATCCGTTCGTAGGCCGCGAGACGCGACGGCCCATTCGCGCTACCAGCGGTATCTGCGGCGCGCAATCGCGCCATCGTCGGACTTCTGCGCGCGGCCGTCACCGGGGCACCGCAACGCCGGTCGAGCGCGTCGGCGTGAAATGTGGCATGACGCGCTCGGCGAAGAGCCGCAGCGACTTCATGTTCTTCGCGTGCTCATTGCCAAACGCCGCGTACATGATGAAGTGATCGACGCCGAGCGCCTCGTACAGTTTCAGTTTCTCTACACACGTCTCGGGCGATCCCGCCACGAGGTTCGACAGGAACTGCTCCGGACGGTACTCGTCGTCAACGGGTTCGGCGGCTGTGAAGCCGGCCTTCACGTGCGCCGTATCCCGGAAGAGGTGGGTGAAGATCCGATGGTTCGTGAGGATGACGTTCATCGCCTCGAGTGCCTCGCCGTCCGTGGCGCCGACGAACGACATGCGCGAGACCGCAAATCGTGGCCGGCGGAGCGGCTTCACCTCATCGACGACCCGCATGATCGACTCATGAATCGCCTTGACCCGCGCGAACGGCTCACGCCACGGGGTCGTCAGCAAGTTGTAGCCGCGCTGGATCGCCCAGCGCAGGGTGTCGGGGGAACGGCCGGCCACCCAGATCGGTGGATGGGGCTGCTGGAGCGGCCGGGGCACCGAGGTCGCGGGTCCGAACGACCGCGTCGTGCCCTGATACGAAAAATCTTCCTGCGTAAGGAGCCCTTGAACGATCTCCATTCCTTCGCGCAGCCGCGCGGCGCCGATCTTCTCGTCGATACCGAACCGGTGAAATTCGAACTCAAATGCCCCACGTCCAATGCCGATCTCGAGACGGCCGTCGGTGAGATGGTCCGCCATGCCGATCTCGCCGGCGAGCCGCAGCGGATCGTAGTAGGGAATCACGAGGATCGCGGTTCCTAGACGGATCCGTCGCGTCCGCGCCGCCGCCTTCACGGCCAGCATCAGCGGCGATGGGCAGCTTATATAGTGGATGAGGTGGTGCTCCGGAAACCACGCGGTGGTGAATCCGGCGTCCTCCGCGAACTCGACCATCTCGAGCGCTTGGTCGAACACCTCGCTCGCAGAGTTCGCCTCGTCAAGTCGGTGGCAGGCGACGAACACTCCAAAATCCATGCTCAATACCCTCACTCCGGCCGGCGGCGCCGGGCCTCCGTCGAGCGATACATGCTCCGTTCGGCGATCTGGTCGGTGGGCCACGGCAGCGGGCGCGCATCGAGTGTCGCCGCGCCGGCCTGGACGACGAACGCCCCACCCAGCATGACGGCTTCCACGTTGCGCACATCCGTGATGCGCCGTGCAGGGTCGCCACGCACGATCACAATGTCCGCGAGCTTCCCGGGCTCGAGCGTGCCGATCTCCTGATCGCGCCCGATCGCGGCCGCAGCGCCGCGCGTGCCCGCTTCGATCGCCTCGAGCGGTGTCCAGCCGGCGCCAACGAGCGATTCCATCTCGACATGGACGGCCTCGTCGAACCGTGCGAGCGATGCGCCGGCGTCGGTGCCGACCACGACGCGGACGCCGGCTTCGCGGAGCCGGGCTGCGTTTTGCTGCCGAATCGGGAAAGGAATGGCGCCCTTTCGGATCCCGACTTTCCCGCCGGCCGCTTGCCGCTGGAACGCGCGGTAGCTCGCCGCCAGCGTCGGCGCAGCCGTGATGCCTCGAGCGGCGATCTCGCGCGCGAGGAGATCGTCAAATTTCCATTCCCCCTGCCCGACCTCCATTCGGCAATGCTCGATGCCGTGTACGCTGGCTTCGGTCGAAACTCGGATGCCTTCGACGCCGCGCGCGTGCGCCGTCACGCGCCGGCCGTTGCGATTCGCAACTTTGACGATCGCCGCCACCTCGTCGCGCGAGTACTGCGCCTTCAACGGATCCGACGTCACGGTCATGTTGCCGCCCGTGGCCATGACCTTGAGCGCGTCGACCCCTTCAGCGACCAGCTCCTCTGCGAGCGCGGCGACGCCTTGGACACCGTTGGCCACGCCGCCCAGGAAGTGACAATGGCCGTCGGGGATCGTGATCGGACGGCCGCACACGAGCAATCGTGGCCCCGGGATGAGTCCGGCCGCGATCGCGTCGCGCAGTTCCAGCGTCGTGCGATCACGTCCGCCGAGATCTCGCATGGTGGTGACGCCGGCCTGCAGGGCGTCGCGCGCGTTGATCGCGCCACGGAGACCGACGACGAGATCGCCGTCGCCCTGGATGTCTTCGAGCGGCACCGGGCCGGCGCTGAAGGTCGCGTGCACGTGCGAGTCGACGAAGCCGGGCAGCACCGTCATGCCGTGAAAGTCGAGACGCCCCGCATCGGGGTACCGACGGGCCACATCGTCCATCGCCCCGACCGCCACGATACGATCTCCCTGGATGGCCACGGCGCCGTGCTCCAGCGCCGGACGGCCGGTGCCGTCGGTGACGCGGTCGGCGACGAGAACAATCGTCTGCTGCTCGGCAGTCGTGGTCACTGGGGTCCTCCTTGCTTGACGTGCGGCATGACGTGCTCGGCGAATAAGCGCGGCGATTTCATGTGTTGGCGCTCCGCCTGCCGCTTCTGATCGCGCGGCTATAATTCAGGCCGTGAATCATGATGATGTGACCGCACAGTGGATCGAGCGCGACGGCGCTCGTTGGGCATTGCTGGTACGCCCGTCTAGCCGGCGCGCCACCGCGGCGATCGTGGTCCTGCACGAGGCATTCGGTCTCAATACCGCGATTGAAGCCGTCTCCGGCCGCCTGGCCAGGGCGGACTACGCGGTTCTTGCGCCCGATCTCTACTGGCGTGGCCCGGACCGGCTCGCCGGCTACGACGAGCGGGCGAAGGCGATCGCGATGCTCAAGACGCTGCCCGACCAGCAAGTGCTCGCTGACGCTGCGCACGCGATCGACAGGTTGCGTGAGCTTGTCGGCGACGTCCCGATCGGCGTGATCGGCTATCGCATCGGCGGCCGCTACGCGCTGCTGGTCGCCGAGCACGACCCGCGCGTGGCCGCCACGATCGGCTACTACGGCGCCGGTATCGACGGCGGCACGATTTCGCCGCTGTGGACGATCAATGCGCTGGAAGGCGTGAAGAACCTGCACGTCCCCGCACTGTTGATCTTCGTCGGTGATGATCCGACAGTTCCTGAGGATGAGGTCGGCCGGATCGAGTGGTGGCTTCGCGAGCTCGGCGTCCGCCACGAGCTCGTGCGCTATCCCGGCGTTCGTCCGGGCTTCACCTTTGCCGATCGTGACACGTATGCGCCGCGCGAGAGCGAGGACGCCTGGCGACGCACGCTCGATTTTTTCGAGACGCATCTGCGGCGTCGCGGCGCGACGGCATAGCCGATCCCGCGCGACATGCCTCATGCGCGCGCTCCCTGCCGCCCGGCCGCGCTCTGCACGACGTCCGGCGCGACCGAGGTCTTCGCTGCCGCCGGCAGCTCCGACACCTCGCCGGCGCGGACACCGCGAAGCCGCGGGTCCATGGCATCGCGAATCGCATCACCGAACAGATTGGCGCCAAGCACGGTGACGAGGATCGCCAGGCCGGGGAACAGCACGAGCCACCAGGCCGATGAGATATATTCGCGACTCTGGCTCAGCATGCTCCCCCAGCTCGGCATCGGCGGTTGAACGCCGAGCCCGAGAAAGCTGAGCGATGATTCGACGATGATCAGCTCGGCCAGCTGAAAGCTGCTGACGACGAGTGCGGACGCGAGGACGTTCGGTGCGATATGGCGGAACAGGATTCGCCAGTCGCCGGCGCCAAGGGCGACCGCCACGGTCACGAACTCGCGACGCTTCATCGACAGCACCGCAACTCGCACCAGCTGCGCGTAGACCACCCAGCTTCGGAGGACGAGCACAATGACGAGATTCCCGAGGCTGGGCTGCAGCAGCGCCATGAACGCGATCGCGAACAGGAGGTACGGCAGTGACAGCTGGATCTCGACCACGCTCATGACGAAGGCGTCGACCCGACCGCCAACCCACCCGCTGACGAGACCGAGCGTCACGCCGATCGCCGCGGCGATGATCACCGCGACGAGCGCCAGCCCGAGCGATACTCGCGCTCCGTAGAGAATCCGGCTCAGGATGTCGCGACCGAGCGGATCTGTGCCGAGCGGATTGCTCCAGGTTCCACCCGCCCCGACGGGGGGCTGGACCGCCAGCGTGAGGTCTTGTTCGTCGTAGCCGTGTGGCGCCATCCACGGTGCCACGAGACCGGCGAGCAGGACGAGTGTGACGATCACCGCGCCGCCAGAGAACCATCCCCGCTCAGGAAGGCGCATCCAGCGCCGCAGCGTGGGCCACCAGCTCACGCTCATGCTCTCCGCATGCGTGGGTCCAGGGCGCCATAGAGCAGATCGAGGATCAGATTGATCACGATGAACGTCGCGGCGACGACCATCACGCCGGCGAGCACGACCGGATAGTCCTTTTTGAGGATCGCGTCGAGCAACATCGTACCGACGCCGGGCCACGCGAAAACCGTCTCGGTCATCACCGCGCCGCCAACGAGGCCGCCCAGCTGCAAACCAAGCACGGTGACGATCGGCAACACCGCATTCCGTAGCGCATGCCATGCTGCAATACCGAGCTCGGAGATTCCTTTCGCCCGCGCGGTCCGGACAAAGTCCTGGGAGAGCACCTCGAGCATCTCGCTACGCGTGACCCTCGCCAGCAGCGCCATGAGCCAGAGCGCCAGAGCCGTCGCAGGCATGACGAGCTGCGCCCACGTGCCGCGGCCGGAGACCGGCAAGAGATGCCACCGGACCGCGAGCAGCAGAATCATCAGCATGCCGAGCCAGAATGTGGGCACGGACTGGCCGATCAGCACGACGCCCATCACGGCGCGGTCGTAGCGCGTCCCCCGGCGCGTCGCCGCAAGCACGCCCGTCGGGATGGCGATGATCAGCGCCAGCGTCAACGCCGCCGCCGTGAGCTCGAGCGTTGCCGGGAGACGGTCCATGACGACCCGCGCGGCAGGGATCTGAAATGAGAAGGATTGCCCCAGATCGCCGTGCAGGCATCGTCCGACATAGACAATGAACTGCACGGCGAGCGGCTGGTCGAGGCCGTAGTGGCTTCGGAACGCAGCGCGCTGCTGATCCGTCGCTTCGGGCGGAAGCAGGATGTAGCTCGGATCACCCGAGAGCCGTAGCAGGACGAAGACGACGAGGAGGACGCCGATCAGGGCGGCCAGGGCTCGCCCCGCGCGGCGCAAAACGCGCAAGCTCATTGGATGACGGCCCGCCCGTCGGCGAGGCCGGCGAGCGCGCGACGCATCAAGGCCCGCGTGACATCGATCTTGTAGCCATTCATCGACAGCGGCCGTGCGGCGGCGAGCACGGCGTCCGTCGCATGCTCGATCGTGTCGGAGGTCAACCCTCGACCACGCAGTTGGGCCTCCGCCGCCGGCGCCCGGAACGGA